>MRWG01000144.1_pt1 | contig 126874 bp, 116 predicted proteins | sample 1013341 | NCBI WGS metagenome assembly MRWG01 (sample SAMN06117577, study PRJNA244670) | biofilm metagenome | biome: Water; feature: Cathode Biofilm; material: Biofilm; isolation source: microbial consortium enriched at the cathode of a solar microbial fuel cell | place: USA: District of Columbia...
AGTCACCGAAATCGCCAGAAAATACGCAGACCGATGCGACAAATCCAAAATCCCCTGCGTCTCATACTGGACAACTGAGCAGCAAAGCGTTTCGAAGTCCTAATTCGGGGCGTATTTTGAAAAATACGCCAGCGTCTCATCGTACGGTTTTGAGTCAGCCGTACGCCAGTCATGCACGCTTTCGCGGTTCAAAAGCGCTCCTCCCGGTGAAAGAATAAGCACTGTCGGCGTACCGCGAATTTCCATGACGCCGAAACGCTCGGCGACATCGAGGTTGCGGTCGCGATGACCAACATCCACCCAGACAAGTTCGTACCCGATTACAATCACGCGCGACAGTTCCGGTTCATCGAACTTCGCCGCCAACCCCCTGCTATCGTGGCACCAGTTGCCGCCCATGACCAAAAGCACGTTGCGCCCGCTTACTTTCGCTGCAGCGAGCGCCACATCCACGTCCATCATTGCGTTTCGGCTTGCGTCGAACGGTCTTGGATTATCGTCGTGATGCTTGCCGTGGCCCTCATCGCTCGGATCGCCTGAAACGGCCGCCTCAACGACGTCACCACTGACATTGGCGGTTGTTTTTACTGCAGCCGCACCCACGCTTGCAGCGGCGCCGACGGTCGTGGTCACCGCTTTCACACATCCGCTTATCAACACCGCCAAAATACCGATTGCAATAACTGACTTCACTGGTTTTCTCTCATCGTCTTTACGCAAAATATTTGCTTAATCTTGATACCGCTTCATCGATAATTTCCGGTTTCTTGCAAAAGCAAAATCGCGCATAGTTTCGCGGCGCCCCAGTTTGGGACGGATGATAAAATGCGGAAATCGGCACGGCGGCGACTTTCGCTTTTTCAGTAATCTCCCGGCAGAATTGAACATCATCATCGCGACCGACCGATCTGATATCAACGGTGATGAAATAGGTTCCTTCGCAGGGCAGAACATCAAACCCGGCTTGTTTGAGACCTGCGCTCATAAAGTCGCGCTTTTCCTGCATCTCGGCTTTGAAGGTGTCGTAGTAATCGTCGCCCATCGCCAGCCCCGACGCCACAGCCTTTTGCAAGGGAACGGGAGAGGTATAGGAAAGATGCTGATGCGCTTTCATCACGCCCGTAATGAGATCCGCTGGGCCGGTCACATAGCCGATGCGAAACCCGGTCAGTGAGAACGTCTTTCCCGCCGAGCCGATGCGGATACAGCGCTCGCGCATGCCTGGCAGGGTCATCAGCGGAATGTGGCGCGCATTATCGAAAATGAGATGCTCATAGACTTCGTCGCAAACCACAATGAGGTCGCGGCGGCGCGCAACATCAGCGACGATTTCAAGTTCATCACGGTTCATTACCTTGCCGAGCGGGTTATGCGGCGTGTTGATAACGATGAGTCTCGTCTTTTCCGATATCGCCGCTTCCACCGCCGCCGCATCAAGCCGCCATTCTGGTGGTTCAAGATCGACAAACCGCAAGACCCCGCCGGCGCCCTCGATTTGCGGCGCGTAGCATTCGTAAAACGGCGCCAGCAGCACCGCTTCGTCGCCCGGTTGCAAAAACCCGTAAAACGCTGCGGCAAGCCCTTCCGTCGCGCCGGAGACAATCAGCGTTTCCGTATCAGGATCGACGTCAAGATCGTAGAAGCGTTTATTGTCGCGCGCCACGGCTTCACGCAATTCCGGCACGCCTTCGCATGGCGCATACTGGTTAGGCCCTTCGACCGTCAGTCGCGCGGCAAGCTCGCGAATTTCCAGCGGTCCGTCCTCGTCGGGAAATCCCTGTCCGAGATTAATCGCGTCATGCTCGCGCGCGAGCCGCGACATGGTCGGAAAGATCGATTGCGGACGGGCGGAGAAAACGGGGTTGAGGTCTTTACGCATAGTTTCTTTTAACAGCACGCGTAAAATTCTCAAAAGCGGAATTTATTCTGCTTCGGCCGCGATATATCCAAAACTCGCAGACGCGCCGGCCGCCAGAGCGGCGTCAAAAAACTCGTTTGCTTTTTGGGTGTCGCCATCGATTAACGCATTGGCGCCCAAACCATACAACAATGTGCCGGCGGCGACGCCTTCGCTTGAAAGGGCCCGCGCCGCCAACACTTCGCAATCCGCTGCGCCTTTGAAGCATAGCGCGAGTTCGTGATAGTCGTGATTTTCGAGCAGTTCCCAGTCACCACTGACCGGATCGAGAGCAGATTCGGCGCCGCTCATGTCGCCGGCGCGTGCGCGGGAGAGATAAAGCCAATACCGGCTCGCCGACGCCGCATCAGCATTCGCTGCGACAGCCGCCGCCTGTGCCCATACAGTAGCCGCGCGGGCAAAATCCTCCTGAAGATAATGTGCGAGCGCAAGGTGATAGTATATATTTCCCTTCAATGTTGAAGTGGGAACGCCTGCTTCATTCGGCAGTCCGTCCGGCTCTGTTTCGTTCGGACGCGCCGCCATCAAATCCGCCGCTTGTTGCAGAACCACCGCCGCTTCATTGAAACGCCGAAGCGAGATCAGCCTGTGACCGATGTGACGTGGAAAGCGAGCGTCATCGGGATGGCGCCGCCAGCCATCCCGATAGACTGCAACCGCATCATCGTACCGGCCGAGATATCCGAGCCTTCGGCCGACCCACACTGCAGCATCGGCGTCATCGGGATCAGCATCAAGCGCGCCTTGCGCCTCCGCAAGCAGCGCTTCTTGAGTTGCGGTAAAATCGTTGCTTTGCGCAGAAGCAGAATGCGTCAGGCAAAGAATGGCGGAAGACAAAGCAATCAAAATTGCACGCATGTGAATTATTCCCCGTTAGCGCCGTAGACAGTCGCGGCGATCCAGTCGGCCATTTCATCGGAGAGTTCGGGCCGTGCTTCAAACAGTTCTGTCGCGTGCCCCGAACCGGAAAGGACCCGGCGCTCCAGCGAAGGGCCTTGCTCTTCCAGCGCCTCGAAAAGAGCGTCGATATGGGGTTTGGAAGCCGGCCCCTCATTCTCGCTTCGGATGAATTGCCAGCGCGCGCCCGAGGCCTCCGCCGCGGCAATAGACACGTCTGAAAAATTTCCCGGCGATAGCATCATGTAGGCCACAGCTTTTGGCCCGCCTTCGCGAAGCGCGAACCCCGCCGCCTCGCCCGAATAGCTGGCGCCGACAACGGCAAGCGCATTTGCATCCACATCCGGCTGCGCAGCGAGCCATTCAAGCGCGGCGATCACATCGCGATAAACATTCTCGTTGATGTGCAGGTTATCCGCATACGGTTCTTCGAACTTTCCGAGATTGATGCTCTCTCCATGGCCGCGAAGATCAAGCGCCAGCGAAGACACATCGCGCGCCGCAAGCGCCGCGGAAAGCACGTCATATTCGCTTTTGTCGCCCGCCGCACTGTGCAGCAACAGCGCCGCCGGTTTAATTGCGCGCGTTTGCGGAAAACGATAGGCGCCCTTCAGCACCCAGCCATCGTTTTCGATGATGACGGCCTCTTCAGCGACATCCACGCCGCCGTCCGTTGAACGGGCCTCTTCAGCGCTCTGTCCGCAGGCGGAGAGAAAAGCCGTGACGGCAATAACGATCAGTTTTTTCATGCGGAAAGCTCCGGCGGCGTTCGCCCAGCATAGCCGGAAAACGCACGCCACGGCCATAGCCTGTCAGTTTACGGCCGCCAGAAAACGCCTTCCGCCGGCGGCTCGTTTATCAGCGAAGAAAGATAGGCGTATAAATCGTCGATTTCCTGTTCTGTGAGTTCGGGAAACCGGTCCGGCGCCACAAGCCCCATCAGGCCTAGTTCGCGCCCGCCAATACCGACGCCGGTCCTGATCAGGGTTTCGAAATCCTCGCGGGAAATCGCAGCAACCATGGCGAGGTCGGGAGTCGGTGGTGGAAACATCGCAAACCCGCGCACATCGAGCCCGTGACATTCATTGCACATGGTCATGGCGAGATATTCGCCGCGCGCCAATTGCGGTTCCGCCACCGCATCGACGCGCAGAGGCGGAACTGCATCCACCCATTGCACCATGTGCGTTTCCTCGCCCGTCGCAAACGTCCAGCGCACGGCCCAGCCGAGTTTCGGTTTCGGCAAGTTGTTTTCAACGACCGGCGCCGATTTCAAAAATGCGATCAGCGCAGCGGTATCCTCATCGGTGAGGCGCGCGAAGTTGAACGACGGCATGGAGACCAGCGCCTTGCCATTGGCGCCGATGCCCTGACGGATCGCCGCTTCCATTGTCGCCGCGTCATGATCGCGCGCAAAGGCGGCAAGATTCGGCGCCACGGCGCGTTCGGGCCAGTCCCACTGCTCGCCGAAATCCTTGCCCTCAAGTTTTTGTCCATGACAGCCGAAACAACCGCGCGTGCGGGCGATGTGCCGCCCATGTTTGATTGACGCCGCATCCGTCGGGATCGGATAATCAAACGCCGGCCCGCGCGATACGTCCCGCAAGCGCGCTTCGCTCATCACATAAACACCGCCAAGCCCGAGCGCCGCCGCGCCCGCCAGAACGGCGGCCCCAATCATCAGAATACGAAGCATTGCCCTCTCCCCTTGCCCGCTGGCGACCTTAACCCGCTACGGCCAGCTGGAAAAGAGCGGAAAGGCTCGCTCTCTAGTCCCCGCTTGGCGAGAAATGCATGAAGTCTTTTGTTGACCGCGCTTCGTCCTTCGAGACGCAAAAATTCTTCACCCTGAGGAGTGCCGCAGGCTCGTCACGAAGGGAAAAAGAATTTTTTGCTCCTCAGGATGAAGCGCTGCCTTTTGTTCTAAACATGAGCAATCACCGCCCCCATCCCCGGCTTCGCCGGGACTTCCCCCATAAATGGGGGAAGAGGGAGCTTGCCGCACAGAACGAACGTCTCCTCCCGCGTTTACAGGGGAGGTATCTGCGCAGCAGACGGAGGGGGTTAAAGGCCGCCCGGTGAAACGGCTCGCGCCCCAGACAATGACGTCGAATTTTCTTTGGTTAGTGGTCATAGGGTGTGGTTAGCATGGAATGGTGATCGGTGGGAGGCCAATCCGATTACACCTCGAAGACCTAGCATAATCTAAGTTTTTCTAAAACGTGAAATCACGCTGGCTACGTAAGCGTCACCAGGCGGTAAAATTTGTACCGTATTTGCATCTTTGTCATATTCAATAAATCGTTTTTTGTTATGTAGCTCGTTCAACAATTTTGTAAAATACTGACGATTTTTGTATTCCAGCCAAACGAACAAATCATCTACCTTGACGCCTGTCGGACTAGACGCAATTAGCAAGAGGGCCTGATCCTTAAGTGACAGTTGTGGGTCCAGCACTCGACGCACCTTATCTGATTGCCAGATTATCGGGATGGTTCGCTCGGCCAATGAATCTACTAGTTTTTGCGCCTCATCGATTGAAACGGAATGAAGCACACGAACTAACTCGGCCATTATCCAATTTGCAGTCGAAACAATAAACGTCGCGTCCATGTGATTCGGATCAACTTCTCCGCCGACGTGCCCAACATTGCGATTATTCCGAACCTCGTAAAGTGCCGGAAGAACTCTTGGAATAAGTATCCTTAGACCACGATTCAGGCCGGTATATTGTTCCAGTTTCCGGCAGGCTGTCACCATGTCTTTGGGTTTGCTGGGCTTTCTCGCAAAAACTCCTGACCCAAGACCATCAATGATCGAATAAGCTATTTCAGCAAAGCGACCACCCGATAACTCAGACGGGGCCCACCTTTGTTCAAAATAATTTTGCAGAATTGATTGGTATTCCCTGAGAAGCGGATCACGTAATCCGGCGGGTATGGCACTTAATGCATTCGCGGACTGCTGACTAGGCACTTAAAGATTCGCGACCTTCTTGGGTAACGAAAAAGTCTTTTCCGTCTTTTTCACAGTAACCTTTGTTGCAATTTTTATTAAGTGCGTCGGAAGCGTTACCGATTCGAGTTTGGCTTGCATTTTTGAGCGCGCCTGTAACATCAGAGGTTTGAATTTTTTGTTTACCTTCCTTTTCACTTACCCAAATTGCTGTAGCCAAAAATTTCTTCGTTTGATTTGTTGTGGAGCCTGTGTCCTTTAGAAAGCTGCCAAGGGCTTTTTTTGCAATTTCGGATTTATTGCCAGCACCGGGCGAGCTTCCGGAATTTGCGCTGCCCGAGTTCTTCTCTATCGGCGGGGCAATTTTTACGAGCGCCTCTGCCTTTGACAACAACTTGTCCAATTGCTCTGTCAGCCATTTTGTATCGCCCTCCCCCGCAAATTTTATTGCACCAATACTGAGCTCGATTTTCCCATCTGCCATCTATAGTGCTCCGAATTGTTCACTTTTTGTAATCTTAACCGAGTATTCGTGCACCGATTCCCTAGAATCACAACCCCTCATTCGCCTTCTTTACAGCATCTTCCTCAAGATACAGCTCCTTGCCCATCTCCTCATACTTTGCGCTCATGCGTTCCATGCCTTTGCGGCGCTCTTCCTCGGTCATTTCTTCGAGCGCTTTTTTCTCATTATCGCTCATGCCGGCGGCGTAGTCTCTGACTTCGGCCGTGATCTTCATGGAGCAGAATTTCGGCCCGCACATGGAACAGAAATGCGCAACCTTGTGCGCTTCCTTCGGCAATGTCTGGTCGTGGAAGTCGCGCGCTGTCGCGGGGTCCAGGCTCAGGTTAAACTGATCCTCCCACCGGAATTCGAACCGCGCGCGGGACAGCGCATCGTCGCGCAGTTGCGCCGCCGGGTGGCCTTTGGCGAGGTCCGCCGCGTGCGCCGCGAGTTTATAGGTGATGACGCCCACTTTCACGTCGTCGCGGTCAGGCAACCCTAAATGCTCCTTCGGCGTCACATAACAAAGCATGGCCGTGCCGAACCAGCCGATCATGGCCGCGCCGATGCCGGACGTGATGTGATCGTATCCGGGCGCGATGTCAGTGGTGAGCGGCCCGAGCGTATAGAACGGCGCCTCGCCGCATTCTTTTAGCTGCTTGTCCATGTTCACCTTGATCTTGTGCATGGGCACATGGCCCGGCCCCTCGATCATCACCTGGCAGCCCTTGGTCCACGCGATCTGCGTCAGCTCGCCCAGGGTTTCGAGCTCGGCGAACTGCGCGCGGTCGTTGGCGTCAGCAATGGAGCCCGGACGCAAGCCGTCGCCTAAGCTGAACGAGACGTCATAGGCCCGCATAATGTCGCAGATTTCCTCAAAGTTCGTATAAAGAAAACTTTCACGGTGATGGGCGAGGCACCATTTCGCCATGATCGACCCGCCGCGCGACACGATGCCCGTGACGCGATCCGCCGTTAAGTGAATGTAGGGCAGCCGCACGCCGGCGTGGATGGTGAAATAATCAACGCCCTGTTCCGCCTGCTCGATCAGCGTGTCGCGATAAACCTCCCACGTTAAATCCTCCGCGACGCCGTTCACTTTTTCCAGCGCCTGATAGATCGGCACCGTGCCGATGGGAACGGGGCTGTTGCGGATGATCCATTCGCGGGTGTTATGAATGTTGCGGCCCGTCGACAGGTCCATGACATTGTCGGCGCCCCAGCGCGTCGCCCAGACCATCTTGTCGACTTCTTCCTCAACCGAGGATGCGACCGCGGAGTTGCCGATATTGGCGTTGATCTTCACCAGAAAGTTTCGCCCGATGATCTGCGGCTCAATCTCCGGGTGGTTGATGTTGGACGGGATGATGGCGCGGCCGCGGGCGATCTCGCTGCGCACGAATTCCGGCGTTATAAAGGGCGGGATCTCGGCGCCGAAGCTTTCGCCCTGCTCTACGCGCGCCTGCGCGCCTTCAAGCATTTTCTTACGGCCGATATTTTCGCGGATGGCGACGAATTCCATCTCACGGGTGATGATTCCCGCCTTCGCAAATTCATATTGCGTGACGGGGCCGGTTCCGGTGCCGCGCAAGGGGCGGTTGCGGACCGGAAATTCGCGGGCGAGATGCTTTCCGCGCGCGCCGCCATTATCCTCCGGCTTGACGTCGCGGCCGTCATATTCCTCGACGTGGCCGCGCTCTAAAATCCACGCGGTGCGGGTGCGCGGCAGGCCCTTTTCAACATCAATGGTCACGTTCGGGTCAGTGTAAGGCCCCGACGTGTCGTAGACCGGCACGGGCGGCTCGCCCGCTGACGGGTGCAGGTCGATCTCCCGCACCGGCACCTTCAAATCCGGGTACTGATCGCCCGCCACATAAACCTTGCGGCTCGACGGCAACGGACCGGTGGTCACTTCCGGCGTTCTGAATTCGGATTGGGGGACGTGTTTGTTCATTGCTCTACCTTTCGTCGGGAGAATTTTTCGATAAGTAACTTTTCAGCCGCAGCGCAATCCGACAGCGCATGAAACGTCGCAAAATCCTCTTCTTTATTGGCGAAATTGACGTTTATGTCGTGCACCGATCCGTTTTGCACAGTTGAGACTTCGTAAAGCACCGGCCCCATAATGCTGCGTGTTGTCAGCTTGCTTAGATCATGAATTATGATGCGGTTGTTTGTAATCGCGTAGAGATGATCGTGCCTGAGCTGCATCGGGTCATGCTTGTCAAAAATATTGAAGAGCGCGATGACAAACGAAATAGCTGATAGCAATATCAAGACGCCAAGGATGCCGCCTGCAAAACCTTCCGGATCGAAAAGCATGCCGAAGGCCATCAAAACGCTAATGATAAGAAAAACACTGACAGCAAATTTGATGACGCCCGACTTGGCACCCCAGCCGGTTTTTGGGCGTTCCGCATAGTCCCATTCAGGCTTCCCTGACCAGAGCACACGCTCTTCAGGCAGCAACACGTCCTTCAACTCATCCTTATCCGTCATGACGCTTAAAGGCCCGCGCGGCCGGTAAGACCGAGGAAGAGAAGCACGAGGCCGAAAACAATCGTGAAAATCGCAAACGCCCTAACGGCGCCCGGACGAACGAAAGACGCCGCCCATTTCAGCAAAGGTTCCGGGTAAGCGATGAGCACAAGGCCCTCCGCCGCCGCGACCCAGCCGAATAGCGATATGAAAATCGCCAGCGGGTCGGTCCAGATATTGTGGACCATGATGATGGCGGCGCCGAGCGTGAACACGAAAACGCCGGAGATGTAGGTGAGCCCCGCCTTTTCGCGGAAGTTGACGAGGATCGCCTCCCAGCGGTCGCGCGCCAGCAAGCCCGACAGCCCGCCGGCGATCATGTAAACGCCGAAGGCTTTCGCCAGCGACAATGTCAGAACAGTCGATGTGGTGATCATTTAAGCCTCCGTCCCTACGCGGTGAAACCGATCAGGTTCAAAGGGTGCTTGCGCGGCTTCTGGAACAGAAGGGAGTACGCAATCTCAGCCGGTCCGCCGGCGCCCCTCGGAATATGAGACTGTTCTAACAGACGGGGGTGGCGCGTTCAAGCAGACCAAAAGAGCGGCCCGGTGCGGCGCGGATCCAGCCCGCTCGTCAGGCGCCGGCAACAATCACTGGCGGCAAACGTCCTCAGCATTTTCGCGCGCGGCATCCACATAGGACGTCAGCGATACGCCCGCCGCGGACTTTTCACTCGCGCGATAAGCAACGCAGGCGGCGTCGGTTTGTTCCAGCGCAGCATAGGCGTCGCCGGCCGTCATCGCCAGCCGCGCCTTGGCGACGGGCGAGCCAATGGCTTCTGCAATCATCTGACCTTCCAGCAGATACGGAATGGCCGCCTTCGCATCGCCCGCCCGCACAAACGCCGACGCCAGCGTCTGCAGCGCAAAGGCAACCTGATCGATTGCTCCGGCAGCGCGCCGGCACGATAGCGACTCTTGAAAATGCGGAAGCGCAGCGGCGTAGTCTTCCCGCACATAGTCGATAAAGCCCACATGCCGGTGATAATCGCCACAAAAGATATCTCTCGCGCCGCCTTCTTGATCAAGCGCGAGAGAATGATCGAAAAGCGCGTGCGCTTCCGCGAGCGCCGCTTCGCCGCCCTTAGCACGCTGCTGAAACCGGATCAGCCCCATGCGATGCACCGCGTCCGCTTCGCCATGCGCATCACCCAAATCGCGGAACATCGAGGCGGCCTTGCTGGCGTATTTTTCAGCTTCCACAAACTGCCGGTCCGCTATTTCAGCGCGGTAAAAATATTCCGCCCATGCCAAAGCGATCGCCGCCTTTTCCTTGTTGCCTAAGCTCGCTGCTGTTTCCTCAGCGCGGCGCAACCATGCTTCCGCCGCCGTAACGGGCCGCGTGTTTTGATGAAGTCCCCGCCGGTCAGTAATCTTTGCAAGCTGAAGCTCGAGGTGAAACCGGTCTGATGGATCAACACTCTCACAGTCAAGCGCGGCGGTCGCCTGTAGTTCGGCTGCATCAAGATGACCTTGCAGATATTGCTGTTCAATCTGATTGCGCGCCGCCAAGTGATCCGCGCAAGCGACAGAGCCTGCTGAAAGCGACGCCGTTAAAAACAAAATCTCAAACATCACGGCCTTTCTATTAATTTCAGGCGTTTTCCGCTCTTAACCGCGCCAGCATCGCGGAGTCGTTGAGCTCGATCCACACCGCATTCGCCACAGCGATAATATCGCGCTTTTCGTCGTAAATAGCAGATGATGAAAAATGTTTGCGGCCTTCCTGGCCGTCGCGCCAGGCGGCTACGATCAGCGGCTCTCCCGGTGCGGGGCGGCGGCGCACCTCCACTGTGAACCGGCCCAGCAGGACAGGCGCGTTATCCATGCGCAGCGCGAATGCGGTCGGGCAATCGAGCGCCGCCCAGACGAATTCAGGACGCACCAGCCCGTCCTCGCCCGCAAGATCGTCTGACGGCGTCCATTGATCGGCATTAAAATCGACGTCAGGAACAGGTCCTGCAAAAATCCGCATGCCGTCGCCTTCGGCGCGCCTCTTTCCACACACGAAGCAATATGGATAATAAAGCGTCATGTCCCCGTCATCGATGAACGCCTGACGCGCCGCGACGGCCGCATTATTATCGGGCGGCGACGGCGGCGTGACGGATACGGTGCCGGGCCTGATGGTCGCAATTTCAACATCGCCAGCCATCGCCCTGAATCGGCTGGGCTCACGTTCATCGGCAACGAGTATTATCGCCGTATCGAATGGGACCGGCGCTTTAAGCATGACCTCGGCGGGACCGCCAATCACCGATGCAAACCGTCCGGCTGCATAACCGCCGTTCGCAAAGGCGCGGGGGCCGCAAAAGCGCTTGTCGATTACGAGTTCAGTCATTTTTCACCACAACGCCGACAATCGGGCCCATAGGGACACCCGGATCGTTGCGGTCTAGCGCCGGCGCATAGAGGCGCGAGATCGTTCCGTCGAGGTAGAGCGCGTTCGGCGTTTTCAACTCGTCACGAAAAAACGTGGCGAAATCATAAAACCGCACCGGCGTATCTGCGAGCGCGAATATGACTTCGCCCTCTTCGGTGACGCCGACGCCGTTACGGCGCTTAAACGAATCGGAATTCGCTAGAAATCGCGGATGGATTTCACCGTTGACGACGAGCATGGGGCCGGATTGCGTGGCGTGATAGATCGCGTCAGGCGCTTCGAGTTCCAGCATTTCTGAAGCCGAGATACCGGCAGCTTTGGAGCCGTGCTCAAAATAGATCCAAAATACGCCATTCGGCTTCAGGTGAAAATTGCCGGGACCATCGTTCGTATTCAGCGGCGCGACTTCTTCGCCAGCCTCCATATATAACCCCACCGGCGAACGGTCTTCATGATACATGCCGGCATTCATAGCGAAGGCGAGCTTTTCGCCATTTTTTGCAAGGGCCTCATTCACCCAGTTGAAATGACCGTAGGGCTCTCCGGATTCATTACTAAGAAAAAGGCGGATATCGCTTGCCGCAGGATCAAAACGGCAAACCACATAATCGACTCCCCCATTTTCTGCCGTTTCACAGGCGCCGTCGGCCGCAGCCCCGGATGCAACACCGGACGCGCATAAAAACGGAAGCACAACGATGATGAAAAGACGCATTACGCCGTTGCCTCAGGGCGTGAGATTTAGACAGGGCGTCGGCAAAATCCTGATCGCCTCCTCGCCGCCGCCCTCACGGAACATCACCGGATCGCAGGAATAGATTGTGTCGCTCTTGCGCAGGATGAAGCGCGCATTGGCTGTGCCGACCGGCGCATCAACATGGATAATCTCGTAACCGTCACGCAACAGTTCCTTCAGCACGAAACCGGATGCCGCCGGCGCTGCATCCTGAAGCGAAAGCGTTGCGGCGGACTGTCGTTTGAGTTGAAGATCGCGAACGGGCGTCTGGGTCGCATTCGAAGCGCCCGCGGTCAGAACAGCGGCCGATAATGCCGTTATCAAAACACGGTTCATGAATTTTTCCCTTTCAGGCAGGCGGTGCAAAGTTTCAGTGTGAAAAATGCGCAAGACCTTCAGCTGGCCTATTTAGGCCCGCCAAATGAAGCATCCTTGCCTAAAGCATAAAACACGCGCCGCCGGCTGAAAAGCCGTGCGCGAAAATCGTTATAATCCGTCAAACGCTTACTGTTCGCCGGTCCCCTCACCGCAGCTATAGCTTTGCGGACCCAGCGATGAGGAAATCGGCTTCGGCTTGGCCCCTTACACAGCATAGCTGCAAAAGAGACCGTGCTTTTGCTCCGTCCCTGCGCCGGAATGACCCGGATCAGGTTCTAAAAGGGTTCATCTCAGTCCCATGCGCCCAGGCTCGCTCTAACCTTGTTAGTATGGCGCACATAGCTCTCGGCGGCGTTCTTCTGAAGAAGCTTCGAAGATATGCGCCGGGAGGTGTGCGCCGCGCGAGCTGTCGGACAAAGCCGACAGGCGGGACGCCCCTCGGAACGATTTGATCGTGCCTTAAAAAACAACCTTTCGCAAGTTAAATCGGCGCCGTGTTTGGCGTCTACGCTAAGACCCGCGCTATCTCTAACGTAACCCGCACTGGCGCACCAGACGGCAATTCGTTTGTATACAGATATATAAAATTCAACCCGCGCGATTATTCGCTAATTTCACCGCTTTGCGCAGCCAGCGCAAGCGACTGCGCAATCGCCGCACGCATCGCCTGCGTTGAGTGATTGACCGTCAGACTGTCGAGTATCTCGCCTGTGTCAGCATCCACCAGCAGCGTAAATCCGGTCGCACCCTTGAATCGTGGGTAGAGTTCCGCCAGACCTTCAGCTTCAGCCTGTGCTTGAATATCGTCACGCTGGCCAAAGGTGAAATCGAGCGAAACGAACTTCACGGGCTTGTCGGCAAAATCCGGAACGACTTGCGAAAGGCGCGGAACCAAAATCTTGCAGGAAGAGCACCACGCGGACTCAAACGTAGCAGCGATGATCTCGGGCGCGCCGTCATAGACATATTCGGCATCGGTGGCCGCCGTTCTGCTTGTCAGCGCGAATATAGCGACGCCTGCCGCAATGATCGCCGGAAAGATAAAATTCTTGACGCGTTTCATAAGCAACCTCGTAAGCAGTAGTTTATCCGGCAAGCCTTCGCACAGCCATAACAGGATTTTCAAAACCCCGAGAGCCTAATCCTGAAACGGATCGCGCATCAAAATCACGTCATCGCGTTCGGGGCTGGTGGAAACAAGCGCTACGGGCGTTTCGATCAGCTCTTCGATGCGGCGCACATATTTCACAGCCTCTGCGGGCAAGTCCGCCCATGACCGTGCGCGCTCCGTAGAACCGCTCCAGCCTTCCATCGTCTCATAGACCGGCTCCGCCACAGACTGGATATGCGCGCCCGCCGGCAGGTAGTCGTAGTCTTCACCGTTGATCTTATAGCCAGTGCAAACCTTGAGCTCATCAAACCCGTCGAGCACGTCGAGCTTCGTCAGAGCGATTCCGTCAACGCCGGCAATCTTCAATGACTGGCGCACAAGGCAAGCATCGAACCATCCGCAGCGGCGCTGGCGCCCGGTGACCGTGCCGAATTCGTGACCGCGTTCTCCGAGTCGCTGGCCGACGGCATCCTTGAGCTCCGTAGGAAACGGACCCTCGCCCACGCGCGTGGTGTATGCTTTGACAATGCCGAGCACGTAATTGACCGCGCGAGGTCCGAGGCCGGAGCCTGTCGCCGCCTGCCCCGCCACTGTGTTGGATGACGTAACGTAAGGGTAGGTGCCGTGATCGACATCAAGCAGCACGCCCTGCGCGCCTTCAAACAGAATACGTTTGCCGTCCTTATGCGCCTGATCGAGCTCGCGCCACACCGGGCGCGCAAACGGCGTGATCTTCGGTGCGATTTCGCAAAGCGACCGATACAATTGATCCGCATCAAAATCATCAACGCCGAAGCCGCGCCGCAGCGCATTGTGATGGATCAGGAGATTTTCAATCTTTGCTTTCAGCGTCGCCGGGTCTGAGAGGTCGATAACACGCAAGCCTCTGCGTCCGGCCTTGTCTTCATACGCCGGGCCAATGCCGCGCTTGGTGGTGCCGATCTTGACGCCTGTCGCCGCGCCTTCACGCAGCGCATCGAGTTCCTGATGCACCGGCAAAATCAGCGTCGCGTTTTCTGCGATGATAAGATTGTCGGGTGTTACATCGACGCCCTGTTTTTCAATCCGTTCAATTTCGGCAAGAAGCGCTGCGGGGTCGACAACGACGCCCGAACCAACGACACCCAGACAGCCTTCACGCACGACGCCCGACGGCAAAAGCGACAGTTTGTAGACGGTCCCGTCGATGACTAGCGTGTGGCCGGCGTTATGGCCGCCCTGAAAACGGACCACCACATCGGCACGGGCCGACAGCCAGTCGACGATCTTGCCCTTGCCCTCGTCACCCCACTGCGCGCCGACGACCGCGACGTCCGCCATACTGCCTCCAAGCATACGAATTGAATTTGACGCGGCGCACCATAGGCTCTTCCCTAAGCCGGTCAATGCAGGGCTCGGCTGGCCGCAAAAGCCGAACCATCTATCGTATAGGGATTGCGCTGATCGCAGCGCGGCAGGCCTATTTGAGGCCGCGTGGAGGCGCTACAAAACCCATACCGGCGCGAATCAACAAGGGGCTATCAAGCGTCATGAACAAATTCATCCTGACCGCTACAGCAGCGTTTTTCGCTTCATGTGCATCGGCGCAGACTGACGAACAGTCGCCAGAGCAGCCAGCGCAGCAAGCCCGGCAAAACCCATGCGCAGCGGAAGAATATCGTGCTTTCGACTTCTGGACGGGCGACTGGGACGTATTCAATCTCGAAGGCAAAAAAGCCGGAGAGAACTCCATCACCATCGAGGAGTATGGTTGCCTGCTCGTCGAGCGCTGGACCGGAGCCGACGGAACATCCGGGCAAAGCTATAATTTCTACGATCCCGGCATGAAAAAGTTTCGCCAAGTCTGGGTCAGCATCGGTGCTACAATTGATTACGCTGGCGGCCTCAACGAAGATGGTGAAATGGTGTTGGAAGGCGATATTGTCTACCACAATGGAAACACATCGCCCTTCATGGGAACCTGGACGCTTCAGGAGGATGGCTCCGTGCGCCAGTATTTCCAGCAGTACAACGCCAAAACGGAAAAATGGGACGACTGGTTCACTGGCATCTACCGGAAAAAAGAAAAATCCGAATAGGACTGCCGCACCACTTTTAAGTTGGCTAGAAACAGAACAGCGCCCCAACACGCACTCAAAGAATTGAGGGGATGAGATGAACAGACTGATTATTGCCGCCGCCGCTTTGCTGGTTCTCGCCGGTTGCGGAGGCAGGGGCGCGGATGGATCTGGCGCTTCGCAAGGCGCCGGCGGAGACCAGCTCGTCTCCTTCGAAGAGTTCGAACTTGATAACGGGCTCAAGGTCATTTTCCACATCGATCGTTCAGACCCAGTGGTCGCCGTAGCGTTGACCGCGCATGTAGGTTCGGCGCGCGAGAAAGTGGGCCGCACCGGCTTCGCCCACCTCTTTGAACATCTCCTGTTTCTGGAATCGGAAAATCTCGGCAAGGGCGGGCTCGACGCCATGTCGGCGCGGATCGGCGGTTCCGGCGCCAATGGCTCGACCAGCCGCGACCGCACCAATTATTTCCAGACCGTGCCGAACGACGCGCTCGAAAAGATGATCTGGGCCGAGGCCGACAAAATCGGATATTTCATCAACACCGTCACCGACCCGGTGCTGGCCAAGGAAAAACAGGTCGTCAAAAACGAAAAGCGTCAGGGCGTCGATAACCAGCCATACGGCCATACGTTTTACGTGATCGGCAAGGCGCTTTATCCGGAGAGCCATCCTTACAACTGGCAGGTGATCGGATCGCTCGAGGACCTCGACGCCGCAACGCTCGATGACGTCAAGGAATTCTATGGGGACTGGTACACGCCAAACAACGTGACGCTGGTCATCGCCGGCGATTTCGATACGGCGCAGGCCCGACAGTGGGTGCATAAATATTTCGATGAAATTCCGCGCGGTCCGGAAGTCGAAAGGCTGCCCAAGCAGCCTGTTTCACTTGATGAAACAAAACTGCTTTTCCATGAGGATAATTTCGCGCAATTACCGGAACTGACCATGGCGTGGCCGACCGTGCCGCAATACGACACGGACATCTATGCGCTCGACGTGCTGCACGCGCTTCTAACCGACGGCAAGCGCGCGCCGCTAAACGAAGTCCTGATCGACGAAAAGAAACTGACGGCGAATGTCGCCGCATTCGGGTACAATTCCGAGCTATCCGGCGAAACCATGCTACAGGTCCGCGCCTTTGACGGCGTTGACCTCGACGATATCAAGGTTGCGCTCGACGAAGGTTTTGCCCGGTTTGAGGCGAACGGCATCGCTGAAAAAGATCTTAACCGCGTCAAAACCGAGCAGGAAGTGTCGTTCTACAACGGCATCCAGAGCGTTCTCGGCAAGGCGTTCAACCTCGCTCAGTATGAAATCTTCGCTGGCAATCCAGGCTTTATCAATCAGGATATCGAGAACATTCGCGCGGTAACCGCCGACGATGTGATGCGTGTCTATAACAAATACATCAAGGACAAGCCGTTCGTCGCCACAAGCTTCGTGCCGCAGGGGTCAGCCGAACTCGCGCTCGAAGGCTCCGCACGCGCAGAGGTCTCCGAGGAAGAAATCGTGCAAGGCGCCGAGACGGAAGTCGACCCCAATGTGACCGCAGATTATGAACGGACGCCGTCAAGTTTCGACAGGACTGAGGAGCCGCCTTACGGCGACAAGCCTGTGGTCGAAGTCCCCGCAATCTGGGAAACCGAACTTGCCAACGGGCTTGCCGTTTACGGCGTAGAGGACCGCGAATTGCCGCTGGTGCAATTCGAGCTTTCTTTCGACGGCGGGCACCTGCTGGATGATTCGGCAAAACCCGGCGCCGCAAACCTGCTCGCAGAGATGATGGACAAGGGAACGGCGCAGCGTTCCACCGCCGACCTTGAAGAAGCGATCGCCGCGCTCGGCGCGACGATCTCCATCGGCGCCGGCGATGAGCGTTTTGTGATTTCCGGTCAGACGCTTGCGCGTAACTTCGGCGCAACCATAGACCTGATGACAGAGATACTCCTTGAACCGCGCTGGGACGAGGAAGAATTCAATCTCGCCAAGGCGCGCGTCGTCAATGAAATCCAGTCATTGAGCGCAAATCCAAACGCCATTGCCAACCGCGCTTATGCGGAAGTGACGTTCGGCGAGGATCACATTCTCGCCAAACCGGTGCGCGGCGACGAGGCGAGCGTGACAGCGATGAACTTGGACGATCTCAAGGCCTATTACGCCGCAAACCTTTCGCCGAGCGCCGCCAATTTCCGGGTTGTTGGCGCTGTGACGCAGAGCGATGTCAAATCGGCGCTCGGCCGGCTGGAAAACAATTGGGCGGCGAAAGACGTCTCATATCCAGCCGCTGATGCGCCTGCAGCGCCGGAACAGAGCACGGTCTATTTCTATGACATACCCGGGGCGAAACAGTCGGTAATCCGGTTCGGCTACCCGGCATTGAAGCGCACAGATGACGATTATTATCCGGCGAGCTTCATGAACTACCGCCTCGGCGGCGGCGGCTTCGCGTCCCGCCTGACGCAGGAACTGCGTGAAGGCAAGGGATATACCTACGGCATCGGTTCGGGTTTTTCCGGCTCCGCACGTTACGGCAACTTCGTAATTTCTAGCGGCATCCGGTCGAACGTGACCTATGAGGCGGCGGCGCTGGTCAAGGAGATTCTCGAAAATTACGGCGCCACCTTCACCGAAGAAGACCTCGACGTTTCGAAAAGTTTTCTTTTGAAAAGCAAGGCGCGCGCCTTCGAAACGCTGGGGGCGAAGCTTGGCGTTCTCGAAAACATCGCCGATTACGGCCTGCCATACGACTATGTGCGCCGGCAGGACGAAATCGTCGAGGCAATGACCGTCGAACGGGTCAAGGAACTCGCCGACAATTACGTCCGCCCTGACGCCATGAACTATGTGGTCGTCGGTGATGCGGAAACGCAGGCCGCGCGGCTGTCCGATCTCGGCTTCGGCGAACCCGTGATGATGGTGACGGAAAACTAGCGCTTTAAAACGCGAGCGCTTCCGCCTGGATCACATGCGGCAGCGCGCGCACTTTTTCAAGCACGCTGTCGTTGATCGGGTCATCGACAGCCACAAGCGCAATTGCGCCTTCGCCCGGCGCCGATCGCCCAAGATTGAACGTCGCGATGTTCACGCCTGCTTCGCCCAGCGTCGCACCGAGAGCGCCGATAAAACCGGGCTTGTCTTCGTTGGTCGTGTAGAGCATGTGCGGCGCGAACCCCGCCTCCATCTCAACGCCCTTTATCTCGACAATCCGCGGCGAGGCGCCGAAGATCGTTCCGGAAACCGTGCGTTCCTGTTTTTCTGTAACGATCTTGAGGCGAATGATACTGTCGTAGCTGTCTGCGTCGTCGCGATAGGTTTCCGCGACCGACACGCCACGGTCTTTCGCGATCACCGGCGCGTTGACGAGATTGACGTCCTGCAGCATCGGTTTCAGGACACCCGCTACGGCCGCCGCCGTCAGCGGCTTGGTGTTGAGCGCCGAAACCTCGCCTTCGTAAGTAATCTCGATTTTCTTGAGACCCGTTTGCGTAAGCTGGCCGGCGAACAGACCGAGCTTTTCAGCAAGTGAAATGAACGGCTTCAGGCGCGGCGCCTCTTCCGCTGTTACTGAGGGCGAGTTTAGCGCGTTCGATACAGCGCCGCGCATCAGGTAATCCGCCATCTGTTCGGCGATCTGGATGGCGACATTTTCCTGCGCTTCTTTCGTCGATGCGCCAAGATGCGGCGTCGCCACCACTTTCGCATGACCGAAGAGCGGGTGTTCCGTCGCCGGTTCCTTTTCGTAAACGTCGAGCGCTGCCCCGGCGAGATGGCCTTCGTCAAGGGCGTCCTTAAGCGCCGCTTCGTCGAGAAGTCCTCCGCGCGCGCAGTTCACGATGAAGGCGCCATTTTTGAGTTTGGCGATATTCTCACGGCTCAAAATATTGCGGGTCTGATCGGTGAGCGGCGTGTGAAGCGTTATGATATTAGCGCGCTTCAGCAATTCATCGAGATCGGCCTTTTCAACGCCTAGCTCAATGGCGCGCTCTTCCGTCAGGAACGGATCGAACGCCACCACACGCATTTTCAATCCGACGGCCCGGTTCGCCACAATCGACCCTATATTGCCGCAGCCGATAACGCCTAAAGTTTTGCCGAAGACTTCAGCGCCCATAAAGGCCGACTTTTCCCACTTTCCCGCGTGGGTCGACTGGTTCGCCTGCGGAATATTACGAACGAGCGCGAACATCATGGCGATCGCATGCTCCGCCGTCGTGATCGCGTTGCCGTAAGGCGTGTTCATGACCACAATGCCAGCCGCCGTCGCCGCCGGAATATCGATATTATCGACGCCGATCCCCGCGCGGCCGATGACTTTCAGGTTTTTCGCCGCCGCAATGATCGGGGCCGTCGCCTTGGTGGCCGACCGCACGGCGAGCCCGTCATAATCGCCAATGACGGAGGCCAGCTTTTCCTTATCCTTGCCGAGCGAGGGTTCGTAATCGACATCGACGCCGCGCTCCCTGAAAATATTGACGGCGGTTTCGCTCAAGGCGTCTGAAACGAGAACTTTAGGCATGGGTCTTCCCCGGTTTAAAATGAAATGATTGGCTTAAAGCGCGGCTTTGGCGCTGGCGAAGGCCCAGTCGAGCCAGGGACCGAGCGCTTCTATGTCTGACGTTTCGACGGTAGCGCCGCACCAGATGCGCAGCCCCGGCGGCGCGTCGCGATAGCCGCCAACGTCATATGCGGCGTCTTCGCTATCGAGCAGCTTTTCCATGGCTTTTACGAAAGCCCGCTGCGCACCGTCATCGAGTGCAGAAATTTCTGCATCGACGATTTTAAGACATACGGACGTATTCGAGCGGATTGCCGGGTCGGCGCAGAGAAAATCGACCCAGGGCGCTTTTTCGACCCATGCAGAGAGCACTGCGGCGTTACGGTCGGCGCGCGCATGCAGCGCATCGAGACCGCCAAGGCTGGCCGCCCATTTCAATGCGTCGATATAGTCTTCCACGCACAACATCGACGGCGTGTTGATTGTCGCGCCATCAAAAATCCCTTCGTTGAGCTTGCCGCCCTTGGTGAGGCGGAAAAGTTTCGGCAGGGGCCATGGAGGCGTATAGCTTTCGAGCCTTTCGACAGCCCGCGGACTGAGGATCAAAACGCCATGCGCGCCCTCGCCGCCCAAAACTTTTTGCCATGAATACGTAACGACATCGAGCTTCGCCCAGTCGAGGGCCTGCGCAAAGATTGCCGAGGTCGCATCGCAGATCGTAATTCCCTCGCGCTCTGCGCTGATCCAGTCTGCGTTCGGCACGCGCACGCCCGATGTGGTGCCGTTCCAGGTGAAGACCGCGTCATGCTTCGGATCGACAGCGCTCAAATCGGCGATTTCGCCGTAGGGCGCTTTCAAAATGCGCGCATCGAGTTTCAGCTGCTTGACGGCGTCGGTGACCCAGCCTTCGCCGAAACTTTCCCATGCAAGCATATCGACGGGGCGTTCGCCGAGCATCGACCACATGGCCATCTCGACCGCGCCCGTATCCGACGCCGGCACAATGCCAATGCGATAGTCTTCGGGCAGGCCAAGCAGCGCGCGCGTGCGATCGATCGCTTCCGCAAGACGCGCCTTGCCGACTTTCGACCGGTGCGAACGGCCGAGCGGCGCGGTTTGCAGGTTTTCGGGAGACCAGCCTGGGCGCTTCGCGCACGGGCCGGACGAAAAATGCGGTCGCGCAGGGCGCACCGCAGGCGTTGGTTCTGTCATGTCACTCCATCCTTCCAGATGGCTCGCGCCCCGTTGGGGAGGCGTGGCCCGCAAACAGCATGGCCCCGGCGCATCATTCAGGTCAATAAAAATTTTTTGCACTGCAATGAAGAAAATCTGACTTGCGGCCGGGCGCGCGACCCGATAGCGCCAACCCTTGTGAGCCAGACCCGGAAGACCGCCGTCAACGCGAAGATTTACGACTGGACGCTCTTGGCGCTGATCGTCGCCTTCGGCGGTTCTGCTTTTGTGATGATCCGTACAGCCGTTGAAACCATTCCGCCCATGGGCGTCGCGGTGGGCCGCATTTGGGTTGGCGCACTTTTGCTCTACGCCGTCATGCGCGCCGCCGGACGGCGATTGCCGCCGCTGTTCGTTCGATCAAGCGGCGCCATCCGCATACGCCGCGCCTGGAAATGGATGTTCGCCGTCGGCGCCGTGGGCAATCTTTTGCCGTTCTTTCTTTTTCCGTGGGCGCAGCAATATGTGGAGAGCGGACTCGCCGGCGTCTACATGGCGTTCATGCCGATCTGGACCGTGGCGCTTGCCTATTTCTTTGCAGGCGAGTCATTGAGCGGGCGCAAACTGATCGGCTTCCTGCTGGGCTTTGCGGGCGTCATGATCCTGATGGGTCCCGAAGTGATCAGGGGCGCTCTTTCAAGCGATATCAAGGCGCAAGCCGCGCTTTTATTTGCAACATTCCTTTACGCGGCTTCCGCCGTCATCGCGCGGCGCGCGCCGCCGATCCGCCCGCGCGTCTTCGCCGCCGGCATGATGATCGTCGCCGCCATCATGGCGACGCCGGCACTATTGTTCGTTGAGCTTCAGCCAAGCGACTGGAAATTCGCCAGCATCGCCAGCGTTATCGGACTGGGGCTGTTCCCGACCGGATTAAACGGCGTTCTGATCATCATGCTGATCCGGCGCGCCGGCGCCGGGTTCATGTCGCTTTCGAATTACATAACGCCTTTATGGGCGGTCGCCATGGGGGCCGCCATCTTTCACGAACGCCTTGAAACAACTGTTTTTGTGGCGCTCATATTGATTCTTCTCGGCGTCGCCATTAGCCAGCGCGCACGCTCAAAATCAAAACAGCCGATTCTCTCCGGCGCGATCTCGACTGTTGCAGACAAGGCGAGCGATCAGACGAAAATCTGACCTTTTTGCACGAACACGGCGTCGCCGCCGATCCGGACGGCGGAAACTGCGCCATTCCCGACAGTGACTGTTGCGTTGATGCGGCTCGGCCGGCCCATTTCAAACCCCTGCTCTATCACCCAGCGATGCTCGCCGTCTTCAAGCTTCTGGCTGAGCGCAATCTGTCCCGGAAAACCGGCTGCCGCCGCGCCGGTGGCGGGATCCTCCATAATGCCGGCGCCCGGCGCGAACATGCGCACGTGCCACGACGCATCGTCAGCCTCGCCGCCTTCAGAGTAAAGATAGACGCCGACGACTTCATCGAGCCCCAGCGCATCCCATGCGGCGCTGTTCACTTTAGCAGCGCGAACTTGGTCGAGCGGCGCTCTAACGTACACAAAATCAACGCCGGCGCCGACGCGGCGCGGTTTATGATCGCCGGTATCGACACTGCCCGGCGGCAGCGACAACGCTTTTTCAATTGCTTCCACAGATGGCGCAGCGCCGTTTTCTTTCGGCAAGTTCGGGTTTTTGAATTCGGCAAAGCCGCCAGTTTCCGAAAGCTTCACATCCACCGTAAAAACGCCGGCCTTCAGCTCCAGCTTTAACGGCCCGGCAAGACCGCGCGCTTTTGCCAGCGCTACCGATGTGCCGACGGTCGGATGACCGGCGAACGGCATCTCGTAACCGGGCGTGAAAATCCGCACGCGCGCTATGTTTTCAGGGTTCTCAGGCGGCAGAACAAAGGTCGATTCGGCGAGATTGAACTCGCGCGTGATTGTTTGCATCTCCTCGCCGGAAAGCCCTTCGGCGTCGAGCAAAACCGCGAGCTGGTTGCCGGCGAAGCGGCGGCTGGTAAATACGTCATAAGTGACAAAATCATAGGCGCGCATGGCGGCCTCCATATTTCCGTTTGCCAGCCATGTTGGCGGCGCGGCGCGCCGCTGCAATCGAAAAATTCTCAGCGCTTCACCAGAAGCGCTAACGACCGGCTCTATTCTTCAAGCGGCCATGCATGATTGAGCGGCCCATGCCCGCCGCCATAGCCGGGCGCGGTTTCAATCGCATGGTGCACATAGCCAATCGCGCGCTCCACAGCATCCTTGAGCGCCATCCCCTGCGCCAGACCCGTCGCTATCGCTGACGCCAGCGTGCAGCCCGTGCCGTGGGTGGAAGTGGTGTCGATGCGTGGTTTTGAAAAAGCTTGTTTGCCAGCATGTGTAATCAATAGATCATCTATTTTAGCATTGCGCATGTGCCCGCCCTTAACAAGCGCAGCCTCAGCACCTAAATCCAAGCAAATTTCGCCTGCGTGTTTTTGGTCGGCTAAGCTTTCGACCTTTGTTCCAGTTAGTTGCTCCGCTTCTAGGGTGTTTGGTGTAACGAGATATGCTTTAGGAAAAAACTGTTCTTTAATGAGGTCGATCAAACCCGATTGCGCTAAGCTATCTCCGCTTGTCGCTGCGAGAACCGGGTCAAGGATTAAGGGGAGCGTACCTTTCGGATGCCCGCCGCCGTATTCCCACCCGCTATTTTTAAGAGCCGCTAAAATCGCTTCACCGGCTGCTACGCCGCCGATCATCCCGATCTTGATGGCGTCGGCGCCGATATCACTCATCACCGCTTCGATCTGCGCGGCGATGACGTCCGGCGGAACCGGATGTACGGCGCTGACGCCGCGCGTGTTCTGCACGGTGATCGCGGTGATCGCCGTCGCCGCATAACCGCCCAGCGCCGTCACGGTTTTGATGTCCGCCTGTATCCCCGCCCCGCCCGACGGATCTGAACCGGCAATGATAAGTACGCGGCCATTCATGTCTTCGCCTCAACTTAACCTTCAATCGCCGCAGTGTTTCCCGAAAAGCGCCGAATTCCGCGCCTACCCGGCGCATATTCATAAAGGGCCGGGGCGCGCGGAGAGAGATACCACAATGGCGACGAATAATCTTATCTGGATCGGGCTTTTCTGCTGCCTGACCGCGCTTGGCGTTCAGATGTTCCCGAATGCAGCCTTTAACATGGGCGTCGATGTCAGCGCGTCATGGTTAGTTTTCGGATTTGGCGTCTTTTTAATTCTCGTGGCGGCGTTTGTCGCCGCATCAGGAAAACAAAATGGACATCGATAAGGAGATCGGGCTAAGACGCCATCCGGAATTGCGCTTGCCGGAGATCGACAGGACGTCCGTCCTCGCTGATCAGCCCGGCGTGCAAGGGTGCCCCAGCGCCGCGTTCGACCAGCGACGTCTTGCCCGGCGCGTCGAGAATATGTTTCTCACCCCACTGCATCAGCGCAATCAGCGGCAGAGCGAGATCAACGCCCTTGGAGGTCAGCACATACTGATGACGCGTACGTTGGCCGTCTTCCTTGTAAGGGCGCTTGCGCAAGAGATCATTCTCGACAAGTTTTTTTAGACGGTTGGAAAGCACCGTGCGCGGCAAGCCGAGGCTTGAGTGCATATCGTCAAATCGCGTCACGCCGTAAAGCGCCGAACGAAGGATCAACAGCGTCCAGCGGTCGCCCACAAGTTCGACTGCAGCCGCCAGGCCGCAGCGCTCCAGCGAGGGCGCGCCGGCGCTTAATGTCTCAACGGTTTCACCATCAGCATAGGCCATGCCCGAATCAGTAAAGTGATTTGCGCCGGGCGCGCAATCGCCTGCTTTCACGCAATCCGCCGTCACGCCCGCCTCACGTTTATTTGTGAGCAAAATCAATTGTGACCGCTTTTGGGCCAGAAACCGCGCCATTCTCGCCGCATTCCAAAGCCATATGTCACGCATCACGGAAATCCGGCTGGGGCAAGCACGGAGAGCCAGATGAAAACGATTTTCAAAGCCATGATCGCCGCCATACTCGGGGCCGCAGCGCTGGGCGCAGGCGCCGCCATGGCGAAGCCGGCCCATTGTTCGCATGACCACGACCACCGCAGCCATGCGGCCGACTATTACAACTTCTATGCGGCCGACAAATACTACCGCTCCGGACCGTACCGGGATTCCGGATTCAGTTTCTCGATCACCTTCGGCGACGGCTATGATGACCGGTATGATCGCCGGGACCGTCGCTATGATCGCGGCCGCCGAAATGGTTACCGCGACGACCGCGGACGCGTTGTGAAGCGTGAAGTTTTCGAAACGCGCTACCGCGCCCGGATTGTCCTGGTCGAAGAAGCCTATCGCACTCGTCGCGGCCCGCGCCTTCTGTGCACCGTTGACGCGCGAGGTCCGCAGGCCCGTTACGTGCCGAAAAAGCGGATGCGTCAAATCGCCAAGCGTAATTGTTCGCGCAGAGCGCAGGTTCGTATCGTCGCCTAGCCATAGCTCAGTATGATGCGTGAACGCCCGCCGGCATGTGTATCTTGCCGGCGGGCTTTATATTGTCTCGCATGCCTGCCTGGCCGCTGCTTCAATGGTGTTTAACGGCGCGTTCGCCCGCGTCAGAACGCGTAGGCCAAAGTAGGCGCTTAAAAGCGCCGCCGCTTTCGCTTTTGTTGCTTCCCGATCACGGTTATAGGGCGCTGACACCCTGAGCGCTTCACGAAACATTCTTTCAAACCGTTTAACGGCGGCGCTGACGAAGCCTTGCGTCGCGGGATCGAGTTGCGCCTGATCTGTCGCCGCATTGCAGAGAAAGCAGCCGCGGCGGTCCCCCCGCGCAGCGCTGGCGACAAGATTGTCAAATACACGTTTGAAACGCTCACTAGCTCCGCCGGGGCCTGAGAGCATTGCGCGCAAGGGCTCGCCCTCCTGCTCCTCATATTTTTGCAGCGCAGCCAGATACATGGCCCGCTTGTCCGGGAAAAGCCGGTAAAGGCTTTGCTTGTTGAGGCCGGTGGCCGCTTCGATCTCCTGCATCGAAGCACCCTCAAAACCTTTGCGCCAGAAAACATCTGTTACTTTTTCCAGCGCCTCTTGAGGATCAAATTTCCTGGGCCGCGCCATTCTTAGACCTCTCACTGTTTTGTGACCGACCGGCTCGCAACAAATTATTGACCATTCGGTCCGCAATTCCATATGAGCCCTGTCGCCGCGGGCTGCAATCCCCAGCGCGGCCAGAAGAATAATCGACCCCGCCCGTTAGGGATCACGTGAATACGAAAGTGAGAAACCCAAATGTCTAGATTGACCCAGATTTCAGATGCAGAAGCATCCCCAGAAGCTTCTGAACTTTTCACCGCGATCAAGTCGAAGCTTGGCGTCGTGCCAAACCTTTACCGCGTCCTCGCCAACGAACCGGCGGCGCTCGCCGCCGCGCTCGGCCTTGGTGATACACTGAGCAAAGGCGCGTTCGATCCGAAAATCCGCGAAGCAATCGCCTTGACTGTCGCCGGTGCGAACAATTGCGACTATTGCGCTTCTGCTCACACGGCGATCTCAAAAAGCCTGAAAGTCGATGACGCTGAGATCTCAGCGCGTCTCAATGGAAAATCATCTGATGCAAAACTGCAGGCGGTTTTAACGTTCGCTTCGGCTGTTGTTGAAAAGCGGGGCGTTGTGTCTGACGGTGACTTGGCCGCCGCCCGTGGCGCCGGTCTCACCGAAGGCGAAATCGTCGAGACAGTGGTCAATGTGGTTCAAAACATTCTGACGAATTACGTCAACCACGTGGTGCAAACCGATATCGATTTTCCGGTCGTGCGCGCGCAGGCCGCTTAATAAAATAATTCCCGGCTCAGCAATCGAGCTGAGCCGGGCTACTCTTGAAAAAATCACTTCGCTGCGTCCACCGCCGACGCAATGTCGTCAACAACCGCTTTGACCGTGTCAGCGTTTTCGCCTTCGCCCATGACGCGGATCAGCGGCTCGGTGCCGGATTTTCGGATAACGAGCCGGCCTTTTTTACCAAGCTTATCTTCTCCAGCCTTGATTGCTGCTTTAACGGCAGCATCTTCCAAGGGATCACCGCCTGCATAACGCACGTTTTTCAGGATTTGCGGGAACGGTTCGAAATTGTGACAGACATCGCTGACCTTGCGGCCTTCGGACGCGACGACGGACAAGACCTGCAGCGCAGTCACCAGCCCGTCGCCTGTGGTGCAATAATCCGAAAGCACCACATGGCCTGATGGCTCGCCGCCGATATTGATGCCTTTGGCGCGCATTTCCTCTACTACATAACGGTCGCCGACTTTTGTACGTTCAAGGGTGAGACCTTGGCCTTCGAGAAACTTTGCAAGGCCCATATTGGACATGACGGTGGAAACGACGCCGCCGCCTTTAAGTGCGCCGTCCTTTTTCCAAGCTTTGGCGATCGTCGCAAGAATCTGGTCGCCATCGATCAGCCGCCCTTTTTCATCGCAGATAATCACCCTGTCGGCATCGCCATCGAGAGCAACGCCGATATCAGCGCGGTACTCCTTGACGGCATCCACCATCTTCTTGGGCGCGGTTGAGCCGATATTCTGGTTGATATTAAAACCGTTAGGCTCAATGCCAATGGCTTTGACTTCGGCGCCAAGCTCCCACAATACGGTGGGCGCAACCTTATAGCCGGCGCCGTTGGCGCAATCGATTACGACGCGCACGCCATCAAGCGAATTGCGGCGCGGGAATGCAGCCTTCGCAAACTCAATGTATCGCGCGCCGGCATCATCCACGCGCTTGACCCGGCCCAAATCCGCCGAAGCCGCGCGTCCGGCCGATAGGTCATCTTTCATCAGGCGTTCGATTTCGAGCTCGGTCTCATCAGACAATTTGAACCCGTCGGGTCCAAAAAACTTCACGCCGTTGTCGTGATAAGGATTGTGCGAAGCAGAGATCATTACGCCGAGATCGGCGCGCAGGGAGCGCGTCAGCATGGCCATGGCGGGCGTCGGCAGCGGCCCGAGCAAAAAGACATCCATACCTGATGACGCAAAACCCGCCGTCAGCGCAGGCTCAATCATGTAACCGGAAAGCCGAGTATCCTTCCCAATCACCACACGGTGACGGTGCGCGCCATTCTTGAAAACCCGCCCGACCGCCATGCCGAGACGAAGCATGCTTTCAGGCGTCATAGCGCCGGCATTCGCAAGACCGCGCACGCCGTCGGTCCCGAAAATTTCGCGCTTTCCCGTCATCTGGTCGTCGCCACGCATTCGCGCGTCTCCACTAAAACAACTGTTAACTTAACCGTTTTCCGGCTTCCAACCCGTTAATAGACTGGCACGAGATGTGCCATAAGTATAATCGAATTGTAAAATCAGGCCTTTCGGGCGTATTTGTGACCGCAGCTTCGAACCTCCTGTTATTTCTGAACAATACCATGCGACAGCTGCTTGGCGCCAAATATTGGCTTGCTGTCGGGTTGGTAGCGCTCGCATCGCTGTTCTTCCGACAGTCCGGACTGACGCCAGATGCGAGCTGGCTCCTGACCATGTGCCAACGGATGCTTGATGGTGAACGGGCTTATATTGACATTTTTGACACCGCCCCGCCGATCGCCGTGTTGCTTTATATGCCGGGGGCGCTTCTCTATAACCTGACAGGGTTAAGCGCTGAAGGGGGCGTATACGCCACATTTTATGCGCTCATATTTGGTTCGTTATACCTCAGCGACCGCATCCTTGCAGACACAACGATCGGAGCAATCCACCCGCGCCTTGCGGTCATCGGGCCAGCTGCAATTTTTCTGTTGGTAATAAGCAATGACGCTTTTGCGCAGCGCGAACATGCGGCGGCTATTTTGTCGCTGCCCATTGTCTCAATCTTTGTCAGAAGGGAAACGTCGGGGAAATGGCCGGACAGGAAACACGGGTTGCCCGCGGCGATTCTCGCAGGCGTGATGGCCGCCATCAAGCCGCCGCTCTTTTGGGCGCCCGGCGCCGCCCTTGCTTTATATTATTTAGCTCGCAAACCGGACTTGCGCTTTTTCTGGCGAAGCGGCCTGCTGATCGGGTTCATTTCAACGATAGCTCTCACCGCAGTCACGCTCCTAATATTTCCCGCATATCTTTCTGAAAATTTACAGCTGATGCGCGATGTTTATGTGCCCGTTCGTGTCAGCAATACGTATGGATTTACTTCGCTTCCATTCTTTGCACTGACTGCATGTTTTGCGCTGATTGGCCTTATGAGCCTAATGCGGCCAGGCCGCTCAGGCGCGCTAGTAACAACAATCGTGTCATTCTCTTTTCTGCTCATATACTTTATTCAGGGAAAGTTTTTTAATTATCAGCTTTACCCTGCTCTGTTCTTTGGATGGCTTGCAATTTTTTTAGCGGCCGCCGCGCTGTTGAAGGATAGGCCTTCGGGAACGAATGTTTTTGTCGCCATGCTGACGATTGCATGCGCTCCAATAGTTCTGATGAGTTTTGTTTCATTCAATGACAGAAGACCGCCCCTCGCCGAAAATCTCGAATGGATGGAGCAATTAAACCGTCCGACAGCCATGGCCATTTCAAAAGATATTTCAACGTCGTTCCCTTTAGCGCAAAAGGCAGGCGCAAAGTGGGTTGATAAAATGCACGGACAGTGGGTAGTGCGATATTCCTGGCTCGCAAAGGACGCTAAACATTTGAATGAAACACAAAAGCAAATAATTTTGCAGTACGCTGATCAGGAATTGGAACGCACACTCCAAACTATTTATGAAAAACAGCCCATGCTGCTCATTCAGGATATTACTGATGACAGGCTCATCGAAGAGTTACTAAAGCGCGACCCGGCGTTTCTGGATGACTATTATATAGCGTCAGAAAACAACCACACGCGCGTTCTCGCGAGACGCTAACTTTCGTTGCGGATAGCAGAAAAGACGGCTAACGCCTGACGCGTTTCTGCAACATCATGAACTCGGAATATGGCAACGCCTCCTGCAAGCCCGTGTAGCGCAGCGGCGAGCGAACCACCGAGACGCGCTTTAGCTGGGCCACTGCGATCTAACGCCGCAATGAAGCGCTTACGTGACGCTCCCAGCAATACTGGCCGGCCCAGCGCCCGAAATCGGTCGAGATTCGCAAGCAAGGAAAGGTTATGAGAGAGCAATTTTCCGAAGCCGATGCCGGGATCGACGATCAGGCGCTCTTCATCAATTCCTGCTGTTACGCACGCCTCGATACGGCCGGCAAGATATGCGTAAACCTCTTCCACAACATCGTCATAATGCGGATCGTCCTGCATGGTTTTCGGATCGCCTTGCGCATGCATGAGGACGATATCGCAACCGAAGGATGCAGCCGCCTCAAGACTTTCAGGCGAGTAGCTTAGCGCCGTTACGTCGTTCCAGATCGTAGCGCCTGCCTTGATGGCCGCCCCAGCGACATCGGGCTTTCTAGTGTCGATGGAAATCTGCGCGCCGCATCCTGATTCCAAGAGCCCCGCGATGACCGGGAGCGTGCGCGCCTGTTCTTCTTCCACGGACACGCTATCCGCGCCGGGGCGTGTCGACTCACCGCCGATGTCGATGATATCGGCGCCGTCTTCAACCAGCCTTAGGCCGTGTTCAATGGCCTTTTCGGGCTCCATAAAACACCCGCCGTCCGAAAAAGAATCCGGCGTCGCGTTAATAATGCCCATAATCCGCCAGCATTTTGTCGCCGGTTTTTCCACAAGCCGCTCGATCCACACGTTCCGCCGCAAAAATCGCCCGTTCTTATGAGCTTTCGTCTATAATACCGCAATGGTTTCTGATCCGAACATTACCGCCGCTCAACCTGATCATACACTTGGTCAATACCGCGCCTGGCGGCTTTCAGGCGGCGCGGTCGCGCCATTCGATCTTGCGTGGATCAGTATCGCGCGGGACCAATCGCCCGCCGCGCACAGACTCCTGCCCCACGGCGAGCCCAGCATCGCCGTCATGCGCAAACGCGACGCCGATGGCGAGATCAACGACGTGAGCCTCAAGGTATGCGGACCTTATTACAAGACGGATCATTATCGCCCCAAACCTCGAGAAGAGCTGATCGCCCTGAGACTCAAGCCGGAGATCTGCGCAGCACTCTTCAACATAGCGCCCAGGGAATATGCAAATGACGCCACCACACAAGCGCCGGCCGCACTTTACAACGCATGCGCAAAAACACTTGACCATGCGGCGAGCGCGAGCACCGCTGATATTCTCCTGTTACTGACGTCAGATTTATCTCGGTTTGTTGCATCTCACGGGGTCAATACCGGACCAGAAACCATCGCCGCCCAATGGATGCGCGACATGGAAGGCAGCATTCAGTTTCGCCACATCGCCCAAAAGCTTGAAGTCAGCGAACGAAATTTACGGCGCCGCTTCACCGATCATGTGGGCTGCTCACCGAAAGCTTACGCCCGGCGTCTGCAGATCACCGCCGCATCGCTGGCCGCGGAACGATCAGCAAAGCCTGATTGGGCGGCGATCTCAGCAGAGGCCGGGTTTCACGACCAACCGCATATGATCAATGTCTTCAAAACAGAAATTGGCCTGACGCCAAGCGCGCTACATGCGGAACGCCGCGCGCTTCTCGCCGCCTGATTGTCCGGTTTTTGCAATACATTTTGCCCGCGCTGAAGCACTTTGGGTTCGGCATGGCTGGGGCGTTCCCGGCCCGTTCAGGAGTCTTTCATGCGAAAACTGCTTTTAACCATCCTTTTCTGTCTCGCCCCCGCAACGCTGAACGCTCAAAGCGACGCCCCGGAAACCATAGAGTTCGGCGGCAAGACATGGCGCATCAATGCTCAGGAGGTGCGAGCCGAATCTCACCTTGGTCGCAGCGCGCTGTTCATGAAAGGCGGGCGCATCTGGTTGGAGGGCGCAACTTTTTCTGACGTGGTCATAGAATTCGACGCTGCCTTCGATGAGCGGCAAGCCTTCATTGGCCCGCAATGGCGCGCTGATGAGCAGCAAAACCAATTCGAAGAACTGTACTTTCGCCCGCACCAGTCAGGAAAGCCCGACGCCATTCAATATACGCCCGTCGAAAATGGCCTGTCTGCGTGGCAAATTTTTTCCGACCTCAATGCAACAGCAGCCGCTGAATTTAATTATGGCGAGTGGAACCGCTTCAAGGTTGTGGTCAAAGGCGGCAAGGCCGATTTTTACGTCAATGGCGGCGAGCCGCAATTACACATGCCGGACCTGAAAACAGATCGAACAGAAGGTATGGTCGGCTTGCGCGTTTCAGGACCTGTGGGTGAAGCCTACCTGTCGAACATTTCGGTGCGCCCGCTGACTGCCAGCGACAATATTGTCGGAACACCCAAGGCGCCGCCCACAGAGCTTCCCGAAGGACTGATAACGTCATGGAATGTATCTACGCCCTTCGCCGAAGCCGACGTCGCTACGGTCTTAACTCTTGATGACGCTGATTCCGATCTCAAATGGAACAAGCTTGAAACGGAAACAAACGGCATCGCTAATCTCGCAAAACTCGCCACCGCAGACGATAATTCAGACACTGTGTTTGTACGCCTTAACGTCAACGCCGACCGCGCGATGATGAAGGAACTGCGCTTTGGTTATTCTGATCGCGTACGCATTTATCTGAACGGCAAGCGCGTCTATCATGGCGTCGCACACTGGCGCGCCCGCGACTTTCGGTTCCTCGGCACGGTCGGGTTTTTCGACAGTGTCGGGCTCGACCTGAAGCGCGGCGACAACGAAGTGCTTGTGGCTGTTTCGGAAACCTTTGGCGGCTGGGCCTGGGCCGGCGCCATTGAGAACCAAAGCGGGATAAAACTCTCAAACTAAAGACGCCGCACTCTCCTTCGGCAGTCTATGGCGGCGTTCGTTTCACAAAACGGACGCCGTTATCGTCAGGAAGGTTATTCGCTTGCCGCCGCCGCGGTCTGCTCTGCAAGCGCTTCTTCGAAGGCTTCCTCCTTCGCAGCACGATAGCGCTGGAAGGCGCCGCGATTGACGAAAGCGAGCGGGTCACCGGTCTTTTGCTTTTCACGCGTTTCCTTCATCAGAAAAACTTCAGGGTGATTGGCGAGAAAGACATCCGGTTCCCATGCGTTCGTCCTATCGAATGTGTAGCGATAGTCCTCAACGATGCCTTCATATTGCGGCGGATTTACAAGCCTGTTAGCCGCCACTGTCGCACTACAGAAGATAAGGACCTCATAGTCCTCTGCTTCCTCCTCAACGGTCAGCCGCCATGATGTGCAGCCTGGGCTATGTCCAGGGGTAAGCCATCCATCTATTTGGAACGATCCAAGATCTATTTCCCACACCCCATAGTGCGGAATTTCGCTGAAGCTACGCCCCTTACACCGTTCAACGCTAACCGGCGGTGCTGAAAATTCTTTCCGCTCTTCATAACCAATATAAACACCCTGTTTCAGCGCATTACAATCGTCCGCACTCGCCCAAAGCTTCGCACCTGATGCTTTCTTCAATACAGCCAACCCGCCCGAATGATCGAAATGCGCGTGGGTGTTCAGCAAGGTTCTGACATCCTTGATATCAAAGCCAAGCGTAGCGATGTTGTCGATGATGATCTGTTCATAACCCGGCAGTCCGCCGTCGATGAGAACGTGGCCGTCGTCGCCGGTAATCAGGAACACCGCCAGCCCTTCCGTTCCCACATAATAAATATTGCCGATCACGCGGAACGGCTCAAACGGCGCAACCATTTTGGGAAACGCTTCTGCATAGTCGAACGGCGCCTGCCATTTCTTTTCTTCAGCGGAAGCAGCGGAAGCGAAAACTGAAATAACAGCGGCGAGAATGAAGCGCATGAAAAAGCCTCCCTGTCTGGAGGCTTTTAACACGTTTGGCGCGGCAAAATAACGGCGGAATCTAAGCCCCTTGCGGGCTCGGTTCCATCCCGCCTGTGCCGTCATCATCTTTTTTCTTTCCGCTGGCAGGCACACCCGAGGTCGGCACCGATGACGGGGGCGTGTGGTCTTTCGGATCCAGCGGGTCTTCGCGCACGATTTTTTCGCCCTTGAAGAGCTTCAAAATCTCCTCGCCGGAAAGCGTTTCGAACTCAAGGAGCGCCTGCGCCAGCGCCTCCCAGTCGTCCCGGCGATCGGTGAGCGTTTTACGCGCGCGCTCAAACCCTTCCTCAACGAAGCGTTTGATCTCTTCTTCGATGAGTTTTGCCGTATCGCCGGAAATAGACTTGTTGCGAGCGATACTCTGTCCGAGGAAAACCTCGCCTTCATCTTCGGCGTAAGCGATCGGTCCGAGCTTTTCGGAAAGGCCGTATTGGGTCACCATAGCGCGCGCGATTTTGGTCGCATGCTCGATATCGGACGAGGCGCCGGAGGTGACTTTTTCCTTGCCGAATTTCAGTTCTTCAGCGACACGCCCGCCCATGGCCATGGCGATGCGCGCCTTCATCTGCTCAAGCGTCATCGAATAACGGTCGCGTTCGGGGAGCGACTGCACCATGCCGAGGGCGCGTCCGCGCGGAATGATCGTCGCCTTGTGCACCGGATCATTGCCAGGCACATCGATAGCGACGAGCGCGTGCCCGGCCTCGTGATAGGCGGTGAGCATTTTTTCTTCTTCAGTCATGACCATGGAGCGGCGTTCCGCGCCCATCATGACCTTGTCTTTCGCATCGTCGAATTCCTTCGCCGTCACAAAACGCTTCCCGCGCCGCGCGGCGAGCAGCGCCGCCTCGTTGACGAGGTTCGCAAGGTCCGCGCCGGAAAAGCCCGGCGTGCCGCGCGCAATGGTGCGGATGTTTACATCCGGCGCCAGCGGGACTTTCTTGGCGTGTACGTTCAAGATCTTTTCGCGGCCAATGACGTCCGGATTCGGCACCACCACCTGACGGTCGAAACGACCGGGACGAAGGAGCGCCGGATCGAGAACGTCCGGACGGTTGGTGGCCGCGATCAGGATGATGCCTTCGTTTGATTCAAAGCCGTCCATTTCAACAAGCAACTGGTTCAGCGTCTGTTCGCGTTCGTCATTGCCGCCGCCGAGCCCGGCGCCGCGATGCCGGCCAACCGCATCAATCTCGTCGATGAAGATGATGCAGGGCGCGTTCTTTTTCGCTTGTTCGAACATGTCGCGCACACGGCTCGCGCCTACGCCCACAAACATTTCGACGAAATCGGAACCGGAAATCGTGAAGAACGGCACATTCGCTTCGCCCGCGATGGCGCGCGCAAGCAGCGTCTTACCGGTGCCCGGAGGGCCGACGAGGAGCGCGCCTTTCGGGATCTTGCCGCCAAGGCGCTGGAACTTCATCGGGTCTTTCAGATACTCGACGATCTCTTCGAGTTCTTCTTTCGCCTCATCAATGCCGGCGACGTCGTCAAACGTGACGCGCCCCTGACGCTCGGTCAAAAGCTTCGCACGCGACTTGCCAAAACCCATGGCCTTGCCGCCCGCGCCCTGCATCTGGCGCATGACGAAGAAGAAGAACGCGAGGAAAATCAGAAGCGGCAGAATGTTGAATAACAGCGAAAGCAGGAGCGGCAGCTCCTCTTCCTTTTTGATTTCCGTATTGACGCCCGCCGCATCGAGCTTGTCGGCGATGCTTGTCTGGCCGTCTTCCGGTATGGTCGTCACATAAGCGCCGCCATCGGAAAGCTCTCCGGTGACTTCGCCTTTCGCAACGGTCGCAGAGCTGATCGAGCCGGATTCAACCCGTTCAATGAAATCGGAATATTTAAGCTCTGTCGGCTCGGGCCCGGGCGTGTTGAACTCGAAGAGCTGCAGGGCCACCACCACAAAAACGATAACAAGGCCCCAAACGAGAAGATTACGTCCGTTCATTCCGATATCCCTTTTGGCCGACCTGTGTCGGCCCGATTCTCTCTGCGTATGCGCTCGGCGAGCCTAGTAGATAGGCGTTAAGAAAAGCCAGCGCCATCGCTTACGCAGTTTTTGACTGCCAATCTCACAAAAATCTAACAATTCCGCCCATATAGCGTTCCTGAGCGAGCGATTTCGACGCCGCCAGGCCATTCATAAATGGGAGCGCCGGCGCGCCGATCAACCGGTCAGCCGCATAGAGCCCGGGCAGGCCCGACAGAGCCTCTGAGGGACCCTGAAACAGGGTTTGGTGCCCACTTAAAAATTCCGCCGCTTCGGGGCCCAAGGGGCCGACCGAGAGCCCGGCGAACCCTTCCGGCGGCTCAAGAATGAACCGTCCGTCCCACAAAAGAGGAGCATCTAACGGTTGCCGTTCAGCGGGTGCAACACCGGCCCGTCCTGTCAGCGCCGCAGGTTCGCGGAAAAACCACAAGCGGCCACGCGATCGCTTGATCGCCGCCCCGGATAGCGTCGCCGCGCCGCTGGACATGGCCTGCTCCGCCGCGCCGCCGGATTTCATCTCATCCGGTGCGTATTCCGCGCCGCTGACCGCATGGAGCAGGCGCCGCGCCAGTCCGCCGGCCGAAGCGGCGGAAACGTCCCAGCGATCAAGCGATACGCCGCCCCACGCGTAAAAACACCCGCCCAGCGACACGAACAAAGCATCTTCCTGCGCTTGCAGATGCTCGAATGCGGCAGCCAGTTTTTGTGCTGTTTCGGAAAGCACGCGGCCGGTTAACAGATCCTGTTCTTCCAGCGCGGCGAGAAGCGCCCGCACGCGCACACGCTCGAAATGAGGATCGTCATTGGACGGATCATCGAGAAATGATTGATCGCGCTCTTGCAGGTATGACGTTACCGCCCGCCGTGAAAACGAAAGCAGCGGCCTCAACATCAGCAAAGGCGCGCCTGCGCCGGCGGCGACCAGGCTGCGTTCACGAATTGATGAAAGACCTTTCACACCTGCGCCGCGCGCAAGACGCATGAACAAAGTTTCCGCCTGATCGTCGAGCGTATGCGCCGTCAGCAGCGCTTCGCAGCCTGCCCTTAGCGCCGCTTCAATCAGAAGCCCATAACGCGCGCGCCGCGCCGCTTCCTGAATGCCCGATTGGGGCTTTTCGCCTTTCCATAAAAGTATGTCGTGAGCGACGCCTGCCTGTGCGCACCAGTCCCGGACACGCATCGCCTCATCACCGGACCCCGCGCGCAAACCATGATCAATGGTAAAGGCCTTGAGTTTGGCGCCGGCGCCCTTTGCATAATCCGCACAAAGCCTGAGAAGGGCAACGGAGTCACGCCCCCCGGAAACCGCAATCGCCATACAGCGTGGAGCGCCGAGTGACTTCAGGCGCGCCGCAAATGCTTCCTGCGTGATCGTGTCCGGTGAGACTTCTCCGCCCAACGCCCGCCTATTTGCAGTCGATGCGCGCCATCTCGAGATCGGCGCGCTGCACCACCGCCGCCGGCGCGTTGGGGTGTTTTGATTTCATCGTCTTGAAGACCGTGCAGGCCTCCGTCGGCTTGTCGAGACGGGCGAACGCCGTACCGAGCTTAAGATAGGCTTCCGCGGCCCGGCCGTTATTCGGATAGTTTCGGATATGCGCGATGAAAGCATCGGCGGCGGCGGCGTTTTCTTCAAGCGCTAGATGAATTTCGCCAAGCCGGAACTGTGCATCCGGCGTGCGCTGATGATTTGGAAACGCCTCAAGGTAAAGCGTAAACGCAGCTTTTGCGCGCTGATAGTCGCCTGCGAGAATAAATCCGGATGCGTAATCGAACGCCGCATTTGGGTCGAGGGGCAGGGAAACGTCATTTGCGCCGCCGGACTGTCCGCCCGAACCTTGCGCCTGTTGCGCAATCTGATCCGCAATCGGATCATTGCCCATGGGATTGCCGCCCTGCGGACCGCGCGCCATGAGATCAACCGGCCCGCCAGATGGCGAGGAAGGCGAAGTCTCAAAGTCGCTGAAATCGCCAGCGGCGGTCATCGAACCGTCACCGGCGAGCGCCGCACTGACGGCATCAAGCCGCGTATTCGCCTGATCGAGTTCATACTGCAAGCGCTCAACCTCGCCGGTAAGGCTTTGGATTTGCCGCTCAAGCTGCGAAATGCGCACGGTCGCCTGGCTCTGACCTGCGAGCGTTTGTTGCAGTTGTGCAACCTGCGCCTGCAGCGCGCGTATATCGTCCTTGGTTCCCGCAGACGCCGTTCCCGACAGGAACAGCGAGCTGACTAGAACCAAAATGCCTGCTCTGACGCTCATCATGATCACCACCTTACGTCTGCTTGTGCTGGGTTGCCCGGCCCATCCATATCACACCCAGCCATTATGGCACGGAACTGCGGCGAAAAAACGCCTCAAGCCTTACAAATCCCACAAAGAAAAGGCGCGCCGGTCAATAATGACGGCGCGCCCCTTCAAGACTGCATGCAATCAGCGGTTTAAGAACCAACCGACTGGATCGTCGTCGTCGAATTACGGTTCAGGGACCAAGCCTGCTCCGTCGACCGCGGATCGATCGGACGTTCCTTGCCATAGGAAACCGTCGTGATGCGTGATGCGTCAACGCCGAGGCTTACAAGGTAAGACCGCGCGGCTTCCGCACGGCGGGCACCGAGCGCAAGGTTGTATTCGCGGGTGCCGCGCTCATCGCAGTTACCAGCGAGGAGAATGCGCACTTCCGGATATTCTTTCAGCCAAGCCGCCTGCTTCGCCAGCGTCGACTGCGCCTGCGGCGTCAGCGTGTACTGATCATAAGCGAAAAAGACGCGGTGTCCCGCTGAATCTTCGAGGTCTGCCTGCGATCCCGGCGTAGGACCAGCAGGTCCGGTCGCTACATTCGTATCGGAGGCGCCGGTAGTATCGAGACCAACATCACTGTTGCTCGCACAAGCGGAAAGCAGCGCCAGCGACGCAACAACCCCCGCGATCTTCATCATTTTTTTCATAACTTGCTCCACTTCCCCAGTCTTCAGGTTCCAAATCCTTTGACTGTTCTGTCCGGCTCGGCGGGACCGCCCCCAACCTTCAGCCTTTTGTTACATAAATCCGCCGCGCTTGCGGGCGCACAATCGCTGCGGAATTGTTTACTTCCCCCGCCTTACAAATCTGTGTCAGTCAAATTCCAAAATTTAACCAACCTGTGAATCGTAGCGAGACATGCGCCAGCAATCAAGAACGACTGTTCCGGCGCTAAAATGAATTTTCAGTTACGATCCGTCCTGATTTTCTCCCAAATTCGAACAGCTTATGGCAGGAGCGGCGACCAGGCAGGGTCGGATGCGTCGCCAGGGGTTCGCACACGCCGCAAATTTCTGCCCGTCAAATCCACCGACCAGAGCGAGGTATCGCCGCCGGAACCGTCCCGGCGGGTCGGATTCTGGCGATAAAACATCAGCACTCGTCCGTTTGGCGACCATGTCGGGCCTTCCTCGAGGAAACTCTCCGTAAGAAGACGTTCACCGGAACCGTCCGGCCGGATGACGCCAATATAAAACCGGCCCTGATAAGAGCGGGTAAACGCAATCAGATCGCCGCGCGGGCTCCAGACCGGCGTCTGGTAGCGCCCCTCACCGAAGCTGATGCGTCTTTGATCACCTCCATCAGCGTTCATGACGTAAATCTGCTGCGAACCGCCGCGGTCGGACGTAAAGGCGATGCGCCGCCCGTCCGGCGACATGGTCGGCGACGTGTCGATGGCGACATTGTCGGTCAGGCGCGTCAACTGCCGGGTCGACAGGTCCATTTTGAAGATGTCGGAGTTGCCGTTGCGCTCCATGGACATGATGACCTGACGCCCGTCCGGCGAAAACCGTGGGGCGAATGTCATGCCCCGAAAGGTGCCGAGCTGTTCCTGCTCGCCGGTTTCAATGTTGAAGAGATAAACCTGTCCCGGACGGTTATCGTAAAGCGCCATGTAGGTGATCTGTTGCTGGGTCGGCGAAAACCGCGGCGTCAGCACCTGATAGCCGAGCCCGTCGGTCAGCGGGATCGGATTGGCTCCATCCTGATCCATGATCATCAGGCGCTTGGTCTTGTTCTCTTTCGGGCCTGTTTCATGAACGAAAACGATGCGGGTGTCGAAATACCCTTCTTCGCCGGTAAGCGTCTTGTAGACGAAGTCCGAAACCTTGTGGGCCGCGCGCCGCCAGTTGTCCGCCGGCGTCTTGAAGGCGACCGCGCCGAGCTGTTCGTCGGAATAAACGTCCCAGACGCGCGTCGCCACTTGAATGCGGCCGTCGGGAAGCTCCTCGACCTCGCCGACAATCAGCACCTGTGCGTTGATGATACGCCAGTCGGCGAAACGCGGGCGCACATTCACGCTTTCCGGTTTTTCGATATAGGCGCGCTGATCGATCACAGAGAAGAGGCCCGACCGGTCGAGATCGTTCATGATCACGCCGGTGATATCGCGGCCAAGACCTTGCGTTTGCGGTTCGGCTCCGAGGAAATCCGGCACGCCGATCGGCATCGGATCGACGTTGCCTTGGGTGATGTCGATGGTGACGCGCTGCGCCATCACCGGCGAAACACTAACGGCGACTATTGCAAGGATGATCGTTAAAAGCTTTTTCATTTCACTACTCTTCTCTTTCAGGTCTTTCAGCCCCCTGAAATTTTTATTGTCGCTCCGCTCTAATCATCGCCCAACCATATCAGCCGGATTAAAATTAAAACGAAATTCTTTCCAGCTTTCGTAGCGTTCAACGGGCAGAAAATCATAGGGCGCGCATTTAATCACCGCGCTAAGCGCTTCGCGTTCTGCAATCTTCCAGAAACGATTCGGCGACATGCTTATCTGCAAAGCGTTAGCTACTCTTGGCTGCGAAGCAAGCGATCCATCACGATTTAGTTCGAATTCAATAACAACCACAAGCTTTTCCGGTTCCGGCGCGCCGATAATCGTACCGGAATTCCAACAACGCAGCATGGCTGCTTTTAGTTTCGCTTCGTCGCTCGCCGTCAGCCGGTCGCCGGCCCCGATGGCGGAGCGCGCCTGATCGGCGGTCTGCGTCGTTTCAGACGGCGCCTCGCGCGGGCGTTCCGTACGCTCGTTTTCGCGCTCCTTGTCGATCAGTTGCGACAGGGCGTCCAGATCAAGCTCCGCCGTCTGCTGCGGCTTCGGTTTGACGGTCGGCGTTTCTTTCGGCGGCTCGGGCTTTTTCTCAGGCTGCGGTTCCGGCGTTTCGGCGACCGGATCCGGCGCCTTTTCAACGGCAGGTTCTTCCGGTTCCGGCTGGGTCACAGGCTCCGGGCGGAATTGCTCCTGCGGGGCGGGCGGCTCTTCCTCAATCTCGGCCTCGGGCAGGTCCGGCGTTTCGATTTCCTCTTCCACGGGTTCAGGGGCTGCCGCCGGCACGCTCGTTCGCAACGAAAGCTCCGCCTCGCGGATCAGTTCCAGCGGGATATAGGGTTCCGGCGTAATCGTCGGGCGAAAATCGAATGGCCACAGATCGAGATACACCGAGCCCACAAGGGCAAGGTGAAAAACAATCGAAGCAAAAACGCCAAAACGCATGGAACCTGGGGACCTTAGTTTACAAACCGTCCGTATGCGTCACTGCAGTTCGGGATCGGTCACGAGACCAATGCGCCGGAAACCTGCAGCATTAATCCGGCCCATGACGCGCACGACGTCGCCATAGGCGCGGTTCTGATCGCCGCGGATGAAAATACGCTGGTCGTAACCGGCGACCGCCACGGCTTCCAAATGCGCCACGAGATTTTCGTACTGCACCGGCGTTTCCTGCACATAGATGGTGCCGTCCGCCGACACTGTGACAGTCAAAGGCTCGCCCGTATCCTGGATCGGATTGGCCGCCGTTTCCGGCAGATCGACCGAAACGCCGACGGTCAAAAGCGGCGCCGCCACCATGAACACGATCAGCAGCACCAGCATGACGTCCACAAAGGGCGTGACGTTTATCTCCGCCATGTGGCGGGTGCGGCCGGGCCGATGACGCCCGCCGCCGGGATTGAGATTGGCGCCCATCAGCGCGCCCTCTCGTCAAGCTGACCGGAAAGGATCGCCGAAAACTCATCCGCAAAACCCTGCAAGCGCACGGCGAAGGAATTAAGCGCCGATGAATATCGATTGTAGCCGACCACCGCCGGGATCGCTGCGAGAAGACCGAGCGCCGTCGCAAACAACGCCTCGGCGATGCCAGGCGCGACAACGGCGAGGTTTGTGTCTTTGGTGAGTGCAATCGCCTGGAACGCATTCATGATGCCCCAGACCGTACCGAGCAGGCCGACAAACGGCGCCGCCGAACCGACCGTCGCCAGAACGCCAAGATTGGCTTCGGCCTTTTCAAGTTCGCGCGCCACGGAAACGTTCAAAATCTTGTCGATGCGATCGCGCGCGGAAATCGCCAGCACGTCGGAACGCCCGCCGCCCTTGGTCTTGCCCCACTCTTCCATAGCGGCGGCGAAGACGCGCGCCATTGGATGATCCTGCCGGTCGCGAGTCTTGCGATAAAGCTCGTCAAGCGGCTTGCCCGACCAGAACTGATCTTCAAATTTGTTCGACTTCGACTTGAGGCGCCCGAAGGTGAGCGATTTGTCGATGATCACCGCCCATGACCAGACCGACGCAATCACGAGAATAGCCATGACGGTTTTGACGACCCAGTCGGCGCTTTTGAACAATCCCCAGAGACTGAAATCTGCTCCGCCCGCTGAAACGGCGCTTATCACTTCTGTTTCCATTATCCTTTGTATCCCCTGATACTATTCCGCCGATATTCCTGGGCGGGACGACTTCCAAAACCGATACTCTTGCCGCCGCCAAACCGGATTTCGCCGAATTCGACACAAACGGCCCTTATGCGCGTGAGGGCCCCGCGCCGGGCTTCATCCATGGTTAACACCGAACGGGTTTGCTTTTAATCCCCTCTGGCCGGGAAATTGGGCAATTACGGGGCTTTGGGAAGCCCCCGGAAGGGCGATTGCCAAAGTTTAATCCCGGCTTAACAAAAGCTTAACGCCCCGGAGCGAAATCAGCACCGATCCCGAAGCGATCGATCATTTCTTTTGGCAGCCGCCGAGGCCGGCCCGAAAGGCTCATGCACGCCGCCTCAACCTCCGCGCGCGCGATCAGCGTTTCTTCCCGCCAGATCTCCTGAGACAGGAACATCCGCGCGCCTTTCGCGGCCAGAAAGCGCGTACGCACCTCAAGAAGGTCGTCGATTTTCGCCGGGGCGATCCATTCGGTCGTCATCTTGCGCACAGCAAAAGCGAGCGGCTCTTCCCGTTTCAGCAACTCCGAATGATGGACGCCGACATCGCGCAAGGCCTCGGTCCTGCCGCGTTCAAAGAATTTCATATGGGCTGCGTGGTAGACGACGCCGGAAAAATCCGTGTCCTCGTAATAGATGCGGACGGTCAGGAGATGCGTGCGCGGTTCGCTCATCCGCTCTTATTGGCATTAGTCCCGCTTGCCCTGCAAGGAAAACGCGCTGTAACGAAGGCTGATGAAGATCATCGGCAATCCCGACTGGACCAATCCGGCGGTGCGCGTGAAAAACGCTGTCGCTGCGCCGGCTCGCCGCGCGCTGGCCCTTGCCGGACGGTGGACGCCGAACAGCGCCGTGATGCGGGAAACCGTTCAGACCGACGCGCTGACGCTATCTGGAGACAAGCCTGAACAGCGAAGGCTCGTTTACAAAACGCCCCGGCCTGCGCAAGAGAGCATTGAAAATCTTCTGTACACGCCCGAAGGGATGGGCGTAATCGATGGCAAAATTGTCGAACGCTTCTCGGTCCGGGCGCCGTCCGTGCCCGAAGTGTTGAAAACGCCGAAAGATGCGGCTCGAACAATTCCGCAGGGAACCGTCATCGAAGCGGAAACGCCTTACACCTACGGCGACTGGGTCGGCGACTTCGTCCGGGCGATGGTTACCGCTGGCGCTATCGCCGAGCCAATCGTCATGCCGGCGGTTCTGGCGGAAAAGCCTTATGTCGCGCGCGACATCGCCGCGCTTGGCCTGAAAATGGAAGTCGCCGACGCGCCGCTCAATATTCAAACAGCGCAGATTTTAAGAAAAACCATCCCCAGCTATTACTGGAGCGAGAGTGACATCGCCGCATACCGCAAGGCGTTCAAACTCAACCCGGCTGACGCGCGAAAGGGTTCGACCACCTATCTTGGCCGGTTCGATACAGTGTCGGAATCGGTACAGCGTGAATACCCATCCGAAACCGTGGCGGCAATTGTCGAATCTCTTGGCGGGTTCGTTTTCGACGCTCGCAATGCCTCGCCGGACAAGTTCAACACCATGGCGCCGCAGATGGAAACAGTGATCGCCGATCAGGGCTCGGCGCTGTTTGGCGTCATCCACTGGCGCACGAAAAACGTCATCGAGCTCACCCGCCGCGACTGGTGGCATAACGCCAATCTTTTTATCGCAAAGGCGTCAGGCGTTCAGAACTACGCTGTCATCGCCGTTGACGGCCTCGATGAAGCAGCGCTCCGCAAACGGATCGCAGGACATTTACGCGACTTCGGTGTCCTAACGTGAATAAACGACCATATTGCTGAGCAATACGTTCACGCCGGACTCGCTCAGCATCAACATTGCCGCCATGCCGACGGTAAAAATCGTCCACACGCCGCCGAACAGTAACAGGAAGATAATCGACCGGTTGACGCCGTGCGACAGCACCGCGCGATCAGGCTTCGACGGATCGTAGCGCACCGCCACCTGCGCGCCGACAGGCAGCGCGTCGTAAATCTCCCGATGATAGCGCTCGCCCGAGCTGCCTGAATACCCAAAGGCGATTGTCTTGCCGGTGCGTTCCATATTGTCGGGCGTGTAACGGTATTGAACCTTGACGTTGTAGGTCGTGCCGTCGTCGTCGGAATTCACCTGAAAGTCGGACGATGTAATCGTCCCTGGCGTCGTCGGCCACAGCGCGGCCTGTTTGCCGTAGTGATAGGAATGGACGCCATAGCCCAGAATGCCGAGTCCGACGGCCAGAAACAGCCCGAAAAACAATGTCAGAAAAATCGATCCGCCCATGGCGCGTCTCCCCGATTTTGCCCGGGAAGGCTACGGCGCATTCGTCACCATATTATGACCAAGCGCGGTCTATTCGTTCGTAAACAAATCGCCCGCGGCGCCCCTCGGCGCGGGGAGGCCCAGATGCGTCCAGGCGCTTTTGGAAAGAACGCGGCCGCGGGGCGTGCGCTGAATGAGGCCCTGCTGCAACAAGAACGGCTCGATCACATCCTCGACCGCGTCGCGCGCTTCGGCCAATGCTGCGGCCAGCGTTTCAACGCCCACGGGGCCGCCGCCGAAATGCTCCGCAATCAGACGAAGATAGCGCCGGTCAAGCGGGTCGAGGCCGAGCCCGTCGATTTCAAGACGCTTGAGCGCCTTGTCGGCGACTTTTGCATCGATGCAGCCTGCATTTTCAACCGTCGCCACATCGCGCACCCGGCGCAGCAAACGCCCGGCGACGCGGGGCGTGCCGCGCGCGCGACGCGCAATCTCTGCGGCGCCGTCGGCGGACATTTCAGCCGAGAGCAATGCCGCGCCGCGCACGATAATTCGCGCAAGGTCTTTCTGGTTATAAAAATCGAGCCGTACCGGAATGCCGAAACGGTCAAGCAGCGGTTTTGCCAGCAACCCCGACCGCGTCGTCGCGCCGATCAGCGTGAAACGCGGCAGGTCGATACGGACCGAGCGCGCCGCCGGCCCCTCGCCGATGATGAGATCGAGGGCGTAATCCTCCATCGCCGGATAAAGCACTTCCTCCACCGCCGGCGACAGGCGGTGAATCTCGTCGATGAAGAGAACATCACCCGCTTCGAGATTGGTGAGGAGCGCCGCAAGATCGCCGGGTTTGGTAATCGCCGGGCCGGACGTCGCGCGAAAATTGACGCCGAGTTCATTGGCGACAATCTGCGCGAGCGTCGTCTTGCCGAGCCCCGGCGGCCCGTGAAAGAGAACGTGATCGAGCGCTTCCGAACGCGCCTTCGCCGCCTGCACAAAAACGCGCAGGTTATCCTTGGCGCTCGGCTGGCCGACGAAATCGTCAAGGCGTTTGGGGCGCAGCGCCGCATCGGCGTCTTCGCGCTTGCGCTCGCCGTCAATCAGCCGGTCATTATCGTACGCAGGTTCAGCCATTCATCCTCGACTAAAAACAAATCGAACCTCGACACCAGTAGTCAGTCCAATCACTAAGAAAACAACCCCTAACACCCAGCAAATAAGCCACAACTCTCGAAGTCGTTTAATCCGGTTTGCGTATTTTGCATGTTCTTCAGAAAGAATCGTATTTTCTGAAATTTCAAAAGTAGGCGGCTCAAGCATACGTATCGCCCAAAACGCCGATAAGGCCAAAAGCAGCATTCCAACAAATTGGAAAATATTTCCCAATGAAACGCTTGAATCAAAAAAAGGAATGATTCCGAACGACGCTATAGAAGCCGCAAAAAAAAATTTTGCAAATTCAAATGCGCGCTGGCTAACTAGCTTTAATTCATCCAGCGCCCAGTGTCTCAAAATTTTCAGTTCGTGCTTTGGCTTAATCATTGACTGTCGCATCTAGTCCTTTTTTGAACAGTTGTGAGCTTCGCCTTTTCTGATCGGCTTGCCACATTTTGGACAGTTAATTGCTAGGGACGTAACATCTCTTTTTTCTGGGGCTTCTTCGTAGTGAGCGGTTTCATAAAGTCTTTTTTTTCTGTCACTAATCATGCTTTCCTCCGTTTTACGCCGCCGCGAGTTCTTTGAGCGCCGACTTGATCAGCGCTTCTACGCCCGGACTATCTAACGACTCGGCTGCGCGGGCGACGGCGCGGCGCGCCTCAACACCGTCATAACCCAGATGCGAGAGCGCCGAGACGGCGTCCGCCTTCGCCGCCAGTACGGGATCGGACGGCGCGGCGGCGGCTTTCTTGCGCGCGGCCATGGCGATGACTTCGCCGGTGGAGCCCGCCAGCGCGCCGGTTTTCGACTGCAGTTCGGTAACGATGCGCTGGGCGAGTTTCTTGCCCACCCCGTGGGCGCGGGAAACCGCCGTTACATCCTCCGCCGTGATGGCCTCGTAAAGCTCTGACGGCGTCAGCACCTGCAACAGCCCGAGCGCGTGTTTGGCGCCAACGCCTTGCACGCTTTGCAAAAGCCGGAACGCCTGACGTTCATTCTCCGACGGAAACCCGTAAAGCCGGATCAGGTCTTCACGCACCAGCGTCTCGATGGAGAGCGTCGCGTCCTCGCCAACGCCCAGATTCTGCAGCACGCGCGGCGCGGCGTGAATTTCATAGCCAACGCCATTCACGTCAATCAGCGCGATTTCTTCCGAAACCGAAATCACCGAACCTTTCAGCCTGCCGATCATTTACGACGCCTCCAACCTTCGTTTTTGTTTTGTCGCATTTTCTGGCGCAAACCGGCTTCCACTTTGCTGGAAAATGCTCCGGGCATGCCGATGATGCGCATGGCAGATCGCGACGGCGAGCGCATCCGCCTCGTCGCTCGCCAGCTCGCCGCATTTCGGCAGCAGCACTTTGACCATCGCCTGCACCTGATGTTTGTCCGCATGGCCCTTGCCCACCACAGACTTCTTCACCGAGTTCGCTGCGTATTCCGCAACCGCGAGCCCCGATAGCGATGGCGCGAGCAACGCGACGCCACGCGCCTGCCCCAGGACCAGCGCATCGCGCGGGGAGGCATTGACGAACGTCTCCTCGACCGCCGCCTCGCCGGGCGCATAATCCGCGATCACTTCTTTCAGCCCTTCGAAAATCGCGCCCAGCTTTTCTGCGGGCGCGGCGCCGCGCTTCGTCCGAATGACGCCCGACGCCACATAGGAAAGCCGGGTTCCCGTGCAATCGACCACGCCCCAGCCGGTGACGGCCGAACCGGGATCGACGCCGAGGATGCGAATCACTGCGCTCATGGCTGGAGCATGGCGCGTTTCGCCCGCGAACAAAAGAACAAAAGGGGAATTTAACGCCGCAACCGTTTGCGGAGGCGCTCGGCGTTGGCGCGTAACGCTGGGTCGAGGGCGTCTGGCGCGGAAAGCAGCCGATCAAGCATCGCCCTTGCCGCCGCGGCGTCCTTTTCGCGCCCATCGCCCTCGGCTAGCGCCACCGCATAAAGGAACATGCCCTGCGGATCGCTCGCTTGCGCTGCTTGCTCGAAGAGGTCGGCAGGCGCGACGCCATCAATCTCGACCGAGCCGTCATGGAGCATCAGCCCCAGCCCGACCAGCGCCGGCGCAAACCCGGCTTCCGCCGCCGCGCGCATGTGATCCGTAGCCGGCAAACCATCGTCGCCAATCGTGCCGGAATTTTTCAAAAGCGCGAGATTGTAGTGCGAGACGGGATCGCCCATCTCAGCTGCCTGTTCGAACCACGCCGCCGCCTCCGCCGCATTTTTCGGAACGCCGTCGCCGGAAAGAAACGCAATGGCGAGATTGCGCTGCGCTTCGGGCTCGCCTGCCTCGGCTGCTTCGCGGAACAATTCTATCGCTTGCGCCTTATCGAGCGCGACGCCGTCGCCCTCGGCGTGCATAACGCCAAGCCGCAACTTCGCCCGCGTATGGCCCTGTCGCGCTGCAAGCTTGTACCAACCGGCGGCGGTCTTTGTGCTTTGTTGTACGCCGGCGCCGCGATAAGCGAGTTCGCCGAGCGCGAACTGCGCGTCAGGATGCCCTTGGCTCGCGGCCTTTGCGTAAAGATCAAGCGCGCGCTGAATATCAGGTTCAATGCCGAGGCCGTTTTCGTAAATATAGCCGAGAAGATGCTGGGCGTCGGCATCGCCCGCTTCCGCCAATGGCCCCGCGACCTCGCGCGCCAATTCATATTCACCATCGAGTAGGTGCTGAAAGGCCTGGGCCGACGTCTGCGTCTGCGTTTGTGCCTGCGCAACACACAGCGCCATCACAGCGAATAAAAAAATATTAAGGCATGGCCGCAGCATCGGCGGCGAGAATAGGCCGCTTTTGCAAATGCGGCTAGCGCTCAGTCGTAATCGTTTCCCGATCCGCCTGCTCATAGGCGTGATGCGCGCCTTCCAGAAAAGCCAGCGCAAAACCAAGCGCCACGACGGCGACGCCGCATGACATGATAAAGATGTTCCAGCGCATATTCTTACATGCCGCGCTCGCACGGCCTCCCACCACGGGGAACGGAGACGCAAGAATCGTTCCGGCCGGTTCAGGCCGCCTTGATGGCGCTGTTAAACATTTTCACCGCGGCAGCGGGGCCGTCCGGGTAGTCCCAAACCGCCGATGACGCCGCAATAAAATCCGCACCTGCCCGCACAAGCGGCGCGCAATTTTCGGGTGTAACACCCCCGATAGCGACACAGGGCAGCGTGGTCGCGAACGACCACCATTCGATCAGGGAAGGATCCGCGGCTGTTGGCGCCTCTTTCGTCCGGGTCGGGAAAAACGCGCCAAATGCGACATAATCGGCGCCTGCCTCGCCGGCGATGAGCGCCAGATGTCTCGAATTGTGACAGGTGACGCCTATGGTTGCATCATCGCCTAAAAGCGCACGCGCCTTTTTGCAGCTCGCGTCGGATTGGCCCACATGGACGCCGTCGGCGCCGCATTTGATGGCGAGGTCGGGCCGGTCGTTGATAAGAAATGCAACGTCGTGTTCGCGCGCCAGCGGTATAAGCTTTTCGGCAGCATAAAGAATATCATCATCACTCGCCCGGCCTTCCGCTGTTTTCAACCGCAGCTGCAAGCAGGCGACATCGCCGCCGGAAAGCGCCGCGGCGAACGCACTGTGAAACAAATCGATTGTTTCGATTTTTGGTGGAGAGATCAGATATAATCGGCAGGAATGTTTCATAACGCGGTTTATAGGCGCCGCCGCAGTAATTCGCGAGGTGGCGGGAGCTATTATCTACCGGATTATTCCGCAGGAGTAAGACCCGCGGCGCGTTCACGCTCCGTCTGGGTCTGGACCTGATTCGGCTTCAACAAGTCGGCCTTTATGTCGGCAGGTATAGCGTTATAGATTTTTGGCTCGGCGATACCGAGCTTTGCGCGCGCCTCTGCAAGCGGCAGTGGTAATAGCTCCTCAACATCGTATTCCAGTATCCATTCGGATTGGCGCGCGTTTCGTTTTGCTTCGGCCACCGCTTTTTGAAAAGGCTGAAAGGGTTTTTCCGCCTTGATCGCCAAAAGGCCGATGCCGACGATCAGTTTGAAGCCCGGGTTTTTCGTCTGCTGGCGCGTGTAGACGAGATTGCAAAGTTCGCCGAGCGCGTCCCGGCCATAGCCGGTCAACACGTGCCAAAGGTCATGACATACATCAAGGTGCAAAAACAGACGCCGGAATTCCTCAAATTGCGTCTCACCGCGAAAGTCGATGCCGGCTTCTTCTGCAGCGTCAATCAAGCCATCAGGCGTCAGGTTTTCGCCTTCCATGAAGTCGAGATAAACGCGGGCGAGGCTTCCTTCCGGATACTGACGTAAGGCTTCGCGATCGCCCAACGATTCTTCGAGCCTGATCGGCTCGCTTACGACGCGCCGCCCGTAAGGGGTTGAGGTGAAGCGCTCGAAAAGATCCTTGCCGCTGCTCGCCGAAAGCGCGCTCACCACTTCGAAAACCTGGCGCGTGTCTTCCTTGTTCCTGACCAGTCTGATGACCGAAACAAGCGCGTGAAGAGGGCGGATCGGCAATGAAGGCGGCGTAGGGAAATCATTGATCCAGACGATGTCTTCGGGGGCGACTTCTTCTTGAGGCGCTGTTTGCATGGAGGTCATGACAATGTCTTTCGCAGCCAGTGTTATGCGATAGCGTTACACTATACAGTTTACTTTCTTAGACGTCGCGCTCCTTGATGGGAATTTCAAGAGGTAAAATGAAAAAGCCCGGCAAATCCGTCGGGCATTTCGCAAAATTCATTGAGCCGCCGCCTACCCGGCGCGAGACGCCTCGAAAATACTGTCGATGGATGAGGCGAGCATGGCGTTAAACTCATCATCGCTCTGATTGGCGGAGAGACCTTCGGTCAAGGCGCGAGAAAAGCTCGCGACCATGCCGGTGTTCTGCGCCAGCTTTTCGTTCGCTTCCTCGCGGGAATAACCGCCCGACAGCGCGACGACGCGCATAGTGCGAGGGTGGTCGATAAGCGGTTTGTAAAGATTGGGCTTCGTTGGAAGCGTCAGCTTCAATATCACCTGCTTGCCTTCTGGAACGCTTTCCAGTTGCTTGGCGATTTCCGCCAGCAAAATATCTTCAGCTTCCGCTTTGTCGGAAATCGAAATCGTCACTTCCGGTTCGATGATCGGCACGAGGCCATGCGACAGGATTTGCTTTCCGGTTTCGAATTGTTGCGCGACGATTGCGGCAATACCTTTCGGATTTGCGGCGTCGATCACCGAACGCATTTTCGTGCCGAAGATTCCTTTCGAAACAGCGCGATCCAACAAAGCGTCGAGGTCGGGCATCGGTTTCATCAGCTTGACGCCGTCTTTCGCATCGGCGAGCCCTTTGTCGACTTTCAGGAACGGTACCACCCTGCGATTTTCCCAGAGATATTTCGCCGTCGGTACGCCGTCGATGTCGCCGTCCATGGTCCGCTCGAACAGGATCGCGCCCATCACCTTGTCGCCGGTAAAGGCGGGCGATTTGATGATCCGCGCGCGCATTTGATGAATGAGGCCGAACATTTCATCGTCATTCGACCATTGACTGTCATCAACGCCATAAAGTTTCAGCGCCTTCGGCGTCGAGCCGCCGGACTGATCGAGGGCGGCGATAAAACCGTCCTTGTGAGCGACCTGATCCGCCATCTTGGCATTCGTCATCGATACCTCCCGAGTGTCGATAAATTTTCGTGTTGAGCCTTAAGCCAGTTCATCCGCAAGCGCCGCAACGCCGGGCAATGTCTTGCCCTCGAGCCATTCGAGAAAAGCGCCGCCAGCCGTCGAAACATACGTGAAGTCACTCTCGACGCCTGCAGCTGCGAGCGCCGCCACGGTGTCGCCGCCGCCCGCAACCGCGACGAGGCCGGCGTCTTTCACCTGTTTCGCAGCGAACCGCGCCGCTTCGACCGTCGACGTATCGAACGGTTTGATTTCAAAAGCGCCAAGCGGGCCGTTCCAGACCAGCGTTTTGGCGCTTTCGATTTTTTCCGCGATCCGGTCGACCGTGTCGGGCCCGAGATCGAGGATCATGTCGTCGGCTTTCACTGCGTCGGCGGCAACAACCTCGCGGTCGGCGCCTTCCTTGAACTCTTTCGCCACGACCACGTCCGACGGCAGCACGATTTCGCAGCCCGAAGTTTTTGCCTGCGCCATGATCTCCCGCGCCGTATCGGCAAGATCAGGTTCGCAAAGAGATTTTCCGACGCTCACGCCGTTTGCGAACAAGAACGTATTCGCCATGCCGCCACCAACGACGAGCACATTCGCCTTGCCGACAAGATTGAGCAGGAGTTCGATCTTGGTGGAGACTTTCGCGCCGCCGACCACCGCCATCATCGGGCGGACCGGCTCGGACAACGCCGCTTTCAGATAATCCAGCTCACGCTCCATGGCGCGGCCCGCCGCAGACGGCAGCAGCCGCGCAATCGCTTCGGTCGAAGCATGGGCGCGATGGGCGGCGGAGAAAGCGTCATTGACGTAGACGTCGCCGTTCTCGGCAAGCGCCTTGGCGAATTCCTGATCGTTCGCCTCTTCGCCAGCGTGAAACCGCGTATTTTCAAACACCGCCACATCGCCGTCGAGCATGTTCTTGACGGTTTTTTTCGCCGGATCGCCAATGCAGTCTTCGGCAAACTCGACTTTCCCGCCAAGAAATTTTTCAAGCGCAGTCGCGACAGGTTTTAGCGACATCCCGGGGTCGGCTTTTCCCTTCGGCCGCCCGAAATGCGACAGCAGAAGAACCTTGGCGCCTTTCTTTGACAATTCCTGAATGGTCGGCAGCGCGCGCTCAATACGGGTTGCGTCAGTGACTTCACCGTCCTTCATGGGAACGTTGAAGTCGACGCGCACCAGCACGCGCTTTCCGGCGACTTCCGTGTCATCAAGTGTGCGATAAGACGCCATCAGCTCGCTTTCTAAAGATGCCGCGCCATTTCAAGCGCCGTATCGGTCATGCGCGTGGAAAAGCCCCACTCATTGTCGTACCAGGTGAGGATGCGCACGAGCTTGCCTTCGAGAATCTGGGTTTGATCCAGCGCGAAAATCGAAGAGCGGGGATCGTGATTGAAATCCGACGAGACGAGCGGCTTGTCGGTAAAACCGAGAACGCCTTTGAGCTTGCCGTTCGCCGCCTCAATGATGGCGTTGTTGACCTCTTCCTCGGTGGTGTCGCGCTTCGGGGTGAAGACGAAATCGACGACGGATACATTCGCCGTCGGCACGCGCACCGATGAGCCCGCAAGCTTGCCGTTGAGATCGGGGAGAACGAGACCCACCGCTTTCGCCGCGCCGGTCGAGGTTGGAATCATGTTCATGGCCGCGGCGCGCGCGCGATAAAGATCCTTGTGCATCGTATCGAGGGTCGGCTGATCGCCGGTGTAGGAGTGAATCGTGGTCATGTAGCCGCGTTCGATGCCGATGGCGTCATGCAAGACTTTCACCACCGGAGACAGGCAGTTCGTGGTGCAGGATGCGTTCGAAACAACTGTGTCGTCTGCGGTCAACGACCCGTGATTGACGCCGTAAACGATCGTCTTGTCGGCGCCGGATGCGGGCGCGGAAACCAGGACGCGCTTGGCGCCGGCTTCGAGGTGCATCGCCGCCTTTTCGCGCGTCGCAAAAATGCCTGTACATTCGTAGACGATATCGACGCCCATCTCGCCCCATGGCAGCGCTTTCGGATCGCGTTCGGCGAGCACCTTGATCGGCCCCTGCCCCACATCGATGGTGTCGTTGCGAACCTTCACTTCATGCGGGAAACGCCCGTGAATTGAGTCGTACTGAACAAGATGCGCATTGGTTTCGACCGGGCCGAGATCGTTGATTGCGACCACATCGACGCCCTTGCGTCCCGTTTCCACGATAGAACGAAGCGCCAGCCGCCCGATCCGTCCGAACCCGTTGATTGCGATTTTGATCGCCATTTTCTTAGTCCTTTACCTTTAAAAGTTTCTGCCTGGCACTCGGCGAGTGCTAGGGCCCGGCAAAAGCCCCATCAACTGTGCATTCGCTATTAGCGATTCGTATTCAGATGCCCACTTGGAGTCATGACGGCAATTCAGTTCGTTTATTTCTAGTTGAAGGTTCCGTATTGTCTCTCGAGCTTTGCTAGCGCGCAGTGACTCGCCAAGGAACTTAGAAAGAGTGTCTGAGTACTCAGAGACAAGTGAATAGCATTCCGTATCAGCTTTATAGTTTGGATCGCGACGAGCTTCGCGCAAAGTGCTGACCTCATCCCATTGCTCGTCTGAATAATACACCCGGTCCGAGTTCTCGTATGCTACGCTGTACGCTTGCTCAAATTTGGTTCGCCACCCCGGAACCGAACCACAAGTTTCGCCATATTTGCTTTCTTGAGCCTCTTTTATCACCCGCAAAAGACGTCTTCGCTCAGAAGGGTTTTGCCTAAAGGGGGGCTCAACAGAAAAGGATGTTAAGATATCTTCGCAAATATCGTCGGAAAACTGCATAGCTGTCTGGGAATCTAGAGAAGATGAAGGGTTTTGATCAGTTGCACAGGATGCGATAATGACCAACCCTACCGAAACTAATAAGTTTTTCGTCCAGCGAAGCATTTATCGGGATTCCCCGATCAACCGTTTGGCTTCGGCGGCGACCGCCTCTGCCGTGATGCCGAAATGTTCGAATAGATCGCCGGCCGGCGCGGATGCGCCAAAGCCCGACATTCCGATGAATGAATCTTTCAGGCGCAGGAACTGGTCCCAGCCCTGTCTGATTGCCGCCTCGATCCCGATCCGGGGCTTTTCGCCCAGAACATCGAGGCGGTATGAATCCGGCTGCATGGCGAAAAGCTCAAAACACGGCGCGGAAACGACCCGCGCCTTGACGCCGTCGCTGGCCAGCGCCTCACGCGCTTTCATGGCCAATGACACCTCGGACCCCGACGCAATCAGCGTCACGTCATACTCATCATCGCCAGCAATCACATAGGCGCCGCGCGCGCATAGGTTATCATCCGTATGCGTTAGTCGCGCCTGCTCCAGCCCTTGCCGCGTCAGCGTCACAACCGAAGGCGTCGCAATGGTTTTAAGCGCCAGCTCCCAGCACTCGGCCGTCTCAACGCCGTCGCAAGGCCGGTAGACGTTCAAATTCGGAATGGCGCGCAATGCCGCCAGATGTTCCACCGGCTGGTGGGTCGGACCGTCCTCGCCGAGGCCGATGGAATCATGCGTCATTACATAGACGACGCGAATACCCATGAGCGCCGCAAGCCGGATCGACGGACGGCAGTAATCGGTGAACACCAGAAACGTGCCGCCATAGGGAACAACGCCGCCATGCAGCGCCATGCCGTTCATGGCCGCCGCCATGCCGTGCTCGCGAATGCCGTAATAGACGTACCGTCCGGCGTAATTTTCCGTGGACAGAATATCGATATTCTTGGTTTTGGTGTTGTTGGAGCCGGTCAGGTCCGCCGAACCGCCGACCGTTTCCGGCAGGACATCATTGACCACATTAAGCGCCAGTTCCGACGCCTTGCGCGTCGCCAGCTTTTGCGGCTCCGCCGCAAGCGTTTTTTTGTACGCACCAATCGCATCCGTCAGCGCGCCGGCGTAATCGCCGGCCATGGCCGACTTGAAAGCCTCGCAATGCGCGCTGGCGCTGACACGCTTGTCCCAGGCGGCATAAACATCCCGCCCTTGCACGCCAACAGCACGCCAGGCGCTCAGCACTTCTTCCGGTACTTCAAACGGCGCATGCGGCCAGTCGAGAGCTTTCCGCGCAGCGGCAATTTCTTCATCGCCCAATGGCGCACCGTGGGCAGCATTGGTCCCCGCTTTTTTCGCCGCGCCATAACCGATCACGGTACGGCAGGCGATGAGCGTCGGCCGGTCCGACGACTTCGCCTTTTCAATTGCCGCCGCGACGGCTTCCATGTCATGGCCGTCGACGCGCGCTGTCGCCCATCCGCTCGCGGCGAACCGCGCAAGCTGATCCGTCGAATCCGACAGCGAAACCGGCCCGTCGATGGAAATATTATTGTCGTCCCACAGAACAATCAGCTTACGGAGCTTCAAATGTCCGGCAAGGCCGATAGCTTCGTGGCTGACCCCTTCCATCAGGCATCCGTCGCCAGCGATCACATAAGTATGATGATCGACGATGTCGTCGCCGAACCGGGCGTTGAGATGCGCCTCCGCGAGGGCCAAGCCGACGGCATTGCCGAGCCCCTGACCCAGGGGGCCGGTAGTCGTTTCCACCGCGGGCGCATGGCCGTATTCCGGGTGACCGGCGGTTTTGCTGCCGAGCTGACGGAAATTTTTGAGTTGCTCGACATCCATTCCGTCATAGCCGAGCAGATAGCCAAGCGAGTAAATCAGCATGGAGCCGTGACCGGCCGACAGAACGAAGCGGTCACGGTCGGGCCAGTCCGGCTTTTCCGCATTAAATTTCAGAAACCGCGAGAACAGCACCGTCGCCACGTCAGCCATGCCCATGGGCATGCCGGGATGGCCGGAATTGGCGCGCTCGACCGCGTCCATGGAAAGCGCGCGAATGGCGTTCGCCATCTGTGGAAAATCAGTTTGCGCCGGGCCGGCGTTTGACATGCGGGATGCCCCCGATTGTGCTGAGATAACGCGGATTTAATGCGTGGGTACATGCATCGCGGCGGTGTGGCGGTCAAGGCTAACAAATGGGCTGCTGGACAGAATCGGCGGCGGGGGCCACATTGACGCAATCTGTCAGATAAGACTTGTCGAGGAGCGCTAATGACTTTGTTAGAAAAATCAGTGCGCAATCTGGCCGACGCCCTTGAGGCGCTCGAATCGAAACTCGAGGACCGGCTCGACGACCTCTCGGCTAGCAGCGATGCTCTCGCCGCCGCAAAACGCCAGGCGCTGGCGGCCCGCAAACAGACGGACCACGCAAGCCGCGGGATCGCCGCTGCGATCAGCGACCTCAAATCGATTCTCGCGGATGAAGAGGACGGAAAGCGAGGCGCAAATGAGCCAGGTTGAGATTCGGGTCAACGGACGTCATTACAAGGTCACATGCGAAGAAGGTCAGGAAGACCGGCTGAACCGGATCGCCGCCTATTTCGATAAACGCGTGACATCCATGGCTAAGGACGTCGGCCAGGTTACCGATGAACGGCTGATGCTGCTAGCCGCCCTCACGGTTTGCGATGAACTATTCGAAGCGCGGGACACCGCGGAAGATTATGAGAGCGCTGGCGAGACGCTTGACCCAGACACGATTGGCGGGGCCAGCCGGGCGATTGACGCCGCGGCGCATCGCGTCAGCGAAATGGCGGCGCGGCTGGAAGACGCCTGAATTTCCTGGCTCTTATTTGATCGGCGGCAGATCGGATGCACGGTCCGCATCAAGGTAGCGCGCTGCTGTAGGGGTAAGCGTTCCCTGTGCAGTTTCAATCAGCAGCGGATTGCCGGTCGGGATTTCCACGCTGACGATTTCGTCGTCAGAAACATCGAACAAAATCTTCACAAGCGCTCGAAGGGAGTTCCCGTGCGCTGCGATGATCAGCGACTCGCCCGCCCGAATGCGCGGCGCGATCTCTTTTTCAAAATAAGGCTGGACACGATCAAGCGTCAGCTTCAGCGATTCCGTCGCCGGCACATCAACGCCGAGACATTTGTATCGGGGATCGCTGCTCAGATCGAACTCGGCGCCTTTGTCGAGCGGCGGCGGCGGAATATCGTAACTGCGCCGCCAGATTTTAACCTGATCGGCTCCATGCTTCTCCGCTGTCTCGGCTTTGTTGAGGCCGGTGAGCCCGCCATAATGGCGCTCGTTCAATTCCCAGCTGCGCGTTACCGGCAGCCACATCCGGTCCATTTCATCGAGCGTCAGCCAGAGGGTGCGGATGGCGCGCTTCAGGACGGATGTGTAACAAGCGGCAAATTCTATGCCGGTGGCTTTAAGAAGCGTCCCAGCTTTCTGCGCTTCAGCACGGCCTTTATCGGTGAGATCGACATCAACCCATCCGGTAAACCTGTTTTCCAGATTCCACTGGCTTTGACCGTGCCGGATCAGCGCAAGGCGTGTCATTCAAATTCTCCCGTCCATTTGATTACCGCGTTTCATAAAAGCTCAGTTCCCTGTTGGCTAGGCTCACCGTGCAGCGATAGTATGAACCCGCAACAACAGGCCCGGAAATGTTCATGACCAAAAAACCCAACGTCGCTCTCGCGCTTCATGGCGGCGCTGGCGCCCGCGCCGGCCGCGACTACTCAAAAGCCGAAAAACATTTGTATGAGCTCGCACAGAAGGGCGAGGCTCTGCTGAAAGGCGGCGCGCCGGCGGTAGACGTTGTCGAAACGCTGGTCGTCGAAATGGAGGCCTCCGGTCTTTATATCGCCGGCAAGGGCGCAGCACCCAACCAGGCCGGTTACGCCGAACTCGACGCCTCAATCATGGCCTCGGAATCAGGGACGCTTGCGCGGAAGGCGGGAGCCATTGCGGCAGTGAAACATCTGAAGCACCCGATCAAGGCGGCGCGAGCGGTGATGGATCTAACGCCGCATGTCATGCTCGCCGGGCGCGGCGCGGAAAACTTTTGCGCACGGCAGGCATTTGAATTCATCGACGACCCTGAAAGTTACTATGTCGTGCCGGTCGGCGTGAACCCGGAAGAAATGACGCAGGCAGAGCTAGGCCATGGCACGGTCGGCGCTGTGGCGCTTGATGCAGACGGACGGCTCGCCGCCGCAACGTCTACAGGCGGCGTTTTCGGAAAACTTGAGGGCCGTGTCGGCGATACGCCGCTGGTAGGGTCCGGCACATGGGCTGACGAATTTGTCGCCGCATCTTGCACCGGGCTCGGCGAATATTTCATTCTTGCGGGCGGCGCGCAGGATGTGGCGAGCCGTGTTCGCTATCAGGGATCGGACCTTAATCAAGCGACGGCAGGCCTTATCAAAGACGTCGCACGCCTTGGCGGCGACGGCGGCGTCATCGCCGTATCTAGAGACGGCGATGTCGCTTTTGCATGGAATTCCGACGGCATGAAGCGCGCCGGCTTCGGCCCCAATCAGGATCTTTTTGCGGCCACATTTTAACATCACCGCGCTTGCCCGCGAGCAATCTGCAGTTCAAGGCGCTTCACCTCGCGCAGCATGCGGTTTGATTCCATGCGCATCCAGCTCCAGATCTTGATCATCATCTGGGCCATGAGTCCGAACCAGGCTAATCCTGCCCATTTCAGCATCACAACCACATCGTTCGCCATATAAAACTTCCATGCCGCCCATGCACCGATGACGAACATTACGGTTGCGACGACAAACGTAACCATGGACAGCCAGCCAAGTTTTCCTTGAAACAATCCGCCGAGCTGCCCAAAAATTCCTTGCTCGCCGAATTGCGACAACAATGCGCGGTCTTCTTCGGTCAGCGCTTCTTCGATTTTACGATCGAGATCATCCATTTTCCTTACCTCCTTCGAGCGCGGCGCGTAACTTGCGCCGTGCATGCATCAGGCGGGTCTTGACGGTTCCCGCCGGAACCCGGAGCGCCGCAGCGATTTCCGCAACGCTCAAATCTTCCAGATAAAAAAGCGCGATGGCGGCGCGCTGATCGTTCGGCAGCGCATTGATCGCTGCGCTCAATCCCGCACCCTCGGCGCGAGACTCTATATCTTCAACACTGTTGTCGCCGTCAGCCGCATATTCGCTTTGCAGCTTGCGGTCGCGCTGCTTGACACGGATAACATCCGCCGCGCGGCGCGAAACAATACGATATGCCCAGGCTGGAAAGACGCGCACATCTTCAAGGCGGCTTAAACTATTGATGATGTCGGCCCATGCGTCCTGCGTGACGTCGCGCGCAGCATCGCGCTCGCCGATCAGACGATATGCGTGGGCAAGCAGTTTCGGCTGCCACCGCTCCGCCAGACGGCTGAACGCCTTGCGGTCGCCCGCCCGCGCTGAAGCGGCGAGATATTCGTCAAATATGCGTCCGGCGCGGCGGCTCATTGTTTTTCCCGCTTGTGTCAGCCTTTATTCATCCCTTAAGTCGCTTCGAGACGCGTTTTGGTTCAATAAAAAGCAGATTTTGTGTAAGTCGCTGATTTTAAAGAAAATAAAGAAATCCAATCCTCATGGCGCTGAGTGAAAATGAACTCGAAAAGCTGAAATCCGCCGCTGAAATGCTGCGGACGGCGGAAATGCGCCTGCCGGTCCTGCGAACATTGAGCTGGGATCGAAGCCTCGCCGACACGTTTTTTAAAAATAGCGAGCGCGAACCGCCAAAACCTGAATATCCGAAAATCGATCCCGACCCCTCGCTCGAACTTGTCTTTCATGCGCGCGCGCAGATTGATGGCGACAGCGAGGCGCATCGGTGGCTGAAACGCTTTGCCGATATTACCGAAGAAACCGCCCTGCTCTTGAGTGTCGCAGGAACATCCATGTTCCATGGCCATTCGCGCGCGCTTTATGGCGGGCCGACCTCGCCCATCGCTGACGGCAAGTCTACCGCGCTTGATCTTGCCTTGCGCCTCGATCAGTTACTGACCGATTTCGATACGCCCGCAAGCCGTCTCGAACCGCCCGAGGAATTATCTGCAGAAGAGCTGAAAATCCGGCTTGATCGTCAGCTGCCGGAGCATTTTGGACGCGATGCGCCGCGGGTTGAAGTTACGCATAACGTATCCGCCAAGGCCGCAGCGGGGCGCGACTACATAAAACTCCGGGAAGACGCCCGGTTTTCAGATGTCGATGAAACGCAACTATTACAGCATGAGGCGCTTGTGCACATCGCCACCGGCATGAACGGCGCGGCGCAACCGCATTTCCCCGTCCTTGGCGAAGCCTTCCCGGGAAATGCGCGCACGCAGGAAGGGCTCGCCGTCTTTGCTGAGTTCATTTCCGGCTCGCTCGATCCACGGCGCTTCAAGCGGCTCGCCGATCGCGTCATCGCCATCAGTATGTCAGCGGAAGGCGCCGATTTTCTCGAGATTTACCGTTTCTTTCGGGAACAAAGCGAGACGGACGCGCCGTTTGAAGCGTTTGAAAGCGCACGGCGGGTGGTGCGCGGCGGCCTCGTCAATGGCGGCGGCCCGTTCACAAAGGACTCGATTTATCTTCAGGGCCTTCTGGAAGTGCATAATTATTTGCGGTCCGCCATTCGGACAGGCGACGCTTCATTCATCCGTTTGTTGTTCGTCGGCAAGATCGATCTTGAGGATTTAGAGGCCATGAAATATCTGCGCGATGAGGGGCTTTTGGCGGAACCAAAATTCATGCCGCCATGGGCGACGGACCTGCGCTATCTTTTGTCCTATCTCGCTTATTCAACATTCCTGAACGAGATCGATCTGAAATCCGTTGCGCAACGCTACGACGCGTTATTTGCAGACTGAACGACGCCTGCTTCGCCGCGCGCGCCGGTTTCATCGTAGACTTCATCCACAAGATAGACCGGCCGACGCTTCACCTCTGTGAACAGCCTCGCGATATATTCGCCGAGGACGCCGATAGAGATAAGTTGCACGCTGCCGAAAAACAAAATCAGCACGACCATCGACGCGTAACCTGGCACGTCGACGCCCGTGATGACGGTTCGCATGACAACGAATACGGCGTAGAGAAACGACAAAAACGCAATAATGACGCCCACATAGCTCCAGATTCGTAACGGCGCCGTCGAAAAGCTGACGATACCGTCAAGCGCGAAATTCCAAAGCCGCCAAAAGCTGAACTTAGTTGCGCCAGCCGCCCGCTCAGGCCGGACATAAGGAACGCCGAGCGTCGAATAACCGGCCCAGGCGAATAACCCCTTCATGAAGCGCGATCGTTCGGGCAGTGCATTTATCGCCTTGACGACGCGACGATCCATCAGCCGGAAATCTCCCGCATCGTCAGGTAATTTTACTTTCGAAATGCGGTTGAAAAGCCGGTAAAACCCCTCAGCGGAAATCCGTTTCGCCGGCGTGTCGCTCGTGCGGTCGGCGCGGGCGCCGTAAACAATGTCATAGCCCTCTCGCCAATTCGCCACAAATTCAATGATCAGGGCCGGCGGGTCCTGCAGGTCGACATCTATAATGACAACAGCGTCCCCGCGCGCATGATCAAGCCCGGCTGTCAGCGCCGCCTCCTTGCCGAAATTGCGCGAAAACGCGATGACGCGCACGCCGCTCTGGCTTTTGGTCAGTGCAACAAGCTTGTCGCGGGTCGTATCGCTAGAGCCGTCATCGATAAAGACAACCTCATAATCGAAATCGGCGCCCGCCAATGCATCACGCATTGCGGTTGCAAAACCATCGACCGCATCCGCCTCGTTGTAACAGGGCGCCACAATCGAAATCAGCGGACGCGCGGGCCGGGCGCGCGCCGATTTACTTGTCTCAGACTGCGATAAAGCGGACATCAGCAAAAAACCGTTTTCGTTGCCCTCAAATTGGCGGCGAGGCGTTAACAATTAAGAAACGCCTAACCATGTTCATTGGCTCGGAAGCTCGCCGGTCAGACAAGAAAACCGATGATTTCCTTGGTTTCCTTGACGACCGGATCGGCGACCGCCGACGCGCGCTCGGCGCCTTTTTCCAGAACCTGTTGCAGGAACCCCGGATCACCTTCGAGGCGGCGCAGTTCGGCGCCAATGGGCGCGATCTTTTCAACGACCAAATCCGCGAGCGCCGGCTTGAAAACGCCAAAACCCTGCCCGCCATATTCCGCGAGAACATCTGCAGGAGACTTCCCGGAAAGCGCTGCATAAATACCGACAAGATTTTTAGCTTCAGGCCGTTCCTCAAGGCCGTCAGGTTCAGACGGCAGCGCTTCAGGATCCGATTTCGCTTTCTTGATCTTCTTTGCAATCACATCGGCGTCATCAGACAAAAAGATGCAGGAATTCTCCGACGCATCGGATTTCGACATTTTCGCCGTGCCGTCGCGCAAGGACATGATGCGCGCACCCGCATCGCCGAACTGGCCTTTGATCAGGGGCTCGGGCAGCGGAAAGAAATCCGGCGCGTTGTAATCGTGATTGAATTTAGCAGCGATGTCGCGAGAAAGCTCAAGATGCTGTTTCTGATCCTCACCGACGGGCACATGCGTCGCTTTGTAAACGAGGATATCCGCCGCCTGCAGGACCGGATAGGTATAGAGCCCGACCGAGGCGCGTTCTGAATTCTTTCCCGCTTTGTCCTTGAACTGCGTCATGCGGTCGAGCCAGCCGAGCCGTGCGATGCAGTTGAAAATCCACGCGAGTTCAGCATGGGCGCGAACGCCGGACTGATGAAAGATCGCGGCTTTTTCAGGGTCAACGCCGGAGGCGATGTAAGACGCAGCGATGTGGAATGTCTGCGCGCGCAGTTTCGCCGGGTCCTGCCATACGGTGATCGCATGCATATCGACGACGCAGTAGTGGCACTCATACTGATGCTGCAGTTCTGCGAACTTGCGAATGGCGCCGAGATAATTGCCGAGATGCATCCCGCCGGAAGGCTGAATGCCGGACAACACGCGCGTAGGACCTTGATAACCGCTCATTGAATTGCTCGAAATTACGCTTTGAATAGACGCTTATGCGCCGCTCGGGGGCCGCTTGTAGTCCGCGAGTCGCGCGGCGCCAAGCGCATAGGCGAAAACACCATAAATAATGATGCCAGCCCCTGCGAGCAGCACTGTGGCGATCCATTCCCGGTTCCAGACGAGACGTGCCGCCTCTTCGATATACGACAGACCCCAGATCAACATCGCCACCATGCCAACTGTGGCGATCAGGATGCGCAAGAATCGGCTGGCGAGACGCCCGCCCGGCGAGAACAGTTTTTGTCGATAGAGCTTCTGTGCGAGCAGTATGACCTGCGCCCATGCCGCAAGAACGGTTGCGACCGCAACGGCAATAAAACCAATGAATGGAAATAATGCGAGCGCGACCACCGTGTTGATGGCGATCGATATGAGCGCGTAATTCATGGGGGTGCGCGTATCCTCACGGGCGAAGTAGGCCGGCAGGAAAATCTTCTGCCAGACAAACGCCGGAAGGCCGCAACCGAATACAGCCAGCGCCGCCGCCGTCATGGCGACATCGTTTGGCGTGAACGCGGAACGCTTGACGCCAAAGACTGAAAGCGCGTCGCCTGCAATTCCCCGGAACAGCGCATCGCATATCGGCTCTCCCATGATAACAAATGCTGCAGCTGCGGGAATTGTTAGCAGTGCGGAAAGCTCAAGCGAGCGGTTGAGCGCACGCGCGGCGCCTTTTTCATCGCCCGCTTTGACGCGCTCCGATAAAAGCGGCAGCAGCACCACGGCAAGCGCAATGCCAACCACTGCAAGAGGAAGCTGGTAAAGCTGGTCAGCGTTCATCAGCCATGAAACAGCGCCCGGCTCACGGCTCGCGATATTGGTGCCTATGATCAGATTGATCTGAACCGCGCCGGCGCTGATGAACCCTGGCGCCCCCAGCAGAAACAGCCGCTTCATTGACGGCGTAAGGCGCGGCAGTCTGAGTTTCAATAAAAACCCTTGCCGCCATGCACCCCACATGAGAATGCCGAGCTGTACGAGGCCGCCTGCGAATACGCCCCAGGACGCCGCCTGTCCGGTGATTTCAATATCGGCATTCGCATACATCAAGATTGCAACGATGAGGCAGACATTAAGCGCGAGCGGCGCGCCTGCCGACGCCGCAAACCGCCCAAGCGAATTCAGCACGCCGCTAAGAAGACCGACCAGCGACATCATCATCAGATATGGAAACATGATGCGCGTGTAGAGCGTCGTCAGTGCGAACTTTTCCGGCTCTTGCTCGAAGCCTGCTGCGATCAAGTAAACAAAAAGCGGGGCGGCAAGCTCCACCAGCGCCGTCAAAAGCGTTAGTATGAAAACGAGCCCTGCAAGCACTTCCTCGGCAAAGGCTTTCGCGGCTTCATTGCCTTCATCGACTTTCCGCCCCTGAAACATCGGGATGAACGCCGCATGAAAGGCGCCTTCGGCAAATAGCCGCCGGAACATGTTCGGCATGCGGAACGCCGCCCAGAACGCATCCGCTACCGGGTTACCACCGGCGCCGATGACGCCCGCCATGAATATCTGCCGCACAAAACCGAGAACGCGGCTCAACATTGTCATGCCGCTGACCGTCGCCAGAGATTTGAACAGATTGCCGCTCATGTCGCGCCTGATAGTATTCCCGAATTGTGTTAGGATGACGGCTTAACGGCGTTCACGCCCCTGAACCAGCCGAAAGCACTTCCATAAGCGACTTTTCAATGCGCTTGAGCATCGATCCATCGGCCAACTTGCCGCCTGATGCGTCCTGCAGGTAAAACGCGTCAACCGCGCGCTCGCCATATGTCGCGACATGCGCAGAGGCGATGGTTGCGCCTTCGCGCGCCAGCGCCGTCGTTAACTCATAAAGTAGCCCAGGCCGATCAAGTCCTTCGGCTTCGACAACCATTGACTCTTTTGACGCGTCAACTTCAATACGAACATTCGGCGTCACGCTGAATATTTCGCGCCGGTCGCCTAGACGCCGACGAAGCTTTGGCGCTTTTTCCGGCGGCGCCGAAGCCGCGGCTAACAGCGCCTGATGCAACCGCCTTGACTGGTCAGGGTCGTCCACCGGGACGCCGTCTGGCGACTGTACGATGAATATATCGATAGCCTTGCCGTCTTCAGTCGTCAGCGCCTGCACGGTTCTGACGCTCATGCCTGTCGATGCAATCGCGCCGGCAAGATCGGCGAGAAGACCGGAACGGTCGTCGGCATAGACGATGGCCTCGACATCGCCGTCGCGAGGCGTCGCAACGACCGCAGAGTTCGCAGCATCATTTTCTGCGGCGCGCGCAAGCTTTGCAAACCTTGCGATAATATCTGCGTCAAGCGAACGCAGCATGGCGTCGTCGAGGCGATTGAGAAATGCCGATTTCTCCTTTTCGCTCCAACCTGTGAGGCGCTTCCTTGCTTCCTCCCGGATTTCTTTCGCACGGGTGTCGAGCATCTTTTCAAGGGCGCCCGCCCCATGTTCAAACCACAACGCTGCTGCATCATAGAGTTCCGACAATCTGCGCCGCGTTATCTCATCCCACGACTGAAGCCCGACAACTTTAAGATGGCACACCGACAGGACAAGCATCATGTCGAGGCGGTCACGAGTACCGACGGATTCAGCGAAGGCAGAAATCGCATGGGCCTCCGTCAGATTACGCCGCTCTGCGGTGCGCACCAGCATCAAGTGACGCGACGCCGCCCAGCCCGTAAGCGCAGCCGCATCGGCATCGAGGCCTAACCGCTTCGACACCCGCGTGACGAGTTTTTCGGCGCCAACCGATGTTTTTTCCTTCAGCGACCATGCCGCTTCATGCAGCAAGACCCCCAAATAGAACAACATCGGATTGCTTGTATATTGGACAATGCGGGTGGCGATAGGGTGCTCATCTTTTAACTCGCCGCGCCGAATTTCATGCAACAAACCGACGCAACGCAACACATGCTCGTCAAGCGTGAACCGGCGATAGAGACCATAATCAATGCGCCCCACAATCGATCCGAATGACGGAATGTATTTTCCAAGAAGACCCGTCTCTTCCATGATGCGCAGAACACGAACCGGGTCTCCTGAGTCGCAGAGCATGCCCGCAAAAAGCGATGCAATAACCGGATCTTTGCGTACCTCTAGCGTAACATTCGGGACCTGCTCCGCCACAATCGCCAACGCATCGGGATGGAAGTCGAATTTCGGCTGCTTTCCGAACGCGCGAAACAAGCGGAACAAATCCCGCGGCTGACGGCGCGCTTTCGCCGCGCTTTCAAAATCGAGACGTCCATTGCGGAGGCGTAGGTTCGGCTTTCCCGGCGCTTCATCATTCTGTAACTCGCGCGGCAGGAGTTTAGGCAGCCGCGGCATTCGTTTTGAGCGCTCCTCTTCAAGCCTTGCACACATGATCCGCGTCAGCCGGCCGACTTCGACCGCGTTGACAAAATAATGTTTCATGAGCCGCTCTGCGGCAGTCATGTTCTTGCGGTCGGCGTAACCAAGCCGCCTGGCGATTTCCGGCTGAACATCAAAGGTCAGCTTTTCGTCAGCTCGTCCGCGATAATCATGAAGATGCGAACGTACCGACCATAAAAACCGCTCGCACTTCGCGAGCGCTTGGCGTTCGGTGGCGTCAAGAACGCGGTTGATCGCCTTACTTTTCCCGATGTCATCGCCATAAGCATACTTGTACAGCCAGCGCAGGGTTTGCAAATCGCGCAAGCCCCCTTTCGCCTCCTTGACGTCCGGCTCCACAAGAAAGCGCGTTTCAAAAAGCGCGGACTGACGCTCATCCTGCTCTTTCAACTTCGCCGCGACGAACTCCGGTATGGTCTTCTTTCGCAGCTTGTCAAAACCGGCAGCAAAGTCTTCAAAGATTTTCTTCTCGCCGCTAATAAATCGAGTATCGAGATAGGCCGTACGCGCGATGATATCGCTTTTAGCGAACTTGACCGCGCTGTCCGGCGTATGGACCGCATAACCGATCTTCATACCGGAGTCCCAAAGCGGGTAGAGAATGCCGTTCAGCGCATCTCGCAATTGTCCTTCTACCTTGGGGCGATGTAGAAACAGAAGATCGACGTCAGAGTAAGGCGCAAGCTCTGACCGCCCGAAGCCTCCCGCCGCGCAGATAGCGATGTCAGCACCAATGCTTTCACGCGAATGCCTGAACAAAGCCATAACCATTTCATCGACGCCTTTTGACAGGCGCGCAGCAATCCGGTCTCCGCGAATGACATCCCGCATGGTTTGCCGGCGAAGATGGACGATAGCGTTCTTCAGAACCTTGCCTGCGGCGCCGTGCTCCTGGCCCGCCTGCTCGGCGGCGATAGCGGCGCTCAGCGCTTCTTCCAGCGTAGCGCTTCCAAGATAAGATTTATCGCCCGCAGGCGCGGTCAGGTTTGTCACACGGGACACATTGGAATTTCAGACTTTGATGTCTGGCGGCGAACAACGAATTTTCATTGTCGCTTGTGCTGCGGTCAAATTCAACGGCGGCGGCCGCAAGAAGAGGGCTTAGCCTTGAGCCTTGGCTAACCGGCGCAAAAGGATCGCAGCGCCTGCGTGGCCGCTGTCCGCCGCCTTGCCGCACCAGTTTTGAGCGGCGCGCGCGTCGTTCGCCCCCAATGCATGGGCCTCGCAGAGCAGAAAGGCGGCCTCGCTCGCCTTGGGGAACCATTTCTCGCCAGCCATTGCGGCGACTTCGAGCCACTTCAAACGCTCGGCTTCGGAAGGCTCAACACCCTCGCCCGTCTCAAAACGCCGGGAAAGCCGCCAGGCGGTTACGGGATCGCCTGCTTCGGCGCGCGCGGTCTCAAGGGCAATCATGTCATCAAGCGTCGGCGCGAATTCCTTACCAGCGAGGCGCAAGTTTTCGAGTTCGACAAGCGCAGCGTAATCACCCGCCAGCGCCGCGCGCGTCAGATACGCAACACCCGCGCGCTCGTCCCCGGCTATCTGGTCCGGCAGATCGGCCGTAATCAGGATTTTTCCCGCATAACGCTGCGCTTTGGCGTCTCCAGAGGCGGCGATCGGCTGCAGCACGCGCCAGGCGTTAATGTAGTCGCCCGCGCGAAAAGCATTGACGCCATCTGCAAGATCAGCACTTGCCTTAACTGTTTGAGCCGACGCTGACTGGATGATCGTCATTGCACAGACGATTGCTGTTAGACTTTTCACGAACCGCCGCAGTGTCACAAAACTGTCGCTTTTCTATGAGGTTAGCGCGTATTTCGCGTCCTCATAACCGATCCAAAATGGATTTCAACCGGTAAAGCGCATCCAATGCTTCCTTGGGCGACATCGAATCAGGTTGAAGCGCATTGAGTGCGGCAACAAGCGATTCCTCTTTGGACGGAGTCTTTTCTTTTGCGGGTTCGGCTGCGGCAAAGAGCGGCAAATCTATAAGCCCGCCCGTTTCTTTCCGCCGCTCTTCAAGCATTTCCAGAACGGCTTCCGCGCGTTTGACCGCAGAGACAGGCAGTCCGGCAAGCCGCGCAACGGCGACGCCATAGGACCGGTCCGCTGGTCCTGAGGCAACCTCATGCAGGAACACCACATCTCCCTTCCATTCACGCACCTTCATGGACACGTTGGAAAGGCGCTGAAGCTTCTCCGCCAGCGCCGTCAACTCGTGGTAATGAGTTGCGAACAGCCCGCGGCAGCGATTGACGTCATGGAGATGTTCGACCGCCGCCCATGCGATGGACATGCCGTCGAATGTTGAGGTGCCGCGGCCGATTTCGTCGAGCACCACAAGCGAACGCTCGGTCGCCTGATTGAGGATCGCCGCTGTTTCGACCATCTCCACCATGAAGGTCGAGCGCCCGCCCGCGAGATCGTCGGATGCGCCGACGCGGGAAAAAACACGATCAATAATACCGAGATGCGCCGAACCAGCAGGAACATAGAGTCCCGCCTGAGCCAGAATGGCGATCAGCGCATTCTGACGTAGAAAGGTAGATTTACCGGCCATGTTGGGGCCTGTGACGAGCCAGAGCTGCGAACTTTTTTCCTCACCGAGAAGGCAGTCATTGGCGATAAACTGTTCCCCGCCGGCGCGTTCCACAACCGGGTGCCGGCCTGCCTTCACATCGAATGTCAGGCTTTCGTCGATCACGGGACGCGCATAATCCTGTTCCTGCGCCAAAACCGCGCCGCTTGTCGCAAGATCAATCTCGGCCAGCGCCGCCGCGGCGCCTGCAATCGCGGAGCGCCGGGCCAATACATCCGCGCGCAACTCTTCAAAAAGTTCCAGTTCGCGTCCCAACGCCTCATCACGCGCGCGGGAAATTTTCGCATCAAGCTCGGCAAGCTCAGCTGTAGTGAACCGCACCGCGCTCGCCAATGTTTGCCGATGAATGAAAGTTTCACTGAGCGGGCCAGTCATCAGCTTGTCGCCGTGCGACGGCGGCGTTTCAACAAAATAGCCAAGCACATTGTTGTGGCGAACTTTGAGCGCCTTGACGCCGGTTTGCTCACGATACTTCGTTTCAAGACCGGCTATCACCCGTTTTGATTCATCGCGCAGCATGCGAACCGAATCGAGGCCGACGTCAAAATCCCTGGCGATAAACCCGCCGTCGCGGGCAAGCATTGGCAAACTGTCGGAAAGCGCCTCGCGCAATTTCTGAATAAGCGCCGAAAAGCCTTCGCCGGTTTTGTCTTCAAGCGCCTCGCTGGCAAGCCGGATATTTTCAGACGGCCTGCCGTCGGCGCCCGCAATCCGTTTGGCGATCTCGCGTGATTTGATGAGCGCGTCGCGGATGGCCCCAAGATCGCGCGGCCCCCCGCGTTCCATGCCGAGACGCGAAAGCGCGCGCGCCGCATCCGGCGTTACCTTTAAGGCGCCACGCACGTCATCGCACAGATCGCGCGCCTCTCCGAAAAAACCGATCCCATCGTGACGCGCCCGAATAGCGGCGCAATCGGTAAGCGGCGCCGAAAGCCGCGCCGCCAAAAGCCGCGCGCCGGGCCCCGACACGGTGCGGTCAACGGCCCATAACAGCGACCCTTTTCTGGCGCCGGTCTGGGTTTGCAGGATTTCCAGCGACACGCGCGTAGCGGCATCAATCACCATGACATCCGAAACACCAGCACGGCGCGGCGCATTCAACGCCGGCGCGCGACCGGCCTGCGTCAGAGAAACATAATTCAAAAGCGCGCCGAGGGCGCCGCATTCGGCCCGGGAAAAATCGCCAAACCCGTCAAGAGAAGCGACTGCAAACGCCTCCATGACACGGCGTTGGCCCGACGTTGAATCAAAATATTGCGGCGCCTGCGGCGTGATCGAAATATCGCCTGCGCTGGCGTAGAGTTTTTCCCGCCACGCATCATCTTCAGGCAGCTCAGGAATAAGCATCTCTTTTGGCGCGACCGCCGCAAGGTCCGCAGATATACGCTCCAGACTAGTCTCGCGAACCGACAACTCGCCGGTTGAAACATCTACCCATGCGAGCGCCGCTTCATCTCCGCCACGCAGCAGCGCCAACGCCGCCAGATGATTATTCGATCGCGCGTCGAGAAGGGCGTCTTCAACAATGGTGCCCGGCGTGACGGTGCGAATGATTTCGCGGGCGACAACCGATTTCGATCCGCGTTTCTTCGCTTCCTCCGGGCTTTCCATCTGTTCGCAGATGGCGACCTTGAACCCCGCCCTGATCAGTTTTGCAAGATAGGACTCATAAGCATGAAACGGCACGCCGCACATTGGGATGTCTTCGCCGTCATGCTGCCCGCGTTTGGTGAGTGCGATATCGAGAACGCCCGCAGCCATCACGGCGTCATCGAAGAAAAGCTCGTAGAAATCGCCCATGCGATAGAACAAGAGCGCATCGCGCGCCTGTTCCTTAATCGCGAGATACTGCGCCATCATCGGCGTCGGCCCGGAAGGCGCCTTTGGCTTTAATGATGACTTTGATTTATCGGGCATAAAATCCGCTAGACAAGAAACCACTCAACTTTTGGCGAAACAGTTTGATCTTTTTGCAAAACCGGCGAGGATAGAAGCGTCAAGCGTATCAACATGCCAGCCAGTCATACCACCAGAACAGAGATCAATATCCGAGAACGATCAACACCGTTGATTGTGCGTGTAAACCGGCGCGCCAAGCAATTGATTCTAAAGGTCGATCCTGTAGCTGGGGAAATTCTCGCCACCGCGCCGTCAAAACGCGCGATCCCGGAAGCGATTCGATTCGCACAGGACCGTATCGACTGGATCGCCGCACAGCTGACCGATCACTTGCGCGGCAAGCCGTTTTCTCCCGGCATGCGCATACCGTTTGCCGGTGTTGAACATGTGCTTATCAACGATCCGGCTTCCCGCCGGTCTATCCGGATTGATTCCGAGCTTTTTCCCGCCATCCGGGTTGGCGGCCAACCGGAACACTTGAACCGGCGCGTTTCCGATTGGCTGAAACGAGAGGCAAGAAAGCAGATCACCGCGAAAGTCGATGAGTATTGCGCAGTTCTCGACAACAAACGCAGCCGGATAAACATACGCGATACCCGGTCGCGATGGGGGTCGTGTTCATCGGACGGCGTGCTATCCTTTTCGTGGCGGCTCATTATGGCGCCGCCGAAAATCCTGAATTACGTCGCCGCCCATGAGTGCGCGCATCTTATTCACTTGAATCATTCCCCCGCCTTCTGGCGCGTCGTCAGATCGCTCGGCGTTGATGCGCGCGCAGCAGCTGACTGGCTGGATAGCAACGGACCGACGTTGTTTACCTACGGGATCGCGGAAAAATAACCTAGCCGCCGGTCTGCAAAAGCGCTGCAATCGGATCTTCCTCGGCGGCAGGCGTGACATAAGTCGGCGGCGGCAATGCCCGAGCCATCATCTCCCGCCAGATAACCGCCGGCGCGCGCCCGCCAGTCATGTTCGCCATTGGACTGTTGTCGTCGCGCCCCACCCAGACAACGCCGACTAGCCCGCCGGCATGGCCCGCGAACCACGCATCACGGCTGTCTTGCGACGTACCGGTTTTTCCCGCGGTTATATATCCTGGAATTTTCGCTGCGCGCCCCGTGCCCCAGCCGACCACCGCCTGCATTAGATCATTCATTTCTCTGATTGAATTCGCTGACGCCGCTTCGGCAATGATCCGGCTTTTCCGCTCATAGACGAGATCACCATCAGCGGTTTCAATGCGATCGACAAGATGCGGATCGATACGAAATCCGCCATTGGCGAACGGCGCATAAACGCCGGCAAGTTGGAGCGGTGAAATTTCATCAACGCCCAGCGCCAGCGAAGGCCCTGATCCGAGTTCCGACGGCCAGCCAAGCTGTTCGGCCGTCTGGCGCACATGGGCTCGGCCCGTTTGTTCCTGCAAACGCACTGCCGCACTGTTGAGAGAAAGCGCCAGCGCCTCACGCAAGGTCACTTCTCCATAATACTTATCTTTATAGTTTCCGGGCTCCCATGAGCCGATCTTGACTGGCGCATCCATTATGACGCCGTCCGGCGTCTCGCCATTCGTGAGCCCGGCAAGATAAACTATCGGCTTGAACGCGGAGCCTGGTTGGCGGCGCGCCTGCGTCGCACGGTTGAACTGGCTCTTGGCGTAATCCCGCCCGCCGATCATCGCCCGAACGGCGCCTTCACCGTCGAGGAAAACCGCCGCCGCCTCAACCTCATCCAGAGCGTCTCCTGCCATCGCCATCCCGGCGATCAGTCCGGTTTCGGCAGCCGCCTGTACAGCCGGATCAAACGTCGTATGGACGACAAGGTCGGCGTCGACATCGCCTACAAGTCTTCGCGCTTCGCGCAGCGTCTCATCGACAAAATAAGGCGCGGCCTCAAACCGGGGCGAGGCCAGCAGGACAGGGTTAGCGATTACTTCATTGGCGCGAGCTCTCGAAAGAAGTCCGGCCTCCACCATCTGCTCGATCACCAGCCGCCCACGGCGCCCAGCATCGTCCGGGTTGTTTGTCGGCGCATAACGCGACGGCGCTTTTAACAGCCCGGCTAGAACCGCGGCTTCTCCAAGCTGCAGATTCGAGGCGCTTTTTCCAAAATAACGGTAGCTTGCAGCGTCAACGCCGTAGGCGCCTGCGCCGAAATAAACTCTGTTCAGATAAAGCGTCAAAATTTCCTGCTTCGTGAATTTCTGCTCAAGCCAGAAGGCAAGCATCAGCTCTTGAATCTTGCGTTTGATGGTTTGTTCGCCAGACAGAAAAACATTCTTGGCGAGCTGTTGCGTAATCGTCGAGCCGCCCTGGCGGACAGCGCCTTCATTGGCGTTGACGATTAGCGCACGGATTATCGAGACAGGGTTTGCGCCGAAGTGATGATAAAAGTTTCGGTCCTCGACCGCGAGAACTGCGTTCGGCACATAATCGGGCAGGTTCGCAAGCCGCACCGGGGCGCCTTGCGATACCCCTTGCATAATGATCGGGGCGCCATCCGCAGCGAGCAGCGTGATTTTGGGGGTTTCACCCTCGCGCCATAACTCGGACGTATCCGGAAGGTCGCTGGCGAAATAGGCGAACATGGCGGCGAGGCCGATCATGACGGTCATGGCGAAAACGCCAAGCTCGCCGATGGCGCGGGAAAACAGCGATTTAAAAGATCGTTTGGCCGGCCGCTTTCGTGACGACGAACTACGTCGCCGGCCGCTGACCGCGCGCTTCGACTTTTGTTTGGCTTTTCTTTTCGGCATCGCAATATCCATCGATCCTTGTGGTTAATGCGGGGTAAATGAGAGCCGGGATGGCGCATTGATTTCGCTTTTGGCCGAAATGCGCCATAATCCGGGATCTGGGCGCATAGGAAGGGGCCTTTCGCAAATGCAGGAAGCGGCGCTGTTGGAAGACGGGTTGGACGAAAAAACCCAGGCGATTGTTGACGCCGCCCGCAAAACATTTCTGTCAAGGGGTTTTGACGCCGCCAGTATGGACCAGATCGCCCTGACTGCCGGCGTATCGAAGCGGACGGTCTACAATCGATTTCGTTCAAAAGAAGAGCTGTTCGGCGCCGCAATCACTGAAACCTGCAAGAACATCTTGCCAGTCAGCTTCGACGACATTGAGGCAAGCCTTCCGCCGGATGAAGTAGTACGTGCTATCGCCACGCAATTTTTGCAAGGCATCCTACAACCGGAAGCGCTGTCATTGCGCAGGATCGCGGCCTTTGAAGCCGAACGAACGCCCGCCATCGGGCAAGCCTATCTCGAGCATGGGCCCTACTGGATGGCGAAGATGTGCTCGCCTGTCCTCAAAAGACTGGCTGCGCGGGGCGCGTATAAAATTGATAATCCGGAGCAAGCGATCTGGCAGCTGGGCGCGCTTCTGACGGAACCACTTCACACCTGCGTCCTGATGGGCGACGCGCCGGCGGACATGCCGGCGGCAATCGACGACCAGGTCGAACGCGCCATTTCCGCTTTCAAAAAAATATACGCGCCGGAATAACCCTTAGTCCCCCAAAGCGTTGCACAAAAAAACCGGCGCAGCCTTGGCTGCGCCGGTCTGAAATTCACCGATAGTCGTCTGTGATTACATGAATGAAATCACAACGTCCGCACGGCGGTTGAGCGGTTCGCGAACACCGTCAGCCGTCGGCTTGGCGAGGTTGGTCTCACCGTAGGCTTCAAGGCTGATGCGGTCAGCCGGAACGCCATTTGCGATGAGGCCGTCCCGCACCGCGCGCGCGCGGCGTTCGGACAGAGCCTGATTGTAGGCTGAACCGCCGGACGTGTCCGTGTTGCCGGCAACAACGACGGTCTCGATGTCATTTTCGAGAGCGCGCGCAGCAGCTTCGCGGATCAGGTCAGAAGCCTGCGACGTCAGGTTCGACTTGTCGTAGTCGAAGTAAACCGTGAACTGAACAGGATCGAGATCCGCATCCGTCTGGTCAACCATTTGCGGCGGGCACTCTGCGGTCACCGGAACGCTTGAACCGTCCCAGCAATCCTTGAACTGCGGCGCGACCGGCGCAGCGTCATCAGGAGAGAAATCCCAGCGAAGGCCAAGGAAAGCGTTGTGCGAATCCGTCCGCATTTCAAATGCTGCCGGAACGCCGCCTAGCGTGCCCTGATGCGGCTCTTTGATTGAGTCATGGTAGCGGTAGGACAAATCGAGAAGCAGGCCTTCAGCCAGATCAATGGCGACGCCGCCAATAGCCTGGTAGCCGAAAGCCCATTTAGCCTTGCCATAGGCAACCGTCAGCGGCGAGATCGGCGCGCCCAAGGCGTTATTGCCAGTGATGTCCGGGTCGATGTTGACCATGCCAGCGCCGAAACCGATATACGGGTTCAACCAGCCATCACGGTTGAAATCATAGAGCGCATTCACCATCAAGGATGTTGTAGCGACGTCGCCGCCAATCCCACCGGCCGGCCATCCGGAAAACCCGGCGCCATCAGAATCGATCTGATCGATATCGCTGGAACGGTAGGAAAACTCGAACTCGAAGCGCATATTGTTCTGATATGCATACCCAAGCGCGGCATAAACGCCGATACCGTTGTCATAATCAGCACTTGAGTCGAACGCGAAAGGACCGCCGCCGCCAGGCTGGTCGTTCGTGATGTCTTTCGAACCAAGATAGCTCAATCCAGCGCCAACCGCCCCATAGAGCCCGTCATAAGCATGCGCCGCCGGAGCAATCGCAATCGTTGCCGCAGCCGCTAACAAGGTCGTCTTAATCTTCATCTTCCCCTCCTCAGGTGGACTGGCGCAAAACCACGCAAGCACAGCGTGGCCTAACGGTGAATTTCATCAAATCCGTAGCGGGTTCACCGCACGAAATATAGCCTTCTACTGCTGAATTTCTCCAAATCAATTAATATCCCATTAATGATGTTGCATCAACGCATCGGCCCCGGCAAGTGTGGACCCGCTTTCACCCGTAAGGGTTGCTGCAGAGCAACACTTTCTTACACTTTCGCGACACCATAGGGGCGGATTATGCGGGCATTTCTACTGATTATTTTCCTTCTGGGTATTCGACCGGCCTTTGCAATAGCTGACGAAAACGACACCCGCCTGCGGGAGCTGCAGGCTGCAGTTTCCGCCGACAGGATCGAGCAGGATATCGATCGCCTCGTCGGCTTTGGGACCCGTCACACCCTTTCCGAGACAGACTCCGACATGCGTGGGATCGGCGCCGCCAGGCGCTGGATCAAATCAGAGTTCGACAAAATCTCCGCCGATTGCGGGGGCTGCCTCGACGTATTTTACGTGAGCGATTTTATCGAGGGAGAACCGCGCATTCCGGAGCGCACCGAAGTCGTCAGCGTCATCGCATTGCAACGCGGCAGCCTTGACCCTGACAGAATCGTAATGATGAGCGGCGATATTGATTCGCGCGTTTCCGACCCTCTCGACGGAACCTCCGACAGCCCCGGCGCAAACGATAACGCATCCGGCATGGCAGGCGTGCTGGAAGCCGCCCGTGTCCTATCACAGAAAAAATTCGCAGGAACGATTATATATGCCGGCCTTTCCGGCGAAGAGCAGGGGCTGTTCGGCGGCAAGATCGTCGCTCAGCACGCCCTGGATAATGGATGGCGGATCAAGGCTGTTCTTAATAACGATATGATCGGCAATATCGAAGGCGTCGATGGCGTTATCGAGAACTCGACGGCGCGCGTTTTCTCCGAAGGAACGCGAGCGACGGAAACGCCGGAAGAGGCGAGAATCCGGCGTTTTACGGGCGGCGAAGTCGATTCCCCATCACGTAACCTCGCTCGCTATATTGATCGGCTTGCGGACGAATATGTTCCAAACCTTGACGTTCTGATGATTTACCGGCTCGACCGGTTCGCCCGCGGCGGCCACCACCGACCGTTCAACGAAGCCGGCATTCCAGGCGTCAGGATCATGGAAACGCACGAACATTACGACCGTCAGCATCAGGATTTGAGGACCGAAGACGGCGTTGAATATGGCGACGTCATCGAAGGCGTAAATTTCGATTATGCGCGCAAGCTCACATCGTTGAATGTCGTTACATTGGCGAATCTCGCCGCCGCGCCGCCGATCCCCTCGGAAGTTGAAATTTCGGGCGCGGTCTCATCCTCAACGACGCTCAAATGGTCGCGGCCAACCGGGCGGGCGGCAAGAAACCTCGCCGGTTACCGCGTTCATTGGCGGCGGACGGACGCCCCGCAATGGACCAACAAAATGGATATCGGCGACGTGACAGAATTCACGCTGGAAAACATCGTCATTGACAATTATTTTTTCGGCGTCTCAGCGGTCGCAAAGGACGGCGCGCAAACCCCGGTTGTATTTCCCGGCCCTGCAGGAAGCTTCGGAGAATAACCGCCGCCTTTTCGCAGGCGCAGCATCGTTCCAAGACTCCGAAATCTGCGTGTTTTTAAGGACCGGATGCCCCGCTATTTTGCGCATGTTAGCGGTAGCCATCATGTTTCTAGTCGGTTAATGTCCGCCGTTGGGGAAACCGTTTCAAACGTGGGGTGTCCAAATGAAAGCAATTCTCTGGCTGATTATTCTTCTTCTCGCGGCGGTCGGCGTTGCGTCGATTGTCGATTACATGGGCTGGTACGACGTGCCGATGATTGACGTCATCGAACAGGCTGCAGCGACCGAATAAGCTTTATCGTCGCCCCGGAGCCGCTTGTCGAACTCCGGGGCGTCGTCTATCTAATCCTCAGACGGTGCCCTCCTAACCGAGGGAGAATAGGGAACGCGGTGTAATTCCGCGGCTGTGCCCGCAACTGTATGCGGTGAGGCCCTCGCCACCAAGCCACTGGAACAATCCGGGAAGGCGGCGATAAGGGTCAGCGATCCGCAAGCCAGGAGACCTGCCGTCGACGTCGTCTCTCGCTTGGCCGGGAACAGCCAGGACGAGCGGTTGATCCGTCATGGCGACATCCAACTTTTAAAGGAGTCGCCAATGGCTATCAAACTATCCGTCTTATCCGTCCTTTTTGCCGCCGCAGCCGCGCAAGTACCGGCGCATGCTGATGATCCCGGAACTGAGCAAGACGAAATTGTCGTTTCTGCAACGCGGACCGCCAATCGCTTCGAAGAGGTCGGTTCGGCTGTCAGCCTGATCAGCGCAGAAGATATTGAGCTGCGCCAGTACCCATTCGCCGCAGACGCCCTGCGCGATGCGCCCGGCGTTTCCATTGCACGTAACGGCGCCTTTGGCGGCGTCGCCAGCGCGCGCATCCGCGGCGCGTCCAGCGGGCAGTCACTCATCGTGATCGACGGGATCGTCGTCAATGACTCGTCCGCGCCGCAGGGCGGGTTCAATTTCGCCAATCTCGACGTCGCCGATATCGAGCGCATCGAAGTACTGCGCGGACCGCAGAGCCTCCTTTACGGCGCGGATGCGATTGGCGGCGTTATTTCCATCATCACAAAGAAAGCTGACGCGGGAACTGGCGCCTATCTGGAAGGCGGCTCGCATGGAACACTGCGCGGCGGCGGCACGGCGGCGCTTGGAAACGAAGACGCCTATGGCCGCATTACTGTTTCAGGCGTACGCACAGACGGCATTTCGAGAGCGGCATCCGGAACCGAGGCCGACGGATATCGCTCCATCGCCGGCTCATTCACAGGCGGCCTTGCTCTTAATGAGATCTGGCGCACGGAACTGGTCGCCCGCTTCAGCGATTCCCACGCGGAAATTGACGGATTCCCGCCGCCTTCATTCACCCTTGCCGACACAGATGAAACCGAAGACACGCAGGATTACGCCTTAGCCGGACGCCTGTTGCATGATCATGCAGATTTCAACGGCGCCTTCACCGTTTCCTATAATGCAATCGACCGCGTGAACCGGGACGGCGGCGTTGAGACTTTCGGCGGCGAAGGCGACCGCCTTTCCGCCGACTATCTCGGCGCTATTGAGCTTTCGGAGCAGGCCCGCATCATCTCCGGAGCCGAAGCGGAACGAACCTCCGTCATGGTTTCCGGCGTCGACGAAGACGCGTCCTCCGGCGCGGTTTTCGCCATGGTGGAAGTAAAGCCGATTAACGGCCTCACGCTTTCCGCGGGCGCCCGCCGTGACGAGTTTTCCAACTTCGACGGCGCGACGACCGCGCGTGTCGCCGCCGCATGGGTGGTCCCCGGCAATTTCATTTTGCGCGGCAGCTGGGGACAAGGCTTTCGCGCGCCCACCTTGTTCGAACTTAATTTCGATCAGTTCGGCACGATCCCTAATCCCGATCTTCAACCGGAGCGCGCGAATGGTTTTGATGTTGGTGTTGAGAAAACGTTCAGCGCCGATGATATCGACGCAAGATTGCGCGCTACGCTCTTTCAAACACGCGTTGAGGATCAGATCGATTTTGATTTCGCTGGCAGCGGATACTTCAATATCGACGAAACACGCGCTCGCGGCGTCGAGGTGGAAGGAGACGCGGAAATCGGTGATCACCTCGCCGTCTATCTTTCATACAGCTATATCGACGCGATTGACCGCATGACGGGGCTTCAGTTGCCGCGCCAACCGAAACATAGTGGCTCTGCGGTTATCACTGTCACGCCAATAGTAGAGCTCAGCGTCTCCACGAGCCTTATTTTCAACGGAGACGAAAACGACACGCCTGCGCCGAATGATTCCTTTTTCCGTGCCGATTTGCGGGCGGCCTACGCCGTTTCTGACAATCTGGAGATTTACGGCCGTATCGAGAACCTGACCGATACGGACTATGAGGACGTGTCCGGTTTCGCAGAGCCCGGCCTTTCCGCATTCGGCGGAGTCAGGATGCGGCTTTGAAGCGCTTTAGCGCATATATAATTTCCGCGGCGGCCGTGATCTCATGCGCCGCCGCAAAACCGCGTGTGGTGTCGCTGGACTACTGTTCTGATCAGTATGTTTTGAAACTCGCTGATCCCGATCAGATTTTCGCGGTGTCGCGCGGCGCGGATAAAGATTATTCACATATGCGTTCCGCCGCAGACGATCACGCGCGCATTCGCCCGACGCCAGAAGAAGTTTTGTCCCTTGAGCCGGACCTTGTCCTGCGCCAATGGGGCGGAGGCGTAAATGCTGCTGAAGCGTTCGGCCGTTTCGGCGCGGAAGTTATTTCACTTGGATATCCTGATGATTTCGAGGGCGTCGAAGACAACATCCGAATGGCGGCGGAAGCGCTTGAGCAACCCGAACGCGGCGAAAAGCTGATCAGGGAAATGCAATCGCGCCTCGATGCGCTCGCAGCGCAAAACGAGCCCACACAACGAGCTCTTTATGTAACGCCCGGCGGCGTCACTGCAGGCTCGCATACAATGATTGATTCTATTCTCAAGGCAGCGGGCGTGATCAACATCGCGGCGGAAAACGGCGAAGTTTACTGGCCGCCATTGCCGGCCGAAGCATTGCTCCTGAACCCGCCAAAGCTCATCGTCGCCGGATTTTTCGTGTCTGAAGATCAGGATATCAATTACTGGTCTGCGGCGCGTCATCCGGCGATAGAAGCGCAGTTGAAAGAAACACCCACTGTCTATTTGACGCCGGACCTGATCAGTTGCGCCGCATGGTATGCCGTCGATGCTGCGGAATTGATTGCAGAAAAAAGCGCGGAGCTGGAATGAGATCGCCGCTTTCGCCGCCAGTTCTTTCCGTGACCCTCGCCATTGTCAGCATGATGGCGATTGCTATTGCACTGTTTCTCGGCCCGGTCGCCATTCGGCCAGTTGAAATTTTTACCGCGCTCTTTTCCGACAAGGGCGCCGTCTCCGCCATCGTCCGTGAAATCCGGCTGCCGAGAGCCCTTGCCGCATGGCTCGCCGGCGCCTGTCTGGGGCTCGCCGGCGCCGGGCTGCAGGGACTGTTGCGCAACCCGCTTGCCGATCCCGGCGTGCTTGGCGTTTCCGCCGCATCGGCGCTCGGCGCCGTCGTCGCCATCTATTTCAACATCGCCGCCATCGCCTTCTGGGCGACGCCCCTCGCAGCCATACTTTTCGCTTTCGCTGCAACGGCGCTGCTCTATGTGCTCGGCGCGGGACGCGTTTCCACTGCGCGGCTGATTCTTATCGGCGTCGGGCTTTCCTCCCTTTGCGGCGCGCTGATTTCGCTCGCGATGAACCTTGCGCCTAACCCGTTTGCCCTTTCAGACCTCATCAACTGGCTGTTCGGCACGGTCGCCAATCGCAGCTTTCGCGACCTGTCGCTGGCGGCACCTTTTGCATTTGCCGGCGCGGCGATGGTGCTCGCTGCGGCGCCGGGCCTGCGCGCACTGACATTGGGCGAGGAAACCGCCGCCAGCATTGGCGCAAACCTCAACCGCACCCGTATGTTCGTCATCGCTGGTGCGGCGGCGCTGGTTGGCGCCAGCGTATCTATCGCCGGCGCCATCGGTTTTGTCGGCATCGTCGCGCCGCATATCGTGCGCGCTTTCGGCGGCCATGATCCGGCGCGCATCTTGTTGCCGAGTGCGCTTCTCGGCGGCGCTGTTTTGACAATCGCTGACATTATCGTTCGTCTGTTGCCGTTCGATCAGGAACTGAAACTCGGCGTCGCGGCGGCGCTGATCGGAGCGCCTGGATTTGTATGGGTCGCAGCAACCACCAAACGGATCGCATCATGAGCGCATTGCTGTCCGTTCAACACATTTCCGTCACGCTTGGCGCGCGGCAAGCGCTTAAAGACATATCCCTTGACGTTGGCGCCGGAGAGTTTGTCGGCCTCATCGGGCCCAACGGCGCAGGCAAATCGACTTTGCTCAAAACCGCCGCCGGACTGATCCAGCCTGACGGCGGCGCATGCTGGAACTACGGAAAACCGATTTCAGCATTATCTGCACAAGAGCGCGCGCGACAGCTCTCCTATCTGCCGCAAGCACGTCCTGTGTTCTGGTCGGTGACGGCGCGTGACATCGTCGCGCTCGGGCGGTTCGCCTATGGCGCACCGCTTGTCGAGGACAGTCGCGACGAAGAAGCCATCGTCCGCGCCCTCGCAGATGCAGGCGCTACGCACCTTGCAACCCGCTCGGCGGCGGAACTTTCCGGCGGCGAACTGGCGCGTGTGCATCTGGCGCGCGCGCTGGCCGGTGAGACGCCGTTGTTGCTCGCGGACGAGCCCATCGCCGCGCTCGATCCGGCGCATCAGCTTGGCGTCATGAAACTTCTGCAATCCAAAACGAAAGAAGGCCGGAGCGTCATCGCCGCGCTTCACGACCTGACGCTGGCGGCGCGCTATTGTACGCGGCTGATCGTACTGAAAGACGGCCGTCTGCTCGCTGACGGGACAGCAAAAGAAATATTATCACCTGACCTGCTGAAGATTGCTTTTGACGTCGGCGCATCAATCGACTGGACAGAAAAAGGCGCAATCCTGCAGCTTGAACCGCTTACTTGATTTTGCGCGCCTCGAACGCGGCGAGTTGTTCCGGCGTCGCCGGTTTTTGATGTTTTTCCTTCCACGTCGCGTAAGGCATGCCGTAAACGCGCTCGCGCGCCTCGTCATCGCTGACGGCGACGCCCATGTCATCAGCGGCGGCTTTGTACCACTTGGAAAAACAGTTGCGGCAGAATCCTGCGAGAATCATCAGATCGATGTTCTGCACTTCCTTGTACGCGTCGAGGTGATTGAGCAGCCGGCGGAACACGGCGGCGTCCAGCTGGTCCTGTTGCTGAGATGTCAAATCAGCGGTCATGATTTTGCTTCCTTTCGAGTCCTTTAAATGCAAACGCCCGGCGGAGTCCCGCCGGGCGCGCTTTTGATGTTTTCGGCCCGTGCCTATTGGGCAGGCGATGGCCTTGCGCCCGCAGGAGCGGTTTCATCGGCCTTTGGTTTATCAAGCTTCATCCAGCTTTTGATGATCGGCGAGATCAGCAGCATGAAGACGCCGACGCCGATCGCAACATAGGAGACATTTGTATAAACCTCCGCATATGTTGCTTTTGCCGCGGCGACATCCGTCAGCTGGCCGCCGATGGTGTCGGCGCCGGTCCCGCGCGCGATGATGCCCGCAAGATAGTTGGACAAGCCGGTGTAAAGGAACCAGGCGCCCATGGTCATGCCGACGACGCGCGCCGGCGCCATCTTCGTCACCGCCGAAAGCCCCACCGGAGAAAGCATGAGCTCCGCCATGGTGTGGATCCAGTAGATCAAAAAGATGAAGTACACCGCCGTCAATGCTGTCGGTCCGCTTGCCGTGATCCCCGCAACCAGCGCGAGGAAACCGAGGCCAACCCCGATCACGCCGATGGAGAACTTCACCGGCGTTGACGGCTCGCGTCCGCGTTTTGCGAGTGCAATCCACATCCACGCCACCAGCGGCGCAAACAGGAAGATAAACCCTGCGTTCAGCGACTGGAACACCGGCGCGGGCACGGTGACGCCGAACATGGTTTTATCCACCAGGCGGTCCGTAAACAGATTCAGCGACGAGCCCGCCTGTTCGAACAGCGCCCAGAAGGGTATCTGCGCAATCACGAAGTAGATCGCGGCGAACATTCGGCTGCGTTCATCGCCCCGCAATTTCACGAATGAATACCCCACAAGATAGACGAAGAACGCAAGCCCGATCGCTCCGACGAACCAGTCTTCAATGAGGTGCGAATTCATCACCATAATCATCGAGACGGCGATGATGAGGATACCGGCAAGATAACAGGCCAGTTCGACATTGATCGGACCGAGGAAAGGTTTTTTGAGTTTCTCAGGGTCGGGCGGCTCAGCGTGGCCCTCTAAATACTTCTGGCCCCAGATAAAAACGATAAGCCCAAGAAGCATGCCGATGCCCGCGAGGCCGAAGCCGTATTTCCAGCCATAGACAATGCCGAGAATGCCGCAGGTGATCGACGACAGGAACGAGCCGAGATTGATGCCCATGTAAAACAGGGTGAATCCGGAATCGCGCCGCGGATCCTCGAACTTGTAAAGCGCGCCGACGATTGTCGAGATGTTCGCTTTCAGATAACCGACGCCGGCAATGATCAGCGCCAGCGACAAGTAAAGGATGTTGACGTACAAATCTTGCCGTTCAACGCGCGTCTCAACTGCATTATTTGGAATTTCTTGTATTACTGTAGCGACAGGAACCATCTCAGCAGATTGGGGCCACTCCCCCCATAACTTCCACCACGGACGCCCGCTTTCTTGTTGAGACGGCCCTAATGGGACGAAGGGATCTTTTGCTTCACTAGCAAAATCAAGAACCTGCAGAGCCCCAGTGCTGCCTTCAAAAACAATACGACGGCGCTCGCCTTCATACTCAATAAAAAGCTTCCGCCCATTGCCGCGTCCCTGATCAGCAATCTCATATTCGCCAGACTCAATTTGCAGATATTCCTTCGATCCTTCGCCCTCGAACGCCATGCCGAAATGGCCGAGCACGAGAAGAATGGCGCCGAAGATCACCGCTTTTCGCTGACCGAGATAACGGTCGGCAAGCGAACCGCCGACAATCGTCATGATGTAAACCAGCGCCGTATAGGCGCCGTACATCACTGCGGATCTCTGATCGGAGAAAAGGAAATGCTGCGTCAGATACAGGATCAACAGACCCCGCATCCCGTAATAGGAGAACCGCTCCCACATTTCCGTGAAAAATAAAACCGCCAGTCCGCGCGGATGGCCGAAAAAGCCCCCACCGGCTTTGGCGATATTTGGCGTCTTGGCGACGTCAATCGCTTCGCTCATATGTACTCCCTGCCGCGGCGGCCAGGATGCGGCCCCGCACGGTTATTCGCCCCTCACGAGACCTTGGGCCCCGCGCATTGGCGCGCACTCTAAGCCAGAAAGAATTGGAAAATCCAGCCGTTAGGCGTGTTCCGTCCACTATCGCCGGAATTTGAGATCAACCGCCGCGCGCGTTCCCGTTTCGTCCCGCAGGGGATACTATTTTTTCCGTCCGAGCATGAACGCCCGCATTAGACCGATCAGCGATATCAACAACCAGAACCCTTCCATGACGAAAGATGCAGCATTGAACGCCTGCGTCAGTGAAAACAGAATCAGCAGCGCGCCAACGGCGTTGAGCGCCGGATAGAGCGGCTTCGTCACCGTCATGCGGCCGATCTGCGACAGGAAATAGGTAGAGATAATCAGCGAGACGCCAAAAACGCCGATTACATCATGAAATTCGAAGTTCATCACGCCGCTTCTAGGCTTGCATCGTCCAGCCTTCAACGCCCATGGCCGCTTGTCGAACGGCTTCGGACCGCGTCGGGTGCGCATGACACGTGCGGGCGATGTCTTCCGACGCGCCGCCGAACTCCATGACGCTGACCGCTTCGGCGATCATCTCGCCCGCTTCGACGCCGACGATATGAACGCCTAGCACGCGATCTGTTTTCGCATCCGCCAGCACTTTCACAAAACCGTCCGTCTCGTGATTGGTTTTGGCGCGGGAATTGGCGGCGAACGGAAACTTGCCGACTTTATAATCGACGCCATCGGATTTCAGTTGTTCTTCCGATTTCCCGACGGCCGCGACTTCCGGATAGGTGTAAACGACGCTCGGCACCGTATCGTAATTCACATGCCCGGCCTTGCCGGCAATCAGTTCGATACACGCAACGCCATCGTCTTCCGCCTTGTGGGCGAGCATCGGCCCGGTGATGCAGTCGCCGATCGCCCATACGCCCGGCGTGCTGGTTTTGAAATGATCGGTTTCGATAAACCCGCGCTTGTCGGTTTTCACGCCTGCGGTTTCAAGGCCGAGCCCCTCCGTATGCGGCCGGCGCCCAATCGCGACCAGCACCGCGTCGCAATCGATTGTTTCGGCTGCGCCCCCTGCGGCCGGTTCTACGGAAAGCTTGACGCCATCCTTTGACTTTTTCGCGCCGGTGACTTTTGACGAAAGTTTGAAGTCGACGCCCTGTTTTTTGAGAATGCGCTGGAACTGTTTTGAAACCTCGCCGTCCATGGTCGGCAGGATACGGTCGAGGAATTCAACCACGGTCACCTTCGCGCCGAGACGCCGCCAGACAGACCCAAGTTCAAGCCCGATAACGCCGCCGCCAATAACGACAATGTGGTCAGGTACTTTCTGAAGGTCGAGCGCGCCGGTGGAAGAAACAATCTGCTTTTCATCGATCTCGACGCCCGGCAAGGGCGTCACTTCCGAACCTGTCGCGATAACGATATTTTTTGTTTGAAGTTCTGTTGTCTTTTCACCCTTGACGCGCACCTTGCCAGGCCCGGTAATTTCTCCGGCGCCGAGAAACACCTCAACCTTGTTCTTCTTCATCAAAAATTCGATGCCCTTGGTGAGCCCTTCGACGGCGTCGTCTTTCTGTTTCAGCATCTGCTTAAGGTTGAGCTTCAACCCGCCGGTGGCGATGCCGAGCCCTTCGAAATCCTTTTCCGCAATCTCATAGAATTGCGAGGCGTGCAGGAGCGCCTTTGACGGAATGCAGCCGACATTGAGGCATGTGCCGCCGAGTTTTTTCGTCTCGCGCTTTTCAATGATCGCCGTTTTGAGACCCAGCTGGCCGGCGCGGATTGCTGCGTTATAGCCGCCGGGGCCTGCGCCGATGACGACGACGTCATATGGATCAGTCATTCAAATTTTCTCCAGGTCCCTCAGGCAGGCTGCGACAGATATGGAGGGTGTCTGCACCCCAATAGCCCGACTTTGTCTGCCATTGCGTTTCATACGCACATACATACACAAGACAATCACCAGCGCTAATTTGCAGTACCTGCTTTCCTGCGTCGCGATATTTTAGCTCTACATCGTCTCCTAGCATTTTTTGCCAAAAATCATATGACGAAGCATCATGAACCGCCCCGTCATTTGTGAAAAAGGATTTGTCGCTAATTTCAACATGAAAGCTATCTTTGTTTTGCCGCCACGAAATAAATATCTTGCGCTCTTCATTATCGATTAAACATAGTTCTCGGTCTAACTCGTGCGAGCCATCGCCAGTATGATCGATGTGATCGATCTCATGATCAAATAAATGGTATTCGACCCGCTTTAAGAGCATCGCATTAAAGATCAAGCAACAGTCGCTGCGGATCTTCGAGATTTTCCTTGACGCGCACGAGGAACGTCACCGCGCCTTTGCCGTCCACAATCCGGTGATCGTAGGACATGGCGAGATACATCATCGGGCGGATCACAACCTCGCCATTGCGGGCGATGGGGCGTTCCTCGATCCGGTGCATGCCGAGAATGCCCGACTGCGGCTGGTTGAGGATCGGCGTCGACAGGAGCGAGCCGTAAACGCCGCCATTAGTGATCGTGAAGGTGCCGCCCTGCATTTCCTCAAGCTTCAGATCGCCTGACCGCGCACGGCGGCCCAAATCAGCGATTTCAAGTTCGATTTCCGCCATGGATTTCAAGTCCGCATCGCGCACGACCGGAACGACCAATCCTTTATCCGTACCCACCGCAATGCCGATGTCATAGTGGTTCTTGTAGATGATGTCGGTTCCGTCGATTTCGGCGTTGACGTCCGGCACCTCTTTCAGCGCATGAACGCAAGCCTTGGCGAAAAACGACATGAATCCAAGCTTGATGCCGTGCTTTTTGTCGAAAAGGTCCTTGTACTGAGAACGCAGCTCCATCACGGCGGACATATCGACGTCATTGAAGGTCGTCAGCATCGCCGCCGTGTCCTGCGCCTCTTTCAGGCGCCGGGCGATGGTCTGGCGAAGCCTCGACATTTTCACGCGTTCTTCGCGAGCGCCAAGATCGCGCGGTGCGTATGGCGTTGGCGCCTTTGCTTGTGCGGGGCGCGCTTCGGCCGAAAGCGCGTCTGCTTTCGTCACGCGCCCCCCCTTGCCTGTGCCCTGGATGGATGAAGCATCAAGACCGCGCTCGGCGACTACGCGGCGGGGCGCCGGCGAGAGCGTATCCGAAGATGAAACTGAAGCTTGCGCGGGTTGCGGCGTCGGCGTGGCGGCGCCGTTCGATTTCTGCGTAGAGGCGGAAGCGCCCGCCTCGATGATAGCGATCAGCGCGCCGACCTCGACCGTCTCGCCTTCCTTGACTTTGATTTCTTTCAGGACGCCTGCGGCCGGAGATGGAACATCCATCGCCGCTTTGTCGGTTTCGAGACTGACGATCGGCTCGTCCTGCGCAACGGCGTCGCCTTCTTTCTTCAGCCACTCGCCAATGTCGGCTTCCGTAACGCTTTCGCCCGAGGCGGGAACACGGACCTCGATTTCTTCGCCCCCGCCAGAGGATGAAGAGGGGGCGGCGGGTGCCGATTGTTTTTCCGCTTTGGCAGGAGCTTCTTTCGCCGGCGCTTTTACGTCGGAATCAATCGCACCCAGAAGCGCATTCACTTCGACCGTGTCGCCTTCCTGCGCGGAGATGCTCGAAAGCACGCCCGCCGCAGGCGCGGGCACTTCAACCGAAACCTTGTCGGTTTCAAGCTCGACCAGCGGCTCGTCAGCGCTTACCGCATCGCCTTCATGCTTAATCCATCGGGCGATGGTCGCTTCCGTTACGGATTCGCCAAGCGTTGGGACGCGGATTTCGGTGGCCATGTCGTTTCATCTCCTCTGGAAAGCTTTAAACGCTCAAAGCTTCATCCAGAAATTCATCAAGTTCCTGTTTGTGTTTACTCATAAGGCCCGTCGCAGGCGACGCTGCAGCATGTCGCCCCACATAACGCGGGCGTTTATGCTTGGCGTCAATCTGATCGAGCGTCCATTCGACGTTCGGCTCCATAAAGAACCATGAGCCCATGTTTTTCGGTTCTTCCTGACACCAGATCATCTCGGCGTTCCGGAACCGCTGCAGTTCGTTGATGAGCGAATGCGCCGGGAACGGATAGAACTGCTCGACGCGCAGCAGGTAAACATTGTCGATCCCGCGCTTTTCACGCTCTTCAAGCAGGTCATAATAGACCTTGCCCGAACACATGACCACGCGCTTGATTTTCGAATCTGCGACCAGCTTGACAGTAGAACCGGGCTGCGATTCCGCGTCATCCCAGAGCACACGGTGGAATGACGAGCCGGGCCCCATTTCCGCAAGTGTCGAAACGCATTTCTTGTGACGCAAGAGCGATTTCGGCGTCATCAGCACAAGCGGCTTGCGGAAGTTGCGGCGCATCTGACGCCGCAGGATGTGAAAGTAGTTCGCCGGCGTCGTACAGTTCGCCACCTGCATGTTGTCCTGCGCGCAAAGTTGCAGGAAGCGCTCAAGCCGCGCGGAGGAGTGCTCCGGTCCCTGCCCTTCATAACCATGCGGCAACAGCAGCACGAGACCGCACATCCTGAGCCACTTGCGCTCGCCTGACGAAATGAACTGGTCGATGATCGTCTGGGCGCCGTTGGCGAAGTCGCCGAACTGGCCTTCCCAGAGCACAAGAAATTTCGGATTGGCGAGCGAATAACCGTATTCAAACCCCATCACCGCGAATTCGGAGAGGTTGGAATCATGAACTTCGAAGGTCGCCTCAGCGCCCTCCAGGTGACGCAGCGGCGTATAGGTCTTTTCCGTTTCCTGATCGATAAAGACGGCGTGGCGCTGTGAGAACGTGCCGCGCCGCGAGTCCTGACCTGAAAGCCGCACGCCAAAACCATCCTGAACAAGCGAGCCGAACGCGAGCGCTTCCGCCGTCGCCCAGTCGATGCCGGCGCCTTCATCTATCGTCTTCTTCTTTTGCTGAAGAATGCGGGCGAGCGTTTTATGGATATTGAAATTGCTCGGATAATGCGTCAGCGCCGCGCCGATGGTTTTCAGGTTTTCAATTTCAACCGCCGTATCTCCGCGCCGATCATCATCGACGGGCGGCACGAAGCCCGACCACTGCCCGTCGAGCCAGTCGGCCTTGTTGGGCTTGAACGCTTCGGCCGCCGCGAACTCCTCGTCCAGAAACTTGCGAAAATTCGCAGCCTCGTCGGCTGCTTCCTGCTCGCTGACCGAACCTTCATCGGCAAGGCGTTTTGCATAAACCTCGCGGGTGGTTGATAGCGCCCGGATCTGTTTATACATGCGCGGCTGGGTGAAGTTCGGCTCGTCGCCTTCGTTGTGACCAAAGCGGCGATAGCAGAACATGTCGATGACGACATCGGCCCCGAATTTCTGGCGGAACTCCGTTGCAACTTTCGCCGCGTAGACCACCGCTTCCGGGTCGTCGCCATTGACGTGGAAAATCGGCGCCTCGACCATCTTCGCCACATCCGACGGATAGGGCGATGAACGCGCAAAGCGCGGGCTCGTTGTAAAGCCGATCTGGTTGTTGACGATGAAATGAATGGTGCCGCCGGTGCGGTAACCGCGCAGGCCGGAAAGCCCGAAACATTCTGCAACGATGCCCTGACCGGCGAAAGCCGCATCGCCATGCAGCAACAGCGGCAAGACATGCGTGCGCGGCGCATCGAGATTCGGCGGCTCGATCCGGTCCTGTTTCGAGCGCGCCTTGCCGAGCACGACCGGATTCACCGCTTCGAGATGCGAAGGGTTCGCTGTGAGCGACAGATGCACCTTGTTGCCGTCGAACTCGCGATCTGAAGACGCGCCGAGATGGTATTTGACGTCGCCAGAACCGCCGACATCGTCCGGCATTACCGAACCGCCCTGGAATTCATGAAAGATGTGGTGATAGGGCTTGCCCATCACCGCAGCGAGCACATTGAGGCGCCCGCGATGCGGCATGCCGATCACGATCTCTTTAACGCCCAGCGCCCCGCCGCGTTTGATGATCTGCTCAAGGGCGGGAACCATTGATTCTGCGCCATCGAGGCCAAAACGCTTCGTGCCCGTATATTTGACGTTGAGGAAATTTTCGAAGCCTTCGGCCTCAACAAGCTTGTTGAAGATGGCGCGCTTGCCTTCCGGCGTGAAGGAAATGTCCTTGTCCGGCCCTTCGATGCGATGCTGCATCCATGATTTTTGCGCCGGGTCGGTAATGTGCATGAACTCGACGGCGAAAGTGCCGCAATATGTCCGCTTCAAGATATCGATGATTTCGCGCAGACTCGCGGTCTCGAGCCCCAGGACATGATCGATAAAGATCGGGCGATCCATATCTGCTTCGGTGAAGCCGAGGGATTTCGGATCAAGCTCCGGGTGAACGGTCTGGTTCTGAAGCCCCAGTGGGTCGAGATCGGCGATCAGGTGGCCGCGAATACGATAGGCGCGGATCAGCATCAGCGCGCGCAGTGAATCCTTTGTTGCCTGCTGTACTTCGTCCGCGCTTGCAGCCGGCGCGCGTTGTTCGATTTTCTTTTTGAGTTCAGGCTCCAGCGACGTCCAGTCGCCGTCGAGCGCGGCCGTCAATTCGCCGTTGACTTTCGGCGGCCAGTCTTTGCGAGCCCAGCTTGGCGCTTCAGCGCCGACGTTGTCGCCGCCCGCGTCCGGATCGTTTTTGAAAAACGTGCGCCAGTCCTCGGAAACTGAGGCGGGGTCCGCCAGAAACCGCGCATGCTGCGCTTCAAGATAGCGGGCGTTCGATCCCGACAACGCTGAATGTGTATCGGGCTCCGAAGAAACCTTCTCTGCGGAACCGCCGTCCTTGGCCATTATTTCCGTCCGTCACTACGCCGCCGTTGACGATAGTCTCCCTAGATACGCCAACCACCGCGCGATTCAATCACTAACGAACCGTCAATTAACGATAAAACCGTTTATTTTTTGAGAAGTTCGAGCAACGTGCGCCCCATCGCCGCCGGGGTCGGCGAAACTGCGATTCCCGCTGAATTCATCGCTTCGATTTTCGCCGCGGCCGTATCGTCAGCGCCGGAAACAAGCGCCCCGGCATGGCCCATGCGCCGTCCCGGCGGCGCCGTGACGCCTGCGATGAAGCCGACAGTCGGCTTCTTGATCTTGTGTGCGCTCAGGAATTTTGCCGCGTCAGCTTCCGCGGAGCCGCCGATTTCGCCGATCATGATGATCGACTGGGTCGCGTCATCGTGAAGGAACATGTCGAGAATTTCGATGAAATCAGTCCCTTTCACCGGATCGCCGCCGATGCCGACACAGGTCGACTGGCCGAGCCCGGCCATCGTGGTCTGGTGGACCGCCTCATAGGTGAGCGTGCCCGAACGCGAGATGACGCCCACATGGCCCTTGCGGTGAATGTGCCCCGGCATGATGCCGATCTTGCATTCGTCGGGCGTAATGACGCCCGGGCAGTTCGGACCGACGAGCCGCGTCTTCGATCCGTCGAGCGCCCGCTTGACCTTGACCATGTCCTGAACGGGAATGCCTTCGGTGATGCAGATGACAAGTGGGATTTCAGCGGCGATGGCCTCGAGGATCGAGTCCGCGGCAAATGGCGGCGGCACGTAAATGACGGATGCGTCTGCGCCTGTTTTTTCCCTCGCCTCTGCGACCGTATCGAACACCGGGAGCGTCGCGCCTTTTGCAGGCTCGCCCGCCTCCCACGTCATGCCGCCTTTGCCCGGCGTTACGCCGCCGACCATCTTCGTGCCGTAGGCGATCGCCTGTTCCGTATGAAAGGTTCCGGTGTTGCCGGTCAGACCCTGGCAGATGACTTTGGTGTTCTTGTCGATGAGGATGGACATGGGCTCTCCGAAGAGCGTTAGGACAGGTCAACTGCCGAGGTCATAACGGGGCCGCAACCAAGGAGCAACAGCCTTGCCGTCCCCACAGGCAAAAACGCCGCACCCGGCAAACCTCTTTGGAATCAGGCGTATGGGGTTGCGCCACGAATCTGTCATGAAACGGTCGTCACGGTGCAACAAATCCTTGCGAGAGGAGCCTCGCTTTGACCGCCTGTTTTGCGTCTAAAGCCCTCCCGACTTACAAGCCCGCGCGGGGTTCGCCCTCGCGCGGCTTTTTTATGTGGCTTGAAGCACTGGCAGGTCATGCTTCGTGCGGCCCGATTCATGCTCGCCCGTATTCAGCGTACCGGCGTTTTCGATCATCATGATCCAGCATTCGCCATTCGCTACTGGCATGTGGTCGACGCCGGCCGGAACAACAAGAAAATCACCTTCGCCCATCGCCACGTGCCATTCTTCGGCATTGGCGCGAAAGCGCATGGTGAAACCGCCCTTCACAACGAAGAACGCTTCCTCGACGCCATCGTGATGGTGCCACTCAAACGCGCCCTCGATTTTTGCGAGCCGCACATCCTGACCGTTCACATTGGCGGCGATGTGCGGCACCCAGTGATCGGATATCTGATCGAAGGCTTTTAAGATATTCAGCTTGCCAATTTTTGACACTGTCATTTCACGATCTTTCCGGCGGTGTCGATTCAAAACTTAGAACGCGCTCAATGAATTCCTTTGGCAGCGGCGAAGTGTTCTGCGTTCCCAGCTCGGCGTGAACGTATGTCAACGCCCCTTCGGTCAACAGATCGTCGTCCCTGAAGATCGCTGCGGCGACGGTCATCGACTTCACGCCCAAACGCGCACAGCGGACACCCACCTCGATCTCATCGTCGAATTTCGCCGAGCCGCGAAAATCCGCCTGTGCGTTGACGGTGTAGAATTCAAGCACGCTGTCGCCCTGATACCCGAGCGCGCGCATATATTCCGTAATGCCGACATCAAAATACAGAAAATAATTGACGTTGAAGACAATCCCTTGCGGATCGCATTCGCCCCAGCGAACGCGCATAGGGTGCAGAAGGGTGAAGTCTGTTTTCTCGCTCATATGGTTTTGTTGGACTTGGCCTTCGCATTTGTAAAGAGCTGACGGCGCGCCGCTCGCCGCCTTGAGTGCGATCCTGAAAAGCTGCACAATACCGGACCCCGCGATTTGCGCATCCCGCTCTTTACGCGGCGTTCCGCCGATTGTTGTGCAACTTCGCCACAATGTTTGCACAACTTTTTATCCTTTCCAGGCTTCGCAATGCCGCTCCCGAAAGACCGGCGATTTAAAAGTGCGGACGCGGCAGCGGACATCGCCAGCGCTTCATCCGCACCCGGATAGCTAAGAGTATAAGGCCATGCCAAAAGGCGTGGATATCTATCCACCGATACGGTGTTTTTTTGAAATTTTCATCAGATAGGTTGTAAAATTTTGAGCCACACTCGCGTTATTGGGGTGGGCGCTCGAAGGGTTGCGAGTACGTCAATATTTATAAACTGACGAAGTGCCTGCAACTTCATCATGAATCAACTTAAGTCTTGGATTTACCAACGAGCGGGCAATGCTGATTGGAAGCAAGGCATAGGCGCAAGCACGAAGTCCAGCTTGCGGCCACGACATGCGATCAAAGCTCTTCTGACTGACTACGCTCATGCCCATAAGCCTTTTCCCTGGCGTAGTTTTGGCGAGACGCCAGAACATGATAAAATACAAGTACGGTACACCGAGGTAGCCAATAAATATCAGCGGATGGGTCATTAGATTACCCTCCTCAGCTATTGATATCGCCAATGCAAAAATTGGCATTTGAATTATCGTTACCAAAAGGCTGTCGATAATAAATGCTTTGGCTCGATCAGCCGTTAAGGAGGGCACAACTCCGGAAGGCTTGGCGTCGACGGATTTCAATATCCTAGACCACATCGCCATGAACCAAGCTTTACCCCTGCACAGCGGCCACAACTTTCTGCGCGGCGTCTTCAAGGTCGTCGGCCGGCGTGATCTTCAAGCCGGAGTTGGCGAGAATTTCCTTGCCCTTTTCCACATTGGTGCCTTCTAGGCGCACGACCAGCGGATCGTCGAGGCCGACTTCCTTCACCGCCGCGACGATGCCTTCGGCGATAATGTCGCATTTCATGATGCCGCCGAAGATATTGACGAGAATGCCTTTAACTTTGGGATCGGTGGTGATGATCTTGAACGCTTCGGTGACTTTTTCCTTTGTGGCGCCGCCGCCCACATCGAGAAAGTTCGCGGGCTCCGCGCCGTAATGCTTGATGATGTCCATGGTCGACATGGCGAGGCCTGCGCCGTTGACCATGCAGCCAATATTGCCGTCGAGCTTGACGTAAGAAAGATCGAACTCCGACGCTTTCAGCTCCATCGGGTCTTCTTCCGACTTGTCGCGCATTTCGAGAATGTTCTCATGCCGGAACAGCGCATTCGGATCGAACCCGACTTTCGCATCGAGCACCAGCAAGTCGCCAGACTTGGTGACGATCAGCGGGTTGATCTCCAACATGCTCATGTCTTTCTCAACAAACGCCTTGTAAAGCGTCGGGATGAGCTTGCCGCATTGTTTCGCCGCCGCGCCTTTGAGACCCAGCGCCTGCGCGATGCGGCGCGCGTGATGCGGCATGCAGCCGGTCGCCGGGTCGATCTGAACGGTGATGATCTTCTCCGGCGTTTCCTCGGCCACTTCCTCGATATTCATGCCGCCTTCTGTGGAGGCGATGAAAGCGATGCGGCCCGTGCCGCGGTCGACGAGCGCCGAAAGATAAAGCTCGGTTTCAATGTCCGAACCGTTCTCGATATAGATGCGATTGACCTGCTTGCCTTCGGGGCCGGTCTGTTTGGTAACCAGCGTGGCGCCAAGCATCTGCTTTGCGAATTCGGCCGCCTCCCTGGGCGATTTTGCGAGACGAACACCGCCGCCCTCGCCCGCTGAGGCTTCCTTGAACTTGCCCTTGCCGCGCCCGCCGGCATGGATTTGCGCTTTCACCACATAGATCGGGCCGGGGAGCGATTTCGCCGCTGCTTCCGCCTCGTTTGCGGCATAGACCGGACGGCCTTCAGAGACCGGCGCACCATATTCCTTGAGGAGACGCTTGGCCTGATATTCGTGGATGTTCATTGAGGGCTCCGTTTGGGAAAAGGAATATTTTCACCAGCGTTATACTGACGCCGCCCGCCCAGACAACCAAGTCGTTAAAGGCTCTCGCGAATTTCAGCGAGACTGCGCCTCTGGCGGCCCTGCCCATCAAAATTTTCTGGCGCCAGCCAGGTTTCAAAGGCGGCCTTCGCCGCCGGCCACTCGGAATCAAGCAGCGAATACCACGCCGTGTCGCGGTTTTTGCCTTTCATCACCATATCCTGACGGAAGACGCCTTCGAACGTGAAACCAAGGCGCAATGCTGCGCGCTTTGAAGCTTCATTCGCGTTATTGCATTTCCATTCATAGCGGCGATAGCCGAGATCATCGAAGACATGCCGCGCCATCAGATACATGGCTTCCGTCGCCGCAGGCGTGCGCTGGAGTTTTTTCGATAACACGATGCAACCAACCTCAACCGAACCGGCTTCGGGCCGAACGCGCATATAACTCGCCATGCCGAGCGGTGCGTTGGTGACAGCGTCCCGAAACAAATGCACCTGCCAATCGCCCTTATTGCAGACAGCCCGCATTACTTCGCCGAAGTTTTCCGCATTTTCAAACGGACCTATCGGAATGTACGTCCACAAATCGTCGTTTTCCTTACCGCACAGGACGGGAAACAGTTCCGCCGCCGCAGCGGGAAATTCCGCCGGCTCTGTTTTGACGTAGCGTAGCGCTGTTGGTTTCAGATCCGGCGCGGCGCGAATGGTCCAGCTATTGAGATCGTTCATCCGTATGTTTCCAGCTAGCCCCCGGCTTTCGCCGGGGTGAGCAGCGTGAAGGCTTACGATATTGTCTAGCCAAGCTTCTCGAGCAAATCAGCTGCAAAAATTGACAATGTATCATCGCGGGCGCCCATGACGACGATGCGGTCGCCGGGCCGTGCGAGGTCAATCAGGCGGCCGCTGCAATCGTCGCGGGTCGCAAGCGCCTCGGCGCGCCCGCCAGCCGCAACAATACCGGCGGCGATGTCGCCGCTCGACACCGACCGGTCCACCGTGCCGCCGAAGTAAGCGGGTTCCGGCATCAGCAGAACATCACCCTCATCGAGATTTTCGGCAAAAGTCGCGATGAACTCGTCCTTCATTTTTTTAAGCGGCCCGAAGCCGTGCGGCTGAAACATCACGAGCAGCCGGCCCGGAAATTCATGCAAGGTTTTGAGACTCGCGGTGATCTTGTCCGGGTTATGGCCGAAATCGTCGATCACCGTGACGCCGCCTGCCTCCCCCACATACTCAAGACGCCGCTTGACGCCTTCGAATTCCTTGAGCGCCGCTGCCGCCTCCTTCAGCGAAATCCCGCATGCATTTGCAGCGGCGATGGCGGCAAGCGCATTCGACACATTGTGCCGCCCGGGCATTTTTAGACAAACCGCCGCTGTTTGATCGTCCCTCATCACAACATCGAACGAAACGCCGAAGGGTTCTGGCCTGATGTTTTCTGCGAGCAGGTCCGCGCACTTGCCGATAATCGAATAGGTCGTTTTCTTGCCACCGTGCTTTTCTGCGACCAGCGCTGTTTCGTGATTATCAAGATTCAACACCGCCGTTTCAGCGTCGCCGACAAAGTCGCGAAAGAGCGCGCGCAGTTCATCCATCGATTTATGATCAAGCGCGATATTGTTCAGAACAGCGATCGCAGGATGAAACATTGCGATCGAACCGTCGCTTTCATCGACCTCGGAAACGAACGCATCGCCCTCGCCTACCAGCGCGCTTGCAAACAATGCGTCCGGCTTGACGAAATTCTTCATGACGGCGCCGTTCATCACCGTTGGCGATTTGCCGGCATGATGCAAAATCCAGCCTATCATACCGGTGGTCGTCGATTTGCCGCTGGTGCCGGCAACGCCGATAGAACACTTCGATTCGTTGAAAAGCTGCGCAAGCAATTCCGCGCGGCTAATGCGCCTCGCGCCCACCGCTTTCGCGGCAGCCACATCGGGCACAGTGTCCTCGACGGCGGCAGAGGCGACAAGGATCTGGCTTTCACGGGCGAGCCCCGATCCGTCCTGGGGATGCAGCGCCACGCCAAGAGATCGCAGATAATCGAATTTCGCGCCCGTCCGGCCCTGATCGAGCGCCCGGTCTGAGCCTTCGACGCCCGCGCCGCGGGCCTTTACGATCATCGCGAGCGGCAGCATCCCTGAGCCGCCAACCCCGCAGAAAAAATAGTCTTTTGTTTCACTCATCGCCGGATCGCTTTAACCGAAATTCATGTAATAAGTCGTAACCATTGTTCGATGCCTGAAGCCACCAAACATATTGCACTTGTCTGCCCCGGCGGGCCCATCACCCACGATCTGGCGGAGAAAACCGCCGGAATTGCGGCGGCGCATTTTGGCGAGCGCGTAAAACTGCATTTTCAGGATCAGTGCTTTTTAGAGGCTGGGCATTTCGCCGGAACCGACGCCGAGCGATCCACCGGGTTTCTCGAAGCCGCCAACGACCCGAAGTATGACGTCGTCTGGTTCGCGCGCGGCGGCTATGGCGCCTGCCGCCTTGATGATGCGCTGTTTTCAAAACTGAACGAGCACGCGAAGGCGAAAACGTATCTTGGCTATTCCGATGCCGGTTCGTTATTGGCGCGCTTGTACAAAGAACAGATCGGCCGCGCAGTGCACGGCCCCATGCCGGCGGACTTGCCGCGCAGCGGCGGCGAAGATGCGATTGTCCGTACGCTTTCCTTTCTGATTGACGGCGACGCATCAACGCTAGAGCCAAGCGTCAAGAACGGCGGCAAATTCGCCGCTTTCAACATCACGATCCTCGCGCATCTTTCCGGCACGGACTGGATGCCGGATCTTTCTGGACACGTCATCATGCTCGAAGACGTGTCGGAGTACCTTTATCGCATCGATCGCGCGATGTTTTCGATCATGGGCGACAGAGGCGTCAAAAACGCCAAGGGGATCATGCTCGGGCGCGTCAGCGATATTCCTGAAAACGACCGGCCATTTGGCAAATCGGAAGAAGAGATCGTCAAGGACTGGTGCGCGCGCGCAGGCGTCGCCTATCTCGGACGCGCCGATATCGGTCACGATGCGGACAATAAGATCGTTCCCTTCGGCGCAATGAATATCTCCAGAGCGGGTTGAATTTCGTCCCGGAACGCATAGTTAGCCTAACTATCAGCCATTTCATTATTTATGCGGCATAGCGCGCCCGATTGGCGCGGAGGCCGCTTGACAGGCGGGAGCAAACATCGTCTCTCGCGCCCGAAAAAAGGAGTAAACCAATGGAAGTCAAAGTCGCGGTTGTCGGCGCGACCGGCAATGTCGGCCAGGAAATGCTGGCGATTATGGAGGAACGTCTGTTCCCCGCAAGCGAGGTTTTTGCGCTCGCCTCGCGCAAGTCCATCGGACGCGAGGTTTCCTATGGCGACAAGAAACTCAAATGCCGCGACCTCGAAACATTCGACTTTTCGACAGTGGACATTGCACTCTTCGCCGCTGGCGGTTCCGTCGCCAAGGAGTGGGCGCCGAAAGCCGCCAAGGCCGGCGCCATTGTCATCGACAATTCGTCCCACTTCCGCATGGACCCAGACGTGCCGCTGATCGTGCCGGAAGTGAATGCCGACGCCGTCACGCAAATCAAAAAGAACATCATCGCCAATCCGAACTGCTCAACGGCGCAGCTGGTTGTCGCGCTAAAGCCGCTCCACGATACAGCCAAAATCAAGCGCGTCGTCGTCTCGACTTATCAGTCCACCTCCGGCGCCGGCAAGGACGCCATGGATGAGCTTTTCAATCAGACGAAAGGGATTTTCGTCAACGACTCGCCTTCTCCGGAAAAGTTCACAAAGCAGATCGCATTCAACGTCATCCCGCATATCGACGTCTTCATGGAAGACGGCTTCACCAAAGAAGAGTGGAAGATGACGTCGGAGACCAAAAAGATTCTCGATCCGAAAATCAAACTCACGGCAACCTGCGTGCGCGTGCCGACATTTGTCGGTCATGGCGAAGCAGTGAATGTCGAGTTCGAGAACCCCTTGTCGGATGACGAAGCGCGGGAAATCCTGCGCGAATCGCCGGGCATTCTCGTCGTCGACAAACGTGAAGACGGCGGCTATGTGACGCCGGTCGAATGCGTCGGCGAATTCGCCACCTTCATCAGCCGCCTGCGCGTCGACCCGACAGTCGATAACGGCCTCGCCTTCTGGTGCGTCTCTGACAATTTGCGCAAGGGCGCGGCGCTTAACGCCGTGCAGATCGCTGAAGTTCTTCTTAATCGCGGGATCTTGAAAAAGGCCGCCTAACCAAATCGCACATTCCGGGTGGCTTCGCCGCTCCGGCGAAGCTATCGAACCGATGATCGGACCGCCCGGATGACAGATCACAACAGAAATGATGCGGCGGAAAGCGCCCTGAAGCTCGGCCTTGCCGCCGGCGTCGTCGCCTATGCTGCCTGGGGCGTGATGCCCGTTTTCTTCAAGGAATTGTCGGGCGTCTCGGCGCTCGAAGTTCTTGCACATCGGATTTTCTGGTCTGTGCCTTTCGGCGCATTTATTCTTTTCCTGCGCAAGCAATGGCCGGAAGTCTTCGCCGCCTTTACCAGCAAACGCGTCATCGCCATGTTGGCGCTGTCGGCCGTCGCGATTTCACTCAACTGGCTGATCTATGTCTGGTCCGTGCTGAACGATCGTGTGCTTGAGGCAAGCCTCGGCTACTACATCAACCCGCTCATGTATGTGGCGGCAGGCGTCTTCATCATGGGCGAGAAGCTTCGCCGGGCGCAGATCGCTTCTGTCGGGTTGGCAACCGCAGGCGTACTCGTGCTTACTTTTGGCGCCGGCGTCTTTCCGTTTGTATCGGTTTCGCTTGCGGTCTTGTTCACGGCCTATGGATATATCCGCAAGACGACCAATGTCGGCGCTATGCCGGGTCTTTTTATTGAAGTCGTCATGCTCACGCCATTTGCGCTTTTGTATGTACTTTGGCTGATGAACGCGGGTCAGGCGGCATTCATGTCCGGCGCCGCGGGCAAAGACGCGCTTCTTATTCTCGCCGGCCCGGTCACCGTCATCCCGCTCGTTTGCTTTGCGTTAGCCGCCCGGCGGCTAAAGCTCTCCACACTAGGATTTCTGCAATATATCGCGCCAACGATGCAGTTCCTTTTCGGCCTGTACTATGGCGAGCCATTCACGCTTTATCATGGAATCTGTTTCGGCCTGATCTGGCTGGCGCTTGGCGTTTTCAGTTACGACGCTGTCCGCAAAAATAAGAAGCCTCGCGTCAGTCAAGCCGTTTGAGGCTGCCGGAAAAGCTAAGAAGCGTTTTTCCTTTAGCGGTGACCAGCCCGCGGGCGAACAGCATGCGCTTGCCCACAGCCAGCGTTTCGCCGGTTGCCTCGACAAAGCACCCGGTGGGACCGGGCCGAAGAAACTCCGCGTTCATCGTTACCGTAACGCCGCGAAACGGCCCGACCTTGCGCCGGCAAATATCCCACAGCGACATGTCCGCAAGCGTCATCAACGCGCCGCCATGAATGACGCCGCCCAAATTCATGTGTTCCGATCTGGCGAAAAATCCGACGCCGGGCGTCGGACTTTCCTCGCGAAAATAATAGGGACCAGCGCGGCCGCTGAACGTTTCCGTATGCGATTGCAGCGTCCAGCCTTCTGGCGGCGTAAAATCCGGTTCGTCATCCATGAAACAAGCATGACCCGTTACGATTGCCGCGACAACAACTAACCGCAGGGAGCAAAGCTGATAAAACAGCTTGCAAGCTGTCGCCGTAGATTTGAGAGTAATTGATATGGATGATTTTCCCGCGCCGCAAATGATCGCCGCCGGCGATACCAATCTCGCGATTTACGAAAGCAATGGCGACCACGAAGGCCGCAGCCCGCCGATCGTTCTCGTGCATGGCTGGCCCGAAATCGCCTTCGCATGGAAAAACCAGATCCATACGCTTGCAGCGGAGGGATTTCGGGTGATCGCGTTCGACCTCAAGGGCTTTGGGAATTCAGATGCGCCGAAAGATTCCGCTCTCTACGACGCGACGCACATCACCGCTGATTTTTGCGCGCTGCTCGATGCACTATCGATAGAACGGGCAATATTCTGCGGACATGACTGGGGCGGCGCACTGGTCTGGACCATGGCGCAGCGCCACCCCGAACGCGTGGCGGGCGTCATCGGCCTGTGTACGCCCGTTCTGCCGCGACCGCCGGCGCCGCCGCTGGCGATTGTCAAAAAGCGCTTCGGCGAGAAACATTATTTCGTGCAGTTTCAGGAGCCGAAAGTCCCGGAGAAACTTTTCGAAACCGATCCTGACCGTTTCTTTCGCCTGATGTTTCAAAGGCCGCCGCCGCGAGAGCGCTGGGCCGCGCTGGTTCCGCGTGTTTATGACCTGCCGGGGCGTTTTGAAAACGCGCCGCCGCCGTCGGATGATGACATTATCATTCCGGCGGCGGACATTCAGATCTACGCAAACGCCTTCAGGAAAAGCGGCTTTCACGGCGGCATGAACATTTACCGCAATATCGACCGCAACTGGGAAGACATGAAAGGGCGCGACGAAACCGTGCGGGCGCCGTCCTTATGGATTGGCGCGGAGCTCGACCTGTTCCTGCCGCCTGAAAGCGCAGAGAAGATGGTCGAACTTGTTCCAGATCTCGAAAAACATGTCATCCAAGGCTGCGGCCACTGGATGATGTGGGAGAAACCGGATGAAGCAAACGCTTTAATCATAGACTGGCTGAAGCGCCGCTTTTCAGCTTAATTTGAGCAAAATATGCGCGCACGTTTGAGATAAATTCCCCCGCCAGCAATCACATTTCGGTGACCCGCTCCTGCCACGCTTTCAGCGCAATAGTGGAGGAGGGACAGATGCGGACAATGATCGCAATCATCGCGTTTTCCCTGATTTTAGGGACGTCGCCAGCGGCAGCGAACGACCTCAAACACCTAACGCCGTACAACGCCGAACCGCGCGCTGTTGCAGCGCTTGTTTTGGCGAACAGACGCGTAGAAATGCTCGCGGTAAGTCAGCGCGCCCGGGCGGATACTTTACTTCGCCGGGCGCATCTTGATGAGTGCCGCAACATGGCGAAAGTCATGCCCGGCTATCCGCAACCGGCGTTCTTTTCACTCGACTTTCGCGTCAAATTTTAATCAAAGGCTATCGTAAACCGCATTCAGCAGTCTCACCGCACGCGGATCACCAACAAGATGCGGCGACATCTTGTTCATGATGTAAGCGGCGGTGAGGTTGTTGCGCGGATCGACGACAACACATGAACCGCCGAAACCGGCGTGACCATAAGCGCTTTCGTTGGGACCGAAATGCCGGTTGATATTACGCATCAGTCCGGCCGACCAGGACAGGTGAAACGGCAACACCAGATCATCGCCGCGAATACGTTCTTTCAATGCCTGGTCAATGACATCCGGGTCGACAAAAGGATCGCCCTCCCATTTTCCGCCATTGACAAAAGGATGGACGATGCGCGCAAGGGAAGGGGCGTCAGCATGCATGTTGGAGGCTGGAATTTCAGCGGCCATCCAGTCTTCATGAGCGACGCGCGCCGGCGCAGACCACTTCGACAAAAACGCCAGTTTCGTAAATTCGTTTAATTCGCCGAGATCCGGCGGTCGTGGCGGTTTTTGCATGAATGCCGCGCGCGCCATCTGATCGGGCCTCAGGCCGCAGAAGGTCTGCAGGTCAAAGTCCTGAACGAGCTGACCAGCTGTTTTTCCGGTCACGCGCCGTAGAAGTTCGCCGCTGATAAAGCCTACCGTTTGCGGGTGATATCCGTTCGCCGTGCCGGGCGCCCACAGCGGGGCCATGGCGGCAAGTCTAGCCGTAATCGCATCCCAGTCGAGCCATGTTGCGGGCGGCATTTCAACGGGGATGCCGCAAAGGCCTGCCTGATGCGACAGCGCCTCGGCGATGGTGATGTTTTCCTTTCCGGCGGCGGCGAATTCCGGCCAGTATTCGGCGACCGGCGCATCATATTCAAGCCTTCCGTTTGACGCCTCACGGGCGATCAGCAGCGATAACACCGCCTTGCCGCTGGAATAGATGCAGGCGAGCGTTGATTCATTCCACGGCGTTTCCCTCGCCCGATCCGAATATCCGCCGCGAATATCAACGACCAGCTCGTCGCCGATCATCACCGCGAAAGCAGCGCCAAGCTCCGAGCCTTCCTCAAAATTGGCGGCGAACGCCTCGCCAACTTCTGCAAAGTTACTCGACAGAAATCCGCTAGCGTTCGGAACGCGCGCGTCAGACCAGATCATCGAACATCATTCATTCGTTAGCGGAATGCACAGGCGACCGAAGCGCGCGCAATCGCGCCGGCCGCACGGGCGTTGTCAATGCTGAGGAGAGCATCAAGCCCCTCGCCCGGCGAAGACGCTTCATTGATATTGCCAATAAAGTCCGCGACATCCTGCAGATCGCTACGGTCAAGGCGGTCATCGAGTTCATTGCCCATGCATTCGGCCTTGTCCTCGGAAAGACCGAACTCGATAAGCCGGTTTTCAATGCGCTTGCGCGGCGAAACAGTGGCGCAGGACGCCAATGCAAGCGCTGCGGCCAGCAATATCAACTTTTTCAGCATGAGTGTTCTCCTTAGAATCCCGACTTCAACATAAGACGCTTGCGCGACCGCGTCCACGCAACCTTACGAGTGCTTAAGACCGAGCTTCTCAAGCCGCCAGACGAGCGAGTCGAGACGGTCCTGTCCGAAAAACGGCTCGCCATCCAGCACCATCAACGGCACGCCCCAGTGATACTCAAGCTGGGCGGCTTCGTTGGTTGCGATGAATTCCGATATTTTCTGCTGGTTTTCCTGCGCCCATCGGTCGAGCACATCGAGATCAAGCCCGGCGTCTTCGCAAATGCTTTTGAGCGCCTCGTCATCAGCCCATGGTTCTCCGGTCCAGATCCGGCCTGATGCAGACTTCGCGAACTCGATACCCTTACCTTTTTCTATAGCCGCAATAGCGAGCGCCATGATGCGGTTCATATTCGGCTGATCAGGCGCGACCTTGCCTGTCTCCATATCCATCACGATGGGATCGGGGCTCGGCAGCGCAAATGAAACGCCAAGACGTTCTGCTTCGCGCGGCACGTCCCTCAAAAGATATGGCAGGAACTGCTTGCGTCCTTTTTCGAAAAAGTCGGGCTCGCGCATGGCGAGTGGGCGGACCGGGCGAAAATGCGTATCGACGGCGTATTCTTGTGCGATCTCGCACAACCGTCCGATGGCGAGATATGAATAGGGGCTGCGAAACGACCAGTATATATCGAGCTTCGCCATAGCTTGACCCTTTCTCTAATTTGTTCATTGAAACAAAGACGGCGCGACGCTATGCGTCAAGCGCCAGATCAGGAGATACGGCCTATGGCCCGCACAATTCGCATCGCTGTCCTGCAAGCCGCCTTCGGCGAGGATATGGCCGCAAATATCGCGCATGTGGAGGCGCTGACGCGCGATGCCGCGAAAGACGGCGCTCGGGTGATATTGGCGCCGGAGCTTTTTCAGGGACCTTACTTCTGCAAGACAGAAGACACCGCGCACTTCACCACCGCTTATCCTTACAAGGAACATCCCGCGGTGACAGCGCTGGCGCCGCTTGCAAAAGAGCTTGGCGTCGTCTTGCCCATATCGATTTTCGAACGCGACGGGCAGGAATATTACAACAGCCTCGTCACCGTAGATGCTGACGGTTCCATTCTTGGGCTTTATCGCAAGAGCCACATCCCGGACGGCCCCGGCTATGAAGAGAAGTTTTATTTCCGGCCCGGCGACACCGGCTTCAAGGTCTGGGATACGAAGTTTGGGCGCATCGGCGTCGGCATCTGCTGGGATCAGTGGTTCCCGGAAGCAGCCCGAGCCATGATGCTCATGGGCGCGGAAGTTCTGTTCTATCCGACCGCAATCGGTTCGGAACCGGAAAATCCATCGCTTGACACGAGAGACCGGTGGCGGCGCGCCATGACCGGACACGCCGTATCCAATGTCGTTCCCGTCGCCGCGGCCAACCGGATCGGCGATGAAGACGGACAGATTTTTTACGGATCGTCCTTCATTGTCGACGACGGCGGCGATTTCCTCGCCGACATGTCGCGAACTGAAGAAGGTTTCGCCGCGGCGACCGTCGATCTCGAGTACCTTGCCGAACGCCGCGCCAGCTGGGGCTTTTTCAGAGACCGGCGGCCAGACCTTTATGGACGGCTCGCCGGCCGCAGCTAATGCACCTCTTCGACGCTGCGCTTTTTCTCTAACAACGCCTGTTCCTTGGCCTCAAATTCCCAGGCTCTTCGATCAATATCCAGATCAGCGTAGTCCTCAACATCAAAGACCGGGTCTATCCCGCGCTTTCGTTGCCGGTCAAAGTCGGCCATCACGCGCTTGCCGATGGGAAACAGCAGGACCAGCGCGAAGAGATTGAACAACGCCAACAGCCCCATGCCGGCGTTGGCGAAGCCAAAAGCGCTCGCAAGATCGCGCGTCGATCCGAACAACAAGAGGCCGAGCGTCACGACCTTGAAGATATTGAAGACGCGCTTGTCGTCATTGAAGAAAAAGTCGAGCGCCGTCTCACCGAGGAAATAATTGTACATGATCGATGAGAAGACGAAGAGCAGCAACGCGACGGCGATAAAGTCATCCGCCCATGCGCCCACATGATCGCCAAGCGCCGCTTGAGTCAGTATCACGCCGTCCGTCGCAGGATCGGTATAGTCAACGCCGGACAGCAGGATGATTGACGCCGTCGCCGTACAGATTACGGCGGTGTCGATGAACACCGACAACGCCTGAACCATGCCCTGATGCGCGGGATGCGGCACATAGGCGACAGCGGCGACATTCGGCGCCGAGCCCAGCCCCGCTTCATTGGAGAATAGCCCACGCTGGACGCCGAGCATGATGGCGCCGCCAATGCCGCCGGCCACGGCCTCATTAAAACCGAATGCGCTTGTGATGATCAGGTTGAAAACATCCGGCAAGTCAGCGACCCGCGTTATGATGACGAAAAGCGCGACCGCGATATAGCTGACCGCCATTACCGGCACGACAATTTCAACAACATTGGCGATCCGGCCGAGCCCGCCGAAAATCACAATACCGGTCAGTACGGCAAGCGCTGCGCCCGTCGCGATCGGCGGCACGCCGAACGCGTCAGCAATTGATGTCGAAGCGGCGAAACTTTGCAGAATGTTGAAAGATATGCCGAAGGCGACAAGCAAGAGGACTGAATAAACGCCCGCCATGATTTTCGCGCCGCCGCCCATGCGTTTGCGAAGCCCATGGGTGATGTAAAATGCGGGACCGCCGCGAAAATTTCCATCAGGCTCTAGCTGTTTATACAGCTGCGCAATCGTGCATTCAAAAAAGCTTGTCGCCATGCCGAGCAGGCCGACAATCCACATCCAGAAAATTGCGCCCGGCCCGCCAAGCGTGATCGCCACAGCGACGCCGGCGATATTGCCGGCGCCGACGCGCCCCGCAATTGACAAGGCCAGCGCCTGAAACGAGGTGGGCTTGTCGCTTTCATGTTTGAAAGCCTGACCAAAAATCGAAAACATCCGGCCGAAAAACCGGAACTGAACGAAGCCAGAGCGAACCGTAAACCAGAGGCCGACCGGAATCAGTACGAAGATTAGAATTTTACCCCATAAGAGGTCGTTGAGCGCTGCGATCATTGATCTCGCTTTTCGTTGCTTGAAAGTATGGGCGGGAGCCTTGACCCTAAAACAAGCGACCGAAAATGTCGAATTGATACGCGAAAACCGCGCAATGCAAGCATTTACACGCGCTCAACAGAGACCGTAATTGTCAATTCGATTGGAGGGTTCAGTCTTTTTTGACGAAAGTCACGGCGAACAGCGGCTCGCCATCGAACATATCCTTTGGCGCGTCCATGCCTTCAATCATTTTGAAATTGCGCGGCGTGATCGACCCTTCCATGCGATAGCCTTTCTCAGCCATCTTGCCGCGATGAAACTCGAGTGCAGCAGCCGTAAATTCGCGGGCGAGAATGGTGATGCGTTCCGGATCGTTCGACATGAATTAAGGCCCTTGGTCACATAAGTTTGACGAGAATATGAAGACAAGCGCGCGGCTTGTCCACACTTGTGCGCCGGGGAAATCCGCCTGCGGTTATTGCCGAGCCCGACACCGCTGAGAGCAATTCGTATCCTTCGGCGCTAACCGTTCGCGACTTTTCGCTTCTCCATCATGGAATCGAAATTCGACCAGACGCCCTCGTCGCCATGCCATTCGCCTTTGGTCGCCGCCTTCGAATATTCGGTCGCGCGCGCCTCAAAAAAGTTCGCATGCTCGACGCCATTGAGAATTTCCGTCAGCCACGGCAGCGGGTGTTTCTCAACGCCGTAAAGCTTCGGCAGGTCGAGCTGGCCCAGCCGCCAGTCGGCGATGTAGCGGATATATTGCTTGATATCCTCCGCGGTCATGCCCTGTACCGGCCCCATTTCGAAGGCGAGATCGATGAACTTGTCTTCAAGACCGACAACCGTTCTGCAGCATTCGACAATATCGTCAGCAACGGCTTGCGTGACGCAGCCCGTTTCGCGCGCGAAGGCGTGATAGAGCTTGACCATGCCCTCACAGTGAAGCGACTCATCGCGAATAGACCAAGTTATGATCTGGCCCATGCCCTTCATCTTGTTGAAACGCGGAAAGTTCATGAGCATCGCGAAAGATGCGAACAATTGCAGGCCTTCAGTAAAGGCGCCGAACATGGCGAGCGTCCGCGCAATATCTTCATTCGACTCAACACCGAATTTTTGCATGAAGTCATGCTTGTCACGCATGGCCTCGTATTCGAGGAAGGCGGAAAATTCCGATTCCGGCATGCCGATGGTCTCAAGCAGCAGCGCATAGGCGGCAACGTGGATGGTCTCCATGTTGGAGAACGCCGACAGCATCATTTTCACTTCGGTCGGCTTAAAGACGCGCGCATAGCGCTCCATGTAATTGTCGTTCACCTCGATGTCCGACTGGGTGAAAAACCGGAAAATCTGGGTCAGCAGATTGCGTTCGGCGTCGTTGAGCGTATTCGCCCAGTCCTTGCAATCCTCACCCAGCGGCACTTCTTCCGGCATCCAGTGAACCTGCTGCTGACGCTTCCAGAAATCATAGGCCCAAGGGTAGCGAAACGGCTTGTAGGCAAGAGACGGGGTCAAAAGCCCGGGGCGGGATTGGGTCGTTTCGGCTGCAGCGAGCATATTTGGCGTCCTGATCTGGCGGGTTTTCACGTGGCGAAAGCTTCGCGTGAACTACCTTATCTTGTGCCTGTTTCCATAATCAGACGCAAGATAGTGTGGCGTCCACGTTTCCCCGATTTTTCCCGATTCGCCATGGGGAAACCAGCCGTTTACGCCTGCCCCACTCTTGCAAATCGCCGCAGCCTGCGGTTGATGCGGGTGAACCCTTCGAACAGGTATGCCCGATGGAAACTACGCCGCTCGCCATTCCCGACGTCAAGCTGATCACGCCGCGGCGTTTTTCAGACGACCGGGGGTTTTTCTCGGAAACCTACAATGCGCGCGCATTTAAAGCTGCGGGTATCGACTGCGATTTTGTTCAGGACAATCACTCCTACTCCGCCAGGCAAGGCACTGTGCGCGGGCTGCACTATCAGGCGCCGCCGCATGCGCAGGCGAAACTCGTGCGGGTGCTGCGCGGGTCGATTATCGACATCGCTGTCGATGCGCGCAGAAAATCACTCACCTTCGGCAAATGGGTAAAAGCCGAAATCTCCGCCAAAAACGGTATACAGATTTTCGTACCGAAAGGCTTCCTGCACGGTTTCGTCACGCTCGAACCCGACACGGAAGTCGCTTACAAGGTTGACGCGTTTTATGACGGCGCAAGCGACGGCTCAGTAAAGTGGAACGATCCTGACCTTGCAATCGACTGGGGCCTTGGCGAAGCGGACGCCTTACTTTCGGAAAAAGACGCCAAGGCGGCACTTTGGCTGGATTTCGCCTCGCCGTTCTAGAAGATCCACTGCGCGCCAGTTAAGCGCGCCCAGCGATCAGACTTGTTTTCCAGTTTTAGCTCGACCGTCTCGCTTGCAGGCGCCCGGAACAACAGTTCATGCTGGCCAGCGCGGTCAGTTTCAACTTCTGCGCCTTCAGTCTTAATTGAAACAGGGCCCTTCGCTTCGATCCCAATCAGCAGCCCTTTCGCGACAAAGGGACGATAATGAACGAGGGGGATAATCGCTCCGCCACGAAAACGTCCCAGCCTGTCCAGTCCGTTGATGGAGCGCATCTGGCGGAAGGGCAGGCCGCGGACGGCGTCAGCAATCGGTTGCGGGGCGACATATTCGAACAGATGATGCAGCGCGAAACCGACCCGGCTTTTGATGCGACGAACGGGATCGGCATTCGCCCCGATAATTCGCTCGAGCTCCTGTTGTCGCCGCTTGTTAAAGCCGCCGGTTTTCGCATCGCTGCTCCACAAGACGCGCGACAACACAACCTCCGTATATGAAAACTTTGCGCCGGCGCGCCAAAGCCGCACCCACAAATCCCAGTCCATGGTGTAGTGTAAATCGCGATCAAGCCCGCCGATATCGTCAATTTTTGTACGCCGGAAGAAACAGGAAGGCTGTGAAATAATGTCGCCGGCAAGGATCGCATCGCTCGGCTGTTCTACGGCCCAGTGATATCCTGTCGCCGCCTCATCATCATCGACGATAACCGTGTGACCATAATAAACATCGGTTTCCGGATCATCGCGAAACTGCCGCGCAGCCCTTTCCAGCGCGCCGGGATAAAGCGCGTCATCAGCATTTAGCCAGCCGAGGATCTCGCCTTCGACATTACTCCAGCCCTCAATGATCGCGTCGGACTGTCCCTCGTCCGGACCGGTGCGGTGATATTCCGCAAGATCGGGGAATTCAGAAATGACCGCCGCAACGCGCTCGTCACCGGATGCATCCAAAATCGCGACCGCCGGCTTCGGCGTTTGAATCACCAGGCTGTTCAAGCAGTCACGCAGCAGAGGGTGATAGGCGCCGATAGGAACGGATATGACGAAACTCGGATCAGTCACTGAACACGATCAATTTCTGTGAATTGCGTACCGGCGGTCGATTGCGGCGGGATGGGGCGCAAGTCAACAGCGCGCGAGATCAATTTCGCGAGCGACCACGAAAGCGCAGGCGCGATTTTTGCGCCGCTTTCCTTGCGCATGCGGGAGATTTCTTTCCGGTCTTCGTTAAAACCGGCAAGACCGCCATACCCGTCAACTATGGCCCTGAGGTAATCCCCAAGCCTTCCCTGAAATGCCGCCTTGGCCATGAGCGCGACATCCGCAACAATGCGCATCGGCGCCGTGACACAATAAAGCGCAAGCGGCATGTTCTTGTAATAGAGCCAGATACGGTTTCGATGGCCATGATAGACAGTGAAAGCACTGTGACGTCCCGAGACGCCTGACCCTTCATGCAATACGACTGCGCTGTTCACCTGTAGGGCCTTGCCGCCGGCATTTCGCAACCGGAAACCGAAATCTACATCTTCGCCATAACAAAAAAATCGCTCGTCAAACCCGCCCAGTGATAAAAACTTCTCCCGCAAATACATCGCCGCGGCAGCGCAGGGTGCGAAGCATTCACCCTCTTCCCGTATTTTATCACGCACAGTGCCGAAACCACCCCGGTAAGCGATACCCCATGCAGAACAGACATCGCCGGCGCCGTCTAGCGTCTCAGGCGTTGTTGCATTGAGCTGCAACGAACCAAACGCGGTCATTTGAGGGTATTGTTCGCAAGCTTTTTTTAGGCGCTCAAACCAGTCCGGTTCCGGGTAGGCGTCTGGATTCAATAGAGCGATCCATTTCCCGCGCGCATCGCGCGCGCCCCGATTGTTGGCGGCGGCAAATCCGATATTTTCCGATGAGCGAATGAGCCTGACGGGACGCTCGCCAATATTCGCTGACTGAAGCGAATCATCCGTTGAGTTATTGTCGATAACGAGGGTCTCAAATTCCCTCACTGTTTGCCGCCGCAAACAGTCAAGACACCGGGATAAACGATCTCCAGAATTGAAATTTACAATAATAACAGTTGCAAAAGGCGTTTCTGCACCAGTCTGGCGAGGGCTATGTGGACGCAGCTCATCCACGCTGCCTCCTTCCCCGCGACCGCACGTTTCCTGAGTCTTGTTTTCTGAATTGTGCGTATGTCATAAGTCTGGCGCTACTGGCGTTTGCAGAACAACCGATAGAACGCCATGCGCAAAATGTCACCATCCCCCTCGGGGGCCCTCCCAGGAAATAGTCGCCAGATGCCTCGCCTGTTTATCATTGACCCTTCACTCAAAGATATAAGAGGGCATCATTACATGCTGACGCAGGCGGCGACGCTATCAGCGCAAGCACATGGCTTTGACGTAACTTGGCTTTGTTCAAAGGAGTTCAACAACACGTTGCAGGTTGGCGGCGCAAATGTGAGGCCAACTTTCAGCTCTAGCATGTATGATCCGTATATTCGCGCAAGGCGGGGAACGCTCTCATCGCTTCCGCACGCCGTCAATAATATATTGAGAAGGAAAAACCAGCCGCCTAACGAGCATAAAGACACAAGCTTCGAGAGCGACCTCAAAGAAGCCATGCAGAGTTTGGGCGCAGGACCCGATGACCGTTTGCTGCTGCATACCGGCGACGGACAATGTCTGCCCGCTATTTTGCGAATTCTTCAAACTATGGAAGCCGCCGAAGCCCCGAGCTTTCATGTGGCGACACCATACGATCCTGCAGGCGTGATGCCGCATCGCACTAATATGGCGGCGTTTTCATCTGAACTTTCAAGGCTGGAAATGCGTGGTTTCCTGAACCGGAAGCTTTTTCTCTATGCTGAAAACAGCCCACTGGCCGCACATCTTTCAGAACTATGGTCGGTGCAGGTTGGCACATTGCCGGTGCCCGCTTTTAGACAAGTCCATGGGGCGGCAGCGGCCGCGGCTTCGACATATCGTCGGGATGTACTGCAAATACCTAGCGATAACCTAATCATCGCATCGCTAGGGTCAGCGCGAACCGAAAAAGGCTTCCACCATATCCCGGAGATTATCCGCTCCGTAAGAAAAATGATCGGGGAAAGCAGAGATCCCGTGCGCAAGGCTACCTTTGTTCTGCAGGCAAGCCCGCAAATCGTCGGCCGCAATAAAACGATCAGGCGCGCAATCGGCGAACTGAAAGCAATGCGATCGAGCAATGTTAAATTGTTGCTCGAGTCGCTTTCTGAAACCGAATACGAAGCCCTGCTTCACGCAAGCGAAGTGATACTGACGCCCTACGGCGAAGACGAATACCGCTTCCGCAGTTCCGGTATTGTCACTGAAGCCATAGCGGCCGGGAAAGTACTGGTAGCTTCAGCAAACACGTATCCGGGAGCGATGGCAAAGCAATACGGCGGCGCTGCTGGCGATGGTCCGGATGAAATCGCGGCGGCGATCGTCGACGTATGTCGAAATTGGAAAGAATATAAGGAAAGAGCTAGAGAGCGCAGCGCGAAATTCAGAGATGAGAATACTGTAAGAGGCTATTGGCGAATCTGCCTTGACGCAGAGGCTCAAAGCGCTCGCATGTCCCACGCATAAACAGACTAGGCCGCTACTTCCTCAAGATACCAAGCGTACATTTTCTCCAACCCGCTCCGTAGCGGCGTCTTCGCGCGCCAGCCCAAGGCTTCAAGCCGGCTGTTGTTCATAATCTTTCGCGGCGTTCCGTCGGGTCTGGAGCGGTCCCACATTATTTTTCCTTCATAACCGACAACGTCGGCAACCTGGCGTGTCAGATCCCGGATCGAAATTTCCCGGCCTGATCCGACATTTATCATGCCTCCATCTTCATATGCGTTCATCAAGAACACGCATGCATCGGCGAGATCATCCGCAAAAATAAGTTCGCGCAAGGGCGCGCCTGTTCCCCAGGCGACAACTTCTTCAGCGCGAGAAAGCTTTGCCTTGTGAAAGCGCTGCATCAGCCCTGCCACCACGTGGCTCGTATTTGGATCGAAGTTGTCGCCAGGCCCGTAGACATTGGAAGGCATCACGGTAAACCCGTCGAAGCCGAACTGTTTTCTATACGCGTCGCACATGACTTTCCCAGCGATCTTTGCGACCGCATAGGGAAGGTTTGTCGGCTCCAGGGACCCGGTTAAAAGACTTTCTTCGGATATCGGCTGTTCGGCCAACTTCGGATAGATACAACTCGATCCCAGAAACATCATTTTTCGGACGCCGTTCCGGTAGGCGGCGTCGATAACATGCGTCTGTATCAACAGATTTTCACGGATGAAGTCGCCGCCAAGCATATCGTTGGCGATGATACCGCCGACTTTCGCCGCCGCCAGGAAAACATAATCTATCTTCTCTTCCGCAAAGAAAGCGTCAACCGCCGACCGGTCCGTCAGGTCAAGCTCGGTTCGCGTACGAAGCGCCAGGTTGCTATAGCCTGCAGCACGTAGCGCCCGGCAAATCGCGCTTCCAACCATGCCCCGATGGCCGGCGACAAAAATTTTATCCTCATTCTTCATCTTCGTGCCTGCTGTCTCGTCAGAACTTATCCCAGACTTCATCAATTGATATCATGTTGAACGGCGGTTGCCGGAAATGTTCTACTTGATGAAAATGCGCTGACGCGCTGCATGCACCGAAATTGTAGATTACGCGCTCGCTTGTCTGTTGATGCTTCATGCCGTGGATGGCGGTAATCAGGCATAAAGTCTCATCCCAGGCGAAAAATTTCCTGATGGTTTCGGACGGCTGTCTTCCCGGCGTGATATCAATCAGTTTTTCAACCTCCGGCGTCAGCTGTTCATCGACAAATTCAAGATATTCTTCCTCGGTTTTCAGGTAACAATCCATCAGCTGCGCCCAGACCGGGCGAAGTTTTTCGGCTGTCGTCGCCCACCCCCAGCCCTGGAATCTGGCTGACCCGTTTTCTTCTTCGGGAAATCCAAAATAGTGGCCGTATACGGAGAATACATTCTTATCATCGGCGATTTGTGTCAAGTTTTCGCAGAAAACCTCAATCGCTCGACGGGTTGGGAAACAATCATCCTCCAGGAATAAAATTTTCTCGTACCGCTCCATCATATACCGCATTGCAAGCAGCATCATTTTGCGGAATCCGAAATTTCCCCGATTCCTGTGAATGCGCTTCACGTCAAACTGTTTTACACAATCCTCCACCAGGTCAACGCGCGCGCGCTTCTCGGGATTGCCATGATCACCGTCAATCCAGACATGCGAATAACTGGCCGCACCCTGCAATTCGAGCGCGCGCAGTACATTCGAAACGTTTCTCGCGCGGTCATGCGCAAAAACAGCAACGCCAAAGTTTTCCGCAATGTATTGTGTCGATTCCGCGGAATAAAATTTTGCTTGGTCCCTCACCTCGCTAACGATCGTTTCGGCTGACGTAAATTGTCCGGCATGAATATGCGCCTGCCTGGCGCCCGGCGCCGGCGCCAATGGGCTTGCGCTTCCTGCGTTGTCACGTTTTAACCGGTTCCGCTGCGCCAGTGCATAGCGCAACGGGCGCAATTTGAGGATACTTTTTAATCTAGGCTCAAGCGCATTTTCGAGCCTCGCCAGTTTGTCCAGTAGTGCATGGTTCTCAAGCGCTCCGCGCTTTACGTACGCAATTTCAGACTGCAACGCCTTTTGCAAATCGCCGCTTTTGAGACAAACTTTCCTGAGTTCCGATGCAACGACCCGCAGGTCGACATCAGGCGCAATCTCATATCCAAATCGTCTCATTTCCTCCTCGTATAGAAAAGAGACGACGATTTTCTCGCTTGATGATAGTTGAAATTGCTTGTTCTCTTCAAAATCGGCGAACCGGTTTCTGGAGTGCGATTGCTCCGAAACCCAACATCCGGGTTCTATGTTCAAGAAGTCGCTTATTTGCCGGAGCAGCCTCTGGGGATCACGAACCGCATCTTCATATTTCACAACCAGAGCCTTATCATTACTGCGCGCATGGAATGACTTCACATGATCGAGCCAATCGCCATGTGGCGAGCGGCCGCAAATAATGTCTACGAAAGTCAGGTCTGCACCAAAGACAGACCGGCTGGAATGAGACAGCGCCGCGACAGTATCACGAGGGTCGCGGACGAGATAAATTATCTTTTGCCCTTCGAACTGTTTTTCATGGGTCGAAAAAACGGCTAAGCCTTCGCCGTCGGGCGCCGGCGAATTGAGACTGGGTACCGGCGTCTTGAGTATCTCGGCATTGAAATAATCCCGCAGCAAAGACTCGAGTAATTCGCACCCCGATCCCGGAAACGATGAAAGCCAGAGTATCATTATTAAGCCTGCGCGCAGCGGGGCCAGGCAGCCCCGATCTGATACAAGCGGCTACGCCAGCTTCTGTTTCAAGTCAAACTTCCCGTTGCACAATCGTCTTGAAACATGACGCTGCATGACCTCCAAAAGGCGAGCGTGCGCAACTGTTACGCAAACAGAAAATCATCCTGGTGGAGGTCGGCAAGATTGGTGTTGAGGAGGGTGATGACGTCGCCGGTTCCGAAGTCGATGACGACATTCGCGTCTTGCTGGCTCGCCGCCGCAAGGACTTCGGCATACTCATCAAATGCAGTTCCGAAACCGGAAAGTTCAATCGCGTCATCCGTTCCGGCGCCGGCTGCGAAGTCCGTGTAGATATCCGCGCCTCCGCCCAGTGCGAATACGAAAACGTCGCTCCCGCCGCCGCCCGTGACTGTGTCGTTCCCTGTGGAGCCCTCAAGACTGTCGTCGCCAGCGCCGCCATCTAGACTGTCAAAGCCGAAATTTCCAATTAAGGTATCGTTGTCATCGCCACCCAAAAGCGTGTCGTTGCCGCCATCACCATCAAGCAAATCATCCCCGGCGTCTCCGGCAAGCCAGTCAAACCCAAAACTCCCGAAAATACGGTCGCCGTCGTCACCGCCGGAAACGGAGTCATTGCCGGCTTCAGACCGGATGCGGTCCGCACCTGCGCCGCCCTCAATCGCATCAACACCCTGTCCGCCAAAGATCACATCGGCGCCGCCGTCGCCCACAAGCGTATCATTTCCGCCGGCGCCGCGCAGCGTATCATTCCCGCCGCCGCCCTGCACGAGGTCATTCCCGTCGGCGCCCTCAAGACGATCAAAACCGAATCCGCCGGAAACGACATCATCTTCATCACCGCCGTTCAGTCGGTCGTTTCCGGAACCGCCGACAAGGTGATCGTTGCCACCGTCGCCAAAAAGAGTGTCATCGCCGGAGCCGCCCTCCAACGTGTCCGAGCCGTCTTCACCGTCTAGATCGTCATTTCCTGTATGGCCCGCTGCAAAATCGTTTCCATCGCCGCCCTTAACCGTGTCATTGCCAGATTCTCCCAAAAGACTATTGGCGAAATCATTGCCGGTGATGGAATCGTTTCCGGCTCCTCCCTTTGCGTTTTCAATTACAACCCCTGCAGCAATCGTAAAGCCGCCAGCGAAACCGCCCGCCCTTGAGATAAACCCGCCGCCGCCATCTTCGTGCAAGAGCGTCGCCGGACGCAAATCTATAACAGCGTTTTGCTGGCCGTTATACTCGATACGGTCTTGGCCGCCCGTGTCCCAGATTGAAAAAAAGTACTGACCGGCTTGATTCCCATCGATCAGCGCATAAACATCATTGGTACTATTATAGGTCGTGTTGGCGCCGTATTTTTGTTGCAGAAGAGCTATATCAAGTGCGGACGGGCCGCCCTGATTACCCCAATTGGAATTTGTTGCAGCTCCTTCGGGAAAACCTTCATTGTACGTTATATTAGTATAGACGCCCTGATTGAGTCCAAACTGACCAAAAGAAAAATTGTCGTCTATCACGCCCTGAAGCACTTCTGATGAACCGCCATTGTCATGCGGATGCGCAAACCCTAGTCCATGCAGAATTTCATGCATGATCAGATAGAAGCCGTCCGTACCTGGAGCGAGGCTGTTATTCCACAAGCCTGAAGTGGTCTTGAATACACCAACGCCTGCAGTTTCTGTTCCGGGGGGGCCCATACGTCCGGAAAATTCAAGCTCTGGATCAGTAGTCGTCACTAATCTAAATTCCGCTCCGGCAGCGGAAAAAACCTGGTTGAAAGTCAAATTCGCTACAGCTGAAATTGTATCAAGCGCTACCTGAACCGCGTTAATCTCAAACGGCGTCCAGCCATCAGATTGAAATCCCCCCGCGATCTGCCCTGAAGGCACAAAAAAAACGTCAACGATATTACTGGCGAGCTTTGTACCCCAATCGATTGCGTCAAGCGGGTTTTGCGGAGGCCCGAAATCAGCTGTCAGCGTGTAAGTGCCAGCCGTTGGTTCCTGATTCTCGTCTTCATAAGAACGCGCGACAAGATAATAAGTACCCGATGTCGGCGCCGTAAAACGAAGCTGCGGATTCAAGCCTGGGCCCGCGTCATCATCCTGTGCGACTTTCAGGCCTGATGAATCGCGCAATTCAAGAAATGGATCAAACAGCGGATCAACACCAGCTCCGGTAAGCGTGAACAGGTACGACTCGCCAGCGATGAGCTCGACTTTTATCCAGTCAGTATCGCCAACGACCTCAAGAGAATCATTCAACACGCCGCCAATCGCGAGTGTGGTGGTCGTTGTGTTATTTCCGGGTATATCCATAATTTTATTCTGAGCGTTTTTAGATCAATATATAGTCCGACTCCAGCTGCAATAAGTACACGGAACTGAAAAGCGGCCGCGCCCGGACGCCGCGGCCGCTTTACATTTTTCCTATAAAAACAATAGGTAAACTCCCTGTCATCAGGAAAACATAAAGTCGTCCTGATGAAGATCACCAAGATTTGTATTCAGGAGGGTAATCGAATCGCCGCCGCCGAAATTTATGACAACATTCGCTCCAGCCTGGCTGGCAGCTGCCGTAATATCGGAAAATGAATTGAATGCCGCCCCAAATCCTGAAACGTCTACGACGTCATCCGTTCCTGCTCCAGCGACAAAATCCGTATAAATGTCATTTCCGTCGCCAATGGCGAATTCGAACACATCGTCGCCGCTGCCGCCGGTGACAGTGTCGTTACCGGTTGAGCCTGCGAGCAAATCATCGTTGGCGCCGCCGTTGAGGCTGTCAAACCCGAAATTGCCGATAAGCGTATCCGCACCATTGTTACCGTTCAGCGTGTCATTACCGCCATTTCCATCGAGAAGGTCGTTATCATTGCCGCCTGACAAACTGTCGAAACCAAAGCTGCCGAAAATTCGATCGTCACCGGATCCGCCATTCACAGTGTCATTGCCTGCTTCCGGGCGTATGCGATCAACGCCGGCCCCGCCTTCGGCGAGATCTGCGCCGGCGCCCCCAAAAATATTATCGGACCCGTCCCCGCCCTGCAGCGTGTCTTCGCCAAGTGCGCCGCGCAGCGTGTCATTTCCAATTTCGCCCATGATCAGGTCATCGCCGTCGCCGCCGTCGCCGCGATCGTTGCCCGTACCGCCGGCGATGGTGTCGTTGCCTTCATCCCCCTGAACAAAATCATTGCCGGCGTCGCCGTTGAGCATGTCGTTCCCAGCGCCGCCGAAGACATCGTCGTTGCCGCCGTCACCGTTTATGAGGTCGTCATCGGCGCCGCCGTCAAGTTCGTCGAACCCTACGCCGCCGGCAATGGTATCGTTGCCGAAATTGCCTTCTATGGTGTCGTTGCCGCCATAACCATTGAGTAAGTCATTACCCCCTGAGATCACGGCCGATGCTGACAACGACTCTCCTTCGCCGTAAATCTCATCGCCGAGCGATGTTCCGTGAATCGTATCGTCACCGCCTGAAAGTGCGCCGCCGCCGCCAACGGAAAAGGCGTCGCCCCAGATCCGGGGCGTGCCGGCGAAACCGTTCAGAACAGTGTCCCTCAGATCAATTAGATCGTCGCCGCCAGCCATTGAACCTGAGACGAAGTTGGCATCTCCTGATACGAGAAAGACATTCGCGGCGTGCTCCTGCGGCGTCAAAACATCGTCGCCGCCGAAGCCCGTTGCGCCGGAGGAAATGTTGAAAAAGTCTCCAAGAAGCGCGGCGGCGCCCAAGGTGAAAGTATCATTTCCGCCGATGCCGACTCCATCGCTGATAGTGACAAAATCGCCGTAAATTTCTCCGCCGCCGGAAAGGGCGCCGCCCTGAAATGTATCATCGCCGCCAGCATGAGCGGCGCCGTCACTGATATCCGCGCCATCGCCGGCAAATGTGATAAATTGAGTCAGATCCGCGCCGGTGAAATCGATTGTATCATTACCCTGTAACGCCGCGAACCAGAATGCGTTATTCTGTTCGTCAGCGGTGCCGCTGTTGATGCCGAAATCAACGATCGGGATATTGTCGAGACCTGTAATGTCGACCTCGAGAATGACGTCATTCTCATCATCCAGATCGACGGCGAGGCGAGTGACAGTGCCCCCGGTCGGCACTGTGCCGTCATCCGTTATACCGACGCCGCCAAATTCCCAATCATCGCCGCCTGTCGAAACGAACGAATAGGAAGCAAAAACGAATGTGCTGCTCGTAGCGGAAAACGCGGTAAAAGCCGGATCTCTTATATCAAAAGGACGATCCAGATTTTCAAAAGAAACAAAAGCCATTTTAAATTCTCCCCATGGTTACAGACCGGGGCCAGTCACGTACAGTTTGCCCCCACGTCACAAAATCAAATGACGCCAAGCCATGAAAGGGAGAGGGCCCGAATTCGCGCAAAGAATTCGCGGCCGTTGTCGAACGACGTTCAATCCCGATCTCATGGTCACATAAAACGTGGCAGAGCCATCGGGTATTCGTCAAGGGGATCGAATTTTAAACGCGAAAATGTGACAAGCGGAAAGCGCCCGCCCCTGAGATCTCAAGGGCTAGCGCCTTTCCGCATTAATTTTCAGACCTTGGCGTTGAGAATTATGCGCCCTAACTGAAGATAAAGTCGTCCTCATGAAGGTCGCCCAATGTCGTATTGAGCAGGGTAATCGTATCGCCGCCGCCGAAGTCAATGACGACATTTGCACCCTGCTGGCTCGCCGCTGCGAAGACTTCTGAGAACTCGTCAAACGCGGCGCCGAAACCGGAGAGTTCTATCACATCGTCGGTGCCTGCGCCCGCTATAAAGTCTGTATAGACATCATTATCGTCGCCAAGCGCGAACAGGAACACATCGTCGCCCCCGCCGCCCGTAACCGTATCGTTTCCGGTTGAACCCTGGAGATTGTCAGCGCCGGTGCCGCCATTAAGGCTGTCAAATCCGAAGCTGCCAATCAGCGTGTCTGCTCCGGCGCCGCCCTCAAGCGTATCGTTGCCGCCATCACCATTGACGAAATCATTTCCGTCATCACCCATCAGGCTATCAAAACCGAAGGAACCGAACAGCCGGTCATCATTACCGCCGCCATTAACAGTATCGTTGCCAGACTCGGAGCGAATACGGTCATTGCCCGCGCCGCCATCCGCAACATCACCGCCTGAACCGCCGAAAATAACGTCAACACCGGTCCCGCCTTCCAGCGTGTCCGAACCGCCCGCGCCACGCAATGTATCGTTTCCGGAATCGCCCTGTACAAGGTCGTTGCCGCTGCCGCCTTCAAGCCGGTCAAAGCCGAATCCGCCGGACAGGATGTCATTATCGTCGCCGCCGTCGAGACGGTCGTTGCCGCCATCGCCTAGCAACGAGTCATCGCCGGACCCGCCTAGCAACGAGTCAAAGCCATTCTCGCCGGCGAGCGTGTCGTTGTCTGCGCCTCCGTCCATCGTATCGTTGCCGAAAGAACCAATGAGCGAGTCATTGTCATCACCGCCCAAAAGCATGTCATTACCGACACCGCCATCAAGAGTATCAAGCCCGGCGTCACCCGATAGCGTATCGCCGCCAACCAGCCCCGAAATCAGATCGTTGCCGGCGGCGCCCTGAATATCATTGGAGTCAGCATTGCCGCTGATTACATCGTTGAACGCCGACCCGATAATATTTTCGACATTGGCGATTGTATCGCCGGCAGCATCGCCGCCCGAACCTGAGCCCGCAGCCAAGTTAATCGCGACCGCAGCCGCGGAACCGCTATAGGAAACCGTATCCGTGTCAGCCCCGCCATCGATGGAATCCGCGCCGGCGCCGCCAATGATCAGGTCATTACCCGCATCGCCCTCCAGCGTATCCATTCCATCATTACCCGTGAGGGTATCGTTGCCGACCCCGCCAACAAGGTTATCAGCCAGGAAGCTGCCCGACGGCGCATTGTCGGCATCTCCGCCAATCCAGTTAAAAGTACCGTCAACCAGATTGGAGCCTGCAACAGTTCCATTCCCGCGGACCTGAACGCCAACGCCGCCTGAAATGGCATTCCCGGACAGGAAAGTAATCGAGCTTGCGTCTGTTGAATCAAACCCGACAAAGACCCCGCTCGTATTGTTTGTTAGCGTGTTATCTTGAAAGACAGCATTTGTGCCCCCGCCAAAAAAGGTCGTAACGAGGAAGGCCGCAGACTGCGAACCGTCTGAAGACGCAACGCCGCGGTTGTTGAAAACGGTGTTGCCGATGACGTTGATTGCGGCCCCGGCGCTTATATCGAGAGCGTAGTCCAGAAAATCGCCGTTCCCCTTGCCTTCATAGATATTGTTCATGAAGTCGCCGGTGACGCCGGCGCCAAAATAGAGAACACCGATCCGTCCTATATCGCTGAACATCGAGTTTGTTACATCGACGTCGCTCGCGGAACCGAATACCGCGATGGCCGTACCCTGATAGGGCGAACCTGATTCCTGATACTCGATGTCGGTGAAAGCGACATTATCGAATGTCCCGGATCCGAGATGCCGGAAGGCCTGCCAAATATCATGCCCGGCGCCATCGAAGGTAATGCCGGAAACATCCAGGCTGGTCCCTTCAGTAACGAGAAACCATCCGCGCGCATTGCCGGATGTCCCGGTGTCAAATGCGGCCTCAAATGTTGTGGTCTCCTTGCCTGCGCCGATAATCGTAAGGTCTTTGTCGATCACGATCTGTTCGCTGTCGCTGTCATGCACGCCAGCGGCAAGTCTGATCGTGTGTCCTGAGCTTGCCGCATCGACCGCTTCCTTAAGCGTGTCGAACGTGCCGATCAGCGCATCGGAACCATCGAACAGCTGAACAGACTGCGTAAGATCGAGAACTGTGGCGCTCGCTGCGAATGACAGCGCCTCAATGCCTGAAAGGACGTCATCACCTTCGTCGCCATCGCCTGCGTTGTTGTCAGTGACGCCTGTAAACGCCGTAACGAATCCGCTGGAGCCTGAGGTAACGCCAAGAGTAAAATCGCTGCGGCTCCCTGCGTATGTGCCGAGATCGTCCCCGCCGCCGCCGCTCAATGTGTCGTCGCCGCCGCCGCCGCGAATAATCGAATCTTCGGCGCCGCTTGTAATAAGCTGACTGTCATCATTGCCTTGCAACGCAATCGGATCGGGCGCGCCGGTCACGTCGATGTCCTGGGCGGCGAAATCAATATCTCCGCCAATCCCGTCGAAATTGCCGGAAATCTGGAACGACGTGCTGTCGGCCGTAATCACGACATTGTTCGAGCTCAGACCAAGAACATCATCGTAATTAAAGAAAGCGATAGGCTGTTTTTCATAGACGCCGTCGATGGAAACATTCGAAATGCTGACGTTCCCCAGAGAACCGGCGTCGCCGCGGAATTGAATGGCGTTTTCCGCCGGTCCCGATCCCACGCTTACGCCCGTAATATTCAGGTTCGTCAGCGTCGCGTCGCCGTAATACTGGAAGAACAACAGGTCGCCGTCGCCGCTGGAGGTTTGGCTTGCGGGATCGCCGCCATTTCCAATAAAGTCCGTGTCGGTTATAACAATGTTGTCGAGATCTACGGGGTTGCTGTTACCACCGATCGCAACCCCGTTCCTGAAGTTGCCTTCGAATTCGCTGTTCGTAATCTCGAGCGTCCCGAGAATTGCATTATCGTCAAACGCAATACCCGATCCGTTGGGCGAATCCAGGAATTCAATGCCGTCAATAGACAACGTAGAATCGGTCCCCAGATCGCCGATAATGCTGAAGCCGTTCCCGGTTGGCGGGGTGACGATCGTCTGCCCGACACCCGCACCGGCGATATCCAGATGTTTGTCTATATTGACGCTTTCATTGAATGTGCCCGCGGCGATCATGATCATGTCGCCTGCGTCGGCAGCGTCTACCGCAGCCTGGATAGACATACCGTCTGCAACGTAGAAGAAGGCGTCATCGAGGCCTGTCGTTGAAATTTCCAGCGCCGCGCCGGCGATATCGCCGTTATCTATCGCGGTCTTAGCGTCTTCAATCGTTTCATAAGTGCCGATAATGGTGTTGCCGTCAAACACCTGAACCGGATTGTCGTCTTCGGTAAGTAAAACCGAGTTATCGACGAGAATTCCGCCCGAAACATCTATATTAGTGAACCAGCCATACCGGTTGCCGCCAAACTCGGTGGCAAAATCCGTGTTATTGTCGTCCAGCACCTGCGTAAAGACAACATTTCCTCCATCGTCGCGCACCCGCATGGTGACAGTAAGCGTGCCGTCGCTCAGGTCCTCAGAAAAAACGTGCTCGAAAGTGTACCAGCCAGCCGTAGTAATTGTGCCGTGATTGACCGTTTCGAGGTCTTCACGGGGGTCGAAATTCGTGTTGTTGCTTGCGCCGATCAGCAGTTCGCCGGTCGAAGTATCGCTGGTGACATGAAAAATAAAATCCTGAACATGGGCGCCGTTCTGACCGTTCGCCGCTACAGAATAATCAAACCCCTCGCCGGCGGGCATGCTGGGATTGAGATAGATTGTAATCTGCGTCGTAAAACCTTGCGCATCATCCAGGGAACGATAACCATCAAAACGCGTAAAAGGACCTGTGCCGTCCGTCTGTGTAAAGATTGCGTGGGACGATCCGTCCGGAGAAGCGATTCCCCCTGTGCCTGATGGCACAATGGTGATCGTGCCGTCCCAGCCATTGGTTTCGTCAATGTAGCCTTCGAAATCGTTTTCAAAGCTTTGGTCAAATCTTGTGAATGTGTTCGCCATCAGATCGAATCCCCGATATTTTCAGCGCCTGAAGCAGCAATTCAGGCGCGAATTAATTCTTGCTGCGGAGAAATCTGATATCGCGTGAACGCAACTTTGTTTTTGCGTTACAGCATTTTACTTATATTACACTTTTATTGACTGATTTCCCCTGCTTCTGTTTTTGCATAAGCAAAACATTAACAGAAATTTACAGTATGCAAGTTCCGGGGTGAATACACCAAATAGGGTATAAGGCTTTCCGTCTCTGTCCTAAATCAAACGGCGGAAGTTTTCGCGCCAAGGTGCTTTTGCAGTGCAATCAGGAGTTCGGCCCGGTGTCTTGCCGAGAGTTTCGACCCCATGGCCTTGATCTGCGTTTGAACTGTTGAAGTTGATACCTGGCGGATATCGGCAATTTCTCGTGTTGTTTGTCCGATAAGCAATAAACGCCCTATTTCCCTCTCAGCCTGCGTCAACGAGCCGGGCTCGGGTTTGCCTTCCGCACGCATTACCGGCCGCTCGTCTTCGTGCAATATCAGGATCGCTTTGGGCCGATAAAACCGGCCTTCATCGCCCGAATAAGGGGCGACGGACAGCGTTCGAACATAACGGCGATCTTTGCGCAGCACCGCCAGGTTTGCACACGCCCTGGCTTGGGCAACGCCTGTCGCCTTTACTACGGCGCTTGCAAGGTCGTCTTGAGAAAAATAGTCCTTCAGACGAAGCCGGTCATTTCTCGTCCCCAGATATGCTGCGTTCCTGATTTCCGCCTCGGCATTCATGGTCAGGCTGGCGATCTTTAAACTTGAATCACATATGAAGGCCGCGGCATTCACCAGCTCAAGAGTTTTCACGGCAAGAGACACCGCATTCCTGTCGAGGAGTTCCTGCATTTTCAGCGCTGAAAGAATTTGCGGCAGCATATGTGACAGAAGGGATTTTTGGCGCCATGTGGCGTGACCCTGTTTTGCTGACCTGAGTACGGTTACAGCAGCAGATTCGTCGTGATTTTCAAATAATTTTCCGAATACGGAAAAAGGAGCGTCGGCTTTTGACAAAAATTCCGAATAAAATGGATCTGTTCGCCACTCATCTTCCGAAGTGAAGTCGTTTTCGGAGCATACCTGCATCGCTTGCGCTGCATATATGGCTGCTGCGCGCCGGTTGATCTCAGGGTCAGCGCCTCCTTGGCGCACAAATTTCGAAATTAAGTCGCATGGGATTCCGCCGCTGAAACTGGCGGTAACGCCCCGGCGTTTTGACATGGAATTAAGATGACAGCCCCATCCGCCCACAGCTTCCGCCACGCCGGTCAATGCTGCTTCCCATTGCCCGGTTACTGGCGCGCGCGCCAGAGCCGACCCGGTAGACGAAATCAGCGTTTCAAGATCCAGATGCCCCCTGACCATTTCCCCATGCTTCCTGACCCCAAGTTTAGGTTAACATAGCTGCAGAGAAGCACAACTCCTGGAAATGCCCGTTTCGCGCCAATAAAGGCGCTTGTCCCGGTAACTCCGTAAGCGAAATACTGCAATTCGAACACGATCCGCTTGCAGATGTTCATACGCTGACAAACACGTTGCGCGCGCTTTAACCGCATCACGCAAACACGAAATCATCTTCATGGAGGTTTGCGAGGGTGGTGTTGAGGAGGGTTATGGCGTCTCCGGCGCCGAAGTCGATGACGACGTTTGAACCCTGCTG
>MRWG01000145.1_pt1 | contig 126014 bp, 91 predicted proteins | sample 1013341 | NCBI WGS metagenome assembly MRWG01 (sample SAMN06117577, study PRJNA244670) | biofilm metagenome | biome: Water; feature: Cathode Biofilm; material: Biofilm; isolation source: microbial consortium enriched at the cathode of a solar microbial fuel cell | place: USA: District of Columbia ...
CACCACCAAAATGAGTCGATCTCGTGCACTTGATTTGCACTGCTCACTTTCATCCGCCGCAGGTGGTATACATTGACCGCCCTATCCAGGAGTGGGCAAAATAATCGAATACCACGGCGAAGGATTAAAATATTTAAGTGCCATGGATCGCCATGTTATAGCCAATATGGGGGCGGAATTGGGGGCGACCACCACGGTTTTTCCCAGTGATGGGGAAACAAAACGTTTTTTAAAATCCCAAGGTCGCGAAAAGGATTGGAAGGAAATCTTACCGGACAGTGATTGTGCGTATGACCTTGAGGATGAAATTGTTTTGGATACTCTTGTTCCTTTGATCGCTTTGCCCACAAGTCCAGGAAATGTGGTGCCCGTAACAGAAGTCGAGGGAAAAAAGATAAGTCAGGCAGTGATTGGTTCTTCGGCCAACCCGGGATTACGTGATTTTTGGATGGCAGGAGCCATTGTCAAGGATAAGACAATACATCCTGAGGTCTCATTTGATGTTAACCCCACCTCCCGACAGATTATCCAAAATATGGTTGAAAACAGGGCCTTTGCAAATTTGATAAAAGCTGGTGCCCGTTTTCATCAATCTGGATGTATGGGGTGTATTGGAATGGGGCAGGCCCCTGCAAGCAATTCCATAAGTTTGCGGACCATGCCCCGCAATTTTCCGGACCGATCGGGCACCAAGGACGATCAAGTATATCTATGCAGCCCCGAAACCGCTGCGGCTTCAGCCTTAACAGGTGAAATTACGGATCCAAGAAAACTTGCAAATATTTACGGTATGGGATACCCAACATTTAAAGCCCCCGAATTGGAAATAATCAACAAAGATATGTTGGTACCGCCTACGAAGCATAAAACAGAGATAAAGCTCAAAAAAGGCCCCAATATTAAATCGCTTCCCAATATGGAGGGGCTAAAATCAGAATATGAGGTACCCATACTCTTAAAAATGGGAGATAATATTTCCACGGATGAGATCATGAAGGCCGGTGCCGAGGTACTTCCCTTTCGAAGCAATATTCCCGAGATCAGTAAATTCTCATACGCGGTCATAGATGAAACTTTTTATAAAAGAGCTCTCAACGCCAAGGAAAAATATGGTGGGCACATTGTAGTGGCCGGTGAGAATTATGCGCAGGGGAGCAGCAGGGAGCATGCAGCAATCGCACCTAAATATTTGGGCCAAGTTGCGGTCATTGCAAAAGATTATGCCCGAATCGCTTGGCAGAACCTTGTAAATTTTGGCATTCTCCCCTTGGAGTTTGATGATCCAGATGATTATGATGTGTTGGAACAAGGGGCAATAATTAGCTTCAAAAATGTAAGACGGGATTTGGTCGATGGTAATCCCATAATGGCATTGGTGAAGAACAGAAATGATCAAAGAGAAATTAAACTTCGACACAGCCTCAGCAAACGGCAGATAGATTTATTGATGAAGGGTGGTACCATTAACCATTTCAAGGAAAAACTGGCCTCTTAAGGTACATGCTATTTCCTCTTTTGGGTGATACCGGGAATAAAGGCCGCAACAAAAGAGCTCATCAAGATGGTCGCAAATATTTCAATGACCATGGAGAAGCAAAATCCTATCTGGTCGGATTCCCTGCTTACCATACCACCCTGTTCCATAACATTGATGTTTGGGGCGGCCAAAACAACCGCAATTACAATGGAAAACAGTATGGCACACATAAAAGCCCCTGTTCTAAAGCAATGTTTGAAAGCACTCATAAAGGAAATGCGTTCCTTGGAACGTCTTGCCAAATCTGTGGAGAATCCCAATATTCCCAGTAAAATACAGACAACATACACGATACGAACGTCAAAAATCTCAATGATTTTAAAGTGTATCAACAAAAAGGAAGCAAAAGCGACCAATAGGGCAATAACCAAGGCGTAAAACCAGCTCAATTTTCGTGTGCTCCATGTAGTTGTGTTGAACATAGCTTTTCGTTATTCCATTGGATCATTCATGTGATCAGGGTATTTTTTCCATAGCGAGGTCCAACCTCCACCATACCGATTTTTCATGCTTGACCTTAAAGTGGACATGGCAAACACCATTGCCCCGATCAGCATGTCGCTAACAATTGCAATGGTAAGGTCGTATTCCAAGATCCACGGGGCCAAAAGCAACCAAAGTGCAAACGGATAGTTCCATTTTCGGACGGCATTGGTTGCTTCCCAAAGGGAAATAGTGGAAAAGGTAACAATGATCGGGCCTACTATATGTCCATTATCCGATGCTATGGGACCATAACCCAATATAGTCGGGGCGGCCATCAGCCATATACCTAAAATGATATTTATAAATATTGTCCACATACGATTGGGTTGCAATTAATGTTTATTTTATTTTTTCCACCTCTGGTTGGATGCCCCAGAACACTTTCCACGTGGAGATTCCTGATCTTTTGGCCCGTTGGATGTATTGTAGGCTGGCCAACATCTCATCCATTGCTGGGCCGATCATTGATATGGAGACTATGGCCGAGGCCAGACAAAGGGTGCACCAAGCCGAAAAAAGAACAGGTTGGAAAACAACCAACATGACACTTATGAACCCCAAGGGCCCCACGGCCAATCCAAATACAATGACAATCCATGGCATTCTCCGCCAGCGGTTTGTGCCACCAATTATACCCGATATGGCATCCACCAAGTAGCCTAAGGCACCAAGGGCTGCATCGGGAATGGGCAACAAACGAGAGATTTTCGAATTTAAGATCGTAATGCTTCCATCCCCAAAAAAGGGCTCCCATACTGTATCGACATAGTTCAATTGGTACAGAGAAAGATAAGTGGCAATTCCAAAGCCAACAAAGGCGAGAATAACAATAGGAATGCGTTGCGACCAAGCCGCGGGATTATAATCCCAGCCTGGTGGTATGTATTCCGAACGTTGTCCCATAATCTAATCCAGGTTGTTTTTCATGTACCAAGCCTCAGGGTCGGCCTTAAGGTCTTCAATCATCTTGGGCAATGTATCCATGATTCGGTGCTTTGGTTCCCAGTCCAAGTAATCCTTTGCCCTCCCTATGTCGAGTTCATAATGGGCACCTGCCCTATCGATCATCCAAGGTTTAATAAAGGGGTCACTGACAAGGTCACGGGCCCAAGCACCTGCCTTTGCCAAGGCTCTTGGCATTTCATAGGTGTCCCAGTCCTTTCCGTGCAATAGGTTGCCGATGGTGTCTTGAAGTTCTTGGTAGGTTGGTGATGTGGGTTCCCCGATATTGATAGCCATTTCATTGGGTATATCTTTCCGTTTGTCGACAGTCTTTTCCACGGCATCTACCACGTCTTCCAAATGCACAAAAACATCACCGTGGTTTACATCTCCAGAATAAAAATGACTAAGTAATTCTTTTTCATAAATGCGCTTGATTTGTTGTGTGATGGGAATGGAATGGCCCTCATCCGTATAAATTCCCGCAATTCGGAGGAAAACAGCGGGTATATTATTGTTGTTTTTTTTAATGAGGTCTTCCGTCAGAACTTTGGATTCTGGATAGCCCCAATTGGTTTCTACCGGACAATCCTCATTGATTTTAACACCGGGTTCAGTGGGTTTATAAATAAGATTGGAACTTGAAAACAGAAATTGATCTACGTCAAAGTCTTGTAATTGTCGCAGAAATTTTTTGGTGCCCTCTACATTGATTTCATGGTATTTGGGATTATCTTTTTCACCAAAATCATAATAGGCGGCTAAATGTATAACAGAAGCAATCTTGTTGCCGTACCCATACCGGATGCGTTCCATGGCGGCATGGATGGCTTTCTCATTAGTAATGTCAAAATTTATGCATTCGGCCTGCAAGGGAGGGTACGGAGGCCCGGCCCGGTCCAAACCGACCACTCTATAATTTTTGGATAATCGTTTTATCAACGAAGACCCGATTAGGCCACTGCTACCTGTAATTACTACTACTTGCTTATCCTCTTTTCTTGCTCCAAATTTTGAATGTTCAATGATCTCTTCCATACACTCTGAATTTTTTTGATTTTAGTAAACAAATTCTTAGTTATGATTCTCTGAAGAATTTTTAGAAAATGAAAATTCAAAATAAAGTAATGTGTTCAGCATGAAATTCTTTGATGCAAATACGGGAATAGTTAGTGCTATCAATAAATTCCGGTAGGATACGAGTAAGTTTTGGATTGTAGTGTTTTGTTTGCTGGATTTATGGTAACTGTAATTTGCCAATGAATAAAATGTTTGCAGCATTAAATAATCTGTGATCACATGGAAAAGTATGTAGACCATCAGTTTTTAAGTGACCACCAAAGGGTTGATTTCGTCCAAGGACTCTTCCTGTTCAATGTCGGTCAAGGGTTTGACATCGGCTATGCCTATGAAAATGCCACGGAGAGACCAGTGAACGGTATTGACAATGCCACCCATGAACTGTTCATGCGCTTGGCACTTTAGTCCTCGACTTTTAGCAAGCGGCTATTAAAGGATTGATGAATATCCTCAACCTTATTTGTCTGCCAGATATTTTTGGTTGATTCTGAAAAAGTCAAGTGGGTTTAATAGTTCCCAAGTCGGTCTTAGGAGGATTCCAGAGAAAATTCACATCCCTTTTTTCGCCAATGCGTAAGACGAAAATGATAGGGTAGGAGCCATCTTTTTGTTCTTCTGGTATTCAATAAAAAGGTAAAGGTTTGAATCAAGTCCTCTCTGATTCCAAGAATAGGCAAAAGAAAGGCCATGAAATTATAAGAAACATATCAGTAATGGGCGGGTATATATCTCACTTTAATACATATTATAATTAGTCATCTTACAACACATCAAGACATAAATCACAAAATATATCGTTACCATTATATATGAAGTTTATTTAATATATTTTATGTTGAAAATTCCCACTTAATTACGATGAACCAATGTGTAGTGTAACATAATTTTAGTTCTTTTGTGTTTAAATTCATTATTATTTCAATACCTATTCCCCCCCAATCAACCTATTGATGAACGATTTCGGCAACCTCTTTTATAACAATCCCTTGCCCAACTGGGTCTATGATATAGCTACTTTTGGGATTCTGGATGTCAATCAGGCGGCGATGGACCTTTATGGATATGACCGGAAGGAATTTCTTGCGCTTTCATTGATGGAACTAGCTACCCAAGATGAAGCCCATACCATTGAGGCCTGCCATGAAAACATCGGCCAAGAAAAGGGCAGCATACCTTTCGGAACCTTTACCCACAAGAAAAAAGATGGTAAAGAAATTCGGGTGGATATTATTGGACACAAAGTGGATTTTCAGAACAGAAAGTGCATCATGGCCGTGTGTCAGGAAATTACCCAAAAGGAGCAACAATACTTGGCATTGCAGCAATCCGAAAAGAGATTGGAAACAGCTTCGGAAATTGCCAAATTGGGATATTGGAAATTTGATATCCATTCAGGCTCCCTAAGCTGGACGGACAAGGTCTATGAAATTTGGGGAAGGGACAAAAATGAGTTTGAAGTAACCTTTGATGCCTTTTACCATAGCATACACCCCGATGACAGGGAGCTTTTTGAACTGGAACAGGAAACTGCATTGTCTGGCCAGGCAGAAATGGATTTTGTGCACCGTATTTTCCTGCCCGATGACAGCATCAGGTGGGTCCGGGAGCAGGGAAGGCTGAACAGGAACGCAGAAGGCGAGCCCATTTCCTTTGAAGGAACCGTTCAGGACATCACTGCGCAAAGAGAGGAAGAACAGCGGCTGAAACTGCTGGAAAGCGTGGTTACCCACGCCAATGATGCCGTTATGATCACCGATGCCGGGCCTCTGGAAGAGCAAGACCCAAAAATAGTGTATGTAAACAGGGCATTCACCCAAATGACAGGATATAAACCTGAAGAGGTCATTGGCAGAACCCCTGATATTCTGAGAGGTCCGAAGACTGACAGAAATGAATTGGAACGGTTCTACAAAACCTTGACCAAAGGGGATTCTTGTGAGGTCATCATCACCAATTACCGGAAAAACGGATCGCCGTTCTGGATCAATATCGCAGCTTCGCCCGTTAAGGATATCAAAGGGACTATTTCACATTATATTGCCATCCAAAGGGATGTATCCTCAAAAATCAATGCCCAGCTCGAAAAGGATTTTCTGGCCAAGATCAGTACAACCTTCAAGGAAAAAGAAAGCCTTGGCAGTTCCCTTAAGCAGATATGCAAGCTTGTATGCCTTTATGGTGATTTCACTTTTTGTGAGGTTTGGCTGCCCAGCACCCACAAAAACAGTCTCCGGTTTGCGGCCATGTACGGCAAGGACACGGCCGGAAAGACATTTTATCAACACTCCAAGGATGTTAAGGAATTTGATTTTGGTCATGGGCTTCCCGGTACGGTGTGGAAAACCAAACAGTCGGTGCTGTGGGGCAACATTGACCGGAACAACCTTTTTACCAGAAAAAATGCTGCGAAAGAATCGGGCATAAAGTCGGTGTTGGGCATTCCCTTAAAGCACCAGGGCAACATCGTGGGCGTCTTGGCCGTTGGCACCCCGGAAAATGAGAAACTGTTCAAGGCCCATTATCCGGTACTGTCCAATTTGGAAGATTATTTGGGATCGGAAATCAACCGAAAACGTTTGGAGGAGGACTTGACGTACTTGTTCGAGACCCTTCCAGACCTTATTTGTTTATTTGATTTTAACGGGGATTTCCTCAAAATAAACAAAGCCGGATGCGACATATTGGGTTATGACGAAGCTGAGATTGTGGGCAATTCCTTCCACAAGTTCATCCATGAAGAGGACAGGGGAATTTCCGATGAACTGGTCCAAAAAATAACGGACGGGCAGGAAACCTTTGAAATTGAAAACCGCTACATCACCAAAACCGGCAATCTTGTCTGGCTCAGTTGGCACTGCAAGGTAGTGATGGACGAAGGCGTGGTCTATGCCACCGCCAAAGACATCACCAAAGCCAAAAAATTACAGGAGGTGGTAACCGATGCTTCGCGTTTGGCCAAAATAGGCGGTTGGGAAATCGATATGATCAATGAAAAGTTGACATGGTCGGACGGGGTACACCAAATTTATGAGACTGATCCGCAGAGCTATGAGCCTGAGCTGGAACATGCCATTGATTTTTATAAGGAGGACCATAGGGAAAAAGTCAAGACCGCGGTCAGTTTAGCAATGGAAAAAGGAGAAGCCTTTGATTATGAGGCTGCTTTTATTTCCGCCAAAGGCAATGAAAAATGGGTCAAGGCCATGGGGCAGGCCGAAATGGCCCATGGGAAATGTATTCGGCTCTATGGAAGTTTTCAGGATATTACCCAACTGAAAGAAGCTGAACACCGAATCCAAAGCATCACCAATGACCTGCCGGGGGTTACTTTCCAATATATTGTCTATCCAGATGGTACTGATAAGCTGGCTTCGGTCAGCCAAAAATCCACGGAAATATGGGGGATGAGCCCAGAAGAATGTGAGAGGGATACCGCACCTGTATGGGACCAGATAAGAGAAGGCGGCGCGTATGCAAAACTCCAAGGGGAAATCCAAAACTGTATAGAAACGCTCTCCCAATGGTACAGTCGTTGGACAAGCATACTTCCCAACGGAAAGCTACGTTGGCACGAAGGCTATGGAACCCCCTATAAATTGGCCGACGGCACCGTTCTTTTCAATTCCATGATCTTTGACATCACTGATGAGGTCAAGTTGACCCATCTCTTGGAAGAAACCTCGGAACTCTCCAAAATTGGCAGTTGGGAAATGGATTTGCTTGCAGAACCCGGAAGCGATTCCATGTATTGGTCACCCATGGTACGAAAAATAATAGAAGTGGACGAGGACTATGACGCCTCATTGAGCGGTGGTCTGGAATTCTATACCCCTGAAAGCAGGCCCATAGTGGAAAAAGGGGTCGAAGAACTCATTGAAAAAGGGACAGAATATGACAAAGAGGTATTGTTAAAGACCAGTTCGGGAAAAGAAAAATGGGTTAGGATCATCGGAAAAAGTGAACGTGCCAATGGCGTGTGCACCAAAATATATGGAAGTATACAAGACATCCATGCGATGAAAACCACCCAATTGCAGCTCCAGGAAATATTGGGCAGTATTTCGGATGCATTCTATGCCGTGGACAAGGACTGGAACTTTACCTTTTTTAACAAGGAAGCTGAAAATTTATTGGGCAAGAAAAGTGATGAAGTATTGGGGAAAAACCTTTGGGAGCTGTTTTCCCCTGCCGTGGGCACCGAACTGGAAACCGTATATAAAAGAGTCGCCAAAAAAGGCAAGGCAGAGAGCTTTGAATATTTCTACCCGGGAAATGGATTATGGTACGAGATCAACACCTACCCTTCCAATGGCGGGGTTTCGGTCTATTTTAAAAATATTGACGAAAGGAAAAAGGCAGCAGCGGCATTGGAATCGGCCTATCAGGAAAAAAATATGATCCTGGAGAGTATCGGGGATGCTTTCTTCGCCATGAAAGAGGACTTCACGGTGACCTATTGGAACAAGACCGCCGAACGCTTGCTGGGGGTGAAAAGGGAAGACCTGATCGGTAAAAACCTTTGGGACGTGTTCCCCGATGCGGTGGACCTGCCCTCCTATACCAACTACAACAAGGTCCTGAAAACCCGGGAACCTATCTCTTTTGAGGACTATTATGGCCTTTGGCTGGAGGTCAACGCTTATCCATCGGAAGAGGGCATCAGTGTATTTTTTAGGGACATTACCCAAAGAAAGAAGGCCAACGAAAAAATCCTGCACAAAACAAAACAGCTGGACATCATCGCCGAAATGAACAGTGAACTGCTCAATTATGACGATTGGTTCAAAGTAATTGAAAAAGCGTTCGGGAAAGTTGGCGAATGCGTAAAGGCGGATCGCATATATTATTTCCAAAACTCCTTTAATGAAGAAACAGGGGAAATGGAAACCAGCCAGCGCTTGGAATGGAACAGTAAGGAAGTGCCTTCCCAGATCAACAACCCAGAACTCCAACGTATCCCTTTTTCCAAGATACAGGATTTTGTTGAGCCATTGACCCATAAAAAACCATTCGTGGCCATCGTGCGTGAGATGCAGGATACCGAGACCAAAAGGATGTTTCTTGAACAGGGCATCAAATCCATTTTGGTGCTTCCCATTTTTATCAACAAAGCATTTTGGGGCTTCATTGGTTTTGACGACTGTAATGATGAACGGAACTGGACCTACGATGATATTTCCTTTCTAAGGACCATAACGTCCAACCTTTCCACGGCAATAGAGACTTCCATGACCAACAAGGAGCTGGAACGCTCCTATGCCGAAAAGAACCAGATCTTGGAGAGTATCGGGGATGCCTTTTTTGCAGTTGAGAAAGATTGGACGGTCACGTATTGGAACAAACAGGCCGAAGAAGTCCTGGGAAAGAAAAGAAAGGACATCGTGGGCAAAAAGCTGTGGGACGAATATGCGGATGCCGTTGAGCTTGAGTTTTATGCTCAATACCAAAAGGCCATGGCCACAGGGAAAATAGTCACTTTTGAGGAATTCTATCCCACACTGGGCAAATGGTTCGAGGTGTCTGCCTATCCAAGCAATGAAGGGCTTTCGGTCTATTTTAAGGACATCACCTTGCGAAAGGAGACCGATATACAGATTCTTCAGGCCAACGAGCGTTTTGAAAAGGTGGCGCAGGCAACCACGGATGCGATTTGGGACTGGGACATCGAAAATAAAGTATTCCACCGAAGTGATGGCTTTGAAAAGCTGTTTGGGCACAAGGTCAAAAAGTGTTTGGACGAAAGCAAGGTATGGAAAGACAGCTTTCATCCGGACGATTTGCCAAAAATCCAATCCAGCCTCAAGAAGAGCCTGCAAGACCCTTCCAAGGAATTTTGGAAAAAGGAATACAGGATCATCCACGAGGATGGAGAGGTCAAAACCGTGATCGATAAGGGGGCCATCATCAGGAACGAGTCCGGGGAGGCCATCCGAATGGTGGGTGCCATCACGGACATCAGTGAGCGTATACGACACGAAAGGGAATTGGAAGAACTCAATGAAGCGCTCAGAAAAAACATCAAAGACCTGGAAATCACCAACGACCAGTTGGAACAGTTTGCCTTTATAGCTTCGCACGACCTTCAGGAGCCATTGCGGATGATCACCAGTTTCTTGAACCAGTTGCACCGAAAATATAGCGGCCAACTAGACGAAAAGGCAGACCAGTACATCCATTTTGCGACCGATGGGGCCAAGAGAATGAAGCAGATTATCCTGGACCTGCTCGAGTATTCCCGTGCGGGAAGATTGGATGAGAACCCTGAAACCATCGACCTGAACAAGTTGGTTGAGGAGTACGAAGTACTGCGGAGCAGGTTGATAAAAGAAAAGTCCGTAAAGATCGTCAAGGGAAATTTTCCTGAGGTCACCTGTTTTAAGGCACCGCTGACCCAGACCCTCCACTGTTTGTTGGACAATGCCATCAAATATTCAAAGGAAGGGGTGCCCCCTGTGATTAAAATTACTGTATCTGACAAGAAAAATCATTGGCAAGTGAAGATCAAGGACAATGGTATTGGTATCGACCCTGATTTTTTTGACAAAGTTTTTATTATCTTTCAAAGACTTCATGACAGGGACACCTACGGTGGTACTGGAATGGGGTTGGCAATCTCCAAGAAAAATGTGGAATCTTGGGGCGGTAAAATTTGGTTGGAGTCCAAGCCCGGCAAGGGAAGTGCTTTTTATTTCACCATAAACAAGAATAAGTCATGAAAACCGTGCACATTTTGTTGGTAGAGGATAATGATGGAGACATCGTACTGACCCTTGACGCCTTTGAGGAGAGTAAGATCAAAACCAATATCAGTATTGTAAAGAACGGCAGGGATGCCCTGGATTTTCTTTTCAAAAAGGACAAGTATGCAGATGCCCTTCGCCCCGATCTGATTCTTTTGGACATCAACCTGCCCATTTTCAACGGGCATGACGTTCTCAAAAAAATCAAACAGGACCAGTTCCTGAAGAAAATCCCGGTGATCATGCTCACCACCTCATCCAACCAAAGGGACATCAATGTGGCCTATGAAAACCACACGAACAGTTATGTGACCAAACCTATTGATATGGAGGATTTTATGAAGGCGGTTTTAAAAATCGAGGAGTTTTGGCTGCAACTATCCAAATTGGCCGATTAACACTATAAATAATGACCAATGACGAAGGATGATCAACCACTTTCCATTCTGGTAATCGAGGACAACCCTGGCGACTTTATGCTGATCGACGATTTTTTGCTCGAAAAGTTCAGCGCCATCAAGGTTATCCATGAGGAAACCTTTGAATCGGCCATTGCGGAGCTCAAATCCTTTGAAAACATCGACATCATATTGCTGGACCTTATATTGCCCGATATGAAGGGGGAACAATTGGTGGAAAAAGTACAGGAACACAGTGGCAACATTCCCATCATCATACTAACGGGCTATTCGGATATTGGCCTGGCCAGAAAAATATTGTCCAAAGGGGTCTCGGATTTTTTGATCAAGGACGAGATCAACCCAGAGATCATTTACAAGGCCATTATCTATGCTCTTGAACGAAAAAATTACATAACCAAGCTCAATACAAGCAAAAAGATTTATCGGGATTTGTTCGATTTCAGCCCCCAGCCTATGTGGATCTTTGACCCATCAACCCTTCATTTTTTGAATGTCAACAAGGCGGCCATCAACAAATATGGCTATACTTTGGAAGAGTTCAAGAACATGACCATAAAGGACATACGGCCCAAAAACCACATGGAGTTTTTGGAAAAAAGTCTGGAGGAACGCAAAACAAGAGACCCGGACACCTATGCCGGTGTGTTTTTCCATGCCTTAAAATCAGGTGAGACCATTTGCGTGGAGATCTATAGCAACGATATTGAATATGAGGGCAGAACGGTACGGTTGGTCCTGGCAAGCGACATCACCGAAAAACAGGAATACGTAAGCACCATAGAAACCCAGAACAAAAAACTGAGAGACATTGCATGGACACAATCACATGTGGTCCGGGCTCCATTATCACGCCTTTTGGGGGTCATCAACCTTTTGGATCTGGAACCCAATGACTCGGAAGAAGTGCCCTTTTTGCTGGAACAGATCAAAGTATCGGGGAAGGAACTGGACAAAATTATTCAAGACATAGTAGCTGAGACACGTTCAATGGATATTAAAACGCTAAAAAGATGAATAAATTAGGACTGTTGGTTGATGATGACCCTATCTTTAACTGGGTTTCATCGAAAATGATTGAGAAGGTGGACCCAGGTCTGACCATAAAGTCATGCGCCAATGGCAAGGAAGCATTGGACTTTCTCTGTGAAAACTATACTGGGGAAACCATATATCAGATTTTGCTGGACATAAATATGCCCAGACTCAATGGATGGGAATTTATCGAAGAGCTTGAGGGAATACAAACCATTAAAAGTGATAACGTCTTCATATACATTGTTTCTTCTTCCACGGATGAAAGTGATATCAAAAAAGCTGATGGCCTTGAACTGGTCAAAGGCTATTTTAAAAAGCCGTTGTCAATTGAAGACATTAAATCCATATTCGGGTAGCGTACCACTGTTTCATTTTTAGCCCAAAAATGGTTTTTGACCATATTGAAATGAAATCCGCTTCCAAGCAAGCTTGCTAGGACGAACCAATAAAGGCGTCTAACCAACAGCCTAAGAAAAAAGAGGTTACCCCTTCGAAATTTGGCCGTACTGATAAAAAGAGCATCGTCTTTGAAGGATAGGGTTCCATATCCTTTTGATCAGGCCACACTTCCCCAACGGAAATAGAAACTGTTATATATGATCATCCGATATTGATAGGATATTGCTCCATTTTCAGTAGTATGGTTCTTAATGGGTATATTTAAAACTTATGGAAGATATAATTCAAATTGAAGCCGAATTTATTGAGAAAAACACCCATTTTCCTGATCTGATCAATGCTTTGGAAATTGCTTTTTCGGAGAAAGCAGCTGTTGTTCCTATGCGACATCATCACGATTTTCCAAACCCCCCGGTTGGTAAAGAGTCCACTTTGTTGTTGATGCCAGCATGGAACCCCGGTAAGGATGCAGGTGTTAAGATGGCAACGGTAAGTCCAGCCAATGGAAAGTTTGGCTTGCCCGCCATTCAAGGAATCTACATTTATTTGGATGCTTTAAAAGGAAGCATAAAAGCACTACTGGAAGCCAAAAGTTTGACCGTGAAACGTACAGCGGCAGCTTCCGCACTGGCGTCTAAATTTTTGAGCAGGCCCGATTCCAAAACAATGCTCATGATCGGTACTGGTGCCCTATCACCCAATTTGATCAGGGCGCATGCCAGTATAAGACCCATAGAACAGGTATATGTTTGGGGCAGAAACTTCAAGAAAGCAGAGCACGTATGTCAGCTTCTGAAAGAAGAAAACTTTACCATAACGCCAGTAAAAAATATTGAGGATAAAATCGGACAGGTAGACCTAATTTCGGCGGCTACGCTGTCAAAAACACCTCTTGTATTGGGAAAGTTTTTAAGACCTGGACAACATGTGGACCTGGTAGGGGCGTATCGTACAGATATGCGCGAGGCCAATGACGAGGCAATTATGAAATCAGAAGTGTTCGTGGATACTTTTGAAGGAGGGTTAAAAGAAGGTGGTGATATTGTAATTCCCTTAAAAAGTGGTGTGTTGGAAGAAAAAAACATCAAGGCCGACCTATTTGCAATGGCCGGACAAAAACACAAGGGTAGGGAAGATGATGAACAAATCACTTTTTTTAAATCCGTGGGGCATGCCTTGGAGGATTTAACGGCCGCCACGTATTATTATAAGCTGTTCAAAAACAGTAAGCAGCTATAGGCGGAAAGGTCGTGTTACGTGCAAAGGGATTCCTTTCTCTTCTTCTTTTTTTCCGTTTTTTGAACATACAAAATGGCAATTCCAATACATGCGCCCGTAAAAGCCAAAATGGCGCCAACCACACTCGCATAGTTTACCGGTAGTCCAAAAATCATGGGGACACCCCCCAAATAAGCACCGGAGGCATTTGCCATGTTAAATGCACTTTGATTCATGGAAGACCCCAGTTTCTCTGCTCCTTTCGCAGCTTTGATGATCGATATCTGGATAGGTGCGGCCAACGAAAAGGTGATGACCCCAACCATAAAGCTTACAATAAAAATGGCGATGTTGCTACTGGCCAAAAGCGAGTTTATCAAAAGAATGGTGGTCATGCTCAACAAACTGATGACCACAGACTTTTGTGCCGTAAAAACTTCCACCATCCGGGCTCCCAAAAAATTCCCGAAGAACATCCCCATTCCCGCAACGATCATAACGTAGCCTACATACGCTTCAGGCAATTTGGCCACGTTGATGACCAAGGGCGCAATATAGCTGTACCAAGCAAAGAAGCCACCGGTTCCAATGGTGGTCAATGCAATCAAGGCCCAAAGTTTTTTGCTTTTTATTCCAGAAGAGGCTGCTTGGTTTTCATTGGGTTCCGTTTCTTCCAGGGACTGTTTCGGCATCCAATAGTACAAACTGGCCAATGTTGCAATCCCTGCAATGCCCACAAGCATGAAAGAAAAGCTCCAGTGAAATTCCTGACCGATATAAGTGCCAAGCGGCACACCTACCACATTGGCAATCGTAAGTCCAGAGAACATAACTGCCATGGCTTGGGCCGCCTTGCCCGGTTTGGCCAAATAGCCAGAAACCACTGCACCAATGCCAAAAAAGGCCCCATGGGGCATTCCAGATAAAAACCGGAGCAACATCATGATCCAATAGTTTCCGGAAAATGCGGACAGCGTATTGAACACCGTAAACCAAATCATCAAGAAGAACAACGATTTTTTAGGGGATAGTTTTCCAGTGACCTTGGCCATAAAGGGAGCACCTATCACCACACCCAAAGCATAAATGGCGATAAAATGTCCGGCCTTGGGAATGGAAATGCTCATGGAATCGGCAATGTTGGGCAAAATTCCCATGATCACGAATTCCGTTAGACCAATTCCGAAGCCCCCAACGGCAAGCGAAAGCAAAGCTTTGGTATTTGTTGAATTTATGGGTTGTTTCAAATGTGTATTTTTAGGTCTGTAAACAGCAATGAACCTACAAAGGTACGCGGTTATGCTTGAACTGGTTGCAAGCATTTTCACATAATTCTGTTTTGGTTTGTCCAATTATGGATGTCTTAAAATAGACTTGAAATCGTTGCAATATTTCCAGAACAATTCACCATATCCCTTATCTTTAAAAAACTAAACAAGCAAAATATAAGTGTATGTTGATTCTTTCGTGGAACGTGAACGGCATCAGGGCCATCGGCAAAAAAGGGTTTTTGGAGAATATTAAAAACCTGGATCCAGATGTGCTTTGCATTCAAGAAACCAAGGCCCAAGACCATGAGGCCGAAAAGGAACTTTCTAAGTTGACCGATTATTCCATATTCACCAACTCCGCCGATAAAAAAGGGTATTCCGGTACAGCATTGTTGAGCAAAAAAGAGCCGATTACGGTCAAAAATGACATGGGAAACCCGGAACACGATGCTGAGGGCAGAATTCAATGTGCGGAATACGATGACTTTTTTCTTGTAAATGTCTATGTTCCCAACTCCGGGCAACAACTGGATCGTTTGGACTATCGTAAAACCTGGGATGCTGATTTTCTGGAATACCTGAATACCTTAGAGGCCAGCAAACCCGTAATTGTATGTGGCGATTTTAATGTGGCCCATAGGGCCATGGACCTTAAGAACGACAAGTCCAACTACAACAAAACCGCAGGATACACGCAAGTAGAAATAGACGGCATGGATAATTTTCTGGATTCGGGATTTGTGGATTCCTTCCGTAAACTGCATCCAGATGAGGTGGCCTATACCTATTGGAGTTATCGTTTTAAGGCCCGTGAACGCAATACAGGTTGGCGAATCGATTATTTTTTGGTCAGTCCCAAGCTGATGGACAAAGTTGAATCGGTCACTATTTTATCAAACGTCTATGGTTCTGACCATTGTCCAATAGGGTTGCGCATAAATCTATAGCCCAGCCTTTCGCTATTGCAGAATTTTTATGGGAAAGAAGAAGGGCACAATTTTTTGAATTGGGTTTAAGCTTTAAACTTGATCGTAAAAGTGGTCCCCTCATTCACCTGGCTCTCCACTTTTATGCCACCTCCCAGACTGGTCACGTGGTTGTGCACCAAATATAGGCCAACCCCTTTGCTGTCTTCATTTCCGTGGAATCTTTCGTTCAGTTTAAAAATAAGATGTCCTACGTTATCCATATCAATGCCAAGGCCGTTATCGGAAAAAATCAATAGTTTTTCCCCGTTCTGCTGGGTTGTTCGTATTGAGATGACCGGAGGAACGCCCGGCCTTGCATATTTGATGGAATTGGTGATCAAATTTAGAAAAATACTCTCCATGAAATTGTCCTTGAAGGGCACACTACCCAAACCTGAAAAGTCGATATGGAACTTGGCACCTGCCTTTTGAATCAAGGCACTTATGGAATTTTGAACTTTTTGCAAGGCTTCATTAAAATTGACCTCATTCAATTTTTTCCCCGAAAGGTCATTTTGTTTAAAGGTATCTAAAAAGGAGTTCAAAGAAGTCTTTAATCCTTCCGCGGAAAGTTGAATAAGACTACATATTTCCCGTGTCTCGGGATCATCTATTTTGGTCATATCAATTAAACTGACCAAGGCCATCAAATTGTTCAAAGGGGATCTAAGATCATGTGCGGTGGTATAATTTTGTTGCTTGAGTTTCTCATTTACCTGATAAAGTCGGGTTAAGTGCGACTTGCGTTCATTTTCAAGTTTTTTGGTGTGGGTCACATCTTTTGCAATGGCATAGATCAATCCCTCTTTCGCTACAGGAATGGATGTCCAGTGCAGCCAAACCAAATTTCCGGATTTGCATACATATCTGTTTTCAAAATTGACCAATGGGACATTCTTCTTTAACTTATCCCGGTGTGCAGCGGTACGCTCCCTGTCTTCATGATAGATGAATTCAGAAATCATTTTTGAGTACAATTCCTCTTCAGAATATCCCAAAAGCTCAACAAAGGCTGGATTTATTTTCTCAAAATATCCTTCATAGTTGGCTATGCAGAGACAATCCATGGATTGTTCAAAAAATGGCTCTAATTGCATGTTCATTAATTTCTGGTTTTTTATTGTCCTCATCTACTTTGGATACTGGGCACAGCGCACCTTATTATTTAATGTGTAACCTCAATTCGTTCAACAAATCTACTAACGTATGAAATTTAGTGGTTATTGGCTATGGACCTTGGAAATTATTTACTGTTTTAACTGGAATATTGTTCATTGGGGAAATGGTATAGATGCTCTTTGACCATTCCACTTTTTTGGGTTAAGCCCATGTAAAGCTCCTGATCTATATAATTTAGATTAATGTTGAACAATAGTTAATTGAAAGTTAAACAATATAATATTGATAGTAATACTTTTATATTTGCGAATGTTTATTTCAAAAATGCACATAAAATGGAAAGGTTAATGCAATCTCTTCGTATGGGGATAAATGAAAAACTTTACCTGAAGGATCCAGAATCATCGGATTTAGGCAAGAAAATTATTGAGCAGAGCATTTTGATGATCAATGAAATGGGTTTTGAGAGCTTTACTTTTAAAAAACTGGGGACGGCGATCAGTTCCAATGAAAGTTCCATATACCGCTATTTTGAGAACAAGCACAAACTTTTGCTCTATCTGGCCTCTTGGTACTGGGGGTGGTTGGAGTATAGAATGGTGTTTGCCACATACGGTATTCCCGATGATGAAAGAAAGTTGAGAAAAGCTATTGAAATCCTTACACAGAATGTTGAGGAGGACAACGCATTTACCCATATCAATGAAGTGATCTTGAATAAAATAGTCATCAATGAATATTCCAAATCCTATCTCACCAAGGAAGTGGACAAAGAGAACAAAGAAGGCTACTTTTTGGTGTATAAAAGAATGGTGAACAGGCTTGCCGAAATGATCATGGCCGTGGATGGTGATTATCCCTACCCCATAAGTCTGGCCAGCACGATTTTTGAAGGGTCACTGCATCAATATTTTTTGCAGGAACATTTTCCGGCCCTTACCAATTGTAATGAATCTGTTACCCCGCTTGAATACTTTACCGATCTAATTAACCGAACCTTAAACGTAAAACCCAATGACTAAAGATATATTAACGGCATGGCAGCGATTGATGGGCATGCTCACCTTGGACAAAAAAGATGTTTTCCAAGTATTTTACTATGCAATTTTCGCAGGGCTGGTCAATCTTTCCCTTCCTTTGGGAATACAGGCTATCATTAATTTGATACAAGGGGCCCAAATAAGCACATCCTGGGTGGTGTTGGTGGTTTTGGTGACCCTGGGGGTAGCTTTTGCGGGCGCACTTCAGTTGATGCAGATCAGGATCATTGAGAACGTCCAACAGAAAATTTTCACCCGATCGTCTTTTGAATTTGCCTACCGGTTTCCTAAAATACGCATGAGCCAGCTGAGAAACTATTATCCGCCGGAACTGGCCAATCGTTTTTTTGATACACTGACCATCCAAAAGTCACTTTCAAAGATATTGATTGATTTTCCAGCGGCCCTGCTCCAGATCATTTTTGGACTTTTGCTGCTCTCCTTTTACCATCCGTTTTTTATTATCTACGGATTGTTGCTGGTATTGTTGATCTACGTGGTCTTTAAGTTCACGGCACAAAAAGGTCTGGAAACCAGTTTGGAAGAATCCAAGAACAAGTATAAAGTTGCCCATTGGATTCAAGAGATTGCCCGATCCATCATCAGTTTTAAACTTTCGGGAAAGACCTCGCACGCCATGGATAAAAATGATGCCCTTGTGGCCAATTATTTGGATGCAAGGGAAAGTCACTTTAGAGTAATCGTCATACAGTTTATCCAAATGATCGGTTTCAAGGTTTTGGTAACGGCCGGTCTATTGCTTATTGGAGGATTGCTGGTACTGGACCAGGAAATGAACATAGGTCAGTTTGTGGCAGCGGAAATCATTATCCTTTTGGTGATCAACTCCGTTGAGAAGCTGATTTTGGGACTGGAAACGTTTTATGATCTCCTGACATCCCTTGAAAAAATGGGGCAGGTAGTGGACAAAGAATTGGAACCCCAAGAAGGAGAAACCCCATTCAATGGATTTGAGGGACTGACCGTTGAACTCCATGAAGTGACCTACAAAGTACCGGGTAGGGACAAGAAAATCCTTGATGACATATCCTTTACCATAACGCCAAACTGTTCAATTCTGTTGAAAGGGCCCAGCGGATCTGGACGATCTACCTTGCTTCGTTTGATCGCGGGAATTTTGGAGCCCGATGAAGGAAAAATTTATGTGAACAACGTAGACCTAAAAGGAATATACCTCAACGAATACCGGTCATATTTGGGCCAATCCCTTACCGAGGAATATCCGTTTGAAGGGACCATATTGGACAATATTACCTTCGGTAACAAGAACATTCCCATGAAAGACGTTTATTGGGCCATAGAAAAAACCGGACTTACCCAGTTTGTGAAGGAGCAGCCCAACGGACTTCAAACCATGCTCTATCCAGAAGGAAAGAAGATTCCCTATACCATTTCAAAGAAAATTGTTTTGGCCCGTAGCATTGTGAATCGTCCAAAGCTATTGATTCTTAAAGACCCCTTGGATCAATTTTCGGAAAAGGAAGCCGATCAGATTATGGAGTTTCTAACAGATTCCTCCAACGGATGGGCACTGGTCGTTGTAAGCGAAAATCCAAAATGGGTTCGCTTATGCAACAGAACAATTGCTATAGAAAACGGAAGGTTGATCAAAGAAAGTTAAAATCATGCTGAATATATCTCATAACAAACTGAACCAAAAAGTGGACATTAGTGTGTATAGGGCTGGATTAAAAGTCTTTCACAAACGCCACTATAAGCAGTTCAATCGTTTTTTGGCTGCATTTTTCATCATGGCATTCGTGGTCATGTTCCTGCCATGGACCCAAAATATTTCCGGACGTGGGTATTTAACCACCTTAACACCAGATCAACGTCCACAGACCATTCAATCCCCAATTCCGGGTCGTATTGAAAAATGGTTTGTGCGAGAAGGAGACTTTGTGGAAAAGGGGGATACCATTCTACAAATCTCTGAAGTGAAGAGCGAATATTTTGATCCCAGGTTGGTGGAGCGTACCGGGCAACAGATCAAGGCCAAATCCATGTCGGTAAACTCATATCAAGAAAAAGTGGGAGCACTGGGAACACAGATTCAGGCTTTGATCCAAGAGCGTCAGTTGAAACTGGAGCAGGCAAAAAACAAATTGATACAATCCAAACTCAAGGTAAAAAGTGATAGTATCGACCTAGAAGCGGCCAAAACCAATATTGCTATTGCACAACGGCAGTACGATAGGGTGGTGCAATTGGAAAAGGAAGGATTGAAGGCGGTGACCGATCTGGAAGAAAAACGGTTAAAACTCCAGGAAACCCAAGCAAAAATAATATCCCAAGAGAATAAGTTGTTGACCAGTAAAAATGATGTCATCAATGCACAGATGGAAATTACCAGGGTACAGGCAGAGTACACGGACAAGATTTCCAAAGCCCGGAGTGATCAGTTCACGGCCCAATCCAATCAATTCGATTCTGAAGCTGAGGTGACCAAGCTGGAAAATGCCTACACCAACTACGAAATGCGGAACAGTCTTATGTTTGTACGTGCACCACAAAGTGGTTTCATTAACAAGGCGCTGCAATCCGGATTGGGAGAGACTTTTAAGGAAGGTGACCAACTTGTTGGAATTATGCCGGACAAGTACGATATGGCCGTGGAAACCTTTGTAGATCCCATTGATTTGCCCCTCATCCATGTAGGGGAGAAGGTGCGTATCCAGTTTGATGGTTGGCCCGCGATTGTTTTTAGCGGTTGGCCCAACGTCTCCTACGGTACTTTCGGAGGGAAGATTGTTGCCATCGAGACCTTTATCAGCCCAAATGGAAAATACAGGGTGCTTCTGGCTCCGGATGAGGATGACGCTGATTGGCCCAAGGATATAAGAGTGGGCTCAGGTGCAAGTACCATGGCCTTGTTGGAAGATGTTCCCATTTGGTTTGAGCTATGGAGGCAACTCAACGGCTTCCCACCCAATTATTATCAACCTCAAAATTCAGGTGCCAATGCAACTAAGCAGTAGGACAAAACTTTTCCTTTGTATTTTTTTCCTTGCCAGCTTTGCTGCACAAGCCCAACAGGATAGCCTTATCTTGGGTTTCAAGGAGTATTTGGGCTATGTGAAAAAGTACCATCCCGTAGCCAAACAGGCCCAACTCACGATTGCCACAGGTCAGGCCAATCTTATGAAGGCCAGAGGCGGGTTTGATCCCAAAATAGAAGTGGATTATGACCGTAAGGAATTCAAGGGAACGGAATACTGGGACCGACTCAATACCACTTTTAAAATCCCTACGTGGTTTGGGATTGAGCTTAAAGGGAACTATCAGCAAAATGAAGGTACATACATCAATCCTGATGAGACGCTGCCAGAAGATGGTCTGTATAGTGCAGGAGTGTCCATGTCATTGCTGGATGGTCTATTGACGAATGAGCGTATGGCCACCTTGCGCAAGGCCAAGTTTTTTAGGGAGCAGTCCAAGGCCGATCAAGATATAATGGTGAACGAGGTGTTGTACCGCGCTTCAACAGCGTATTTTGATTGGATGAAAGCCTTTAGGGATGCAGAGGTTTTCAAAGACTTTTTGGATAATGCAGAAACCCGATTCCAAGGGATTCGCCAAAGTGCACTGGCAGGTGATATTGCCATGATTGATACTGTGGAAGCGGGAATAGCAGTTCGGAATCGTGAACTTGGATACGAACAAGCCAAGGTGGAGTTGATGAAGAAGTCACTGGAGGTTTCCAATTTTCTGTGGATTGAAGATGTGCCGGTTGAGTTACAGCCGAATGTAGCTCCGGACTTGGATACGGAAAATGAGATTGATGTTACTCTGGAAATTATGGGGAAACCCCTGGACAGTTTCAGTTTGGAGAATCATCCCAAATTACGCTCGCTGGAATATAAAATAGATGGCCTTACCATTGATAAGCGGCTCAAGGCCAACAAGCTGCTGCCAAAATTGGATGTGGAATATAATTTTATCACCGAAACACCAGATCAAATAAATTCCTTGGTAACGGAAAACTATAAAGGGGGGATCACCTTTCAGTTGCCATTGTTTTTGCGAAAGGAGCGGGGGGATCTTAAATTGGCAAAATTCAAGTTGATGGATGCAGAGTTTGAACGGGACAATGCACAAGTTGAAATTCAGAACAAAGTGGTGGCCATATACAGGGAATTGGATTCCTACACCACCCAAAATCAGTTGATAGCAGACATTGTGAGGGATTATAGCACTATGTTGACAGCAGAGGAACGCAAGTTCAGTTTTGGTGAAAGTTCTTTGTTTTTGATCAATTCCAGGGAAAGCAAATTGATTGATGCGTACTTGAAACGAAACGAGATGCAAAACAAGTTTTTTCACACCAAGGCCAAACTCTTTAAAAGCTTAGCCATCAACCCAGAAAACCTGTAAATAAAAATGTTTAATGTTAAGTTTTAAAAATTAAACATTTCGTATCTTTACAAAAAAGAAGAAAATGGCTAAAAAGAAGAATATTTCCAAGCAGCAAATAGTCTCATGGTTTATGGACTATGTGCTGGAACACGATGAAGAACCCGCCTCGGTATACAAATTCTGTAAAACCTATAATCTCGACGAAACCAGTTTCTATGAGAACTTTGGGTCATTTGCGGCCATAAAGTCCTCCATATTTTCACTATTCCTTGAAAATACGTTGGATTTGCTTCAAAAAGATGAAACGTACAATCACTCCAATGCCCGAAACAAGCTTTTGAGTTTCTACTATACGTTTTTTGAAATTCTAACTGCCAACAGGAGTTACGTGGCACTGGTTTTCCAAGACAGAAAGCATACGTTGCATAATCTTAAATCACTTCATAAACTTCGGGAAGGTTTCAAAAAATATGTGGATGGATTGGATATCAAGACCTTGGACATGAATCAGGAACAGGTAGAAAAAATACAGCGAAAAGCAATATCGGAAAGTGCATGGGCGCAGTTACTTTTCACCTTGAAGTTTTGGCTCGATGATACTTCCCCATCTTTTGAGAAAACCGATATTCTCATTGAAAAATCCGTCAATAGCTCTTTTGATGTTTTGGAAGCGACCCCGCTACAAAGTTTAGTGGATCTTGGGAAATTTATTTTCAAAGAAAAAATGGCCATGTCGTAAATGAAGACAATAGATAGCATCCCCACGTCCAAAATCCAAAGGGCAACCAAATTGGTCCAAACTGGTGCCAAAGTTGGTGTAAATTATATAAAATATTACGGTAACAAAATGGCCACTTCAGAAAAGGAGGCCAAGGAAAAACTTGATCAAGATAATGCCGAGGATATTTATGGCAGTCTAAGGGAGTTAAAGGGCAGTGCCCTAAAAGTGGCCCAAATGCTTAGCATGGAAAAGAATATGTTACCCAGGGCCTATGTGGAAAAATTCTCACTCGCCCAATTTTCCGTGCCACCCTTATCAGCTCCTCTGGTGAACAAGACCTTCAAGAAATATTTTGGAAAATCGCCAGACGAAGTTTTCGACACCTTCAACTCCGAAGCGGTCCATGGTGCCAGTATAGGCCAGGTTCACAAAGCCGAAAAAGATGCAAAGAAACTAGCGATAAAAATTCAATATCCGGGTGTCTCGGATAGTATTGCCACAGATTTGGCATTGGTGAAACCGATAGCCTTAAAAATGTTCAATATAAAGGGAAAGGACAGCGACAAGTATTTTGAAGAGGTCAGGGACAAGTTGATTGAAGAGACCAATTATCTGCTGGAAGTGGAACAAAGCCAGGCCATGGTGGAAGCTTGTGGGCATTTGCCCAACATCAAATTCCCGTCGTATTATGCAGCACTATCCTCGGAGAAAATCATAACCATGGATTGGATGGAGGGAGAACATCTATCCGAATTCACTGCGCACAATACGGATAGCAACATATCCAATATTTTGGGTCAGGCATTGTGGGATTTTTACATGTACCAAATCCATGAATTAAAAAAGGTGCATGCCGACCCGCATCCCGGCAATTTTTTGGTTTCAAAAGACAATCAATTGGTAGTATTGGATTTTGGATGTATCAAAACCATACCCGAGTCTTTTTATGTACCTTACTTTGAACTGGCCATTAAGGAAAATATTTCCAATCCGGAATTTTTTGAGAAAAAGCTGTTTGAATTGGAAATTTTGCGTCCAAACGACTCCCCTCAAGAAATCCAATTCTTTAAAACCATGTTTCACGAAATGTTGAGCCTCTTTACCGTGCCTTTCCATAGCGAGGAGTTCGATTTTTCAGACAAAGTATTTTTCGGTAAAATCACTGAATTGGGAAAAAAATATGCCCAAAACACGGAACTGCGCAGAATGGACGGTAATAGAGGATCAAAACACTTTATCTACATCAACAGAACTTTTTTTGGTCTTTACAATCTTTTGCATGACCTTAAGGCAAGTCAAATCAAAATCAATAATTACAAGATGTTGCAATGAGGTGTTTCACACAATCGGACTTAAGTTCTTTGGACAGGCTATTCCGGATCAACCTGATCAATGGACTTTCTGGATATAAATCTGCCAACCTGATAGGGACCATCTCTGAGGAAGGAAACGAAAACGTGGCTGTTTTCAGTTCAGTCATTCACTTGGGATCAGACCCACCAATTTTGGGTTTTATCCATAGACCGATTGAAGCTGGGGGAAACACTTATGAGAATATAAGGCAGACCGGGTTTTATACCATCAACCATCTTTCAATGGACATTGTGGCGGATGGCCACCATACCTCTGCAAAATATGAAAGAGATGTGTCAGAATTTGAAATGACCAGATTAAAATCGGAATATCTGGGCGATTTTGTGGCTCCATTTGTCATTCAAGCCCCCATAAAAATTGCCATGAAATATGTAGAAGAGCATTCCATAACATTGAACGGGACCATTTTGATGGTGGGCGAAATCGTATCCGTTTTTCTTGAAGACCACCTATTGGATGCCGATGGATTTGTGGATTTATCCAAAGCAAATGTGGTGGCCGTTAATGGGCCAGATGGATATGCCCTGCCCAAATTGGAGAAGCGATATCCATTTGAGCATCCCAAAACAGATAAGGAACAAGATCAATGAAAATTTTGGTGACAGGAACAACGGGCTATATTGCCAAGCGATTGGTGCTGAACCTGTTGAAAAAAAACCACCATATAATTTGTTGCGTTCGCGATTTGAACCGTATTCCGGATGAAATTGAATCCAAAGAGGGGATTGAGTTCATTAAAGTGGATTTTTTGGATACGGAAGGTGTTGTTTTTCCAAAAAATATCGATGTAGCCTATTACCTTATTCATTCCATGGCTGCAACAGGGGATGACTTTGAAGATTTGGAAAAGCAATGTGCTCAAAACTTTAAGAATTTAGTTGAAGAAACTGCATGTCGCCAGGTCATTTATTTGGGAGGGATAGTGAACGACAAATCACTTTCAAAGCACCTGCAATCGCGTTTGGAAGTCGAAAAGACCTTGAAGTCCAGTAGCTACGCGGTAACAACGTTCAGGGCAGGCATCATTGTTGGCAGTGGCAGTGCCTCTTTTGAAATTATTCGGGATATTGTTGAAAAGTTGCCTGTGATGGTGGCCCCCAAATGGTTGAATACGAGAACACAGCCCTTGGCCATCCGGGATGTTCTCAATTTTTTGGAAAGGGCAGCGGGCAGGGAAGAGGTCATGAGCCAATCCTTTGATATTTGTGGCCCAGAGATACTTACCTACAAACAAATGCTGCTTCAATTTGGTGAAGTAAGGGGATTGAAACGATATATTCTTACCCTGCCGGTGCTCACACCAAGATTGTCCTCCTATTGGCTCTATTTTGTGACCTCCACTTCCTTTAATCTGGCCAGAGCACTAGTGGATAGCATGAAGGTTGAGGTCATTGCAAGACCCAGCCAAATCAATGAAATTCTTAACGTGCAGCCCATGTCTTACAAGGAGGCGGTAAGGTTGGCTTTTCAAAAGATTGAGCAAAACTCGGTCATTTCCAGTTGGAAGGATGCCATTAGCAGTGGCGTCTTTCAAGATCAGTTGGCCGACCACATCCAAGTACCCAACCATGGTTGTTTTAAGGATGTGCGCTCCACAATGGTGGTGGATGAGGCATACACGCTCAATAAAATCTGGTCCATTGGCGGTGTAAATGGATGGTACGGCTTTAATGGTCTTTGGCGCATACGGGGCTATTTGGATAAAGTCTTTGGAGGGGTGGGGCTACGTCGGGGCCGTAGGCACGACACCAATTTGGAAGCCGGAGACCCATTGGATTTTTGGCGGGTTTTGCTGGCGGACAAAAAGCAGAAACGATTGCTTTTGTTTGCTGAAATGAAGTTGCCAGGGGAGGCTTGGTTAGAGTTCAAAATTGTTGAAGACACCTTGTTCCAGAGGGCTGTCTTTAGACCCAAAGGATTATGGGGACGCTTGTATTGGTACATGGTATTGCCTTTTCATGCGTTGGTATTCCAAAGGATGATCAATTCTTTGACGAAAAAATAACCAATTGGAAGCTACTACTTCCTATCATTTTCTATCTATTATAAATTAAAAAACTCCCAAGAAATTAATCTTGGGAGCTTTTTCATTATCAACTCAACTCAAAATAGTAACTATTCTTAATTCGTGGTATCGGGAATCAATACACCATCCAGAACATGGATAACACCATTAATGGCCTGTACATCAACTGCGTCAATGCCTATTCCAGTATTTCCAGCCCCATCGGTTACATCGGCTATATTGTCACCGGTACCGGGCAAGTTGATGGTAATGGCATCACCTTCTAGGGTTGTGGCCATAATGCCATCGGATAAATCACCTGAACGCACATTGGCTCCTGCCACTACGTGGTGCTGTAAAACTGGAGTCAAGCCAGCTTCATCTGGAATGGCCGCAAGGGCTTCAAATGCTGCATTGGTTGGAGCGAAAACGGTAAATGGGTCATCACCGGCTCCACCTTGCGCAGACAGTACGCTAACAAAATCCGTACTTGGAGTAAGTTCGGTCAACGCTTGAACCAAGGTTGAGAAATTAGGGTCTGCAACAGCAAAAGTAACTACAGTCGGCAAATCGATTACGGCATCCACCGCATGAATCACGCCATTGGTAGCCACAATATCGGCAGCAACAACATTGCTCACTCCATTTAAAGTAACACCATCATCGGTGTTGATGTATAAGCTCAAATTTTCATCGGTATCAAATTCTGCTGCAGTGTTCACATAAGAATTCATCAATCCTGAAGAAAATGCAGATGCTCCCACAACAACGTGATTGGACAAAATTGCATTCAAATCATTGGAATTTGGATTGGTAAAGGCACTAAACGCATCATTAAGTGGTGCAAAAACCGTAAATTCTTCCTCTTCATTGGAAAGAAGGTCTGTGAAAGTGGTGTTGCCTCCATCCGTCAAAGCCGCAACCAAAGAAGATAAATTCGGATTTGCCACTGCGTGGTCTACGATGTTGGGCAGATCAATAACGGCATCCACCACATGAACCACACCATTGAGTGCTTTTACATCTGCGGCGACCACTGAAGAAACTCCATTAAAAGTGACTCCATCCGAAGTGTCAAAGAAGATACTTATGTTTTCATCCCCAGCTCCTACTGCCGAAGTTGAGGTGTATCCAGAACCAAGACCTTGTAAATCTGTGCTGTACAACTCACCTTCTATAACGTGGTTAAGTAGAACTTGGGTCAATACTTCGGTGGGAATGTCACCAAGGGAAGCACCATCCAAAAAGGTTTCAAAAGCCTCATCTGTCGGAGCCAAAACGGTGAAAGGTCCATCACCTCTAAGTACAGTCGGTAAATCACCATCAGCTGCAACAAGGGCGGCCACTAAATTTTCAAGATTTTCATTGCCAATGGCTAAATCTGTGATGGGAACCAAAATAATGTCAGCGAGTTGATCAATAATGGCTTGTGGAAGAAGTACTTTGTCAATAATATGTACCACCCCGTTTGAGGCCTCCACATCTGCCGTGGTCACTTGGGCATCATTGTCCGTGGCATCACCAATAAACACACCACCGCTAGTGCTAACTTCCAGCGTAGAGCCTTGGAGTGTGGTCAGTGTTTGTCCATCGCTCAAGTCGGTGGATAATGCAGCACTTCCCGAGACGACATGATAGGTTAGGATAACGGCCAATAAATCTTGTAGTTCTTGTGAATTGAAATCATCCAATGAATCAAAACCGTCCAATTGGGCCAACAAATCGACAAAGGCCTGATTGGTGGGGGCAAATACGGTGAAAGGGCCGTCACCGCTAAGGGCAGTAATCAAGTCGTTGTTGGCACTTTCATCAGCTTTTTGCAGGGCAGCAACCAAGCTGCTCAGTTCTGTAGTGGCCTGAGCGGCCTCAACAATGTTGACGGTTGTCTCTGGTGGAGGGGGTGCCATTCCATCGTCGTCATCCGAACAGGATGCAAAAATAAAAAGGAAAACAAATGATGTTAGTTTGGTTATTCTCAGTAGTGCTTTCATGTGATCGTTGTTTAAAATGTTTAACAATTAATACGTAAAGTTAAACAATAATATTTTGTTTAATTTATTTTTTTAAAAGTTTAACAAAATGAATGGTGAAATTGGGTCAGGTACACTATTTTTGAGCAGAAATGGCATAGGAGTGAAAAGATTCGTGGCAATTGACAAAAGAGGAAGCAATACCTCTGCAGTTATCAAAATAATTTTCTTTTTTTTGTGTTATTATTGGGTGCCAACTACAGTATGTTGATGAGAATTAAGTTATTATAGTTTTTAATTCAATTGAATGACGATTGATTTATCCCTTTGCCAGCAAGTACCAATACCCATTGCGTTTTTGGGGCCAGAGTTGGTTTTTGTGGACTTTTCCAATCAATGGTTGGAACAATTTGGGCTGACAAGGAATGCAAAAGGAAAATCATTCTTTGACGTAATGCCTGAGTTGCCGGAAGAGTTGAAGCTGGACATCAAGTATTGCCTTGAAGGTGTCGACCAACGGTCGGGCGCTATACGGATGATTTTGGAAAATGGTGATGCGGTCTGGTATGAATGGAAAATCAACTTGGTAAAAGACAAAGTTGGAGTCGTAGACGGAATCATTCTCGTTTTAGAAGACATAACCCATAGAAAAGCTGAAGAGGCACTTTTAAAAAAGGCCCAGCAGGTCGCAAGAATTGGAGGTTGGGAATTGGATTTGGTAAAGAACAGGATTTATTGGTCCAAAGTTACACGCGAAATTCATGAAGTACCTGATGACTACATGCCCAATCTAGAGGATAGTATTTCATTCTATAAGGAGGGATATAGTAGGGACACCATTTCAAAACTGGTCAAAGAAAGCATTACCCATGGAACACAGTGGGATGTCGAACTCCAAATTGTTACCGCAAGTGGACGCGAGATTTGGGTCAGGGTCATTGGAGAATCCGAAATGGTAAATGGGATTTGCGTGAGGCTTACCGGAACCTTCCAAGATATTGACAAGCAAAAAAAGGCTGAAATTGATTATAAGAATGTCAGCGAAAGACTTGCATTGGCAACAAAAACGGCAGGTATTGGCATTTGGGAGTACGATGTTCAAGAAAATCAGGTATTCTGGGATCAAAATATGTACGATCTCTATGGCATTAAAAAATCTGACTTTGAAGGGGTATATGAAGCCTGGGAGGCTTGTATGCTTCCAGAAGATAAGGAAAGGACAGCCCAAGAGGTACGGGACGCAGTAGAAGGGAAGAAGAACTTCAACACAACCTTTAGGGTAAAGTGGCCCAATGGGGAAACGCATTGGATAAAGGCGGAGTCAGTGGTGATTCGGGATGATGAAGGAAAAGCCCTTAAAATGATAGGGGTCAATGAAGACATCACTGCATTGAAGACTACCCAGCTACAACTTCAAAAAAGCGAAGAATCCCTTCAAGGAGCTTTTGAAAATTCATCCATAGGAATGGCTTTGGTAGCCTTGGATGGCACATTCATGCAGGTGAATAAAAGCCTATGCAATAGTTTGGGGTACAGTTCGGAAGAACTACTGAACTTGACTTTTCAGGATATTACACATCCTGATGATCTTGAAATAGATCTAGCACTGCTCGGGGAAGTCGTTCAGGGCAAAAGATCTACTTACCAGATAGAAAAAAGATATTTCGACAAAGAAGGGCAATCGGTCTACATACTTCTTACGGTTACCGCGGTGAGAAAAATAGACGGGGAAATTTCCCATTTCATTTCGCAGATTGTTGATATTTCATCCCGGATTATGGCAGAGAAGAAATTAAAGAACTTGTTGCAACTGACCACCAACCAGAATAACAGTCTTCTGAATTTTGCCCATATAGTTTCGCACAACCTAAGGTCACATGCCGCCAACTTGACCATGATAAGTGGATTTCTTTTGGATGATGGATTGGATGGGGAAGAACGCAAGGATACTTTACATATGTTGGGCAGGGCATCCAATGGGCTCAATGAAACCATTTCGCACCTTAATGAGGTGGTCCAAGTAAAACTTGGTTCAGAAAAGGAGCTAAATGATATTTTCCTTAGAAAAACCATAGATAAGGTTTTGGAAGATATAAATGCCCTGATCAATGAGACTAAAGTAAGGCTTGATATTGCTGTTCCAAATCACATAAAAATAAAGGGTGTACCGGCATATTTGGAAAGTATAGTGCTTAATTTGGTGACCAACGGCATTAAATACCGCAACCCTGAAAAGGAATGTTACCTTAAAATCGAAGCATCCGAAGAAGGGCAATACCATGTTTTTTCAGTTGGGGATAATGGTAAGGGAATAGACTTGGACAGACATGGCGAAAAACTCTTTGGAATGTACAAAACCTTCCATGGAAATAAGGACGCAAGGGGCATTGGACTTTTTATTACCAAGAATCAGATAGAGTCAATGGGTGGTACCATAGCGGTGGAAAGCCAAGTAGGTGTTGGATCAAAGTTTACCGTTAAGTTTTTGAAGGGACAATAGGACAACGCTTTCTGATTATGCCATAAATATTCCACGGAAAGACCGTGGTTTTTAATTTTTAGCGATATTTATCTTCAGGGTAACAATTTCTGGGTGTTGGGCTTGGAAATGGAATTCAGAAGTGTTTTAGGAACCAATCAGTTAGATGCAGATGACCCATTGATTCATTTTGGATCACAAAAGAATAGGCTTAATGGGATTCCATGCCCTTGGGCTTTTTTTGTTGTTATTAAGCCGCTTGGGTAGGTTGTTGGTCTAAAAAGTAGGGATTCCAGTTCGAAAATTATGAATATTAATCGCGCACCCAAGAAAAACACATCACCCATGTGCACAAGGCAGATTTTTAGTTCTGCTCTCTTTTTTGGTGACAGTACAGTATTTAATCAGTGTTAATAAGTAGTTTTAAAGCACAATGCAGATAATTGAAAATTCAACGGTCTACGATGCCATAATAGTTGGCTCTGGAGCGGGGGGCGGTATGGCCACAAAGGTTCTGGCCGATGCCGGCCTGAAAGTGGCCGTGGTCGAGGCAGGTCCGTTTTTTGACCCAGCGGACCCCGAACAAAAAACACAGTTAAGATGGCCGTATGAATCCCCAAGAAGGGGAGCGGGAACCGTAAGGCCCTTTGGCGATTTTGATGCCGCCTACGGCGGATGGGAAATTGAAGGGGAACCCTACACCCATAAGGACGGGACAAAGTTCGATTGGTTCCGTTCCCATATGCTGGGAGGGCGTACCAACCACTGGGGGCGTATTTCCCTACGGTTCGGACCGGATGATTTCAAACATAAAAGTTTGGATGGCCATGGAGAGGATTGGCCCATCGGTTATGAGGACGTGAGTCCGTATTATGATAAAGTAGACAAATTAATAGGGGTCTTTGGGACCAAGGAAGGCCTTCCAAATGACCCAGATGGATTTTTCCTGCCGCCACCCAAACCAAGGCTGCATGAATTGTTCTACATAAAAGGTGCAAAAAAGTCGGGGGTTCCCGTATACCCCTCCCGTTTGTCCATGCTCACCAAAAGAATCAATAATGAAAGGGGCGTTTGTTTCTATTGTGGACAATGTTCAAGAGCCTGTCAGGTCTATGCTGACTTTTCAGCGGGAACCTGTTTGGTGTTTCCGGCCCAAAAGAATGGGGGACAGGTGGACCTTTTTGTGAACTGCGTGGTCCGTGAGGTCACTACGGATGGCGAAGGCAGGGCCACAGGGGTGTCCTATATCAACAAAGAAGATAGAAGAGAATATAAACTGAAAGGAAAAGTTGTGGTTTTGGGTGCTTCCGCCTGTAGCTCAGCACGAATCCTACTCAATTCCAAGAGTCCGCAACATCCCAATGGGTTGGGCAACAGCAGTGATAATGTGGGCAGGTACCTCCACGATTCCACAGGAGCGGACCGAATGGCCTTTGTTCCCGATTTGATGAACCGAAAAGTGTCCTACAACGAAGATGGTGTAGGGGGCATGCATGTGTATTCACCTTGGTGGGGCGACAATTCCAAATTGGACTTTCCAAGAGGTTACCATATTGAAATCTGGGGCGGAATGGGAATGCCGAGTTACGGATTCGGTTTCAATGTGAACGAATTCAATAAGTTCTTTGGAACCAAGGTTGGCGGTTATGGGGATATGCTCCGCAGCGATGCCAAAAAATATTATGGGGCTCTTGTAGGGCTCAGCGGGCGTGGAGAATCCATCGCCTTGCGGGACAATTATTGCGAAATAGACCCCAATACCGTTGATGAATGGGGTATTCCTGTATTGCGTTTCCATTACAAATGGTCGGATAATGAACGTAATCAGGCCAAGCACATGCAAGATACCTTTGAAGAAATCTTGGTGAATTTAGGTGGAGAGCCCGTAGGTGAAAAACCCGGCAAGGATGTGGATTACGGTCTTCATGTACCCGGGCGTATCATCCACGAAGTGGGCACAACCCGCATGGGTGACAATCCAAAAACATCGGTCACCAACAAATACCAGCAATTGCATGATGTGGACAATGTGTTTGTGGTGGATGCAGGACCTTTTACCTCCCAGGCGGATAAAAACTGTACTTGGACCATTTTGGCACTCTCGTGGAGGGCATCGGACTATATTGTGGACCAATTGAAAAAACAAAATCTATAGGCAATGGATAGAAGGAAAAGTTTAAAATCGATTGTATTGGGCTCTGTGGCAGGGGGGCTGGCCCTAAAAGGCTGTAAGCCTGGGACCGAAATAGCCATTGATGAAAAGACGATTGAGAGCACCGCGGTAAAGTGGCGGACTGAAAAGGAGAATGAAGATGTTGCCAAACTGTATGACGAACAGTTTTTCAGTGAGTACGAAATGGCCACCATGACCGTTCTTTGTGATTTGATTCTGCCGGGCAGTGATGCATATAAAAGTGCCTCAGATGCCGATGTGGTGTCCTTCATTGAGTTTATGGCGAAGGATATGCCCGAGATGCAGACCGACCTGAGGGGCGGCCTGATGTGGTTGGACCACAAAAGCAATACCGAATTCGGAGTGGAGTTTAAATCGGCCACCGAAGCGCAGCAGAAAACCATTTTGGACGAAATCGCCTATTATGATCCGGAAATCCCCGAGGACGAAAGGCCCTTTGAGGTCAATTTTTTCTCCTTGGTGCGGAACCTGACCATGACCGGTTTCTATACCTCAAAAATCGGAATTGAGGAACTGGGCTACAAGGGCAATATGCCCAATGTCTGGGATGGGGTACCCGAGGATGTCCTGGAACAGCACGGGGTATCCTATGACCCGGAATGGATTGCGAAGTGTGTGGACCAGAGCAAACGCAACGACATTGCAGAGTGGGATGCGGATGGAAATTTGATTACCTAATTTCCCAACAGAAAATAAAAAATGAAGCTTGCCATTTTGGCAAGCTTTTTTTATTCAGGATTGGTTTTGTTCCCGGTAGTGGAAATGGAACGTTCCAAAATATGGCTTTTTACGGCATCTAGATAGCTTCTTCCTATCACATATCGTTTTCCCGCAATTTCAACACTATTGCCTTCCAAGGCATCTATTTTGTCCATGGAAACCGTGTGCGATCTATGGATCCTAATGAATCTGTCACTGGAAAGCTCATCTGTAAAAGCGCTCAAGGTCTTGTGTACAATATGATTGCCTTTTGTGGTGATGATTTTGATGTAATCCTTTAGGCTTTCAACCAGAATGATTTCATCCAAGTATATTTTTTTCATCTTTTTCTTGTCCACTTTCACAAAAATATGCTCGCGGGCGGCATCCCATTTGGGATGGTCCTTGGTCTTGGTAATGGCCTTGTTCACCGCCTTTATGAACCGGGGCAGGGAAATGGGCTTTACCAAATAGTCCAATACTTCTTGGTCAAAGCCTTTAGCAGCGTGCTCCGCATGGGCGGAGGTGATGATGACCATGGGCTTGTCATCCAAACTATCCAGAAAACTGAAGCCATCAATGATGGGCATGTTCACATCCAAAAAAAGGAGGTCGGGCTTATTCTCCCGTAAAAAGGCAAGGCTGTCAATGGCATTGTTGAAAACCGCCATTTCCTGTAGCTCCTTTATCTGTTCAATATAATTTTGAATGACCTTTACGGCCAAGGGTTCATCATCTATAATTACGCATTTTAGGGTCATCTGAGTTTGAGCTTTAGTTTCACAATATATTCATCCAGTTCCTCATGTATGTCAAGTTTGTATTCATCTTCACCATACCTGAGTTTCAATCTTTTTTCAACATTCAATAGCCCTATCCCCCCAGCATATTTTTCTTTGTTGTGCAAGTGGCTTTTAGGTTTGGTATTACTGATTTCAAAATAAAGAAACTTTTCTTCAATCAAGATTTTGATGCTTATCCGTACTTTCCTAATATTTTGGTTTGCCCCATGTTTAAACGCATTTTCAATAAATTGGACCAAAAGCATGGGTGCGATTTTTTTCCCCTTGGGGTCTCCGGTCACCTCAAATTCAAGTTGTAGGTTTTCGTTGTACCGGATCTTTTCAAGATCCAAGTAGTTCTTAATAAAAACCAGCTCTTTTTTTAGGCTCTGGTTTTTGTCCTTGGTCTCATAGAGCACATAGCGCATAAGATCGGAAAGTTTGATGATGGTTTCCGGTGTTTTATCCGATTTTTCCAGACTCAACGAATAGATATTGTTCAAGGTATTGAAGAAAAAATGGGGGGAAATCTGCGCTCTTAAAAACCGAAGTTCGGTCTCTAACTGCTCCTTTTCCAATCGGGCTGCCCTTCCGGTTTCCCGAAGCCAATCTATGGTCAGTTTTATGGAGGCGACAAAGGTGATCACATAGAGTTCGCCCAGCATCATCACTATGGTGTAGTTAAAAGTAAGGCTATGGGTTTCAGGTCCTTCTGGCCAAACATCGTAACTTATCAAAAAATATGTAAGCAAATATTTAATGACTACCATTATAAAAATGGAAGCGAACAAAATCACAACGAAAGCGATGATTTTCCGCTTAAAAATAAAGCGGGGTATCAAATAATAAATGGTGAAGTAGGTCAGAAAAATATGGATGGGAAAACCTAAAAGATTTGCCTTTGCAGAATAAATATAATCATTGAAATAGCTGCCCCAGCGCAAAAAATTAAAGGTGAAATAAATGAGCCAGAATATCACATGGTGCAAGGGAGTGATTTTGAACTGTGTGGCGGCATTTACCAAAAACCTATTCTTGACTTGTTTTTGTAGTTGCATCTGGCTATGGATTACATATTTTTGAACATTTGGCTTCCCTCAGCTGTCATTGGTCTAATAAAGCACATAAATACGGATGAAATTAGGAATTTTTACAAAAAAGTAACTAGTACCCGAATTTATGAAGCGGCTCTTTGATGCCAAATGTAACCAAAGTAAAGTTCATAAGTTCTGAATATAGATTTGAGTCAAATGTCAAAAATGTTCCAAATAATCGTGTTGTGCTTAGCCGTTACGGGTACCATTTCCTGTGTTGGGCAGCATAGACCAAATCCACGATCCATTGTTGTGTACAAGACCAATGAACCCATTACGGTTGATGGTCTGGCCAATGAGGCATCTTGGGACAAGGCTGAGGTTTCCACTGATTTTATAGACATTGAAGGGGATAAAACCCCAACGTACCAAACCAATGTGCGCATGTTGTGGGATGAAACATATCTATACTTCTTTGCCGAACTTGAAGAGCCTCATGTATGGGCGACATTGAAGCAACGTGACACCGTTATTTTCTACAACAACGATTTTGAAATTTTCATTGACCCGGATGGGGATACCCACAATTATTATGAATTTGAAATGAATGCCCTCAATACGGTTTGGGATTTGTTTCTGGTGAAACCGTACAGGGAGGGCGCTCCCATTGTGGACAGTTGGGAAATTCTTGGGTTAAAGTCTGTGGTGCATATCAACGGAACCCTAAACAATCCTTCCGATGAGGACAGAGGTTGGAGCGTTGAAGTGGCCATGCCTTGGGAGGTATTGAACGAAGCCAGTAGCAGCAGTGCCATCCCTGAAGGAGATTATTGGCGAATCAATTTTTCTCGGGTGAACTGGGATTTTGACCTCAGTGATGGGAAATATTTCCGCAAAAAGGACGCAAATGGAAAATTTCTCCCTGAATACAATTGGGTATGGTCTCCACAAGGGGTTGTCAACATGCACGAGCCAGAGCATTGGGGCTATGCCTATTTTTCACCAAAAGTTGTAGGGAACAAAGACAGTTTTAAGATTCCCAATGACGAACAGATCAGATGGTTGTTGTATGGGTTGTACAGAGCACAGAAAAAATATTTTGCTAAAAACGGTTCATGGGCAACCCATATACAAGAGCTTGGTATGGAACCTGTCCTAAAAGATGGCACAAAAGTGAATCTTGATATGGAATTGCACCGAATGGGATGGAACATTCAAGCAGTGAGTCCATTCACAGGTTCAGTATATGTGATTGCCCAAGATGGAAAATACCAGCAAATAAAATAAGAAGCTGAGATGAGAATACACCAAATAGTTTTATTGCTTCTATCCCTATTTACGATTTCCTGCATGGACAATATAGGTATGAAACCCAATGCCAATAGAGTCCCTAAGGCAGACAAGGATATTGCCTATTGGGTATGCGTAACCGCTGATCCAAAAAAGGATGATGCTTTTTATTTAAATGAATTCAAAAAGTATAGATCCAACAGCTTAAGTGTTATTTTGGTGAACATCAACGCAGATTCCATTTTTTTAAATCATTTGGTGGATTTGGCCGAGTCCGAAGGTTTGGAAGTCCATACAGCGCTTGGCATTCCTGAAATGAATGCTGATGAATTGGAACAGGCCATTGAACAAGCCAAGAAAAATGGAACAAAAAAAGCCTTCTTCTTTAACGAGACTACCTTGAAAGAAGAGCATTTTAAGGTGATCAAGGCATCAGAAACCGAATAAGCACATAGGTCTCAAAATTCAATAACCGTTTTAGGAATACCCTCTCCAATGACTTGTCCATGCTGGTGGTGGCTGAGGACACGGGGCATATTGCATTATCTTTTCCCAGTCTTTGGATTGGTTTAAAACCCCACAACAAAAACTCCCTTCGGCTTTTCACGTTTGTTGTTGGTCGAAATTTTTTCAGAAATCCTTAACAAAAAGGGATTTTCACTACGTGTGTTAACTTAAAATTAACGTACCTTATAATTACTAACGATCAAATAAACTAACATGATTCAAAAACTTAAGTATGTATTTGTTTTTGCGGTTTTGTTCTCCATTCAGGGGGCCATGGCGCAAACAATTACCGGAACGGTTTCTGACGAAGCTGGTACACCGTTACCTGGGGTCAACATTGTTGAAAAAGGGACCAGCAATGGCGTAACTTCCGATTTCGATGGCAATTATGACATCACTGTATCCGACAGCGGTGCCACTTTGGTATTCTCCTATTTGGGCTACCAAACCATGGAAATCCCAGTTTCGGGCCGAACAACGATTAATTTAACCTTACAAGAAGATACGGAGCTTCTTGATGAGGTAGTGGTTACCGCTTTGGGAATCAGTCGGGAGAAAAAATCCCTGGGGTATGCCGTGACCGAGGTGGACTCCGAACAGATCAACACCGTAAAAGACTACAACGTGGCCAACTCATTGGTTGGTAAGGTTGCCGGTTTGGTGGTGAACCAATCGGGCGGTGTGGGTTCCAGTTCTAGAATTGTACTCCGTGGTAACAACTCCATTACCGGTAACAACCAGGCATTAATAGTAGTGGATGGTATCCCTATTGATATGTCCGATACATCATCCGGAGGTAGTGTGTACAGCAGTACCGTTACGGGAGGTGGTATTACCGACCTTAACCCAGAAGATATCGAATCCGTATCGGTATTGAAAGGACCCAACGCCGCGGCGCTTTATGGATCTAGAGCTGCAAGTGGGGTGCTATTGATCACTACCAAAAAAGGAAGTAAGGGTAGAGGACTTGGTGTTTCCTTCAATTCAAATGTAACATTGGAAAACCCAATGTTCTTGCCAGAGTACCAAAACGAGTACGGGCAAGGAACCAATGGGGCTCCTTATCCAGATGTAGCTGGAATGGGAACTGCTTCTTGGGGTTCCAGAATGGATGGCACCCAACAGATCTATTACACAGGGGAACAAAAAGCCTATTCGCCGCAACCCAATAATGTGGAGGATTATTTTGAGACTGGGGAAAAGCTTATCAACTCCGTTTCTGTGGATAAAGGTGGAGATGATTACAGTATGCGTTTTTCGTATACCAATAACAGCACCACCTCCATCATTCCAAACTCCAAATTGCAAAGCCACAACTTTAATTTAAGGACCTTGGTGGATATTTCGGACAAATTGAGTTTTGATGGAAAAGCCACCTACTTTACCCAAGAGCTGAACAACAGGGTGAACTTGGGGTCTGAAGGGGTTTTGGGCTACGTGTATTATATGCCCAGAAGTGTTGATGTGAATGATTTGAAGACGTATCAGATGGACAGCCCTTCACTGTACGATCCAAACAGCGGATTAAGTGATTATGACGTGATCAGCTACTCTGGAAGCGGCAAAAGTATTGGTAACCCCTATTGGATCCAGTATGAGGACATCAACGACCAAAGACGTGATCGCTTTATTGGCTTTGGTAAGGTAGACTATCAGTTTACAGATTGGTTGTCCGCTTTTATAAGAGTGGGCGGTGATATCACCAATGTAAGAACCGATTTCATCAACCCTGTTGGGCACCACTTTAACAGATATGGTCGTGTGGAGTTCAATACAGATAAGTACACTGAAATGAACTCCGACTTCTTGATCACGGCTAACAAGGATTTTGGAGAAAAAATAAATCTTACCGCCAATGTGGGTGGTAACTTGTCCAAACGTACCGCAGAAAGAATGGGTGTTGTGGGATCACAGTTCAAGATCCCAACAAGGGCATTGCTGGCCAACACCAACATTCAGTCCAGTACCCATACCCCAATGGAAACTAAAAAGGTAAACTCTTTATACGGTTCTGTGTCCTTGGGTTATGATAATTTCATGTATTTGGATTTGACAGCGAGAAACGATTGGTCATCAACCTTGGCAGCTGACAACCGTTCTTATTTTTATCCATCAGCGAGTTTCGCAATCTTATTGGACAGATTTATTGATCCAGAGCGAAACGTAGTGGATATGTTCAAGCTAAGAACCAGTTGGGCAGAAGTAGGTAACGATACAGGCGTGTACCAGTTGTACCAAACTTTTGATGTGCCACAACAAGGGTATTTGGGATTGACCACCTTGAGCGCTCCTGATATCAGATACAATGAAGATTTAAAACCAGAGAGTGTAAAGTCAATCGAGTTTGGTGCAGAGGGACGTTTTTTCAAAAACCGTTTGTATTTTGACTTTTCAGCCTATACCATCACCACCAATGATATGATCTATGACCTGCCGGTACCTGCCGCCACAGGATTTAATTTTTACAAATCGAACATTGGTGAGGTACAGAACAAAGGTGTGGAATTTTTGATTGGAGGTATGCCCATTAGAACCGAAAATTTTTCTTGGGATGTATCCTTTAACTTCTCTAAAAACAAAAACACCGTAAATTCATTGATTGAAGGCTTGGAAGGTACGGTATTAAACACCACCAATTCTGGTAACGTGGCCATTGCGGCCAATGTTGGAGGAGGTATCGGTGATATTTATGGTACCGTTTGGGCCACTGACGATGCTGGAAACAGATTGGTCAATGCCGAAGGGATTCCCATGGCTTCCTCCGAAAGAGAACTTTTGGGGAATGCACAACCCGATTGGATTGGTGGTTTAACCAACACCATATCGTATAAAAACCTTTCGCTCCGTTTCTTGATTGACGGACGTGTGGGAGGTGAAATTTATTCCGTTACCTCTGCAAGTTTGGACGGTTCCGGTGTTTCTGAAAGAAGTTTGTTGTATAGGGATGGCGGTGTTGTAGTGGATGCCATTAACTCTGATACAGGTTCCGCAAATACGGAGAGCATCACAGCCCAGGAATACTGGGGCGCTATGTCCGGCATTGCTGAAAACTATGTGTATGAGCAGACCAATGTTAGATTGAGGGAATTTGCATTTACCTATAATTTTAGTAGGGACTTGGTCCAGAAAATTGGCCTCAATTCAGCATCCTTGGGATTGATAGGAAGAAACTTGTTCTTCTTCTACAAAAAGGCAGATGATATTGATCCAGACGCCACCTTGGGTACTGGATTGAACGGACAGGGTATTTCCATAAACAATGTACCCACGGTCAGGAGCCTTGGGTTGAACCTTAATCTGAAATTATAAAAAAATGATGATGAAAAAAGAAATAATGAGAATAGGACTGGCAGTGGCCACCCTATTGTTCGCAATAAGTTGTTCCGATTTTGACGAGATCAATGTAAAGCCCAACGCTTTTACATCTGATGAGGTCAGTGCCAAATATTTTGTCACAGAGACACAAATACAACTATATGCTCCCAATAGATTTCCCTATTGGAGGGCACAGTTGATCCACTGGGACCGTTTCGCTGGCCAGTTCTGCTTTGGTTTCAATGGAAGCTGGTGGACCGATGCGTTATCTTATGACTATAATTCAGGATATACCGATGCCGCTTACGACTATTTGGCCGGATATGTTACCAGCCTTAGCGCATTCATGAATTTTGTAGGGGAAGGCGGAGAGTTGGAAAATCAAAACTATTACGCAATAGGTTTGATTATGAAAGGCCTGTACTACCAGACCTATACCGACGTATTTGGTATGGTTCCCTATTCCGAAGCGCTTAACCCAGACATTATTACACCTACCTATGATTCGCAGGCCGCCATTTACCAAGGTGTCATTGCTGAATTGGATGAGGCCATGGACATCATAGGCGATGCCACGGTAACTGGAGATGGTGTGGAAGTTTTGGCTGAGAATGATCTCTTCTTCGGCGGTGATCTACAGCAATGGAAAAAACTGGCCAACAGCCTTAAGTTAAGGATGGCATTACGGGCCCAAGGAGCGCCCGGGGCAGATTTTGCCACTGCAGCCATTGCAGAAGCATTGGCTGGTGACCTTTTGGTAACCGACATGGATAACGCTCTCATGGAAAAAGACACTGAAATATCACAGTGGTCCAATGCGGCATATGGAGATGTTTGGCATAACTTCGGTGTAGGCTCAAACTGGACCGTGGGCAAGACTTTGATTGATTATTTGCAGACCAACAACGACCCAAGACTTCCCATGTACGCCCAGCCCATTGATGGTGGCGAGGTAGTTTTCACCGAACCTGTTGAGGGTGAAGGTGTGGCCTTGTTCGATAAGCATGTGGATTTTATCCTTGCGCAATTGGACAACGCCGGGGTAAGTTACACCAGAACAGACGGTACCAATGGGGATGGACTGGCCACGGTCACCATAAATGTGGCTACCGATACGCCCTATTATGTTGGACAACCAACACGTTTGAACGGATTGATCTATACCCATGTGAAAGAAGCCCTTTTCTCCAGACCGGCAGAAATCATCATCAATGCCAAAAACCAAGGGAATGATATTTTCCCAGAAATCGTTTTCACGGCTGCCGAAGGTAATTTCTTGCAGGCAGAGGCCATTGTAAAAGGATTGGCTTCTGGTGATGCCCAGACGTTCTACCAAGAAGGAATACGTCAGGCCATGCGGATTTGGAATGTGGATGATGCAGCCATTGAAACCTTCTTGTCCACAGAAGATATGGCACTTTTAAATGGGTCAACCGATGAAAACCTGGAAAAGATAAGCATTCAAAGATGGATAGCAGCCTTCACCGATGGTGGAGAGGCATGGGCCATTGTTAGGGATAGTGGGTATCCATCAGAACTGGCAGAAGGAGTTTCTGATTATGACCTGTACAGCGCAGGAACGCTTAATGGTGCCTATCCACAAAGAATGCGTTACGGTACCAATGCGTATAATACCAACGGCCCCAATACAGAAGCTGCCAATGCTACCCAAGGCCCGGATATGCAAGGAACTACCCTTTGGTTTGCACAATAAGCCAGAGGTCTTATGAAATCAATCCAAGCGATTACTTCATAATTTGAGTTAGTTTTTATTTTGAGTTTAGTAAGGTAAAGGAAGAGCAACTCTTCCTTTACTTTTTTACAGGTACAAATGTTGGCCATCATTTCCATTTTGATATGTCATTTTTGTTGTACTTTACTTTTCTAACATAATCCGATTTTAATATTACATAGTATGATATCACTGAACACTTGGGACTTAATCATCATCTTCGGATTTTTTGCCATAACCCTGGGCATTGGGGTCTATGTGTCAAAAAGCTCGGGAAAGAACAGTTCCGAATTTTTCCTTTCCGGCAAATCCATGCCGTGGTGGTTGTTGGGGATATCCATGGTGGCCACTACTTTCTCCACGGATACGCCCAATTTGGTGACCGATATTGTCCGTACCAACGGCGTTTCAGGAAACTGGGTCTGGTGGGCCTTTTTGCTGACAGGACTTTTGACGGTGTTCATTTATGCACGGCTCTGGAGAAAATCCAATGTGAATACCGACCTCGAATTTTATGAACTCAGGTATGGTGGCAAGCCCGCCCGTTTTTTGAGAGGGTTCAGGGCCATATATCTAGGGGTCATCTTCAATGTGATCACCATGTCCGCAGTGACACTGGCCGCCATAAAAATTGGGGGGATAATGCTTGGATTGGAACCTTGGCAGACCGTGGTGAGTGCAGGTTTGATCACAGTGATATTCAGTGCAGTGGGAGGCTTTAAAGGTGTGGTCTATACCGATTTTCTCCTCTTTTTCGTTGCGATGGGGGGAGCCATTGGTGCCGCCTATTATTTGGTGAACATTCCCGAAGTTGGTGGATTGGAGGCCCTGTTGTCCAATGAGAACGTCAAGGACAAACTGGATATTTTGCCGGACACCAGCAATGCCCATACCCTAATCACCCTATTGATCATCCCATTGGCCGTACAGTGGTGGAGCTCTTGGTATCCAGGCTCCGAGCCAGGGGGCGGGGGCTATATCGCCCAACGGATGCTATCGGCCAAAAATGAAAAGCATGCCATTGGGGCCACCTTTTTCTTCAACATCATGCACTATGCCATGCGCCCATGGCCTTGGATCTTGGTAGCTCTTGCCTCTTTGGTGGTGTTTCCCGATCTGGAGAGCCTGCAACAAGCTTTCCCCATTGTGACCGAGGATAAATTGGGGCATGACCTGGCCTATTCCGCCATGTTGACCAAACTGCCATCAGGATTGTTGGGGTTGGTCTTGGCTTCGTTGGTGGCCGCCTACATGTCCACCATATCAACCCAGCTCAACTGGGGATCGTCCTATATTGTCTATGATTTTTATAAACAACGGGTGAACCCGGAAGCATCCGAAAAACGATTGGTGGCCGTGGGAAGATTGTCCACGGTTGGACTGATGATATTGAGTGCCCTTTTAGCACTTTTATTGCAAAATGCCCTTCAACTCTTTGAAGTGTTGCTCGTATTTGGTGCCGGAACGGGATTGATTTTTATTCTCAGGTGGTTTTGGTGGCGGATCAATGCATGGAGCGAGATCACCGCCATGTTCGTTTCAGGGATATTGTCCTTGCTCTTCAAACTTACACCACTCGGGGACCATTTGTTCGCCACGGAATCCGGAATCTTACCGGATTGGATGGAGTACCCCACTGTGGTCATCGTTACAACGGCAGCTTGGCTCATTGCAACATATGCAACCTCTCCGGAGAGCACCGAAGTGCTGAACAGCTTTTACAAGAAGATAAACCCTGGAGGTCCCGGTTGGAAAAAGATCGTGCAAGAGGCCAGGGCAGGGGGCACTGAGTTGGACAATGGAGAAAAATGGAGCGTGCCCAACGGTATACAGGCGATGTTGTTTGGTACGGTTTTGATCTATAGTCTTTTGTTTGCCACGGGATATTGGATTTATGGAAGATGGACGGGTGCGGTGATCTTAACCATTGTCGCCTTGATTTCCGGTGCGGTCCTGATTTTGAAATGGCGTCAAATTAAAGCCACCATTGTCTAGGAACAAAGCAGTGTCAAGATTAAAATGGCCCAAAAACCAGCTAGTCTTCCCTATTGAAGATTTCTGCGGCCTTTTGGGCCACTTTTATGCGTACCTCTGAAGAATTTCTACGCCCATAGGCTGCCTTGGTCTTAAATGCCAGCACAGTTTCAATGGCGGGATAAACGGTAATGTTCTGCCCCATTGCTCCTTTCGCTGAGTAGGCACCCTCAAAACGCGGGTCGCTCACATCCTGCCACAGCCACCACATATAGCCATAGCCATAATTCACCCCAGTACCATGAAAAACAGGGACATTTTTGTTCAATTCTTCATGGGAAGTGCGGGATGTCAGCATTTCATCAACCCAAGATGCACTGATGACCTGAACATCCTTCCATTTTCCTTTGTTCAGCATTAAAAGGCCCAAACGCGCCATATCCCGAGTTGAAAACCACATGGGATAGGCCAAATATTTGGAGATTGAGGTGTTGCCCTGTTTCTGCTGTATGGAGCGGTCCCAATCTTGCATGTGCAGTGGATTCGCTAGTTGACGTTCCACTTCGTCATAAATGTTTTTTCCCGTTTCCTGTTCAAAAATGTGCCCGGCCACATTAAAATCCCAGTTACTGTACAACCAATGGGTTCCCGGTTCAACGGAACCCCGTTCCGGGGCGTATTCCTGCATTCCGCCCGGATACCCTTCAGGATGGTAGACTCCAGACCTTGCCGAAATGATATCTTGTATTGTTGCAGTTTGTTCAATCGGCAAAATCCCCTCCACATCATCAATGCCCAATTCTTTGATGGTCTTGTTAAGGCGAATGGTACCGTCCTCAACATACTGTCCGTAGAGCATGGAGAGCACACTTTTCCGTATTGAGGCAATATAACTCAGTTCCTCTAGGTCCCCATAATCAAAAACCACCTTGCCTTTGTGAACGATCATCAAGCCAGTAATTTTTGTGCTGTCCACCAAATATTCGTGGAAAGCTTCGGCTTTTTCATTTTGCCATGCTTTGGCCTCACTTTCCGAAGCTCGGTGCCAAACCCGGTCTGGAAATACCTGTGCTGTTACGCATGTGCAACATAAAAAGAGCAGTATCAATACATGCTTACCTGAATAATGTGGAATTGATTTCATCATACTAATCTGTTTTTTTGAACCAAAGATTTCGTACCCTACCGTTGGATATAAACACACCCTCGATTTCCTCCTCAGCATTACGCTTGAATTTTAGGAAGTTCAGTGGATATGTTCCCTCCAAAAGGTCGTTTTGCTTTTGATGAAGGGATAATTTTCCATGTCGGATATGGTGGGCATAAAGTGAGTCATTCTGATAATGGATAGTATATGAGGTTTCTATTTCGGGACTGAAATAAGTGCTTGTATATTCTTCAGCGAGCTGGGGCGTCAATTTTTGTTCAGTGAATTTTTCAAAAACCATTGGTTTTCCACTTTCCGGGTAAAATATCATTTTACCATCCTCAAATACGATATGTGAATCATTTTCTGAATACATTGCGGTAAACTTTTCCTTATCGGTGGGAAGAAAGAATGCTTTGGAATTTCCATTGCCCAAGTAGAGGGTATCTGCATTAATTTCGACATTTCTCTCTTGATAGGTAATATCATCCCAGTACATGCCCACATAAGATTGTAATTGCGGCTTAGAAACGTTGACTGTTTTCAGTTTTTTTGGGCCATTGGCCTTATCAAAAAGGATTTTTACGATGTCTGTAGCTTTTGTGGCCGGGGAAGAGGATGAAAAATTAGTTAGCACCACAATACAGGTCTGTTTTTCAGGGAAAACGGAAATATTGGAACGATATCCACCAATGGAACCTCCGTGGCCGATGCGTTTCATTCCATAGAGGTCATCCACCACCACCCCAAAGGCATATTGATTGACGTTCCCATCGTTCAGCGGATCCGCGGTTTGCATCATTTCAAAAGCCTTTTCCCAGCCTGAAGATGGCTCGTAATAATTCTTCAGATATTTTGCAAGGTCAGCTGTTGTGGTATGGATATTTCCCGAACCTACATACCCCCAATACTCCACAGCCCGAACAAAACCATCTTCTGTAGCGTCATAGGATGTGGCATTGTTGGGTACAATGCGATCGTATTGCGCTTCCACATAGGTGTCATGCATTCCCAAAGGCTCAAAAACATCACCTTTCATATATTCCACAAAGGACTTTCCAGTTACTTTTTCAATAATGTTGGCCAAGAACATATATCCGGTATTGCAATACATGTATTCGGAGCCTGGCTCAAAATTGAGGTCTTGCTGTTGGGCAATAATTCGGTCCAAATCGGCATTGGTCCGCACATCATCGTTCCTCCATCCAGCCAATGCAAACAGAGCATGGAGACTTCGCAATCCACTGGTGTGGTGCAGCATGTGCCGAATGGTAATTTTATTGCCAAAATCCGGAAGCCCATCAATATAAGCATCAATGGTATCATCCACAGAAAGTTTTCCTTGAAGGTGAAGCAAAACAATCCCCAAAGCACTGAACTGCTTGGAAACAGAGGCTACATTGAACCGGGTTCCAGTGGTATTGGGCACCAAGTATTCCATGCTGGCCAATCCATAAGCCTTGGAAAATACCATTTCATCTCCTTGCATCACCATTATGGAACCCCCTGGATGATTGGGACGGTTCCAATCCAGGAATAGGCTATCAATCTGGGCAATTTTATTTTCTATTTGGGCCGATACGCAACCCAAAGAGAGAAATGCAATACAAAAGAGCGATTTGGCAAAAATTCTTGTCATGGATTATTTTTCAAGTCCAGCTTGCGCCAGAGTAATCAACAACGCCAATTGAATGGATTCTGCCCCTGTCTCATCGTTCATGTACCATTCATGAAGCGAGTGTGCTCCCCCTCCTTTGCCTCCACGACCAATACAAACGGATGGAATGCCTTTGGAAACGGGGATATTGATATTAGTAGAGCCCCTGTTCAATACCGGTTCCACCCCAAAATATTGGGTTGCGGCCATCGTTCTTTGAATCAAGGGTAGGGTAGCGGGGAGTTCGCCGGAAGGTCTGTCACCGATTTGTTCCAATTTATAGGTCACTTCTCCCGTAATGCCACTGGCATTATATTCGGTGATGGCTTTTTCCACCGATTTTTTGAAAATAGCTTCAATCTCATCCAGATTTTTTGGGTCGATGGCCCGCATGTCCACTTCCATCCACGATTCAAAGGGGATGGAATTGACAGAGGTTCCACCGCCAATGCGCCCCACATTGAAACTGGTTTTGGGAATATCACCCGAAGTATAGGCCCATGCATCTTTTGAAAAGACATCAATGGCCTTGCCCAAGGCATGGTGCGGATTGGCAAGCTCAAAATCGCCCCAAGAATGCCCTCCTTTTCCATTGACAATCAATTTATATCGCTTGGAGCCCAATCCAGCATTGCTGATTCGCCCCAAACTACCACCATCTATGGCAATCCAAGCATCGATATCCAAACCAGATTCGTTGAACATATATTTCATGCCGCGCAGGTCGCCAAGGCCTTCTTCCCCAACGGTTCCCACAATGAGGAGGTCTTTTTCGGTCTTGATTTCCGCTTTGTTCATGGCCTTCAGCATACTGAGGAGCATGGCTAACCCTCGGGTATCGTCACCTATTCCCGGTGCCTTCAAGGTATCGCCCACTTTGGTGACGGTAACATCGGTACCTTCCGGAAAAACAACATCCATATGGGCATCTACGCCCACATAACCTGGTTCTCCAGAGGTTCCTTTTCGCAAACCGATTACATTGCCCACTTTGTCCGTCCAAATACTGTCAATACCAGCTTCCATCAACATCTTCGCAAAGACTTTGCCTCTTTTATCTTCTCCAAAAGGTGGTGCCAATATCTCGGTTAAGGTGACCAAATCCTTCATGGTCTGGTCTTCTTGTTCCTCAATAACAGCAAATGCGGCTTGAACCTTTTTAGCCTTTGCCAAACGGTCAATTTCCTTGGTATATTTCTTTTCAATCCCTGGACTTTCCTGTGCCTTTATCATGTTGGGCAGCAGAAAAGCGGCCAATACCAACCCTGTAATAATTTGTTTCATATCTATTGCGTCTATTTTTTTCTCAATACGATTCCAGACCTAACGTCATGGAATTTACCATTGTCCACAGCAAAAACTCCATTTACAATGACAAAATCGATTCCTTCTGGATATTGGTGGGGTTTTTCAAAAGTGGCTTTGTCAATTACTGTTTCAGGGTTAAAGATGGTGATGTCTGCCCGCATACCCTCCTTCAACATTCCTCTATCCGTCAATTTTAGGCTTTGGGCAGGCAATTGCGTCATTTTGCGAATAGCCTCGGTAAGTTCCAAGGTCTTTTTTTCTCTAACATAATGACCCAATACCCTTGGAAATGTTCCATACCAGCGGGGGTGCGGGTGACCCATGCCGGGTTCCACCAATCGGCCATCCGAGCCGATCATGGTTTGTGGGTGTTGCATAATTCGGGTCACATCTTCTTCGGCCATGGCATGGAACACACAGGAAGCACCACCGTTCAGTTGGGCCTCAATGACCAAATCGGCCCCATTTTCAACCGTAGGTTCCAAACCTTTTTGCTCGGCCCAAAATTTTAGGGTTTTTCCTTCCAAATCGGGTTGCCATTCCACTTTGGCAAATTGAATTCGGTCCAAATCAGAACCGCCACGATCATTGATGATGTTGAATATTATCCCATTTTTTATGCTGTCCCTGAGCACGGGGTCGGTTGCCCTTTCATCAAAAGCTTCCTGACCGCCCGCCATGGACCAACTGGGAATAAGCACGGAAATTCCGGTATAGCTGGCGGTATAGGGATATTGGTCTATTTTAATATCGAGTCCTTTGGCACGGGCAGAATCTACCATGGCCAAGGTGCGCACACTTTTACCCCACATCGGTTTTCCAATGGCTTTGTGATGGGTCAATACCACGGGAATATCTGCTTCCGCTGAAATTTGGATGGCCTCTTCAACCGCATCAAAAAGACCCAAGCCCTCTTCCCTGAGGTGCGAAGTATAAATGCCTCCATATTTTGAAGCCACTTTGGACAAGGCTATGACTTCATCAACCTTTGAAAAGGCTCCGGGCAAATATTTGAGCCCAGTTGAAATTCCGTAGGCCCCTTCCTGCATGGCACTGTCAATTTCTGCTTCCATTGCCAAAAGTTCTTCTTGGGTGGGCGCACGATTTTCCAATCCCATGATATTTTTCCGTACCGTATTGTGACCAATGAGGTAGGCTACGTTCATGCCAATGCCTTTTTCTTGGAGACTATCCAAATAGGGTTTGAGGGGCCAAGGGGACCTTCCATCGGGCCCGCCCAAGGCTGTGGTAACACCCTGTCTAACATGGCTTTCACATGAAGCCAGCTCCATAATGGGCTCCAAATGGGTGTGCATGTCAATAAATCCAGGTGAAACGGCAAGTCCGTTGGCTTCAACTATTCGAGTTGCCTTAGCTTTATCCAAATCGCCCATGGCCACGATCATGGAATCCTTTATCGCAATATCGGTCTCAATAGGGGCATTTCCAGAACCGTCATAAACGGTTCCATTCAGTATAAGAATGTCATATTCAGGTCCACCACAGGAAAATAGGATAAGAGACCAAAGCACCAAACTGATTTTGGTTATATAAACGATTTCTATTTTTGCGTTAGGGTTGTTCACAATACTAATTTTGAGGGTTCCAATTTTTTAAGCCCGGCAAAGGCTTTCTGTAATTTTTGAGTGGTTTCGCCAATTTCTTCCGGTGCGTGGTAAACATGGTCACCTAATTTGGCGATGGAGGCAATTTGGGTGGTGGTTCCGGTGAGAAAAGCTTCGTCCATATCATCAATTTCATCCACACCGATGGCTTTTTCCATCATGGGAATGTCCAATTCCTCGCAAAGTTTCAGCACAATCTTTCGGGTGATACCATCCAAAATAAGCTGATTGGCAGGATGGGTGTATACTTTTCCTGATTTTATAAAAAAGATGTTGGTGTGCGAGCCTTCGGTGATGAATCCATTGCGGACGAAAACGGCTTCGTCCGCATTTCCTTCCATGGCCCTTTCATTGGCCATGACATTGCCCAAAAGCGATGTTGATTTGATATCACACCGGAGCCACCGATTATCTGAACACAAAATGGTGTGCATGTTTTTTGTGTTGATGTAGGGTAGGGAATAGGGCAGGGCGTACATCATAACGGTTGGCGGCACATCTTTTGGGTAAGAATGCTTTCTGGGGGCCACGCCACGGGTCACCTGCATATAGATGAGACAGGGTTTGTTTTCGAGCTTGCTGGCCATCAAAAGGGGATTCAATTGAGAATCCATTTCAGCCACATTGTAGACAATCCCAATTTTCTCCAGATTCTTTTGAAGCCGTTCCAAATGGGCATCTTTGTAAAAAAGTCCATTCTCCAATTGCACCATGACTTCGTAAATGCCATCCCCAAAAAGAAAACCGCGATCAAAGACGGATATGGTTGCTTGGCTACTGGAAATGATTTCACCGTTCAAAAAGATTTTTTCTGGAAAATTACCTTTAGGCAGCATAGTTTTAAGGGTTGGTTTTAAGTGTAAAGCGACCAAGGGCGGCCCTTTTGCAATACCTGTGAAGGTAAAGGATATTTTTCTAAATTGAAACCTTATGTAAGATTTCGTGATGGGATTTTTTATGGATTGAAAAGATTAAACCTTAAGAAGTAAAATTTTGGGATATGATAAAAAAATAAGGCAGGATTTGTGCAGTTATGTTGAAAGCATGTCCTGGTTTTTTTGCAATAATTCTGCTATTCTCTTTTTTAAACTTTCGGGCTCCAATATTTTGCCATAATCCCCAAACATTAAATACCACCGGGCAAACCCATTTTCCAAATCTGTGGTCATAAAGGTCATTTCAACCTGATTGTTTTTTGTTTTTTGGGATACAAAGCCATAGTATTTTTTGCTGCCCTGTATGTGTTTGGCCACCGTCTTGTTCACCGATATACGCACTTTTGTTTTTTGAACATTCTCATATTTATGTCGATGCTCATCAATGGTGCCATGCTGAAGGATAAAACTGTTCGGTGTCCGTTTAATTTGAAGGATTCTATCCGTTCGGAAGTGTCTGTAGTCTTTTCTGAGGTGACAATACCCCAAGATATACCAGAAATTATTTTCATGAAAAACCCCAACAGGTTCAATATTTCGTTCAGAAGGATCATCGGCATGGAGGGATTCGTACCGAAGAAACACCTGTTTCTTTTCTGCAATGCTTTCGAACAAAATTTCAAGCGCATTGGGAATAGCTTCATTAAAAAGGTCTTGCCCTGGAAAAATGGATACTTGCGACTCCAATGCTTCCACCCAATCCTTTTCTTTTCCGCGCATAACGGATTTTAGCTTGAACATGGCAGATTCGTAGTAGGTACCCAATGACTTGTCCGTGAATTTTTGCATCAACTTTTCTGCGGCCACAAAACTTCCGGCTTCTTCACGGGTAAACATGACAGGGGGCAATCGGTATCCCTCCATAATGGAATAGCCCACACCTGCTTCACTGACAATGGGAACTCCGGATGCTTCCAAGGTGCGAATATCCCTGTAAATGGTGCGAAGACTTACTTCAAAACGATCAGCCAATTCTTGGGCCTTTACAATGCGTTTGGATTGTAGTTGGATCAAGATGGCCACAATCCTGTCAAAACGTTTAACGGTATCCATTCCCATAATTAAGCGACCTATCTCCCAAAGATAGGATTTCAATCCAAGGTAGGCAGGCCATTTTTTGTTCATTCTTTCAACTTTGCATCCGTATCAATATCCATTTCATTGTGTAATAAAATGGATGTAGGGGATGGTTTTGAATTCCAAAACTATGTGGGAACAATGACAACCCATTGTCAACAAAGAAAATTTACCCACCACTTTTTTCTACTGACACGGGGTTGTCACAACCCCCATTTACCTTTGGTTTCAGAATCAATAAATAAAAACAATGTACCATGAAAAACACCGCAGAAAAGCAAAGCAAAACAGCACAGGTCATTACACCTTCCCAACTCTTGGAGCATTGGCAAGGACACCGACGGGTAACCCGAAGGGTCATCGAGGCATTTCCGGAAAAGGAGTTCTTTACCCACTCCATTGGCGGAATGCGTCCTTTTTCACAGATGGTGGCGGAACTTCTGGCCATCGCTGTGCCAGGGCTTCAGGAAATAGTGTCGGGTAAAGCCTCAAAGTTTGACGAAAATTTAGATCACGACAATAGTAAAGCTAAAATGTTGCAATGGTGGGATGAGGCCACAGAACAAATCAATGAGCTATGGGCCAAAATTCCAGCAGAGCAATTTCAGGAACACGTCAAATTGTTTGGGCAGTATGAGGGACCTGTACATTCCCAGATTTTTTATTTCATAGACAACGAGATACATCACCGGGCCCAAGGGTATGTCTACTTACGCTCATTGGGTGTGGAACCACCATTTTTTTACGACCGTAGCTAAATTAATTTGCATAAGGAATGAAAAACGTATTGGTATTTAAAACATCGGTTACCGGTAAAAATGAGGTGCAACAGCTGAAACCTTTACTGAACCGATTGGTAAACCAGCACGGCTATTGGAATTTCGACTTGGAGGATTGCGATAACATCCTCCGGGTTGAAACCCAAAGTCTGAGCGCACCTGCAATCTCATCACTTTTGCAAAAAAGTGGATTTCATTGTGAAGAGCTGCATTGATCATAGTATCTTTTAAAATTATTTTTTGACCATTTATTGAGTTTTCCCGTACTTCACAAAAACATTTAACATGACCATTTTTGTGGATATGGACGAGGTGATGGCCGATGCGTATGGGGCGCACCTCGAAATATATAACAAGGAGTTCAACGCCCAACTCATACTGGAAGATTGCTATGGCAAGGAAGCATGGCAATGTGTGCCAGAAGAACACCAAGAGTCTGTTAGAGGACACAATTGGAGAGTAGGATATTTTAGAAACCTCAAGGTGATTCCAGATAGTCAGGAGGTACTTTATGAATTGCACAAAAAGTATGAGGTCTATATTGCCTCTGCAGCCATGGAGTTCCCTCATTCTCTCAAGGAGAAGTCGGATTGGTTGGATGAATACTTTCCATTTATTCCGTGGAAAAAGCGAATTTTATGTGGGGACAAATTCATCTTAAAAGGGGATGTGCTTATCGATGACCGTAGCAAAAACCTAAAAAAGTTTGATGGACGGAGCATTATGTACACCTCCCCACATAACACCAATACCACAGATTTTGAGCGCGCCAACAATTGGAAAGAAATCGCCGACAAACTTTTGTAACTTAGGGCATGCAAATTCGCCAAACCATCTCCAAAGTCATCCTTTTGGGAATCCCATTCTTTTATCAAGCTTGTTCTGCACAATCCCAATTGGTGGAAGATGAGGTACAAACCGTGACCAAAGAGGATCTTCGGTACTATTTGTATTATCCAGAGGACTATTTTGAGGAAGAGAATGCCGACTTCGGACTATTGCTCTTTTTGCACGGAGGCGGGGAATCTGGAAGAGAGTTGCTGCATGTAAAGAAAAATGGGCCACCAAAACTTTTGGCGGAAGGAAAGCAATTCCCGTTCTTGATCTTGGCCCCGCAGAACCCCCATGAGAGAAAGTGGTGGAATACCCAAGCCGTTGCCCAATTATTGGATTCCATTGTAGAAACGAACCGAGTGGATAAAAACCGAATTTATTTAACCGGGCTCAGCAGGGGTGGAAGCGCAGCTTGGGAAATGGCCACCCAATATCCCCAAAAGTTTGCGGCCATGGCGGTAGTGTGCGGTATGACTCCCTTGCCTTATGCCCATTGGATTGACAAAGAAATGCCCATTTGGGTCTTTCATGGGGATAAGGATGAAATTATTCGTGTGGATGAGTCCGATAAAATGGTGGAAAAGCTCAAAGAAATGAATTATGATGTCATTTACACCCGGTATAAAGATGTTGGACATAATGCTTGGGATAGGGCATACACGACCGATTCACTCTACACATGGCTGGCCAAACAGAAACGCGTAAACTGATTGCAATGAGATATTTGGTTTTAATTTTGATAGCTTTTTTCTTTTTCAATTGTCGGGAAAAGCAAAATGGCAAGCAATCCGAACAACAAGAGCAAATTGTAGTAGAGGTTGTGGATACGGTCATTAAAAAAGAAAAAAAACGAAAGACTTTTGAGGGGCTGGCCGATACCACTTTTGTTCGTTTGGCCGATTTCAGTGATGATTTTGCGTATGACATCCGCTATGCCACCGAGAACAATTTTTTAAAGGCAAAGGTGTATGATTGTGCTGAATGCTACACCCGGGTAAAAACAGCCAAGGCATTGATAGAAGCCAACAAGGATTTTATGAAAGAAGGAGTGAAAATCAAGTTTTTTGATTGTTACCGGCCCAATTCAGTGCAGTACAAAATGTGGGAAATAGTGCCCAACCCCCAATATGTGGCCAATCCGGTAAAGGGTTCCATCCATAATAAGGGAGGAGCCGTTGACATAACCTTGGTGGACATGGAGGGCAACGAATTGGACATGGGAACCGATTTTGATTTCTTTGGCAAGAAAGCCTATCACGATAATCTTGACCTTCCCGAAGAAATTTTGGAGAATCGAAAATTGTTGAAAGAAACTATGGAAACCCATGGGTTTTGGTCCATCAGGACCGAGTGGTGGCACTATAATTTATCGGCAGCTTCCAATGACAGGGTGGCCAACTTTAAATGGAATTGTACTAATTAACCAAAAACAAACACAGTGAAACATTCAAAACGCACATCAATTTTTATGTCCCTTATGGGATTATTGGCCATGAGCCTGTCGGCACAAGACACCATTATGCCCTTATGGCCCAATGAAATTCCCAATCAGAAAGCATCCAACGAGAAGGAAAAAGTTGAAACAGACCGATTTGATTGGATTACCAATGTGCAACAGCCTACCATTGAAGTTTATTTACCCGCAAAGCGAAGTGCCAACGGACAGGCTGTGGTTATTTTTCCAGGAGGCGGGTACTACGGATTGGCCTATGATTGGGAGGGCATTGATATGGCCAAGGCATTAAACTCCCAAGGAGTGGCCGGAATAGTGGTGAAATACAGGTTGCCCATATCAAAATCCATTGTGGAAGGAAAAGAAGTGGTTCCCCTACAAGATGCCCAGCGTGCCATACGGTTGGTAAAGAGCAAAGCAGCTGAGTGGAATATTTCTGAAGGAAAAATAGGAATCATGGGGTTTTCTGCGGGTGGACATTTGGCATCGACCCTTGGAACCCATTATGATGATAACGTTTACGAAAAGCAGGACGCTGCAGATGATTTAAGTGCTAGACCTGATTTTATGGCGTTGATCTATCCGGTTATTTCCATGGATAATGCAACCACCCATTCAGGGTCCAAGGGGGCATTGTTGGGTGAAAATCCTTCGGACGATTTGGCAAACCGATTTTCTGCAAACAAAAATGTGACCAAGAACACCCCACCGACTTTTTTGCTTCATGCCCAAGACGATGATGCCGTACCTGTTGAAAATAGCATTTTGATGTTCAGTGCACTGAAAAAGGAAGGGATACCGGTAACCATGCATATTTATCCCAAAGGTGGACATGGATTTTCTTTGGCGCTACAAGATGGACGACTCAAGAATTGGATGACGCTATTGTACAGTTGGCTTGAAAATTTGGAATGACTACTATACTTTTTGGCACTCCAGCACGATTAATGCATCGGTTGTGGTTTTGGTGAAAAATAGATAGGTGTCGCCACCATCTTTTATGTTGTGTTTTTTTCGGAGGTCAGCTACGGATATTGGGAAATTCCGTGTGGTGATATTGGCCTTTTTCTGGGCGAATTCTTTCAAGACCTTTTTGGAGTAGGGCAGAACCCTTGATATGAAAAACCGTCTTCCGGGAAAATCGATAAGTCCATCAGAAGTGTATAAATGGGAATGCAAGTGCAGTTTCTTTAAACCAAATGCACCCGCTACCGATTTAAACCCCCCGGATTTTAGAATCGCTGCATTGGGTTCGTAGAGATAGCTTTTTGGTTCATCAAATTCAACTTCAATGGGTTGTTCATCCTCCAAGTTGAAATTGAACATCATTTCCTGTTCATGTGTTTTGTTCATGGTTTTGATGGCCACCTTGCCTTTGTACCCGAGTTCCAAAACAAAGAGGAGTTCTTTAACCTCGTTGTTGATGGCCACCACATGAATTTCCTTTACTAAATGGAGTTCCTCAATGCCCTGTTTTATATCCAAAAGGGGAGAGGCTTTGACCAGAATATTTTTGGTTTTTTCAAATAGTAAAGAAAGATTTTCGGGAAGATTGGGAAGACAATCCTTTAATAAAAACACTTTTCCAATTGTATCATTTCGGCGAGAGGGATCCACATACACCCAATCAAATTTTTCATCCGTTTGCTTTAAATAATCAATTCCATCTTCGGGAATACAAATGATGTTTTTGCAACCCAAAACCTCAAAATTATGTTGGGCAATTTCACTGAGATTTTTATCAACTTCGCAATGAAAAACAGTGTCGATTTTTTTGGAAAAAAAGTAGGTGTCCACTCCCAATCCCCCAGTAAGGTCCAATAGTGTTTTTCCATCCACTAAATTGGCTTTGTAGTGGGCGGTTTCTTCGGAGCTGGTTTGCTCAATATTGAGTTTATTGGGATAATAAATGTTGGGGGTATTGAACCAAATGGGAAGCTTGTCCTTACATTTTTTCTTGGCTTCCAGCTGTTCGGCAAGCTCTTTTTGGGAAACCCCTTCAAAAAGTGGTTTTTTTAGCAAAACTGACACGATGTCAGCATTCCAATTATTTTTTATAAAATCTTGTATACCAGTATTTAATAATAGTTTATTCAAACTAATACTATAAATTTTTGGTCAACTTTTTCACAAAGGAATTTTCGGCCAAAAACTCCTTTAAAACCACCTTTATGGCGGTATATCCGGGTACGGCCACGACCATTCCAACCACTCCAAAAAGCAATCCTGCAATAATGATGATAAGAAAGATTTCCAGAGGATGCGATTTTACACTTGTGGAAAAAATAAAGGGCTGGGAAAAGAAATTATCAATGAGCTGGCCAACCACCAAACCGATGAAAACATAGAGCGCTTTTGGCAAAATTACAGTGCTAAAATCCGCCCCCAAAAAGCTGGTCATGGTGAGGGTGATCATAATGGCTCCACCTATGATTGGACCTATGTACGGAATAATGTTGAAGAGTGCACAAAGGAAGGCAATCACTATGGCATTTTCCACCCCAACAATCAACAGTGAAATTGTATAAATTATAAAGAGGATGAACAGTTGGAGCAAGATCCCGGCAAAGTATCTTGAGAGCAATCCGTTGATTTTGTCGATGGATTTTACCAAGTTGCTTTCCTTGTTATCGGGTACAAAAGTGAGCATCCCGTTTTGAAAAAGTTTGCTGTCCTTCAAAAAGAAAAATGAGATAAAGAGTACCGAGAAAAAACCGATGCTGAAATTGCTCAGCGTATTTACAAAGGTATTGAGAAAGTTGGGTATAAATCCAAAGTTTAAATCTTTGATCATACTCTCTTCCAGTTGGGATTCCTTGATCAGGTTCTCCACATTTCCCGAAGTGGCACCAAAATATTCCAAAATTTGAATGTACAATGTGTTTATGTCGGCTTTTAAGGCCTCAATGTCCAAGAGGGATAAATTCCTGCTTTGCTCCGTGATCAATGGAATGAACAATGCCAATATCCCCAAAAAAATGGCCAGCATAAACACCATGGTCACCACTACGGCCACGGTATTGGGAAACCTCAGTTTATGTCTTAAAAACAATACTACCGGCCTGCCCAATAAAGCAATTACCACCGCTATGGCCAAATAGGCCAAAACAGACTGGATTTTGTATAGGAAATAGCACAAGAGCACCACACCGACTATAATGCTCACTGCCCTTAAAATTCCGTTGGCTATTGTTTTTGAAGTCATTATATCAACTTTTAAAAGCGTATTCCACAATATTGGCTCCCATTTGCAGGGCTTTTAACCGCACCTCTTCAGGGTCGTTGTGCACAGAGGGGTCTTCCCAACCATCACCAAGGTCACATTCAAAGGTGAACAAAAGAATCAACCTTCCTTTTTCAAAAATACCCATGGCCTGGGGTCTTTTGCCATCATGCTCATGGATTTTGGGAAGCCCATCCGGGAACTTAAATTTCTGATCAAAGATGGGATGATCCGCGCCCAATTCCTCCAACTGTTTTTCGGGAAATACTTTTTTCAGCTCCCTTTCCAGGTAAGGGGCCATGCCGTAATTGTCATCAATATGCAAAAAGCCACCGGAAAGCAAATAGGTCCTTAGGTTTTCCGCTTCCTCATCGGTAAAAAAAACATTTCCGTGCCCTGTCATGTGCAAAAACGGGTATTTAAAAATGGTGACACTGCCCGTTTCCACAGTTTCAGGTTCTGGAGTGATCCTTGTCCCCAGATTGGCATTGCAAAATTGAATGAGATTGGGCAATGCCGTGGGGTTGGAGTACCAATCACCACCACCGCCATATTTAAGGATGGCTATTTCCTGGGCATCCGCCATCGTCGTCATAAAAAAAGTTAAAATGTAGGTAAATAGGGTAAGTTGTCTCATGAAAATCCGATTAACCAACTAATCAAAAGTACAGTATTCATGTTTAAAAAGATCATGTTTTTCTCATTTGCCTTCTTTGGAATGTCACTTATGGCATTGTATACCGTTAAATATGAGAATGACCATATGTTGGAAATGGTCAATACTATTGACGGGCCATTTGTGGTGTTGGAACTTTTTACCTCACAGGGTTGTTCCAGTTGCCCTCCTGCCGATAGGGTATTGGAAAAGGTGAAGAAAGAGTTCCCTGAAACGGTTTTTGCCTTGTCCTATCATGTGGATTATTGGGATTATATTGGTTGGAAAGACCCTTTTGCCAAATCGAGCTACACCAAAAAACAAAGTAATTATAATAGAAAGTTTGGTTCACCCAACAATTACACCCCACAACTAGTGGTAAATGGCAAGGAACACTTTGTAGGGTCCAATCAATCCAAAGCCTATTCCAAAATAGGGTATTATACATCCCAAACCACAGAAAATTCAGTTGCAATTTTGGATACCCAAAGGTTAAGGGACAAAATTTCGTTTAAATATTCCACTACTGGGGATTTAAGCCATAAACTGCTTCGGGCCGTTTTAGTGATTGATGAGCACACTACCCAGGTTAAACGGGGAGAAAATAGAAATAGAACACTCAGAAACTCAAATATTGTGGTCAATGAACGCTATATTGATTTGGAAAGTCAAACCGGAAGTTCGTCCATTGCCATTCCAGCTTTGGTGACCCCAACCGATGATTTGACCCTGATGTTATTGATGGAATCGGAAAGTTTGGACATCACAGCCGCAGCCAAGATCCAAATAAACAACTAGCTATTGATAATGGCCACCGTTGCGCAAGCCACAACGGCAGCAGTCTCCGTGCGTAAACGGGTATTTCCCAAGGAAATGGGAACAAATCCCCTTTGCTTGGCCAAGTCAATCTCTTCTTTTGAGAAATCACCTTCCGGACCAATGAGAATGGTGATGTCCATGTCCGCAATGACCCTTCTTTTTAATTCCATTTTTTCACCATTGTTACAATGGCCGATGAACTTTAATCCCATATGCTCTCCTTCAATAAAGGTTTTTAGAGGGGTTGCTGGGTTGAGCTTGGGCAAAACGGTTTGCAGGGATTGTTTCATGGCGGATTGCAATACCCGTTCCATCCGCTCCAATTTTAAGGTCTTTCGTTCTGAATTATCACAGATGATGGGCGTGATTTCATCCACGCCAATTTCAGTGGCTTTTTCAAGGAACCATTCATAGCGGTCGTTCATTTTGGTGGGAGCCACGGCAAGATGTAGCTTGTACCGTTTGGGAATGGACTTTTGTGTAGAGATGATTCGCGCTTTGCATTTTTTTTGGTCCGCCACCATGATTTCCGCCTCAAACGTATACCCTTTTCCGTTGGTGATGTGCAGAATATCCCCTTCCTTTTTTCGCAATACCCGAGCAATATGTTTGCTCTCCTCTGGTGAAAAGACAAACTGTGTGGCACTGTGATCAAGGGAAGGGTTATAAAAGAGTTGCATGGATTCTAGTTCTATATGATTATTTGCTCCCAATGGCATAACGGGCCTTTGCGGCAACACTCTGGTCCGTAAAATCACCTTTCATAAATTTAAAATACCCCACAATGCCGATCATGGCAGCGTTGTCGGTACAATATTCAAATTTAGGGATATAGGTTGTCCAACCAAGGGTTTCCTCGGCTTCTTTTAATCTATTCCGAATTCCAGAGTTGGCCGCAACACCACCACCAATGGCAACTTGTTGAATACCTGTTTGTTCCACGGCAAGTTTCAGTTTATCCATCAAAACCTCCAAAATTGTAAATTGTACCGAAGCGCAGATATCATTGATGTTTTCTGAAACAAAATCGGGATTGTTTCTGGTCTCTCGCTGCAAAAAATACAGGATGCTCGTCTTTAACCCACTAAAACTGAAGTTGAGGCCATCCACTTTGGGTTTCGGAAAATCAAAGGCCAAAGGGTTGCCCTGTTGGGCATATTTGTCCACCAACGGGCCACCGGGATAGGGCAGTCCCATGAGTTTGGCACTTTTGTCAAAGGCCTCACCTACTGCATCATCCAGGGTTTCGCCCAAAACTTCCATCGTAAAATGGTCGGTGACCTTTACAATTTGGGTATGCCCCCCGCTTATGGTCATGGCCAAAAATGGGAATGTAGGCGCTGTTTGGGTTTCATCTTCAATAAAGTGGGCCAGAATATGGGCCTCCATGTGGTTTATCTCGATCAAAGGAATGTTTAGACCTAGGGCCAACGACTTGGCAAAGGAAGTGCCCACAAGTAATGAACCCATGAGTCCCGGGCCGCGCGTAAAGGCTATGGCGGATAGTTGTTTTTTGTCGATATTTGCCTTGGCCAAGGCTTGGTGTACCACAGGGACAATGTTTTGTTGATGGGCCCGCGATGCCAACTCTGGGACAACACCTCCATATTGCTTGTGGATTTCTTGTGTGGCCACCACATTGCTCAGTACTTTTGTATTGCAGAGAATTGCGGCGGACGTATCATCACATGATGATTCAATTGCAAGAATGTAATTTTTTGAATTTGCCACTGGTTTGGAACAAAAATTGGACATCAAAGGTAAAACATAAAGCCCTATCAAAAAACTTCGGAAAATACTGCTTCGTTTCCTATTGGCTATTTTGCTGATATTGGTATTGGGCTCTTTGATTTTATCCATGCCAGCGGTACAGACCAAAATAGCCAAATATGCCACGGAATCCATCAACAAGGAATTTGGCACCAATATTCAGATTGATATGGTCAGTCTATCCCTTTTTAATCTGAACGCAGGAATCAAGGGCATTTATATTGAAGATTACAAAAAAGACACCTTGGCTCATATCGATAAACTGACCACCTCAGTATTGAATATTAGGAATATGGTCAATGGCAAATTAGAGTTCGGGGATATTGAGATCGATGGTCTTTTCTTCAACCTGAAGACGTATGAGGGGGAATCCGATACCAATCTGGATGTTTTTGTTGCCAAACTGGACGATGGGAAACCCAGACCTCCAGGAACCCCACCTTTTTTTATGTCATCGGAAGGGATAGAGATCAATGAAGGACGGTTTATGCTCAGCGATGAAAACCTGGAGTCCGCAGAAGTGCTGAATTTTACCGATTTAAAAATAGTGGCCAACGATTTTCAAATTTTGGGGCCACAGGTCACTTTGAATATTGAGGACCTTTCCTTGGATGCGAAAAGAGGGCTTCGGCTTAAAAAATTGGCCACGGATTTTACCTATACCAAGCAGCAGATGCGGTTTGATTCATTGCTCATAGACACGGAGCAATCAGAACTTAAAGGGAATCTCGTTTTCAATTACAATCGTGAGGATTTTGCACAATTTGTGGACCGTGTTCAAATTGATGCCAATTTCACGGAATCTACGGTGGCCCTCAATGAGGTGAACGCATTTTACGATGAATTTGGGCAGGACAGGGTGGTCACCCTTACCGGTGATTTTGGAGGAGTACTCAATAAGTTAGAGGTTGACAATTTATTTCTTTACACGGACAACACGGGCGTGCGCGGTGATTTTGAGTTGGACAACATGTTCACGGATCAGGCACCGTTTGTGATTCGAGGTGATATTGACAATCTCACGTCCAGTTATTACCAATTACGAGCACTTTTGCCCAATATTTTGGGCAGGAACATCCCGGAATCCGTTCAGAAATTGGGACAATTTACCGTTCGCGGAGATGCAGAGGTAACCGAGACGTCCCTTGATGTAAAAGCCAATCTCAACACCGCAGTGGGGAGCAGTTATTTGGATGTGCAAATGACAAACCTCCAAGCAAAAGATGATGCTTCGTACATTGGTTTTATCTCACTTATAGATTTTGATCTGGGAGAATTTACCGGTGACGATGAACTGGGACTCACCTCTTTGGATATGAATGTTGAAGGAAAGGGTTTTGTTGCTGAAAATTTGAATACCGAGGTCATTGGAGAGGTATATAAAATACAGTTCAATGGGTATGAATACAACGACATTAAAATTTCAGGGATACTCAAAGATCAGTTGTTTGATGGCTCCTTGCTCTGCAACGATGAAAATTTCCGGTTCGATTTTAAGGGGTTGGCCGATTTTGGGGGTATTGAGAACAAGTTCAACTTTATTGCAGCGGTGGATTATGCCGATTTAAAGGAGCTCAATTTTATTGATGACAGCATTTCCATTTTCAAGGGGCATGTGAACATGGATATTGAAGGAAGTACCTTGGACGATATGGCAGGGCAAATGCGCTTTTCCAACACCACCTATCAAAACCAAAATTCCACCTACTATTTTGAGGATTTTTCGGTGTATTCCTCTTTTGACCAAGACACGGTCAGAACGGTGGAGATCAATTCTCCAGATATCATCACCGGATATGTAAGAGGAAAATTTAAAGTCAATGAAATTGGAAAATTGGTACAGAACTCGGTGGGGAGCATTTATACCAATTACAAACCCTATGAAATTTCGGAGGGGCAGCGTTTGGATTTCAATTTTAAGATATACAATAAGATTGTCGATGTCTTTTTCCCGGAAGTGGCCTTTGACCCCAATACTTTTATACGGGGCAACATTATTGCGGACGAAGGAGACTTTAAGCTCACCTTTAAATCGCCCAGTATTGAGGCCTTTGGAAACGAGTTTGATAATATTGAATTAAAGATTGACAATAAAAACCCCCTTTTCAACACCTATGTTTCTGTTGGCGATATGTCCACGCCCTATTATGATGTAAAGGATTTTAGCTTGATCAACACCACCTTGAAAGATACCCTGTTCTTTAGAACAGAGTTCAAAGGAGGCAGTGAATACAATGACAGCTACAACCTCAATTTCTATCACACGTTCAATGAGAATAATAGGTCCGTTATTGGGCTAAAGAAATCCGATGTTAGTTTTAAGGGCAACACCTGGATACTGAACAAAGATGGGAACAGCCAGAACAAGGTCATCATCAACAGAACGTTGGACAGCATTCGCATAGAGGATGTGGTGATGGACAATGACAACAGCGAGCAGATTCGCCTTAGGGGTGAGTTTGCCGATTCAACCTATAAAGATTTGGATCTTCAGTTTAAGATCGTTTCCCTGAACAAGATCACCCCTGCCATAGATAGTTTAAAACTAAATGGCTCTGTGGACGGTTTTCTCAATATTTTGCAGAAAGATGGAAAGTATTTGCCCACATCAAGCTTAAATATCAGCAATTTCACTGTCAACGACATTCGTTTGGGAGATTTGGAAGTTGGAATATTCGGAAACAATGACCTTACCCAGTTTGGGGTGAGCACATGGCTCAACGATAATGGAAAGGAGAAGATGAGCATAAATGGAAAGGTCACCAATATTAACAACAAGCAGGAACTGGATCTATCCGCAAATTTCACGGATTTTAATTTGGAACCGTTTGCCCCTTTGGGGGAGGATGTCATATCCAATATCAGGGGGAGCATCATTGGAAGCGCCAAGGTCACGGGAAGTGTCAATAACCCTTCCATTAACGGTTCGCTCAGTTTGGTAAATGCTGGGATTGGGATTCCCTACCTGAATGTGGATTATAATTTTGCACAGTATTCCCGTGTGCGTTTGTTTGATCAAACCTTCTATTTTGAGAACGTGGGACTTTCAGATGTTGTTGAAGGCACAACCGCCACCTTGGACGGCACCATTAGCCATACCGGTTTTGAGGATTGGTATCTGGGGCTGGATGTGGACACCAAGAACAATCGGTTTATGATCCTGAACACCGAGTTTAATGAAGAATCACTGTATTACGGTACAGGCTTTATCAACGGAACAGGGAGTATATATGGCCCAACCGATGCCCTTACCATTTCTGTGGATGCCACAACCGCCAGGGGGACGTCCCTAAAAATCCCTTTGAGCGATGTTACCAGTGTGGGCGATTATTCCTTTATCAATTTTATTGAAAAGGGAGAATCGGAATCCTTTACGGATGAGCGTGTATTGCAGGATTATCAAGGTTTGGAAATGGCCTTTGACTTGGCCGTGACCCCAGAGGCCGAGGTGGAGATCGTGGTGGACCAAAGCACGGGAAGCTCACTCAAAGGGACTGGAGAAGGAATTTTGCTGATAGAGATCAATACCAATGGGAAGTTCAATATGTATGGGGACTTCGTTGTGGTCACCGGGGAATACAACTTTAAGTATGGTGGGGTTATTGATAAAAAGTTCAAGGTGCGCCCGGGGGGCACCATTCTTTGGGAACGAGATCCCTTGGCTGCACAATTGAATTTGGAAGCGGTGTACTCCCTGAATGCCAATCCAGCACCGCTGCTGGACAATCCCGGGTATACGGGAAGAATTCCCACCGAGGTGGTGGTTCGTTTGAATGGGGAACTGGAGAGCCCCACCATTGATTTTGGCATTGATTTTCCAGGAACAAATTCAGTGGTACAGTCCGAGTTGGAATACAGATTACAGGATCCCACCGTAAAAGAGCGGAATGCTTTTTTCCTTTTGGCACAGGGAACTTTTGTGAACCCACAATCAGGCATCAACCAACAAGCGGTAACAGGGAACCTCATTCAAACGGCATCGGGCCTGCTCAATCAGATTTTGGCAGGGAACAATGATAAGTTCAATCTGGGGCTGTCCTATGAACAAGGCCTTATCGATCCCAATGCGGACATTCAAACCGAAAACAGGATAGGGGTCACCGTTTCCACACAGATATCAGACCGCATTCTGGTCAATGGTAGGGTAGGAGTTCCCGTTGGAGGCGTTTCAGAAACCGTGGTGGCGGGCGATGTTGAGGTTCAAGTATTGCTGAACGAGCAAGGAACCCTCAGTGCCAAGATTTTTAACCGGGAAAATCAAATACAGCAGTTCCTGGCCGAACGGCAGGGCTATACCCAAGGCTTGGGGCTTTCATACCAGGTCGATTTCAATAGTTTTAAGGAGTTGATGCAAAAAGTTTTCAATAAAAAAGAGGAAAAGGCAGCCCCCCAAAAACAGGAAGAACCTCAAGAGCCTGTGGAGACCATGGGGCAAGATAGTTTGATACGTTTTTTGCCCAAAAAAGAGTCGCCTCTTAAACAACCCTAGACAAGCATAATTTTTTTCACTGTTTTTGATGAAATTCTTACGAAAACGTTTGAAGTTTCAAGTGAAAACAAATAAATTATCAAGGCATTCATAAATTAAATAAAGTTTCCTAGTTTTGACCCTTTAAAATTTTGAATGGCCTCAGAAATTAAGAAAATAGGAGTTTTTACCTCCGGTGGAGACTCTCCAGGGATGAATGCGGCAATCCGCTCTGTTGTGCGTACATGCGCATATCTAAAAATTGAATGTGTAGGGATTTACAGAGGGTACCAAGGAATGATCGAAGGCGATTTCAAGACATTGGATGCCCGTAGTGTAAATAACATCATCAATAAAGGAGGGACAATCCTAAAATCTGCACGTTGCCAAGAGTTCCGTACAAAGGAAGGAAGAAAGAAAGCTTACGACCAATTAAAGAAAGAAGGTATTGATGCTTTTGTGGTCATTGGAGGAAACGGAAGTTTTGCAGGAGCCATGCTCTTTAATGAAGAATACGGTTTCCCCATTATGGGAATTCCAGGCACCATAGACAATGACATTTTGGGATCTTCATATACCATTGGTTTTGATACAGCCATCAATACGGTTGTTGATGCCATTGACAAGATTCGGGATACGGCCAGTTCGCACAACCGTTTGTTCTTCGTGGAAGTGATGGGTCGGGATGTGGGCCATATTGCCTTGAACGCTGGAGTTGGTGCCGGAGCCGAAGAAATATTGATTCCCGAACAAAATTTGGGACTGGAACGTTTGTTGGATTCCTTAAAACGCAGTAAAAAGTCTGGAAAATCATCCAGTATCGTTATTGTGGCCGAAGGTGACAAAACGGGTAAAAATGTATTCGAACTAAAAGAATATGTGGAGGAGCACCTACCCATTTACGATGTTAGGGTATCCGTGCTCGGCCATATGCAGCGAGGAGGAAACCCCAGTTGCTTTGACCGCGTTCTGGCCAGTAGGATGGGTGTAAAGGCCGTTGAGAGCTTATTGGAAGGTAAATCAAACTATATGGTGGGCATCCGCGATACCAAATTGGTGTTGACGCCCATCGCCGAAGCCATCAAGGCACATACAGAAATTGACGAAGAGCTCATCAGAGTTTCCGATATAATGACAACTTAATGTAAAAACTAAAAAAGAGAACATGTCAAATTTAAAAATAGGAATCAACGGATTCGGTAGGATTGGAAGGTTGGTATTTCGTGCAACCGTTAAAAGGGATAATGTGGATGTTGTGGCCATCAACGATTTGTTGGATGTGGAACATCTTGCGTATTTGTTGGAGTACGACTCTGTACATGGTAGGTTCGATGGGACTGTTGAAGTTAAAGACGGCCATCTCGTTGTAAATGGGAAAACCATCAGAATTACCGCGGAGCGCGACCCCAAAAACCTAAAATGGGATGAGGTAGGTGCCGATGTCGTTGCCGAATGTACCGGTATTTTCACCACTTTGGAAACTGCCCAATACCACATTGATGGTGGTGCCAAAAAAGTGGTTATCTCCGCTCCATCCAAGGATGCCCCCATGTTTGTAATGGGTGTTAACCATAAAGATGTAAAGGCAACGGACACTATTATTTCCAATGCTTCATGTACAACCAACTGCCTTGCCCCATTGGCAAAGGTATTGGATGATGAATTTGGTATCGAGGAAGGATTAATGACAACCGTTCATGCCACCACTGCAACACAAATGACCGTGGATGGTCCTTCAAGAAAAGATTATAGGGGTGGTAGAAGTGCACTTCTCAACATCATTCCTGCATCAACTGGTGCAGCCAAGGCCGTTACAAAAGTAATTCCAGCTCTGGAAGGAAAATTGACAGGGATGGCCTTTAGGGTGCCCACTGCCGATGTTTCTGTGGTTGACTTGACCGTTAGATTGGAAAAGGAAACCTCCTATGAAGAAATCAAGAAAGCATTCAAAAAAGCGGCAGATGGCGAGTTGGCCGGAATTTTGGGGTATACTGAAGAAGCAGTGGTTTCCCAAGATTTTGTTGGTGATGTCAGAACGAGCATTTTTGATGCCGGTGCTGGAATTGAACTGAATTCCAAGTTTTTCAAGGTTGTTTCTTGGTACGACAACGAAACTGGGTACTCCAATAAATTGGTCGACTTGGCTGTGCACGCTGCTAGCCTTTAATTTATTATCTTACTATACTATGTCCTGAAAGGGGGGCAACCCTCTTTCAGGATTCAATCTAAACACTGACGTATGATATTGATTGTGGATAGTGGCGCCACAAAATCCGATTGGATTGCCCTGGACGATAAGGGGGAACAACTGTTTCTTACCCAGACTTTGGGACTTAGTCCCGAGGTGCTTACCCGTGAGGTGATCGAAGATCGTTTGGCCAACAATTTTGAGCTTTCAAAGAACAAGGCAGATGTTCGTCAGTTGTATTTCTATGGTGCTGGATGCGGAACGGACAGAATGAAGAATTTCTTGAAGGAAATCTTCAAGGACTTTTTCCCAAACGCCAAGACGGAGGTTCGTGAAGATACCTATGCGGCCATCTATTCCACAACCAAGATTGGTCGTCAAGGTATTGTTTGCATTTTGGGTACAGGTTCTAACTGTAGCTATTATGATGGCCACCAATTGTTTCAAAAAGTGACGTCCTTGGGCTATATTTTAATGGACGATGGCAGCGGTAATTTCTTCGGAAGAAAACTGCTGCGGGATTATTATTTCCATAAGATGCCGCAAGATTTGGGCATTAAGTTTGCCAAGGAATATAACCTTGATGCGGATGTCATCAAGGAAAACCTATACAAACAGCCCAATCCAAACACCTATTTGGCCACTTTTGCCCGTTTTATCATTGAAAATAAGGAACACCCCTACTGCAAAGGGGTCATAGAAAAGGGGCTACAGCAGTTTGTGAACAACTATATCATGCAATTTGAGCTCGCCACAAAAGTCCCAATAAGCTTTGTGGGCAGTATTGCCCATTTTTTACAAGATGAGCTAACGGCCTGTTTGGAGCGAAATGATTTGATTTTGGGTGTCATTCGCAGAAGACCCATAGAAGGGCTGGTGGAGTTTCACAAAGAAACTATTTAACCGCGATCATAGAAATCTCCACATTCACGAACTTGGGAAGGTTCGCTACCTCTACTGTTTCCCTGGCAGGTGCGGTCTCCGGGTCAAAATAAGTACTGTACACCTCATTTATTTGTGAGAACTGGTTCATGTCCTTAATAAAAATTGAGGTCTTTACCACATTCTCAAAAGTCATGTCAGCAGCTTCCAAAATGGCCTTCAGGTTTTCCAAGGATTGTTTGGTCTCTGTTTTTACATCTCCTTTTACCAGCTCCCCTGTTGCCGGGTCAAGGGCAATTTGCCCCGAAATATATAAGGTATCCTTGATAAGGACCGCTTGATTGTAGGGGCCTATTGGGTCGGGTGCTTTGCTGGTATTGACTATTTTTTTCATAGTTATGGTTTTTATCCTTTAGGTGAGGTGTATGTGAAGGTATTCAAAATTATCGCCTGCCACTAAAAGGTTGGCTTCTATTTTCCCATTTCAGGTCACTGAGTATGGAACTCTTTATTCCAATAAAGAAATACCACCGTTCGAAACGTCCAAAGGGAGTCCAATCAAAACTGAGCCTAAAACTGTTCAGGTCACGCTTAAAATTAAAACGGGTGTCGGCGAATCCCTTGTTCTTCAAATCATACCCAGAATTGAAACCAACCTCCCATTTAGGGGAAAGCTGGATGTTTCCGGTAAACATTAAGGAATGGTTGGTGATTTCTTTCTCGCGATTTCTATTGCTATAGGTAGCCACATAGGTCAGTCGCATATCCCATGGGATTTTTGTCCCATAAACAGGGTTCTCTTCACCCGAGCCCTCTTGGCCATCGCGTTGAAAATGGGGCTGACCATCCTCGGCACCTCTTAGTTCAAAGGGGTTGGCACCATAATCGGTATCCTGTGCGGCTTGATCATCTGACTTCTTTTTGCCCCCTTTTTTGAACATTTCACTGTCAATGGAAAAACCCGTGTTCAACCGGGCTGAGGTAAGCCGGGCCAACCCACCTCCATTCTTAATGTTCAAGGTGTTTATCCGTCTGCCGTTGTTGTCGATGGCATAGGGATCAAAGGTAGCGGAGAAGTTTATGGGGACGTTTTTGATTATTTCTGTGGCCCCACTCATGTTGATAGGGCTCAATTTTAGGGAATCTGCTTCAAAATTGTAACTGGTTGAAAAGGTCAGGTTGCTTAAGATGCTTACTTTTTTGGGTTCCGTGGCGGTGGAATCCTTATCACGTACCTTCGCCTCAAGCGTATTCTGCAAGGAAAAGTTAAGGGAGCTTCCCCGTGTCAAGGATGGACGCCCATAGATACTGGTCTCAAAAGGGGTGTATTGCACATCTTCCCCATCCTCATCGGTATAGGTTTCATAAAATTGCTCAAAGGAAGGGGTGTAGCTATACCCAATGGAAGGCCGCATTACATGGCGTATGGCCTGGATTTTTTTGTCCTCACCAAAATTGAAGGTACCGTAGACAACGGTTCCCAAACTTGCCCCTAAGTTATATCGGTTGAACCTATCAAACCCAGGAATGGTATCGGTGACCACCGCTTCTTGATCAGCATCATACCTACGGCGCAGGGTTTCCAAGGTCCAAACATCTTCATAACTACCATTTAAACTTACGCTGAGGTATTTTGCCACTTTAAAGTTCGTGCCGATTGGAATCCGATGTCGGGCTCCAACACGGGCATCCTCGAACATTTTACTGGTAAAAAAATCCTCTTCGGTTGTGGTAATGCTGTTTTGTGCGTTTACATCATATTGAAAGTTGATGTTCTGTATAATCCCTTTTTTAATCCCGTCCCTTTTGGCAAATGGGAAAATTCGCTCCATACTGGCTTGTAGGGTAGGCAATGACATGTTGATGGACTGTGTTCTGGAGTTTTGGGTATGGCTCAGGGTTAAACTCGCATTTACCGATGGATAGGCCGGAAACGTTTTGGAATAACTTATGGATGAAGCAAAAGTGTTCGTCTGCGAATTATTCCGGTTGACCTGATTGAGCGAGTTGGTATAGTACTGACTGCTACCCAGGTTCACTGAAGCGGAAAAGCGGGAATAGGGACTTGCCTTAGTGTCTTGTGAGTGGGATATTCTGATATTGTAGTTGCTCGTTCGGCTAAAATCATCAAACCCCTTTTGGCTTCGGATGAGGTTCTCGTAACTCAAATTAACATTCCCCCTAAATTTATAGCGTTTGGCATATATGGACTGTGCACGGAAGCCGTAGCTGCCATTGGTATAAAAATCACCCATGACACTTAAATCCACATTGTCGTTTATGGGCAGATAATACCCTCCATTTTGCAAAAAATAGCCACGTTGGGGGTCATTGCCAAATGTTGGGAAAATAAGCCCGGCCACTCGCCCCGTGGTCAATGGAAAATAGGCAAACGGTAAAGCAACGGGAGTGGGAACATCCACAATATACATATTGCTAAAACCGGCAATGATTTTCTTTTTGGGCACAAACTTGGCTTTGCGCACCCTAATGTAATAATCGGGATTCGCCGTATCCTTTGAGGTGGTCAATTTCCCTTCGTGTAAAAAATAGACCGAATCGTTTTCCTTTTTGGTAATTTCGGCATAAACGTTCATGGCATCGCTGCCCAATGGCCCTATGCCTGCCTGTTGTTCCGTTCTGGAGTTCCAGATGAGCGCTTTTTGGGTGTCAAAATTAAAGCGAATGGAATCCGGTCTAACCTCATTGTCACCTTGTTTGAAGAAGGGCAACTGTGTAAAATTGCCTTCCTCATCTTTTATCCGTCCGGCGTACACTTCATTCTTCACATAATCCATTACAATGATGCCTGCCTTGAGCTCGGTATCTTGATAATAGATCTCGGCTTCATCGTACAGATAGATCTTATTGTCTTTTTGGCTCAATCGTACATAATCCTTGGCCTTATATTTAATTTTATCCAGCAGCAGCGGTTGGTTGCCTTGCACAGAATCCACAGCTACAGAATCCACGGAAATGGAATCATTAAGGATGTTGGCCGGCATCAACGGAGCGGTAATGCTATCCTGTACAGCTTTGATGGGCAAAGGCGTAATAGGGTCTTCCTGAGCTGTTATGGTATGGCTGCCGCAAAGAAGAACAAATAGGAAAACTAAAAGATGTTTGTTTGATTGCAACGTGATAAATCCTATTTTTGTGCTGGGTTGGCTCAGTTTTTGTGCTCAAACTTACATATATTTTTTGTTCCGCTTATTGGGGATTACGATATTTTTAACCAATATTGGGGCACTATAAATAAACAGTTCTTATGAATAAAAGTTGGATTACATTTTTCGTTTTATTATTCATAACCCCAATACTGATTTCGTTTACCATTACTGATTTACAAAAAACACCCAATGATAAATTCATTGTGGTTCTTGATGCTGGACATGGCGGACATGATCCGGGCAATATAGGTAATGGGTATTTAGAAAAGGATATTGCCCTAAACGTAGTGCTCGAAGCTGGTAAGGAATTGGAAAAGGACCCCTCCATCAAAGTCCTTTATACCAGAAATGATGATACTTTCGTGGATCTCTTCAAAAGAGGGGAGATTGCCAATCAGGCCAATGCAGATCTGTTTGTGTCCGTACATTGCAACTCCCACAATTCCGATGCCAATGGCGCGGAAACCTTTGTTCTGGGACTGCATGCCAATCAGCGTAATTTTGAAGTGGCCAAAAAAGAGAACTCCGTAATTTATCTGGAGGATGATTATGCACAGCGTTATGCGGAGTACGATATCAATTCTCCAGAGTCCATCATTGGCCTGACCATTATGCAGGAAGAATTTTTGGACCAGAGCATTCTTTTGGGCAAGAAGCTTCAGGACAACTTTACCAAAAGGCTAAAAAGAAAGGATAGAAAGGTAAAACAGGCTGGTTTCATTGTATTGCACCAAACCTTCATGCCCAGTGTTTTGGTTGAGACCGGCTTTTTGACCAACAAAAGTGAGGGAGGTTATCTAAACTCCAAAAATGGCCAACGTGAGATGGGCAAGGCCATTGCAGATGCCATTTTAGCCTATAAGTCGGAAATCAATACCGGTGTCAATACCAGTACAGTCTCCACTGAAATAGAAGATGCCGAGGTTGCAGTCAATATTCCGGAGGAAACCAAGAGTGAAGGAACACCCCCCGATAAAGCCGAAGAAACTCCCAAAAAGGAAGAAACAATTGTTTCATCCACCCCAAAAGAAGAAACTACGCCACCTGTTGTATCAACAAATTCGGGAGTGGTTTTTAAGGTACAGCTTTTGGCAAGTGCCAAGAGTATTCCCTTAAAAGGAGAGAACTTTAACGGGTTGGGTGAATTGTCCAGGGAGCCGTATAAAAACCTTTACAGATACATGTATGGCAATGCCAATACATTGGATGATGCAAAAAAGCTCAAGGCCAACGCAGACGCCAAAGGCTACACAACCTCATATATTGTGGCCTATAAAGATGGTAAGCGAGTGCCTTTGTCACAAGCAACCAACTAGATGAACATCTTTGACAGCCTTGTCAAAATTATTCCTAATTTTGTTTGAACCATAAACCGAATCCTTTGAAGCTATCCAGGGAAGTAAAAACCGGGGTTATTGTACTTGTAGGAATTTTGGCCTTTATTTTTGGGCTGAGCTATTTAAAATCCTCCCCACTTTTCGAAAACAATAAAACTTTTTATGCCGTGTACGAGAATGTGGGCGGTTTACAACCAGGAACACAAGTATCCATAAATGGATATAATGTTGGGAATGTCACCAGTATTGGCTTTAAGGATAGTTCCGGAAAGTTGTTGGTGGCCTTTACTGTGAGCAATGAATTTGATTTTTCCCAAAACAGTATCGCCGAGCTTTTTGACACCGGTATCATTGGAGGGAAGGGAATTCAGATCGTTCCTGTTTTTGATGGGGCCCCCAACGCAAAATCAGGGGATACCTTACAATCCAAGATAAAACCGGGTATCACCGAGCTGGTACAGCAAAAGCTCACCCCATTGCAAATGAAGGTGGAAGGGGCGGTTTCCAATGCAGACACCCTGTTGATGAACGTTAATCAGATATTGGACGATCCCACAAAAAAACAACTGAAGGAAACCATTGTGTCATTGAACCAATTGGTAAAAGCGTTTAAGGGCAGTGCCGATAAAATAAATGTATTGTTGGAGAACAATCAGGAACAATTGGACAGTTCCCTCAAAAATGTAAGCAAGATCACCTCCAATTTTTCAAAACTCTCCGATTCCTTGGCGAGCGTGGATTTGGCAGGAACCCTGACCAATTTCCAGACCACCGTGGATAAATTGAACGCCATACTCGGAAAAATTGAGAAAGGTGAAGGGTCTTTGGGCAAACTGCACCAAGATGATGCCCTGTACAACAATTTGTCAGCAGCTTCAAGGGAGTTGGACCTCCTGTTGCAGGATTTCAGGCTCAATCCCAAGAGGTACGTCAATGTATCCGTTTTTGGAAAAAAGCAAAAGGAATATACCCTTCCGGAAAATGATCCTGCCGATTCAACCCAGACCCAGAACTAGCGCATGATGGAATATTTGCCCAATATACTTTTTGTGATAGCCCTAATTGTAGGTATCGGTTTCTTTACTCGAAATGTAAAAAAGCTGACCCGAAACATCAAATTGGGCAAGGATGTGGATGTTAGTGACAACAAGCCCCAACGCTGGAGAAATATGGTCCGGATTGCTTTGGGACAGACCAAAATGGTGGTTCGCCCCGTAGCAGGGCTCATGCACATCATTGTGTATTTGGGCTTTATCATCATCAACATTGAAGTGTTGGAAATTATTTTGGATGGAATTTTGGGAACCCATAGATTGTTTGCTCCCCTAGGTACGGTATATGATGTCTTGATCGCTTCTTTTGAAATTTTGGCCTTGTTGGTCATTGTGGCCGTGGTTGTTTTTTGGATCAGACGGAATGTCATCAAACTCAAGCGCTTCATCAAACCTGAAATGAAAGGTTGGCCAAAAACCGATGGAAACATGATTCTTTACATAGAATTTGTACTGATGATCCTGTTCCTCACTATGAATGCTGCCGATTTTCAACTACAGCAAATGGGTGCTGCCCATTACACCAAGGCAGGAATGTTTCCTATCAGTCAATTTATAACACCTTTGCTGGATGGGCTTTCCATGTCCTCCTTGATTTTGATTGAACGAACAGCGTGGTGGTTGCACATTTTGGGCATCTTGGCCTTTTTGAACTATCTCTATTATTCAAAACATTTGCACATTCTTTTGGCTTTTCCCAATACGTATTATGGTAGGGTGAAACCACAGGGGCAATTCAATAACTTGGAATCCGTTACCAATGAGGTCAAATTGATGATGGACCCTAATGCGGACCCATTTGAAGCACCTACGGAAGATGATGATGCAGGAGAGCCTGAAAAATTTGGGGCATCCGATGTCATGGACCTGAATTGGGTGCAGTTGTTAAGTGCCTATACCTGTACCGAATGTGGAAGATGCACTTCAGAATGTCCGGCCAACCAAACCGGAAAGAAATTATCGCCCCGAAAAATCATGATGGACACCCGTGACCGGTTGGAGGAAGTTGGGAAGATCATGGATGCCAACAAAGGCGAATTTGTTTCCGATGGCAAACAATTATTAAATGATTACATCACCCCGGAAGAACTTTGGGCCTGTACTACCTGCAATGCTTGTGTAGAAGCTTGCCCGGTAAGTATAGACCCCTTGTCCATCATTGTGGAGATGCGTCGCTACTTGGTCATGGAACAATCTGCGGCTCCCATGGAGTTGAACAATATGATGTCCAACATTGAAAATAATGGTGCACCTTGGCCCTACAATCAAATGGACCGTTTAAACTGGGTAAACGAATAAATCTACAACTATGAGCGAGCAACTGAAGGTTAAAACCATGCAGGAGTTTATGGCAGAAGGAAAGCAGCCCGAAATTTTGTTTTGGGTAGGCTCTGCGGGTAGTTATGATGATCGAGCCAAAAAAATTACCAGGGCGTTTGTGAAGTTGTTGAACAAAGCCGAAGTCGATTTTGCTGTTTTGGGCACCGAAGAAAGTTCCACAGGAGATCTCGCAAAACGGGCCGGGAACGAGTTTTTGTTCCAGATGCAGGCCATGATGAACATTGAATTGCTGAACGGCTACGAAATAAAGCGAATCGTTACCTGCGACCCGCATTCCTTCAATACGCTTAAAAATGAATATCCAGGTTTGGGGGGCAATTATGATGTTGTCCACCATACCCAATATCTAAAAGAACTGATAGACCAAGGTCGTTTAACCGTAAAAGGGGAAGGGTACAAGGGAAAACGCATTACCTTCCATGACCCCTGCTATTTGGGCAGGGCAAATTCAGTTTATGAGGCACCCAGGGAATTGCTCTCCAAAACCAACGCGGAATTGGTGGAGATGAAACGGCACAAAAAAACAGCCTTGTGCTGTGGGGCCGGAGGTGCCCAAATGTTCAAAGAACCGGAAAAAGGGGATATGGACATTAACGTAATGCGAACCAAAGATGCTTTGGAGACCCAACCCAATATCATTGCAACGGGTTGCCCGTATTGCAATACCATGATGACGGATGGCATCAAAGCACATGAAAAAGAAGACAGTGTTACTGTTTTGGATGTAGCCGAAGTATTGGCAAACTCCCTAAATTTGTAAGAATAAAATTGTCCCCTTGAGGCCTGACTGCCGCAGGCAGTGGACTACAGGGGTGTTCCACGAAAAAAATAAAACATGCTAGTAGATTTTAATGAATTGCCAGACCACTCCCGAATTTGGATTTATCAGGCCAACAGGAGTTTTACGGATGAGGAACAGAAAGAATTGGAGGAAAGCCTAACGGGTTTTCTAAAGGAATGGACGGCCCATGGCAGTGATTTGCATGCCGGTTTTGAGATAAAATACAAGCGATTTATCGTAATCGGATTGGATCAGACCAATGCAAGTGCATCGGGTTGTTCCATTGATGCATCGGTACATTTTATCCAAAGTTTGGAGCAGAAATACAATGTGGAACTGCTGGACAGGATGAACGTTTCCTTCAAGCAAGGAGAATTTATCGCATACAAATCATTGAAGGATTTCAAGAAGATGGCAAAGGCCAAGTCTGTTTCTCCAAATACCATTGTATTCAACAATTTGGTGGCCACAAAACAGGAATATTTGGAAAATTGGGAAGTACCCGCCAGTGAAAGTTGGCATGCCCGATTTGTATAGTCACCAAAAGGGTTGAATTTCAGGTAGCAACAGTTCTCGCTATAAAATTCTTTTAGAATTTAACCCGAACTGACAATTATCCCCAAAAATTGACTTACTCTTAAATAATCTTAATTTCTGTGCATTCTTCGACGAAATGCAATATTTTTATCAGCAATAAGTTCATGTCCTAGACAAGATATTTATGCGCATAAAGCTATATCTCCCCATTTTCATACTTTTTACTTTGCATGCACTGGGCCAAACTAACCCATTGGTCACCAAAGATTCCCTTGTCCAAGCCAATTGGGTGAAGGGCCAATACAACAGGATGACCCTGGAAGAACGGGTGGGGCAGCTGTTTATGGTGAGCATTGCATCCAATCAAGATCAAGCCTCAAAGGACAAAATCAAAAAACTTGTGCAGGAACAAGGCATTGGAGGGGTGATTTTTTTGGCAGGGGGACCTGTTCAACAGACAAAATTGACCAACGAATACCAATCTGAATCCAAAGTACCATTACTCATTGGTTCCGATGCCGAATGGGGCATGGCCATGCGGTTGGACTCCACCTTTGCGTTTCCTTGGAACATGACATTAGGGGCCATTCAGGATAATTCCCTTGTGGAAAAAGTGGGCTATCAAATAGGAAAACATGCCAAGCGGATGGGGGTTCATATCAATTTTGCCCCAGATTTGGATGTGAACAATAACCCTCAAAACCCCATAATTGGCAATCGCTCCTTTGGGGAAGACCCTAAAAATGTAGCCCAGAAAGGGATAGCATTTATAAAAGGAATGGAACGAGCCGGTGTTTTGTCCTGTGGAAAACACTTTCCGGGACATGGCGATACGGCCACCGATTCCCATAAGGCGTTGCCCATAATTAATTCAACACGGGAACAATTGGATTCCATTGAACTGTATCCTTTCAAAAGAGCCATTGAAAGTGGGTTGAGTTCCACCATGATTGCCCATTTGGATGTACCCAGTTTGGAAAATAGGGAAGGGTATCCGTCATCACTTTCCAACGATATTGTCTACCAACTACTGCAAAATGAGATGGGCTTTAAGGGACTGGTTTTTACGGATGCCTTGAACATGAAGGCCGTATCGCAGTTTGCACCGGATGGAGAAGTGGAACTACAAGCATTTTTGGCAGGGAATGATATGCTCTTGATGCCCGAAAATGTATTGAAGGCCAAGGAAAAACTGATTGAAGCCTATAACACAGGTGTCATTTCAGAAGCACGATTGGCCCATTCGGTCAAAAAAATATTGATGGCCAAGTACAAAGCAGGTCTGTACAGCTATCAGCCCGTTGATTTGGAAAATCTTTACGAGGATTTAAACAGTATTGAAAACGATGTGGTGTACGAGGAGGCCATTGAAGGAGCCATAACAGTGGCCAAGAACAATTTTTCCCTGATGCCCATCAAAAAACTGGACAACAAGAAAATTGCCTATGTGCATTTTGGGGATGATTCCGGTTCCACTTTTATTGAAACCCTGAACAAATATTTTAAGGTTACAGAGATCAAGGCAAGAGACATAGCAGGGTATAAAAAAGAGCTGGCCAATTATAATCTGGTGATCATCGGGTTTCACAAGAGCAATGAAAGCCCTTGGCAAGGATATAAGTTTTCCAAAAATGAACTGTTTTGGTTGGAAGAGATTTCAAGATTGCGGACCAGCAACACCATCTTGACTCTTTTTGCAAAACCTTATGCATTACTGGATGTACTCAATTTTGGTACTATGGATGGTGTGGTTGTTGGGTATCAGAACAGTAAAATAGCCCAAGAAAAAGCGGCAGAGGTCATTTTTGGGGCCATAGGCGCCACCGGAAAGCTCCCTGTTTCGGCCCATGGTGAGTTTCCCGTGAATACAGGGATTGAGGTAAAACCCATACAACGATTGGGGTACAGCATCCCAGAAAGGGTTGGGATGAGTTCCTCACAACTGGCCATGGTGGATACGCTGGTGCAAGATGGTTTGGATTCGTTGATGTTCCCGGGCGCACAGGTGCTTATCGCCAGGAAGGGCAAGGTCATTTACAACAAGAATTTTGGCAAACCCACCTACAACGCTGAAGAGCACATCAATGAAGAATCCATTTACGACTTGGCCTCATTGACCAAAATTCTCTCCACACTCCCATTGATCATGAAAATGGAGGAAGAGGGCAAAATTGCGCTGAACAACACCTTTAAGGAATTGGTCCCAGAGTATGAAGACACGGAACTGAAAGATGTAACTGTACTAAAGGCATTGTCGCATTATGGGCGTTTGCCAGCGTGGATCGCTTTTTATTTGGATACCTTGAACAAGGACAGAAAGCCCTCCAATGATTTTTATCGGAACAACCCATCCGAAGGTTTTTCATATCAGGTGGCAGACCGTTTATATCTTACCAATGCCTATAAAGATTCCATTTATGAGCGCATAGGCCGCCAGAGCTTAAAATCCAATCGGTACCGCTATAGTGATGTAGGCTATTATGTGTTCAAAAAATATATTGAGGAGACCTATGGAAAACCCATAGACAAACTTATCAACGAGTTTCTTTACGAGCCCATGGGTTTGCAGCGAACGGCCTTTAATCCGCTGCATAAATTTCCCAAAGATGAAATTGTGCCTTCGGAGGAGGATGATTATTATCGATACCAAACCATACAAGGCTACGTGCACGATATGGGCGCTGCCATGCAAGGGGGAGTAGGGGGGCATGCAGGCTTGTTCAGTACGGCCAATGAAGTGGCCAAGATCATGCAGATGTATTTGCAAGGCGGTTATTATGGTGGGGAGCGTTTTTTGAGCGAGCGGACCATAAAAAAATTCAATACGTGCTATTTCTGCAATAATAATGTTAGACGAGGGGTTGGTTTTGACAAACCCCAATTGGAAGAAACTGGCCCCACCTGTGGGTGTGTATCCCCCAAAAGCTTTGGCCATAGTGGCTTTACGGGCACCTATACGTGGGCCGATCCTGATACAGATCTGATTTATGTGTTTTTGTCCAACCGAACATATCCATCGGCAACCAATACGTTGCTGATCAGATCTGGATTGCGCACCAGGATCCAGCAAGCTATTTATGATTCCATTATAAATTAGACAACAAATATTGGCTTAGATTTGTAGTCATGAAAATTGCAATTGTTTGTTACCCCACATTTGGTGGTAGTGGCGTTGTAGCCACTGAATTGGGTATAGCCTTGGCAGAGAGGGGCCACGAAGTACATTTTGTCACCTATCGGCAGCCGGTGCGGTTGGGACTTTTGGGAAATAACATCCATTTTCACGAGGTGCATGTACCCGAGTACCCGCTGTTCCATTACCAACCTTATGAATTGGCTCTATCCAGTAAGTTGGTGGACACCATAAAGATGTACGGCATTGAACTGCTTCACGTGCATTATGCCATACCCCATGCCTATGCTGGGTATATGGCGAAGAAAATGCTTCAGGAATACGGTATTTTCATTCCCATGATCACCACTTTGCACGGGACCGATATTACTTTGGTGGGCAAGCATCCATTTTACAAGCCTGCGGTTACCTTCAGCATCAATAAATCTGATGTGGTCACGTCTGTTTCCGAAGCATTGAAGAAAAGCACCATGGAACTTTTTGATATTGAAAAGGAGATCGAGGTCATTCCAAACTTTATCGAAAAGTCCAAATACAGCACAGAATACACAGATTGCCAACGCACTTTGATGGCCAAGGAAGATGAACGCATCATAACCCATATCAGTAATTTTAGGAAGGTAAAGCGGATTCCGGATGTCATCAAGATCTTTCATAAGATACAAAAGGAAATCCCCGCAAAGCTGATCATGGTGGGCGAGGGGCCTGAAAAAGAAAAGGCGGAGCAAATGTGCGAGGACCTCGGAATGAAAGAAAAAGTGTTGTTTTTGGGCAATAGTACCGAGATTGATAGGATCCTCTGTTTTTCTGACCTGTTCCTCTTGCCATCGGAAACGGAAAGCTTTGGATTGGCCGCTTTGGAAGCAATGATCAACAAGGTTGCGGTTGTTTCCAGCAACACAGGTGGAATTCCAGAAGTGAACAAAGACGGGATTTCAGGATTTATGTCGAATGTAGGGGATGTGGACGATATGGCGTCAAAGGCATTGCAAATCCTGAGGGACGATGCGGTTTTGGAAAAGTTCAAACAAAATGCCTATAATGTCGCTTCCAAGTTCGATATTGTGCATATTCTGCCGCTTTATGAGGAGCTTTATGAAAAGGCTTTCAAATCCCGTTTTAAAAACACTTTTTGATGAGATTTTTGGCACTATTATTACTTACATTTTGTTTGTTTTCATGCAAAGCACAAAAGGAATTGGCCGGGGAAAAAATGGAAGATTTGGAGCTTGTGGTGCAGGATGGGTACAGCGGTATCATGGAATATGAGACCATGGTGATTCAGGATACAAAATCATTGAACAAGTTCTATTCCCAAGTCAATAAGACCCGAAAACCGGGGCTTCCCGTGCCTATGGTGGATTTTTCGAGGGAAATGGTCATTGTGGTCTGTTTGGGGGAACAGCAGGGTGAAAAGGAGCCTTTCCTTTCCAAAATCAATGAAACTGAAGATGAACTTACCATTGCGGTTGAGCTCTCGGACCCGACAAAAACAGATACGGCACAAAGTCAGGCTATTTCCTATCCATTTTACCTATATAAAATGCCACTTTCCCCCAAAACCATAGGCTTTCAAAAAGTGGGTTGGTAAGAGTTTTTCGATTCTTGTTTTTACTTCTCATCGAAAATAAGCGCACTTAAAAGTGCAAAATTCTCCTTTTTGACCTATTGACATACCTTTGTTCTTGATAACCTCAAATCATAAATAATGAATATTTCAAAACCAGCTCTTGTGGCTTTGGCCTGTTTCTTCACGGCATCAATCTTTGCCCAAGACATTGAATTAACGAAGAAGGATAGCATAGTACAGAGTTACTGGCTCGTATCACTGGGAACCAATTTTGTGGATGATTCCGGTGATGAGTTTGGCGAATTATTTGACTTTAAGGAGGGCTGGAATTCGGTTCCTTACCCTTCACGGATTAGTATAGGACGTTATTTTAAGAGTGGTCTCGGTCTTGAGGCCATTGGTACCTATAACAAGTATAAGGAAGGAAAAATCATTGATAAACAAGTTAACCCAGAAGATATTGATTATTTCGGTCTAGACTTTAGGGTTAGCTATGATTTGAATATGATTTTGGGGGAAACCGGTTTTTTTGATCCCTATATTGGAATTGGTGCAGGTTATACAGATGCCAATAACCAAGGTAGAGGTACCTACAATGCCGTTTTGGGTTTTAGGACTTGGTTTTCCGATCATTGGGGATTGGACGTGAATACTACCGGTAAGTGGGCCATGAGTACCGAAAATGCCACCAATCACATCCAACATGCGGTTGGCGTGGCCTATCGCTTTGAAGTTGAAAAGGGGCTTTCACGAAAAGGGGAGGAAAAGCTTGCTTTGTTGAAAGAAATGGAAGAAGAGCAGCAACGAGTTCAAGATTCCATTGCAAAAGCAGAGGAAGAAGCCCGTTTGTTGGCCGAGCGTTTACAAAGAGAAAAAGAAGCGGCTGAATTGGCAGCCGCCGAAAAGGCCAAAAAAGATGCCGAGGATGCCAGACGAGCTGCCCTTCAGAACAAAATAAACGGATTGGGCAATGTGTACTTTAAACTGAACTCTTCGTACCTGACCTCCAAGGACAAGGAGTTGCTGGACCAATTGGTGGCCATCATGCAAGATGAACCAAACTTGATCATAAAAGTAACGGCACATACCGATTCCAGAGGAACGGACCAGTATAACCAATGGCTATCAGAGCGCAGGGCGGAGCGTACCGTGGCCTATGCAATTTCAAAAGGGATAGCTGAGGATAGGATCAGCCAAGAAGCCTTTGGAGAGACCCAATTGGTGAACGATTGTGAGGATGGGGTGTATTGTACCGAGGAGAAGCATTCAAAGAACAGACGATCAGAATTTGAGATTGTTGAATTTTAAAAGCGAGAACACCACTTATTTTAAGAGCCATAGTGAAAGCTATGGCTTTTTTGTTTGCATGTGCAAGATGGATTAGTTGTTGTTGGAGGATGGCGTATGGAAAGCTGAATGACCCGTATTACGGTGCAACTATTTACTTTGATGGATGAAAGTAAGAGAAGGTTGTTCTGTTGGATTCATTGGCCACAATCTTGACTACGGTTGGCAGTATGCAGTAAGGCAGTGTGCAGAAATCCAAGAATCAAGAGCCAAGAGTCAAGAACAAACAATCCTTCATGCCAATTCCTGCCTGAGTCAAAACCAAAAACAGGAATTACTGCTGACTGTGCACTGCATACTGCATACTGATTTCTGACTTCCGACTTCCAGTAACCCAGTAACAAAATAACTGAGTAACCAATAACTTAATAACCCCTGCCTACGGCAGACAGGTACTCCTGTGGCTTGCCCTTGGAATCGTCGGTCTCAAGAAATTCTTTATTGCCGATGTTTAACGGGAAGGGATGAGCTTCATAAGCCCCATACCCAGATAAAGACACGTTTTATTATTAAAAGCCGGAACAAAGGTCATATTGTAAAAACGACCGGAACTGCCCTCACCGATGCCTCCAATTTTGGGATCCATGGGATATGCTTCAAACGTATTCAGCTTGGACAATATTTTTTTCAATTCCTTAAAACTGAGAAGACGATATTTCAAGGTTCTAATGATAAGGGCAAAGACAAAGGCCTGCTGTTTGCCTTTCAAGTTGTTGACCACTTTTCCGTAGTATGGATGTGAAGGCTCCAAACTTTTGATCAAACCGTGAAAATGTTCAATGGCGTTGACCATTCCATGGATGAACTTAAGGTTGTGCGCCCGGTCCTTGCTGGTCACAATGGAATTTTCGACCACAATGTACCGATGCACATCCATATCCACTTTGGCCATCCTTTTGGCTTTAAAAAAGAGACTGGCGGTAAAAATGGCATCTTCATACAAGGTGCCTTCTATAAATTTTACCCCGGCATCCACCAAAAGACTTCTTTTAACGATATAGCGCCAGGCTTCATTTCTAAAACCGTATTCGGCAACATAGGTGATACCATCCATAACATCCACAGATAGATTTTGAGGATTTTGTGTCAAAGATTCAAAATCAAGCTCTGAACTTTCCTTTTTTTCCTTGGTATTGAACTCGAGTACATCAAGATCGTGTTTTGTGGCCAATTCAATCAAGGTATTTAGGATATTGGTGGCCAAGTAATCATCTGCATCCAAAAAATAAACATAGTCGCCCTTTGCGGCTTCCAGACATTTATTTCGGGCTACACTTGGGCCTTGGTTTTGTTGCTTTATGAGATGAATGTTGGAATGCTTTTCAGCATATTCCGCTACTATTGCAGCTCCTGAATCTTTTGAACCGTCGTCAACAATAATGATTTCATATTCATTGGGCGACAAGTCCTGGTCCAATAGACTTTTGAAGCAGCGCTCAATATATTTTTCCTTATTATATAGTGGAATAAGTATGCTTAATTTCATTGCAATCTTGATTGGCTTGTGTTGTTGTTTTTGATCATTGAAAAATGTTGAATAAGGGGCACCAATGCTAATAACGCAACATTTGATTTTTTCTTATTACCCTCAAAATCAACATAAAGCTATGGCATTCCCCAGCATAGACAAATAAAATTGATTTAGAACAGTTTTATGGGGTGAACTACTTCTGTATGCTCAAGTGAAAGGTGTTCTCTCCGGTTTAGTAATCATCTTCGTTGAAGGGCTTCAACCATTCCAAAATCATGTTTTCCCCATGAATATCATTGATCTTTAATAAATTTTTGAACGCAATGATCTTGCTGTTTACTTCTGAAATGGAATCGGCCGAAAGGTAAATTCTAGAATATACCTGTCTCTCGGTTCCCAACCATTCTTTTTGGACCGTATCCCCTTCTTTAAATCGCTCCAGAACAAATACCACATCCTTATCGGCTTTAATCTCATCCATCCCCTGAATTGAACCGATTTCACCACCGGTCAACAGTACCCAAATGGTGCAGGCAATTTTTCCTTTGAACGTATAATCATTTTTCTCAGCAAAATCGTCTTCGCCCAAGACCCCAGTAAAGGCATAGTCCACCAACATTTCCCTATGATCGAACCCATTTATGTGGGCAATGTGAATATGGGGTGCCTCTCCTTGCAATCTAAATCCGGGGTCATAGGCGTAGACAACACCATTTTCAACAAAAAATTGAATATTCAATACCCCGTTTTGGATTTTTAAACCTTTAAAGAGTTCGCATAATTTTGGATGAACCTGATCGATAAACAGCTGGGAGTGTTTGGACGGGTAAACAGCCCCGATGCAAACCGGACTTGCATCGCCTTGTTTCTTTGTGGTGATTCTATCAGATATTGCCGAAATATAGGGAATTCCATTTCTGAAGGTGTAATAGGCTGCCATATCATCGCAGTCCATATATTTTTCGACCAGCACAACTCCTTTTTTTGAAAACTTCAATGCAGTTTTCACCGATTCATTGTAATCGTTGTCGTCCCTGCAAATTTTCATTCCAACCCCACCACCGCTATCCACGGGCTTGATCATTAGGGGGTAGTCCAGGTTTTCTGGCTTGCCAATGTTTGATGCATCCAAATAAATTCCCGGGATGTCTTGTATGTTGTATTCGTGGCAGTACCTTTTAAAACCGTCCTTGCTACAGAACGCTTCCACAGCTTCTTTGGTGGCATAGCAATGTACGCCCAGCTTTTCGCAAATCTCCCTGTACGGCTTTACCAAGATGTCCGCTACGCCCACCAAAACGGCATCTACATTACGATCTTTGGCCAATTGAACTATTCCATCAACATCAAAACCATCAATGTCGTGGGTCTCTGCGGCATTCTTCTTGGCTGGTGCATTGGGGTTTGGATCTACAACAATGGTATGGATACCCATGGAGTTTGCCACATCTACCAAAGCGGCCGTTTCAGGGTTTCCCCCCAGTATTATTAGTTTCTTCATAAGTTATATTATTACATCAACGCATCAATGCTCTGGTCTTTTCAATGGTAAAAACCGGGCCAGTTAGTTTTTTTGAAATTCAAATTGGTCATTGAACCCCAAATCCATCAATATTTGCTTGATGTCAGCTATGTTTGTGTTTATTTTTACAATTTTGTTTTCATCAATGCCCATAAGTCCCAGTTCCTCTTTGATTTCATCATGATTTGTGGGATTGATGGTAGCTATGATCAAATAATCAAAATCACTATTGCTCACAGCACTGATCGGTCTCACATGGTTTTCGCCAATACTTAAGGGGTGGTAATCCAAATCTATCCATTTGACCACTTCAAAAAAGTTGGCTTTTGTATTGGTGGATAAAATATGCTGTCCAAAAGAACCTGAGCTATAGACTACAACCCTTGACTTGGGACCAACATTTAAAAAAGGATTGAAAATCAAATTGCTGTCCTTATCAAGAATCAACCCTCCGGAACGGACCAAAATTTGGGAATAGAGGTAATAGGTAATCTGTTTGTTCAGGTTTTCCGCATCCAATACCTTGCCGAGTTTTGATTTTAGAAAGCTCATCAACAATCCCAGCCTGTAATATTCCATCTGCGGATTTTCTATGGATTTTACAATGGAATCATGTCGTTGCCTGTAATAATAGGTAGGAATTTTGCTAACGGTAAGGCTCTTTGAAATGGCCAAATAAGCATAGGTAATGGCGGCATCTTCTCCCATGATTATATCATTGGGAACATCGTAAAGTACTTGGCTCAAAAGTGATTTTTTGAACAATTTGTTCCATACATAGGTTGATACGCCATGCTCACAGAAGCGACCATTATAAATGGCATTGGGTAGAATTGAAGATTGTAGTTCCTCAAGGTCATAACTACCTGCTGATTTTGGCTTTATGGTTTCTATTTTTCCATCAAATTCCCTGAAATGGCCCGTGACCACAAGGTCCGAGTCATTTGCCACAGCAAGCTTGTGCAGAATGTCCAAATAAAATTTATCTACCCAATCATCACCGTCAACATATGCTATATATTTTCCCTTGGCATTGTCCAACCCTGCCTTTCTCGCACTCAAGAGTCCGCCGTTTTCCTTATGAATGACTTTTATCCGAGCATCTTTTTTGGCATAATCGTCACAAATTTCTGGACAATTGTCCGGACTTCCGTCATCCACCAAAATCAACTCAAAATCTGAATAGGATTGATCTAAAAGGCTATCAATACATTGTGGTAAGTACTTTTCAATACGAAAAATGGGCACAATTACGCTTATTTCAACAGTATTCAATTGACTCATAGTTTATTCAGTTCAATATAAAACAAACCTCCACCATAAATATTGTTTTCATCCTCCGATTTTGCAGTGGTAACATATAAATTGGCCTTATCATCAAAACAGCAGGAGGTAACGTTGGTGCAGGGCAACTTTTGCTCTTCAATTTTCTGCCCATTCAAAGGGTTCCATCTAGACACACATGCGCCTCCCCATTCGGCTACCCACAGCATTCCTTCAGTGTCCATGCACATGCCGTCCGGGCTTCCTTTTCCCTTAAATTCGATTACATAAGAATCAAAAGAAACTTCACCGGTTTCCATATCATAAAAATACTTTGCAACCTTTTTTGTAGGCGTATCAATAAAGTAAAGAATAGTATCATCTTTTGAAAAAGCCAAGCCATTGGAAATGGTGGTTCCCTCAATTATTGTTTTGTATTGTCCGTTTTCATAGGAAAACACCTTGCCTGCTTTTTCCCTTACTTTGGGATACCCCATTGTTCCAATAATGAACCGTCCGTTGGAATCTTTAATGCCGTCATTGTATCGGACTGAATCTTCTACATCAATTTGAAAGGCAAATTTCTTTTGCAGTGTATTGAAGTCGATTTCGAAAAAGCCATTTTTAGCAGCGGCCATTATTTTTTTCTTGTCTAAAATAAAAACACAACTCACCGGTGAATCCAGATACATGCTGAGGATTTCTTTGGTTTTTGGGTCATAACAATATACCAAACAATCCAATATGGAAACAAAATAGAGAAGGTTGTTTTCTTTGTCAAAAACTGGGCCTTCCAAAAGTTCTGAATTAGAGTGAAAAATTAAAGATGGGATCATGCTGCTTATATAAATTCTCCTCCTGTAATTCTCATCAATGAACCCGTTGTCATGGCGGATTCGTCTGAAATAAAGTACATTATTGCGGGTATTGGGTCTGACGTATTGAGCATTCTGCCCATTGGGATGATCCCAGATGCTTTTTCCTTCAGTTTTTCCTCACTTACACCTTCTTTGGTGCGCAGTTCAAGTTCCCCTTCGGTATTGGTCCAACCCATGACCAGATAGTTTGACCTCACCCCATATTTTGCGTAATGGTGGGCAATATGGTTGGATAGGGTATACAGGCTACTTTTTGTAAGGGCATAGGGCGCCCTGTCAATTTCCCCATAATCCATGTGTGCCGATCCAAAAAAGAGGATGGATCCCGATTGTTGCTCAACCATGGATTTTAAGACATGCTTCAATAAAAAGAACGGGGCTTTCAGGTTGATGTTGAACACACTGTCAAACACATCCTCTTCAGCATCAAGTATGGATGCAACAGGAGTGATTCCTGCATATAAAATAAGTGCATCTATTTTATGGAACCGTTTTAGGGTCTGCTTGTAGAAATTTTCTATTTCTTCAATGCTGTTCAGGTCCAGTTTATGAAAATAGAGTTGGTCTTCGGCTTGTGTGGATTGGATGATCTGTTCGCCTTCCTCTTGGTTGCGGCCACAGAAGGCCACGTTGTAGCCCTTTTTCAAGCAGGATTTGAGTATTTCCTTGCCTACTCCCTTAGATCCCCCTAAGATCATTACAGTTTTCATGGTTATATCAGCTTGCCTTAATTTGTCCATTGCCCAAATCTAGGTATTTATTGGTATGGGTTTGATTTTTATCTACAAAGTTGTTCAAACTTTCTTTGAATTGTACATAAGGAACGCTACAATTCTATTGGAACCTTACAGATGTATTGTTGAAATGTATCCCAGGGAAGGGATTTACTGACTCTTGGTGCCCATGAACCGTTCCATGGTTTGCTCTTCACTGGCCGATATCCCATCGCGCTGCACTACTTTTTGGACGGTTTTCACCAAGATTTTTACATCAGTGGGAAAACTTATGTTGTTGACATACCACACATCGAGCTTAAACTTTTCTTCCCAACTTATGGCATTACGGCCGTTTACCTGAGCCCAACCTGTAATTCCCGGTTTTACATCATGGCGTTTGGCCTGTTCTTCATTGTATAGGGGCAGATAGTCCACCAAGAGGGGCCTGGGCCCTACAATGGACATGTCCCCCTTAAGTACATTGACGAGTTGTAACAGTTCATCCAGAGAGGCCCCACGTACAAATTTGCCCACTTTGGTAATGCGTTCCACATCAGGTAGAAGATTGCCGTCCCCGTCTTTTTTATCATTCATGGTCTTAAACTTGATGATGGTAAAGATTTTCTCATTTTTCCCCGGTCTTTTCTGAAAGAAAAAGGGTTTTCCATTATTGGCCAGTGCAAGTAAAAAGGTCAATATTAAAATAATGGGAGATAACACCAGGAGTGCCACCAATGAGGCCAAGAAATCAATTATCCTTTTAAAAAATCGCGAATAGATCATGCTGTATTTTGATTTATAATCTTTAATAAATCTGCATTTATCAAACGGACATCGAATTTCTGTTCCGCAAGTTTCCGACTTTCCCTTCCCATGACCTCAATTTTATCTGGATTATCCAAAAAGAAGTTTACCGCTTCTTGTAGTGGGGCCAATTGTTTGGGGGGGATCAAAAATCCATTTTTTCCTTCCACTACGGTTTCCCTACACCCGGGTGTGCGGGTCGTTATAATGGGCATACCTACGGACAACGCTTCCAAAATAGATCTTGGTACGCCCTCCCTGTAGTAGGTGGGCAGCACAAAGATATCCGCATTATATAAAAAGGGCCTAACATCTGTCTGTGTGCCATGGTGAATGATCACACCATTGTCATGCAGTTTTTTGAGCCTTGAGGCCAACTCCGTTAAATCTTCGGGTGGGCTGCCCACCACATGGAATTTGGCATTTCTATTTTTTTTATGGACCGATAGTGCGGTATCAAGAAACAGTTCTATTCCCTTTTCAACCATCAATCTGCCAATGATTATGAAGTTTACGGTGCCGCCTGTATTGAATTCATCAGCATTCTTTATGCGAAATCTATCAATATTGATGCCCGAACCGTTTACAACAAATGATTCTTTGTTCTTGGGCAGAATGCCTTGTTCCAAAAAAAGATTCTGGTCGTCCACATTCTGAAAAATGGCCACATTGTTTTTTCTCAGGGCAAGCTTGTACAAAAGTCTGGAAACCTGACCCAATAGCCTTGCCTTAAGGGAAACCCCACTAAAGGTAAACCCAAGTCCGGTAATAAGTGAAAAAGTCTTGATGTTTAACTGTTGGGCCGCAAAGGAGCCATAAATGACCGGTTTAATGGTGTAGGCAAAAACAAAATCGATCTTTATATCTTTCATGATTTTCTTAAGTGCTCTCACACTTTTAAAATCTTTGACAGGGTTTAGTCCCTTCCTTTGCAGATCAAATTCTATGGGAGTGGCGCCCATGGCCTTTACTTTTTCAATACTGTCCTCATAGAAATCTGGAGCGGCGCACCAAACATCAAAACCTGCTCGAACAAGTTCTTCAATAAAGTCTTTCCTGAAGTTTAGTAGGGAATAGGAAACAGAACATATAATTAAGACCCTTGGCTTTGTCATTGATTTTGGCGTTTAGTGTTCTTCCTTACTTTTTAAGGCCTTGGTATAGCTTTGCAAATACCCTTTTACCATATCTTCGATATCGAAATCTTTAGATCGCGCCATACATTTTTCGACCGTGGTTTTATAGTGTTCTTCGTTTTCCAGCAATTTGGTAATGTTCAAGGCCAATGATTTATGATCTCCTTTTGGGAAAAGAATACCATGCCCTTGAACCACCTCTGTAAGTCCGGGTACGTCAGCGGCCATAAAAGGTTTTCCTGATGCAAGCCCCTCCACACAGGAAAGGGACAGGCCTTCAAAGTTTGAAGAGAGGATAACCACATCAACGGTTTTTAAAAGACGGGGCACATCATTGCGCAGCCCATAAAAATGAACTCTATCCGATAGTTTCAACGAGTCTGCCAGTTTCTCCTGTTCTGTTCTTAAAGGGCCATCTCCCACCAGAATTAGTTGTGTTGATTCTGGAAGATGCAATAAACTCTGAATCAGGGTTTTTTGATCTTTTTGGGGCGTAAAACTAGATACTTGCAGTAAAAGGATTGCATTTTCATCAAATCCCAATTCAGGCTTGTCATAGGGCTTCGCTGAGTTCACTTCTTTTAAATCTATCCCATTGTTGATCTGAAACACCAAATTTTTCAATCCCCCAAGATGTTCTTGCAAGTTTTTGTGCACTGCATCCGATATGGAAATGATTTTCGTGTATCGCTTATAAATAATCTTGTCAATGTGCTTTAACAAGGTATGGTTTCTACGCCGGTTTGTGGTGTTATGTTCCGTGTAGAAGAGTTTAGCCCGTGTATTCCCCAAAAAAGTGGCAAAACCAACCCAGTAAAACGATGGAAAGAGGTGTACGTGTACTATATCGTATTGGTTCAACAATTTTCTCAGTTTAAAAATATGCTTTGGACTGTACATATCTCCGCCATCACCCAACACATGGATCTTGATGTTGGGATCAATGCGCACCAAACGTTCCATGAATGCTGTTTGTTGGCCGTTCAGTAAAGCCAACTCAACATCCACGCCTTGTTTTTGATAGGCTATGCAGAGGTCTGTGACCAGTTTTTCCGCCCCACCCGAACTTAAAGAATTAATTACCTGTAAAACCTTCATTTAATTAAAATTCTCTACTACATAACGTAGGATACAAGATTATTTTATTTTCTTCTTAATTTTTCTTTGGAGAGACCAAATCCAGAAAAAGGTCTTCATAGTTGGCCAAAATCTTTTCCTCTGAATACCTTGAATATACAGATTCCCTAACTGCGCTTGGGCTCCAAGGGTGGTTGATGGACAACTCCAGTTTTTCCAAAAAATCTACATGATCCTTGGCTATATATCCGTTTACCCCTGGCAGTATAATTTCATTGATTCCCCCCGGGGCATCGAACACAACCGCCGGGGTGCCCGTGGCACAACTTTCCAAAAGGGCATTTGGAAAACCTTCAACATAAGAGCCTTGTAGGTATAGATCGTTTTGCGCCAAATACTCATTGACTTTATCCGTATGGGAAACAAATGTGATTTTTTCGTGTAGTCCAAGACTTTCAACCAAATTGACCAAGGTATCCTTATAGTCACCGGAACCAATGATGGTGTAATGAAAAGGTTGGTCAAACTCGGCCAAGGCCTTTAAAACCCTTTGAAACCCTTTTCGTTCGGTCAACCTGCCAATAGAGATGAACCGCAATACGTTGTCCGCTGCAAAAGTGCGCTCCTTTAATTTGAATTTTGTGGTTACGGGGTTGTTGATGACCACCATCCTTGAAGTTGGCAAACCAAAATTCTCAATCAAATCATTCTTCATGTCAATGGATTGACAAATGATCATATCCTGGGATTTCAACGCCAAGCGATACAACATTGCCGGTCTATCGTTTCCCGTGTCCTCACTGTCCATGCTAAAACTGGATATGGTGGTTTCCCTGGCCACAAATTTTGTCTTGGGAAAGAAAAGCCCAATAAGGCCTAGCATGGTGTTCACATGGCCCATGGCACCAATTACAATTTTTGGCTTGTTCTTGATCATAAATTTGATGATACCAAACACAGCATGCTTAACGCGACTTTTGTTTAAAAAGGTGACAGGAATTTTGTCCACCTGGTATTTTTGGTCTTCATCGGAACCGGTGATCAGCAGATGGGAATTAAATAGGGCAGGGTCTATGTTCTGGGCCAAAAAGGACATTACCCGTTCGGCACCTCCTGAACGCAATGAGGGCAATACAAAAAGGACATCAATTTTTTTTTCCAACTGAAATGTGTTTAGTGATTTTATAGATTGGTGTTATTGCTCAATTAGGGACAGGACTTAAATTTTGTGATTCTTCTTCTACTTCCAATCTTGGAACAAGGCCTTGCGATTCGAGCCCCAATAACATCAAAACCATAAAAAAGGGATAATCCGCACTGAGGAAAATGTTATTGTGAAAGCTTATGTGGGTGGCATAGCCCAAGAGGAACAAGATAAAAATGACCCGCATGATGGAATTTGACTTTTTATTGTGTTCCAATAAAAATTTCACCAACATAAAAAGCAGTACATACCCAAGGAATGAGTAATAAATACCAACGTTTATAATGCCATTATGCGAGGTTAAGTGCAATATGGATGTCTGTCCAAATTTGTGGTACATATCTTGTTTAACGGTTTGGTACTCTTTTTTGGACACCCCCAGCGGATAGGTCATAGCCGCTGTAACACCGGTTAGCCATAACAATGGCCTACTATCCGACTGCCCCTCCGAGCTCAATTTGGTCAACCTGGAATTTTTAGGCAAAAAATAATCTTGGCCAATTGCAATAAAGAGGGAAAGCACCAACCCGGAAACAACCATGGCAGATTGGTAAAAAGGTCTTTTCTTATGGGGCACAAAGAAGAAATAGCCACCAACTATGACAAGTTCCCCGAGCATTAACGAACGGGTCTGGGTAAGAATGGAGCATATGAAAAGAACCCCAAGAAAGGCCATGTAAATTCTTTTTTTGGTTTTAACATACATAAAAAAGGTCATGCAAAAGCTGGCTATGGCAAAGTAGGAGAATGAGATGGTGGACGCAAAGGGCCCGGCCAATCTAAACCGATCGGCATAGCCTCCTGAGATATATGTGTCCTCCCGTTCAATGGCCCCTGAAATACGATCACTGTCCAATGTGCTGGAAAAAAGAAACTTTTTCAATTCCAACATCTCACTGGCGAAGGGTGAAATGGGGTGCTGTAAAATCGCAAATAGACAGATCAAGAAATGGCCTATCAAAACTATATTCACATACTTTAAGTTCTTCTGGGCCATCAAGAAAAATAAGGCCGAGAATACGATAAAGGAAAACCCCTTGAACAGGTCTATAAAAACATATTTGGTCTCTATTTCATTAAGAACCAAAATACGGAGGTTAACAAGGAATTGTATTATGGCAAAGGCAACTAAAAAAGCATTCCACCCCCTAAAAAAGGAATTTGTCTTCAATGCTTTTACATAGGGTTTAAAGAGTATAAAAAAGAATGCGAATTCCAATGCACGATCAATACTGATAATGTCTCCCAATCGAAATTTGATAAAGACATTGTCAAATGCCAATAAAAGGGCGATGATTATGTATGAAACCTTCAGATTCATGAATGTTGGGCAAAAAAGTCTCTAAATATAGGTACTCGACCCATATAATTTTTAATCTTTCCAGGCAGCGAATTGGCAACTAAAATAAACATGGGGAGATTATTGGGTGTGAAAATGATATTTTTTTTGCTTTTAAAATAGAACACAATGATGGGTAAATATACGGTTACTGTGATAATCAAGTGAATCCATTTGGATGTAATCCCAAAATAATAGAGCAGTACCGTGCTGAGAACAAAAAGGAGATGAAAAATGATATTTTTGGATAAGTCCTTTATTAACGCAATGCCCGAAAAATCCAAAACCTTATATAGCCTATAGGCAATTTGCACATAATTTATCAAAGTGGCCACCAACACCCCCGCAGCAACCCCGGGCAACGAATAGATTTGGCCACCAATATAGGTGCATACGAACATCAAGACTGCAAATATCAACTGGTAATAGGCTCCCCGGTACACAATTCCCAATGACTTAAGGTAAGATTTGTTTATCCGGGTCCCAAACCGAAAAGCCAGCCCCAAGATCAACAATTGCAAAGGGAGTACCGCCGATTTCCATTGGTTTCCCAAAAAAGCATCAATAATCAGTTCGGCGTTGATCAAGATCAATACACTTACAGGGACCAAGAGTCCAAAACAAAAGGTTGTGCTAAACGTATAAAAGGACGATAGTTTTTTGGTATCATTTTGTTTTTGGGATAGAATGGGGAACAGGACCTTGTCGAAAATGGTACCAAAAAAACTGGCCGGTATGGAATACAATTGGAACGCCTTGGAATAAAAACCCAATAAAGCCGTCCCTAATATTTTACCAACCACAATATTGTCCGCTTTCTCCCCAAAAAAATTAAATATAATGCCCAACGTATGCCCAGAACCAAAAAAGAACAAATCCTTTAAAGGTTGTTTTTCCAAACGCAATGAAAATTTGGGCACCTCATAATAAATTGTCAAACAAATGGTAATGCATAGTCCTACAAACTGCCCCCAAATGAGTGACCAATACCCAAAACCGAGATAGGCCATGGTTATGGAAACAGTACCAGAACCGATAAGGTAAGCGATCAGACCGATTTTAACCCCCACATCAAATCTAAACTTTCTGCTCAATAACGCTTCCCCAACACTGCCAAAGCTCACCAGCGGAAAAAAGATGGAAAAAAATTGAAGGGCCTCGATGTCTTTTTGGATATTGAAAAATTCGGCAAACAGTGGGGTGAGGGCATAGTAGGCAAACCCTAAAACAGTCCCCAGAAGAATAGAAAAGGTATAGGCCAGTGAAATATGTTTGGACGTTAACTCGGGTAATTGTACCAATGAACTTGCAATCCCCATTGTGGTGATTTGCTTTGTGAAACTGACTACGATCATGATTATGGCCACCACACCAAATTCTTCGGGGGTAAGTAGCCTGGAAAGAATCCCAATGACCAATAGCTGTAAAACAATTTGGACAACTGAACCCGAAAAATTCCAAATAAAACCGTGAATTCCTTTTTTGGTAAGTGAATCTTTCTTTGAAGGACCCATAAAAATGTTACAAAATTAGTCTGTTAAAAATAACGGTGAATAAGTCATTTATTGTTGTGCCATCAAATAATTGTTTGCTTCAAGGAATTACATGGTTTTCTGGGTTTCACGGTGCTTTTTCATGCTACTTATGGGATATTGGATTTTTAAGGAATAGTGCATTCAACCAAACCACGTCCAATTTTATGACTGATCACGGAAATTCAAAATAGTGTAATCAGAATTTGCGCTAAGTTCTAAACTTTTTCCGTGTCAAAAACATTTTATCATTTCAACTACCCATTTTATCGTTGTACTATACATTTTGAATGGCATTAAAGCAGCGCATAATGGGTTTAACAGTTAAATCAACGTTAAAAACACCCACCCAACGATCCAAAATAGGGAAGGGGCCGTAACTCGAAGGAAAAAAAAATTGAAGTATGCATTACAGAGAAGTTGTTAATTTTTCTATCGATGAAATCACTGATATTCAAAAAACTATGTATTTCATCGAAAAAAGACAACTTTTCATCGGCGTTTTTCGTTTTTGATATACTATTGCATACTGAATCTTGAATTACATTTTTTTAACCTATCTTATGAGACGTAACCCCACCCCAACTACGTTTATGTTGTTTATTATTTCATTTTTCTTTTTGCTGTTCTCTTCTTGTCAAAAAGATTCTGATTTATTTGCTGAAGCAATTCTTGATGATCCAGACCCCGTTGTGGATGGTTCTGATGATGGCGATGATGCTGAAGTGGAAGCGGCAACAATTACGTTGAATGCGATTGATGATGCCTATATACAGGATGGTGAAGGTATTAACGAAGGCATTGTCCGCGTTGAAACCAATGTAAGAACAACCTATTTAAAATTTGATTTGAGCTCCATTGAAGGTACCATAACGGGTGCCTACCTTGAATTTACCACTGATTCCGATCAAGGCCATGGGCATTTGGAAGCTTATAAAGGAACGGGCAATGATTGGACCGAAGAAAGCCTGTCACTCGATAATGCGCCCAGCCAAGGCGAACTTTTGGGAGAGGTGGACAGTGAATATGCTGTTGGCTTTGATCAGCAAATACCATTGGACAGCGATCTGTTGACATCTTCCTTGCTTTCGATTGTGTTAAACATTAAATCAGGAAATGATATTGCAATAGCTTCCAAGGAAAGTCCAAACAATGAGGGCCCCCGTTTGGTTGTTGAATATATGGGCAAGGTCAATGGAAATACCCAAGAGGATGATGAAAATGATGATGATATTGGAAATATTGTGATTGATGATGTTATTACACTTACTGACCTAAAAGCTTTTCCATCCGCCTTTGGTGCAGCAGCAGAGATTACGGGTGGTCGTGGCGGCACCATTTATGAGGTAACCAATTTGAATGATAGTGGGCCAGGATCATTTCGGGCAGCGTTCGAAGCAACGGGAAAAAGGATTATCATCGTAAAGGTGGAGGGTTTTGTTGAAAAATCTTCTGAATTTAAAAATCTTCAACCAGGACAAGGCGATGTCAGTATTTGGGGACAATTTGCTCCTGGAAGGGGAATTACCCTAAGCAAAGGGAGATTTTCATGGAGTAATGCAGGTAATATCATAGTAAGGCATATTACCGCACAAAACGGTGATGTAAATTGTACAGTCAATGTTAGTTGCTATGATGCACTGAATATATTTGCTATGAAAGAAAATACAGGCTTTTATATAGATCATTGCTCCTTGCGTTATGGTGCAGACCAGATATTTTTCACAGAAACTAGAAATGCCGGTAATACTTCAACCATGGCGTATAATGTCTTGGCTGAAGCAGTTCCATCACATAATACTGGTGTTATATTCAGTGATGATTTTTCAGACAGAAACAATGGTGCAGGAAGCCATTCTTTTGCTAGGAACATGTTCTATAATATATCACATAGATTTCCAAATATGAAAGGCTATAGTGGAAACTTTGAAATATACAATAACTACATCGTAAATTGGGACGCGAGACTTAGTCGGAACAGTGGCCCTCTAAAGGTAGATTGGCATGACAATTATGCTGAAGCAGGAAACAAATCAAAAGGGTCAACACCTATAAATAAATGGGGATATGATAATGGCGAATGGAATAATAAAAAACCAACCATTTATTCATCAGGAAACTTTATAGGTGGATGGGATGAAACGCCAAGTTCAAATCAAGAAAATATTTGGGTATGGTTCAAATCAAGCTCAGCTACCGTTGGAAATACAAGAGTAGTTGAAGACGAACCTTTGGATCCTTCACTATTTAGTTCATCGAAAATCAACAATTTTATACTTCCAAATGATGGTATCTGGTCTTATGACCAAATTCCTGAAAAAATGAATGCCAGTGTCGGACATAATAGAGGGATCAATGCGGATGGAAGCCCAGGGTTTTTCCGCGATGATTTGGATCAAGAATATCTTGCACGTTCATTGAGTGGTACTACGCCTTCTCGTTATCGTGAACCTTCGGAATGGACCAATTCATCATTTACCAATACAAATATGTATTTGGATTCAGACGGCGATCATATGCCCGATTGGTTCGAGAACCAACATGCACACCTTAATCCCAATGACCCAAGTGATATGTTGAAAACCCATGTTGATTGGGCATTTTCTGATGGATATGCCGTTGTCAATAATGCGGGATATACCAATCTTGAAATCTGTGCTGAATACTACGCAGGAGGGTTTGAAACTATATTGGAAGGAACAAATGATATGAACTTTTAGTCATTTAAAGGCAAAAGAGCATCTATCATAACAGAAAAAATTATTCTAAGCATTCTTAATAGGGATGCTTTTTTTTTTGAGGAAATCCTTTTATCGTGTGTTGTCAAAGATAATAATGCCTGTCATGTTTTAGTCTTAAATTTCTTTCTAATTCTGTCGCATGGCTTTGAATTTGGCAAATCAACCAATAAACTTTCGAAATCAATTCCATATTTAGAATTTTATTTTGAGTATTGTATAGCTAAATAATTTTGAGGTTAATCAAGATAAAGCCTTTGTATGGATAAGAATAAAAAAATAAAAGTTCTTTATTTCGCTGGATCAGGAAGGTCTGGTTCTACAATTTTAAATATAATTTTAGGAAACCATCCCCAAATTTTTGGAGGAGGGGAATTGCAAAACATGTGTGAGGTTTACAATGCGACTAAAATCTGTTCATGTCAAGCCCCTTTGATTAACTGTAAGTTTTGGTCATCTGTGATGAATGATTGGCTTTCCAAAGTTGATGATGATAATATAGACTCTGGGTTAAAAAAATGGGGGAATGTTGAAGGAGTTTTTTCTTTGAAATCTTGGTTGAAGATGTATTTTGGTATTGGGCAAAAAAGCAAAGAATTTAAGGAGTATTTGAATAGCACAACTGAATTTTATCGCTCTCTTCAGTATCATAGCAATAAAGAAATTGTGGTTGATATATCCAAAAATCCTCTCCGGGCATGGGCTCTTGAAAAAAATCCCAATATTGATTTAAGGATGGTTCACCTTGTTAGGGACGGTAGGGCTGTGGCGTGGTCTCTAAAAAAGAATGCCAAGGAGCAGAACCGAAAAAGACCAACATGGAGAGCTGCAATGTTTTGGGTGGTAATAAATAGATTGACAAATTTGGTGCGGTCAAAGGTTCAACATAAAATTGTGGTAAGATATGAGGATTTCATTGAGAACCCCGGAATAATTTTGAAACAGATAGGGTTGATGTCTGAAGTTGATTTTTCGAGTATTATTAATAAAATTGAATCAAACGATGATTTTGTCATTGAACACGTAATGGCAGGTAATGCTATTAGAAAGGCAAACACTATAAAATTTCAAACATCAAATTCCGAGGGTTGGAAGAATAAGCTAAGACCAGGCAGTAAAAGTCTTTTCAAGACTCTTTCATTTAGTTCTTTAAAAAAGTTCAATTACCAATAAAAGGTACTATATGGAATCAGGTCTTATCAATATCAATAGAGCAAATGTCTATATTTCCAGCAACTATTTTTATTGATTATTCACCTACCGAATCATTGTGGAAATTTTACAAATTCTGTATTTAACACACTAACAATCAGTTAATGTGTTTTACAAAGAAGAATATTACGATATACCTAAATATCGTAATATTCTTTATACCAATCCACAAAAGATTGTATCCCCTTCTCAACAGGGGTGTTGGGCCTATAGTTGTAATCGGCGATCAGGTCATCCACATCGGCCCAGGTCCGAGTCACATCACCCGGTTGCATGGGCATCATATTTTTTTCCGCCTTGGTTCCCAGGCTTTTCTCAATAGCTTCAATAAAATCCATCAATTTTACGGAACTGTTGTTGCCAATATTGTAGAGTTTGTACAATTCTTTCCGTTCGTTCATCGGTTTTTCAATAATGCGCTCAACCCCTTCCACAATATCATCCACATAGGTGAAGTCACGTTCCATTTTACCATGGTTAAACACATTTATGGGCTTGCCTTGGGTTATGGCTTTAGTAAACAGGTAAATGGCCATGTCGGGTCTTCCCCAAGGGCCATAAACGGTAAAAAAGCGCAGTCCCGTGGTAGGTATGCCATACAAATGGCTGTAGGTGTGGGCCATCAGTTCATTGCTTTTTTTGCTTGCGGCATACAGGCTTATGGGATGGTCCACATTGTCATGGACGGAAAACGGAATCTTTTCGTTCAACCCATACACACTGGAACTACTGGCGTACACCAAGTGTTTGATGTTATGGTGCCTGCAACACTCCAAAAGGTTCAGGAACCCAACAATGTTGCTGTCAATATAGGAAGCGGGGTTCTCCAAACTATAGCGAACCCCGGCTTGTGCCGCCAAGTTACAGACAACATCAAAATCATGGTCTTTAAAAAGTGCTGGAAGTGCTTCCCGGTCTTCCAAGTCCATTTTAACAAAAATCATTTTTTCGCCATGGACGCTACTGGAACTTTGCACTTTTTCTTGCTGGGCATTTTGGGTATCTATGCCCAATTGTTTTAGGCGATCATACTTTAGATTCACCTCATAATAATCATTGATATTGTCCAGGCCAACAACGGTATGCCCGCCTTTTAACAATGCTTCACAAAGGTGATACCCAATAAAACCGGCCGCTCCGGTCACCAATATTTTCATGACTGCCCAATTTTGTAATATTTGAATCCGATGGAATCCATTTTCTCTTTTTCAAGAATCCGTCTTCCATCAAAGACAAAAGCAGGTTTCAACATCAATTCAAATATGGCGGACCAATCATAGTTTTTAAACTCATCCCACTCTGTTAATATGGCAACGGCATGGGCATCTTTACAGGCCTCCATAGGATCATTGACCACTTTGAGTAGTTTTCTGTTTTCCTCTGGACTTCGGGTTCCCAAATAATCCAAATCGGCATAAATGGTTTCTTCCGAAACCTTTGGATCATAGACCACAATGTGGGCCTGTTCGTCCAAAAGGGCATCTGCTACATAAATGGCGGCAGATTCACGGGTATCATTGGTATCTTTTTTGAATGCCCAACCATAGAAACAGATTTTTTTGCCCGACACCGTATTATAAAGTGTGGAAATAATATTGTCTGCAAAACGTCTTTTCTGGTAGTCGTTCATTAAAATGACCTGTTCCCAATAGTCCGCTACTTCGGTAAGCCCATAACTTTTGGCGATATAAACCAGGTTTAGGATGTCTTTTTGGAAGCAAGAACCTCCAAAACCAACGGATGAATTCAGGAATTTTGAACCTATCCTACTATCAAAACCAATGGCCCTGGATACTTCGGCCACATTGGCATCTGTTTTTTCACAAAGTGCGGATATTGAATTTATGGAAGAAACACGTTGCGCCAAAAATGCATTGGCCACCAATTTTGAAAGCTCGGAAGACCACACATTGGTCTGCAATATCCGTTCTTTGGGCAACCAATGTTCGTATACCCAGCTAAGGGTGTTCTTGGCTTCTTGCCCAGATTTGGTTTCATCACCACCGATCAAAACCCTATCGGCGTTTAATAGGTCGTCAACAGCGGTACCTTCGGCCAAAAATTCGGGATTGGAAAGGATTTCAAACTTGACCCCATTTCCTGTATTGTCCAATATACTTTTAATGGCTTGTGCCGTTCTAACGGGCAGGGTGGATTTTTCAACCACTATCTTGTCCGTTTTGGATACTTTGGCAATATTTCTGGCACAAAGCTCAATGTATTTAAGATCAGCAGCTTGACCTTTGCCCTTACCATAGGTTTTGGTGGGTGTGTTTACCGAGATGAATATCATTTCGGCCTCGTCGATGGCCTTGTCGACCTCAGTTGAAAAAAATAAATTTTTCCCTCTGGTTTCATCAACTATTTCTTTGAGACCTGGCTCATAAACTGGGAGAAGGTCTAGGTTGTCGTGGTTCCAAAGGTCGATTCTTTTTTGGTTGATATCGACTACGGTAACATCAATTTCAGGGCAATTCTTTGCTATTACTGCCATAGTGGGGCCGCCTACATAACCGGCACCAATACAGCAAATTTTACTGATTTTTTTCATTAGGGATTTAGGTTTCTTTCTGCAAATGTTATAATAACTTTAGAAACTTTTTATTATTGCCCTCAAAAAAGGACATACGACCTACTTATTTCGTTCACTGGTACACAACCATTGTGCAATCATACAAATTTCAGTTTTAATACTCCTTTAATCGATAATTTTACGCCTTGAACGAATTATGACCTTGGGCGGGAAGCATATAGCTACATTTGATTTCCAAATAACCTTAACTAGATCTATTTTGATGACAAAAACCAAAATATGGCTGTCTTCCCCCCACATGGGAGGAACGGAACAGCGATATGTCAAAGAAGCTTTTGACACCAACTGGGTAGCCCCCTTGGGCCCAAACGTTGATGGTTTTGAAGCTTCAATCTCAGAATACTACACTAATGAGGTCTATACTGCGGCACTAAGTTCGGGTACGGCGGCAATCCATTTGGCGTTGAAAATTTTAGGTGTTTCCAAAGACGATGATGTCATTTGCCAGAGCTTTACTTTTTCCGCTTCCGCCAATCCGATTACCTATTTGGGCGCCAATCCTATTTTTGTAGACAGTGAAAAAGATACATGGAACATCTCTCCAGAATTATTGGAGGAGGCCATATTGGATACTATTAAAAAAGGGAGAAAACCAAAAGCTATTGTGGCGGTGCACTTATATGGAATGCCGTACAAGACCCAAGAGATTGCCGAAATCTCCACAAAATATGGAATTCCTGTGGTGGAAGATAGCGCTGAAGCCCTGGGCAGTTCAATACATGGAAAAAAATGCGGAAGCTTTGGGGATATTGGAATATTGTCCTTCAATGGCAATAAGATCATCACCACCTCTGGGGGTGGCGCCTTGCTCACAAAAGATGTTGATGTAAAGAAAAAAGCCGTTTTCTTGGCCACTCAGGCCAGGGACAATGCCCCGCATTATGAGCATTCTTCCATTGGACACAACTATAGGATGAGCAATATTTTGGCGGGCATTGGGCGCGGACAGATGGAAGTTTTGCATGAAAGGGTAGAGGCCAGAAGAGCAAATTACCAATATTATAAAGAACGATTGGGTCACCACGAAGCGATTCAATTTTTGGAGGAACCCAATGGTTATTACTGTAATCGTTGGCTCACTTGCATCCTTACCCCATCTTTTGAGGTAAGGGAAAAGATAAGGCTCGCCCTACAAGCAGAAGATATTGAGAGCAGGCCGCTTTGGAAGCCTATGCATGAACAGCCCGTATTTAAAAGTTGTGAAAGCTATACCAATGGCGTCTCTTCCGATTTGTTCATGAGGGGACTTTGTTTGCCCAGTGGTTCCAACTTGTTTGAAGAAGATTTGTACAGAATAACCGCCCTAATCTTAAACAACCTAAACCAATGCTAAAAAAATACATTTTAAAGAATTCACACCGATATGCATCAAAATGGCTGGTACTGGCCATAGACACTTTGGTCATTGCATTTTCTTTTGTGCTTTCCTATATCATCAGGTTCAACCTCTCTTTTGATTTTGATGTATCAAAGCTTTTGGTGCAATTGCCGGTTGTCATGGTCATGGCCGCTGCTGCTTTTGTGGTTACGGGATCTCACAAGGGTTTTGTGAGGCATACCGGGATCAAAGACATTTACAATATTTTCAATGCTATATGCCTTTCCAGTATCCTGATCATATTTGTGATCATTCTCAATAGGCAGTTCGAGTATGTTGATGGTTTCACCATTCCACTTTCCATTATCATCATCCACAGCCTTATCAGTTTTGTGGGGCTCACAGCTTCAAGATATGCTTTCAAAGCCATGTACCATAATATGGTCATGAAGTTCAAGGTTTTTAAAAATGTGTTTATCTATGGCGCGGGTGAATCGGGTATTATAACCTGCAACGCACTCTCTAACCATACGGCCACCAATTCCAAAGTGGTTGGGTTTATTGATGATGACAAGAAAAAAACAGGGAAACGCATCAATGGCCTTCCTGTGCATTCTAGATCGGATTTAACCGAATACCTGATTGACAAGTACAACATCACAGAGATTATTGTAGCCATACATAAGATTGATAACATCAAACTTAGAAAACTGGTTGAAGGCTTGGTTGATTTACCGGTACAGGTTAAGATCGTACCGCCCGTACAGGATTGGATCAACGGTGAATTCAAGGTGTCGCAGATCAAGAACGTACAGATCGAGGATTTGCTCAATAGGGTGCCCATCAGCATCAGAAAATCCAAAGTCTCCGAGGAGTTAAAGGGCAAAACCATTATGGTGACCGGGGGCGCCGGATCCATTGGAAGTGAAATTGTTAGGCAAATTGCACACTATGATTACAACTCCTTGATCATAATAGACCAAGCGGAGTCTGCACTATATGATCTGCAACAAGAGTTGAAACAATCTGGGCACCACAATTTTGTTCCCATTGTGGCCGATATCAGGGATAAAAACAGGATGAACCACTTTTTTGAAGAGCACAAACCAGATATTTTATTTCATGCAGCGGCCTACAAACACGTGCCTTTGATGGAGTACAATGCATATGAGGCCATCAAAATAAATGTGGGCGGCACAAAAATCATTGCAGATCTTTGCATAAGCCATAATGTAGAGAAGTTTGTTTTTGTATCTACTGATAAAGCCGTGAACCCCACCAATGTAATGGGAGCGACCAAGCGTATTGCCGAAATGTACATCAGTTGTAAGCAACAAGAACAGAAGACCAAGTTCATTACCACTAGGTTTGGCAATGTTTTGGGTTCAAATGGTTCTGTTATTCCATTGTTTAAAAAGCAGATTGAAAAAGGAGGCCCTCTTACCGTGACCCATAAGGACATTACACGTTATTTTATGACCATTCCAGAGGCATCGCAATTGGTCTTGGAAGCCGGTGCCATGGGTAAAGGGGGCGAGATCTTTATTTTTGATATGGGTGAATCCGTCAAGATATTTGACCTGGCCAAGAACATGATAAAACTGTCCGGGCTTAAATATCCCGAAGATATTGACATTAAGATCACTGGCTTACGGCCTGGTGAAAAACTGTATGAGGAACTGTTGGCCAATGGGGAAAATACTTTACCTACCTACAACAAAAAGATCATGATCAGCAAGGTCAGGGATTTAAACTACGAGTTTGTCCGATCCAAAATCGATGAACTTTTTGTTTCCAACATGTTTTTCAATGGAAGCATTGTGCAATTAATGAAAGAAATAGTACCGGAGTATATTTCTAATAACTCTGATCTTTGTAGATTTGATAAGTCCAAAACTGCCGACGAAAAAGAGATTGAGGACAAAAAAATTATGCAATCTTAATCAATACAATAAATAAATTTCAATGGGAATTATAAAAAAAGAAAGTCTTCATCTTGTATTGTTGGCTACCATGGTCTTGTTGATTACTTCATGTGCATCAAGAAAAGACGTAGTTTATTTTCAGAACTCAAACAATTTTGAAACTTTGGTGGACAAGAACACCTTTTCACCAAAATTTAAGGTCGATGATTTGGTCGGTATCCATATATCCACCCTTAACCCGGAGGCAAGTGTGCCGTTCAACCTATTCAGGGGATCACAGGAAGACGGTATGCGTCCCGAACAGGTTGATTACTTGGTAGATCAAGATGGTGAAATCGATTTTCCCGTAATAGGAAAAATCAAGATAGCGGGTCTTTCCCCAGAAGAGGTCAGAGTACTTTTACGGGAAAAGTTGAGTGATTACCTAAAGGACCCCATCATCAACATTAGATTAAGAAACTTTACTGTAACGATATTGGGAGATGTCAATAACCCCGGTACTTATTCAGTCCAAGGAGAGCGAATTACAATTTTGGAGGCTATAGGGCTTGCTGGGGATTTAACCATAAAGGGTAGGCGTGATAATGTAATGGTCATCCGAGATTTTGATGGCACCAAAGTCTATACCAAGGTTGATTTGACCGACAAGGAAGTTTTGAGCTCTCCGGTATATTACTTGACACAGAACGATGTGGTATATATAGAGCCCAACAAGTCTGCGGTTACGGCCTCAAGTCTTGACAATAGGGCCGGTCTATATGTATCAATAATATCAACTCTAATTACATCAGCAATCATCCTTATAACTAGAAACTAAGTTATAATCCTATTTACACCATTTGGTAATGAGTCAAAACAATATTAATGACTTTAATTTTAGTGATGAAATAAGAAAGTACACCAAAAACTGGAAGTGGTTTGTTCTGTCTTTTATCATTGGACTTATAGTTGCCCATCTTTTTGTTCGATATGCTACGCCAAAATATCTGGCAAAAGGAAAAATACAGATTATACAAGAAAAATCGGCAAGCCCCGGGGCCAACCTTTTACAGGACATCGATGTTTTTTCCGATATGGAGAACAATGTTGAGGATGAGGTTGAAATAATCACATCCCGATCCAACCTGATTGAAGTGGCCAAGAAATTGGGCCTCAACACCAAGGTATATTCCCTGGGCAGCATCCGAAACACGGAACTTTACAATAACTCACCGATAACCTTGAACATCATCGCGCCAGATTCTACCATTTACAAGGCGGATTTTGAGTTTTATTTGGAATTGAATTCTTCCACCACGAGTTTTGGCTATTCATTTGAAGAAGATGACGCCCCCAAGAATTATGCATTCGGTAAGAATATTACAACGCCCATTGGTGATATAGTTATAACCCCAAACACAGATTATATTAGCAAGCATTTGGGGAAAAGACTCAAGGTACAGGTGGTTCCCCTTTCAACAATTGCTACGGAATACCAAAACGAGATCATTATCTCCAAGCCAAATGATTTCTCGAACATTCTGGACATTAGCTTGCAAGATCCCGTAAAGGAAAAAGCGAGGGACATTATTAATGAATTGGTTACCATATATAACAAGAATGCCATAGAAGATAAACAACAGATCGCGGATAGGACTTCAAGCTTTATTGAAGGACGGATAGCCGATATATCATCGAGCCTTTCGTCCGTAGATCAATCTGCAGAAGATTTTAAAACGGGCAGGGGAGTCACGGATATTGCTTCTGAAGCTAATCTCAATCTCAACGTTGGGGCAGCCAACCGCCAAGATCTGGCCAATGCCGAGACGCAATTGAATATTGCTGCATCTATGCGTGACATGGTGGATCAGCAAGAAGGGTTTGAAGTGCTTCCGGCCAATTTAGGGTTGTCTGACCCTACTATTGCCAACACAACACAGCAATACAACCAATTGGTTCAAGAAAGAAACCGCCTGTTGGAAAGTTCCAATGAGAAGAACCCCGTTATTGTTAATCTGGATCAGCAATTGAGTAGCTTAAAAAGGACCATGCAGGCAAGTTTGAACAGTACCGTGAACAATTTGGGGCTGCAGGTCAATACCTTGAGCGGGCAACAGGCCATCATCAATTCAAAGATTTATTCTGCGCCAAAGAACGAAAGGGCACTACGTGATATCACAAGACGCCAGCAGACCACCGAGTCATTGTACCTCTATCTCCTACAAAAAAGGGAGGAAGCCCAAATAACGGTAGCTTCCACAGCACCAAAATCAAAAGTGATTGACAGTGCGTATTTTGAAGAACTTCCGGTATCCCCCAGAAAAAAAATAATTTATTTGGCCTTAGGGGTTTTGGGACTTTTAATACCATTCGGCACAATCTATGCCAAGGATATGCTGGACAATAAAGTGCACAACATGCACAATTTGGAGAAAAGGGTTCATAGCAGCATACCTATTTTGGGAGAATTGCCACGACTTTCCAAAAAAGAACAAAAAATTGTTACCAAGGATGATCGTTCGGTACTGGCCGAGGCATTGCGTATTATCCGAGCCAATTTGGACTATTTGATAAAATCCAAACCCAATGGGAAGTCCAACAATATTATTTACATAACATCTAGTGTGCCCGGTGAGGGAAAAACCTTTTTGTCCGTGAACCTCTCCATGATTTTGGCCAATACCCACAAGAAGGTCTTGTTGATTGGGGCCGATGTGCGTAACCCGAAATTCAAAAGTTTTTTTACCGGAAAGAACGTTGATAAACTTTCAGTGGGTCAGAACAAATCAGATTACGGGTTGACCGAATATCTACATGATCGTAGTATATCTTCCTACAAGGAAATTGTCAATACAATGCTGGTGCATGATAACAATTTTGATGTAATTTACTCGGGTAGGATACCCCCAAACCCTTCAGAGCTCCTTATGAGTGGTAGGTTGAAAGAGCTTTTTGATGAAGTATCTCAACGCTATGATTATGTAATTGTTGACACGGCGCCCATGATGCTGGTTTCAGACACGTTATTGATCAGTGAACATGCAGACCAATTGATCTATGTTACCCGGGCCGATGTCACTGAGACCAAGGCACTCGATTTTCCTTTAAAATTGCAGAAGGAAGGCAAGATAAAAGGACTTTCTTTTGTGGTCAATGATGTAAAATTGAACAACTTAGGGTACGGCGGCAAGTATGGCTACGGCTACGGAAAGGTGGCCAAAAAATGGTGGAAGTTCTAAAACCCCCATAGTTTAAAAATATACTCATTACATATGATTTTCATCGAAAAAAAGCGCAGGTAAATCCTGCGTTTTTTTTTCTTCCAAACCATTGAACTCAGGTCATTGTATTTTATCGATAAAGAAATAGGATTGAACGAATATAACATGCTCTTTCCCTAAGCTTCATAGGCATTAAAGTATCTTTAGACCTTAGTATTGCCTATTTTTTAGCTAACAAAAAAATGGTTGAAAACACTTTTACCGTTATGAAAAAAAATTACCCCAAATTCCTATTGTTGTTTGTGCTTTTTGCAACAATATTCTCAGTTAAAGTTCAAGCACAACTAAGCTTTCTGGATAGTGATTTAGATTTAAATGGCCAGGGAACGTTTACTTCAGGGATTACATCGTTGACCTATGGACCGGATGGGAGACTCTATGCCACCGAATATACAGGATTGGTCCATGTAATGACCGTTCAACGTGACGGCCCCAATGACTATAAGGTAACTGACATGGAAACCCTAACCGGTGTCCAAGGAATACAAAACCACAATGATGATGGCACCACCAATTCCAGTACTCTAAGGGAAACCACGGGATTGGCCGTAGCTGGAACAGCGACAAATCCCATTATCTATGTGGCTTCCAGTGACATTAGGGTAGGTGGGGCTACCACAGGCGACGGAGACACAGGCTTGGATACCAATTCAGGAACCATTACTGGCTTCTATTGGAATGGAACTTCTTGGGATGTTGTGGATTTGGTGCGGGGGCTACCGCGCTCTGAAGAAAATCATGCCACCAACGGTTTGGAGTTTGTAAACATTGGAGGTACAAATTACTTGATTGTGGCCCAAGGGGGGAATGCCAATGGAGGATCTCCTTCAGTCAATTTTGCCTTATTGGGCGAATATGCCCTTTCTGCGGCTATATTGGCAATAGATTTGGATGCTATTGAAGGAATGCCCAACAAGTTTGATAATGGAAGAATATACAAATATAATCTACCAACATTGGATGACCCAACACGCCCAAATGCAAACGGAGTCAACGATCCAAGTGCCCCTGGCTATAACGGTATTGATGTAAATGACCCATTTGGGGGCAATGACGGATTGAACCAAGCCAAGGTCATCCCCGATGGCCCAGTGAAAATTTTATCGCCCGGTTACAGAAATGCCTACGATTTGGTCGTTACGGAAAGCGGTGCACTCTATGTTACGGACAATGGTGCCAATGAAGGTTGGGGAGGGCTACCTGAAAATCAAGGAACAGCCAATGTAACCAATGCCTATCGCCCCGGAGAACCTGGCGGAGATATAAATACCAACACGGAGAATGGTGAAGGTATGGACAACGAAGATCATCTGGAGCTCATTACCACGGATATTCAGAATTATACATTTAATACATTTTATGGAGGACACCCCAATCCAACTCGGGCAAACCCCACAGGTGCGGGACTGTTGACCTCTCCAGATTCCAACCCTAATAATGCTACGTTTCGAACGTTGATCTATGATCCATCAAATCCACAGGCTGGATATACAGATGATCCCTCCATTGCGCTTCCTGCGGATTGGCCGCCGGTTGAGGTGGCAAACCCGGTTGAAGGTGACTGGCGTGGACCAACTGTGGACAATCCTGATGGGCCAAATGATGCCCCCATCGCAATTTTTCCAAGAAACTCCAACGGTATTGATGAGTATACCGCCAGCAATGGGGATGATTACTACAAGGGCAACCTTTTTGTAGGGAAGAACAACGGGATATTGCACAGGGTGGCCTTAAACCCTGATGGCAGTTTGAATACGTTGGAAGCATCTTGGGCTTCCGGTCTAAGTGCCGGTGGAGCCGGCAATGCTTTGGGGATAAGCTGTAATGGTGATTTAGACCCTTATCCAGGAACCATTTGGGTGGGTCTTTTTAATACCTCCAGTGGGGGAATTGTCATTTTGGAACCCCAAGATTTTGTGGAATGCCTAGATCCCAGTGACCCTGAGTATGATGCCAATGCCGATTACGATTTTGATGGGTTTACCAATCAGGATGAAGAAGATAATGGCACCGATCCCTGTAATGGGGGGTCACAGCCCAGTGACTTTGATGATGATTCAATTTCTGACCTAAATGACGATGACGATGATGCAGATGGCATCTTGGATGCCAATGATCCTTTCCAATTGGGCAATCCCAATGTAGGAGGGAGCGATGCCTTTGAACTGCCCATCACCAACGACCTGTTTTCAGATACGGGCCTTGGTGGGTATTTAGGTCTGGGATTGACAGGGATGATGAACAATGGCGATACGGGCAACAACTGGTTGGACTGGTTGGATAAACCTGGTCCAAATCCAGATGACTTACTGGGTGGAGCCATTGGTGCATTGACCATGCAAATGCCGGACGGAACGGCTTTTGAATCCAACAATGATCAAGAAAAAGCATTCCAATACGGTGTTCAAGTGGACCAATCCACGGGAGGCTTCACAGTACACAGTCAAATTAGAGGTTTTGATTTGACCCAAAACCAGTTGTACACCAATGCGAACACACCAAACGGAGAAATTGGTATTCAGATTGGTGATGGTACGCAGAGCAACTACATTAAGTTTGTGGCAACGCCTTCGGGACTTGTTGCACAACAAGAAATAGGGGATACTGCCCAAACTCCTTTAACTTTTAATATTCTAGAGCCCAACAGACCCAGTTCAAGCATTGACTTTTACTTTGTGGTCGATGCGGTTTCAGGAGATGTCTCGCTACAATATCAATTGGATGAAGGTTCAAGAATTACGTTGGGTACTATAACAGCAGAAGGCACCATTTTGGATGCCATTCAACAAACAAACACCGATTTGGCAGTTGGGGTTATTGGTACATCCAATGCTTCTGGTTTTGAATTGGAAGGTACATGGGAATTTTTGCATGTAAAGGCAGAAACCCCTACAGTGGTCCAAAGCATTCCAGATATTGAAAAACTGATAGACTCCGTGGATGAGAATATCAACCTGGATGTTTATTTTGATGACGACAATGGAGCAGCCAATCTTACTTATGAGGTTTTAAGCAATACCAACAATGAGATAGGTGCAAGTGTTACGGACAATATCTTGACACTTTCATTCCCTTCCACAGCAGAGGTGTCGAACATTACGATCAGGGCAACCGATCAAGACCTTAATTCTGTGGATGATACCTTTACCGTAACGGTAACCGAAACACCACCCATTTTATATCGGGTAAATGCCGGAGGACCTCTGTTGTCCAGTATTGATGGCGATATTGATTGGGAAGAAGACACAAAAGCCAATAATTCAGTGTATTTGGCAACAGCAGGAAGCAATAGTTCTTTCAGTGGATCAATTACAACTACCGATGGTTCGGTAAACACAACCACAACGCCTATAGAAATTTTTGCTACAGAGCGATATGATAATACACCAGGAAGTCCCAACGTAGTTTATTCCTTTCCAGTTGCTGCGCAACCGGCCAATTATGAGGTCCGCTTGTACATGGGCAATGGCTTTGATGGAACTTCACAACCAGGACAACGAATTTTTGATGTGGCCATAGAAGGAACCATTTTGCCTTTGCTCAACAATGTAGACTTGTCTGCAACCTATGGGCATGATGTAGGTGCCGTGATCAGCCATGTTGTAAAAGTTAGTGATGGGGTTATAAATATTGAATTCCTACATGGACTGGAGGAAAACCCATTGATCAATGGTATTGAGATATTGGATGCTTCGGATTCGGACACACCAATTTATGTAAACCCCATTGCCGATCAGTTAAGTTTTGCTGGTGATGATGTTGATGGAAGTTTCGCGCTCTATGCAGCAGGCGGTGACGGTAATCTCAGTTTTTCAGCTACAGGTTTGCCCCCAGGAGTGGATATTGAACCCACCAACGGACATATTTATGGTACCATTGAAGAGGGGGCCTTTGCGGGCAGCCCCTACAACGTCACCATAACAGTTGATGACAGCGATGGACTGACCAGCGATAAGGTAGAGGTAAATTTTGTATGGGAGATTGTTGAACCCTATATGTACCGTATCAATGCAGGTGGCCCACAAGTTGCAGCTTCCGACCTAGGGGCCAATTGGGAAGATGATCTAGGAAATGGAGCCCAGTCAGGAAATAATTATACAGTGAACACAGGACGTACCGAAGATTATGAAGTGATGTCCTTCAATAATAAGCATAATTCTATACCAGCATACATAGACAATAGCACATATTTGGGCATTTTTAATGCGGAGCGTTATGACCTGGCCACAGCACCTGAAATGGAATATGTCTTGACCGTTGAAAATGGCGACTATGTGGTCAATCTCTATATGGGCAACAGCTTTGATGGTACCAGTAATATAGGAGACCGTGTTTTTGATATATTGTTTGAGGGAGCATTGGTTGAAAATGATATAGATCTTGTTGAAAGATTTGGCCACCAAATTGGAGGAATGGTTTCCCATCCGATAACGGTTAATGATGGCGAATTGAACATCTCTTTTGGCCATGTGACCGAGAATCCTTTGGTTAATGCCATTGAGGTATATGCAGTGGATACAGGTAACCCCACATTGACGTTGGCAAGCATACCAGATCAAGACAACGGCATTTTGGATGCCGTCGATTTCAATGCTTCGGCAACGGGTGGAGATGCTGGTGAGCAGATTACCTATTATATTTCCGGTCAGCCTCAAGGAATAACCATTAATCCTTCAACAGGTCAAATATCCGGTACTATCAATGCGGCCGCAGCAACAGGTGGCCCAAATAGTAATGGTACCCACTCCGTAGTGGTCACCGCAGTGAAGCCATTATCAGCTCCATCCAGTCAATCATTTATCTGGACAGTTGACACACAATTGTTATGGAACGACAAGGATGAAAATGAAAATTATACCGCCAGACACGAAAATTCTTTTGTACAAGCTGGCGACAAGTTTTATTTGATGGGTGGTCGTGAAGAGGCACAAACAATCGACATTTATGATTATACAACAGATTCATGGACTTCATTGATTGATTCAGCGCCTAAGGAATTCAATCACTTCCAAGCAACCGAATATCAGGGTCTTATTTGGGTCATCGGTGCATTCCAAGACAACCTCTATCCCAATGAAGTGCCAGCTGAATACATTTGGATGTTCAACCCAGCCACTCAAGAGTGGATTCAAGGTCCTGAAATACCTGTGGGTAGACGAAGAGGTTCCGCAGGCTTGGTGGTCTATGATGATAAGTTTTACTTAGTAGGCGGAAATGAGGACGGGCATGATGGAGGTTTTCAACCTTGGTTTGATGAATACGATCCCGCCACGGGCACTTGGACACCTTTGGCCGATGCACCAAGGGCAAGGGACCACTTTGCCGCAGTAGTGATTGGGGATAAATTATATGCTGCGGGGGGTAGACTTTCCGGTCCTTTCCCTAATGATGTTTTCAAGCCTGTTATCCCAGAGGTTGATGTATACGATTTTACTGCTGGTACATGGAGTACCCTACCGAGTGGACAGAATATCCCAACACCTCGTGGAGGCGCAGCTGCGGTAAACTTTAACAACAGGTTGGTGGTGATTGGTGGAGAGGTACAAGATGAGTTGGTCTATGGGGTCAATACAGACGATGCCCTGGCCATTACAGAAGAATACGACCCAGTGACGCAGTCATGGGACCGATTGCCTGACATGAATTTTAAGCGCCACGGAACGCAGGCCATTGTTTCTGGACCTGGGGTTCATATTTTGGGTGGTTCTCCGAACAGAGCAGGTGGAAACCAAAAGAACATGGAGTTTCTAGGAGAAGATAGCCCTGTGGGATCCCCGAGCGTGGTCAGTGTGCTCTCTTCGGCCACTACAGTAGTTATTAATGATGAAGAAACGGTTGATATAGATTTGGATGTCATTGACGGTAATGTTGGAATTTTTGTAAGCTCTATGGAAATCACTGGAGCCAATGCTGCTGATTTCAGCATAGATTCAGGTGAATTGACAAATGCCCTGATCAACCCAAACAGCACACATACATTGAGTGTTTCATTAACGGGTACAGGAGCAGATAGAACGGCTATCTTGACCGTTAACTATAACGATTCGAGTACCTATAACATCGTACTCACCAATAACCCAGATGCTACCTTCGGAGTAACAAATCCCGGAGATCAGTACAACTATGAGGGAGATGCGGTATCATTACAAATTGAGGCAACCAGTCCGAACAACACTACGTTTAGTGCCACCGGATTGCCGCCAGATTTGACCATAAATGAGACCACAGGTATCATAACAGGGACCATTGATGATGGCTTTATAGGTGGCAGTGGTGACAATTTTATTGAAGAAAACGGATTGGTGGTCATTGAAGCGGAATCCACTGATACCTCAGGCTGGGATATTACCAACTTGGATGGAGCAACTGGTATTGTTGCCAACAACAATAATTTTAATAATATAAACGGAAGTACACTATCTTATGAGATTACCATCAGTGAAACTGGTGTCTATCGTTTTAATTGGAGAAGTTTATTTTCAGGTCCTGATCCAACGGAAGAGAATGATAACTGGCTGCGTTTCCCAAATAATGATGATGTTTGGTTTTTCGGAATTGATGGTTCTGTGGGCAACCCGGGAACCGAAGCGGATATTATTGCCAACCTTCAAGGGGCACAATCAGAAATTGTTTTCCCGATAGGTAGTTCAAGGATAACCCCTTCAACAACGCCAGAGGGTGCAGGGGCTGATGGGTTCTTCAAAGTATATCGAAGTGGGGGGAGTCCTGAAACCTATGATTGGCAGGCTAGAACTTATGATAACGATAACCATGAAATTTTTGTATGGTTTGTAAATCCAGGCACCTATACCATGGAAGTTTCAGAGCGTTCTGCAGGCCATGCCATAGATCGAATGGTTTTGTATAAAGTGGACGAATGGGGCTATAATAACAACACCAATGCGGTACTTAACGCACCCGAATCCCAACAAGGTGGTGGTGTAAGTGGCCCGGGTGCAGCAGTTGATAGTCCATATAATGTTACTGTTACGGTGACTGATGATGGTGATCCTGCAGGCAATGAAACCATCGACTTCTTGTGGTACATCGGTGAACCTGGCGACTTGATTGCCGTTCCACAAGCTGATGTTACCAGTGGTTTTGTACCCTTGACCGTCAACTTTACAGGAAGTAATTCTTTGGATGATGTTGGTGTGACCAGCTATTCATGGGACTTTAAAGATGGTACGCCAATCTCAAATGAGGCTGATCCTACACACACCTTCACAACAATTGGAACCTATGTGGTTGATTTAACCGTTACGGATGACGATCTAAATACAGACACAAAGAGCATAACCATTGACGTTATTGGAACAGGAGTAGCTCCTACGGCCGTGGCATCTGCTGATGTTACTGAAGGGGATGCTCCCTTACAAGTTGCTTTTGATGGCAGTGGTTCAACCGATGATTTGGCTATTGCCAGCTATTCTTGGGACTTTGGAGATGGGACACCATCAACAGAAGTAGCCCCCACCTATTCTTTTGATACACCTGGGATTTATAATGTAGAGCTTACCGTTACAGATGTAGAAGGCCTTACAGATACCGATATAATAACCATAACGGTAAACCAACCCAATCTGCCACCTGTGGCAGTGGCAACTGCTTCTCCAGAATCTGGAATTGCGCCTTTGGAAGTTTCTTTCATAGGTAGTGGCTCTACGGATGACGTGGGCATTGTAAGCTATGCTTGGAACTTTATTGATGGAGGAATGGCTGCGGAGGCAAACCCAACATACACATTCAACGCACCGGGAACCTATGATGTTGAACTTACGGTTACCGATGGCGGTGGATTGACCGATACGGATATAGTGACTATTACCGTTTTACCAAATGAGGCCCCGGTGGCCATGGCAACAGCTGATCCAGATACAGGAACGGCACCTTTACAGGTTGCTTTCACCGGAAGCGGTTCAACAGATGATGTGGGCGTTGTAAGCTATGCTTGGGATTTTATAGATGGTGGAACATCAACAGAGACGGACCCAACATACACATTCACAACACCGGGAACCTATGAAGTTACCTTAACGGTTACTGACGCAGGCGGATTAACAAGCATGGATACGGTGACCATTCAGGTTACTGAACCAGGCAGTAACGAAGCTCCAGTAGCAGTCATATCTGCAAACCCAACAATGGGTCAAGCTCCGCTTCCAGTTATCTTTAATGGTGCTGGTTCAACAGACGATGTCGGTATTGTTACGTACTTCTGGGATTTCAAAGATGGTACTACCTCCAATGAGATTAATCCTGTAACTACATTTGAAACAGCAGGAATTTACAATGTAGAACTTACAGTGACTGATGAAGAAGGATTGATTGATACGAACATGGTTACCATCGAAGTTACGGAACCTAGTGGCAACGAAGCTCCAATAGCAATTGCTTCAGCAACTCCCATGAATGGTGACGCCCCGCTGGAAGTTTCCTTTACAGGAAGTAACTCCACAGATGATGTTGGCGTAGTGGGCTATGCATGGGATTTCAATGATGGGGCCAGTTCTGCTGAGGCCGATCCAACTTATACCTTTGATGCCGTAGGGACCTATCAAGTCACATTGACGGTCACGGATGCAGAAGGATTGATGGATTCTGCAACCTTAACAATTGAAGTGACAGGTAATGAGGCTCCTGTTGCAGTGGTAACAGCCACTCCGGAATTTGGAGATGCACCTTTGGAGGTGGAATTTACAGGCTCGGCCTCTACAGATGATGTTGGCGTAGTGAGCTATGCTTGGGATTTTGGTGATGGAGGTACCTCTACGGAAGCCGATCCAACCCATACGTTTGAAACCGCTGAATCCTATGAAGTCACATTGACTGTTACTGATATCGAAGGGTTGACTAACTCCACGTCCATAACAATCGAGGTGTCGGATAACGCTCCTACTGGATTGGAAATGTCAGCCATTGTAGCTCCCAACCCAGCCAGGGATTATGCTAACCTTCAAGTAACGAATTTGCCGGATGGAGTGGTGATTACCAAGATCAACCTGCACGATTCCATTGGAAGGCTCATGGAGTCGATTGACCCAGTGCAGGTTGATGGAGGAGCGTATAGTATTCCAACTTATATGCTCAGGGATGGGTTGTATTATATTACAATAGAACTGAGCGAAGGCGACCCAATAGGGATTGAACTATTGGTCAGGAATTAAATTTAAAGTGTTTTTCAAATAAAAAAGAGGGCGATTTAATCGCCCTCTTTTCATTTCAAATATTCATTGAATATATCAATAGAACTGTTCAATGGTATCATTGACTATGGTATCAAGCATTTTGCCCATCTTTTTGGTAATGGTTGCCTCTTTCAGGGATTTCAATTGTTGCATATTATGAACATCACTCCCCACGAAGTCTATAAGATTGTTCTCCATGAGTTTAAGAGCCTTTGATTTTACATCGCTACCGTAATAATTGGCCAAAGACAAAAGGTTAACCTGAAAAAGAGCCCCTTTTTCCTTATAAGCCCTAAGACGCTTGGATGTACTGCTCAAAAAAAGATACCGCTCTGGGTGGGCAAGTACTGGGAAAAGTCCTCCAGAAATAACTTTGTCAAGAGCCGAATTCATATTTATGGGAGGTTGCAAAAAAGACATTTCAACCAACAAATGGTATTTCCTAAGCAACATGATCTGATCGTTGCGTAGCAATTGTTCAAAATTATCATCGATCATGTGTTCTGCAGCCTTATCCAATGACACTCCATCCATGCCTTCACGATTCAATGCATTTTTCAATTTTTCAAAAGATTGCTGTATGGTTTCTGGGGTATTGGGATAGTAATTGTGCATAATATGTGGCGTACATACAAACCTTGTAACGCCAAACTCACCAAAACCTTTGATCAAAGCGATTGAATCTTCAACAGTCTTTGCACCATCGTCAATACCGGGGAGGATATGATTGTGGATATCCACCAGTCCCCCTAAATGATCCACAAGAAATTCTTTCCTGGAAAAAAAGCTTAACATACAAAACGTTTGGTGCAAAAATAGGCCGAAAAATTGTTTCTCTCCCTTAAAAGCAAAAACTGTACAACACTCTTAAAAACAGAAGGTATACCATAAGATAGTAAAATCTCGGCCTTAAGAGTAAAGCGTTGGAAGTTGGATGGACGTCCAATTCTTTCGTTCATCGAATTTTATGGCAATTGGTCTTAATTGACATAGTGCAGCGGCACAAGTTGAAACTTGTGATTTATATTCGTATAGCCCCCCATCGTTACAAATTACAATCAATTATGAGAAAATAAACGTTTACGGGATTTCCCCGCATTTTACCTAATTACTTTTTTGTCCACATAAAGAACAAATATGATACAACTTTACCCCACAATACATAGGTGTATCCGACTTCTATGTATAACTTTTTTATTTTTTTTAAGCAGCTCGACCTTTGCGCAGGTCAGTTTTTCATTGAATGAGCTCAATTTGAATGGGTTTACATCCATTACAAATGGAACATCCTTGAAGTTTGGCCCGGATGGAAAATTATATGTTGCGGATTACCGCGGACTGATCAAGATTTTTACCATAGAAAGAAACGGCCCGGGAAATTATATGGTTACGGCCACAGAGGAATTGGATGCCATAACCACTATTCAAGACCATAATGATGATGGAAGCCTATTCTTTAGTTCCTCAAGGGAGACCTTGGGAATAGAAGTTGGGGGCACCGCAGAGAATCCTGTAATCTATGTAGCTTCCAGCGATTTTAGGATTGGAGGTTTTGGTAGTGGAGGAAATGGAGATAGTGGTCTCGACACCAACTCGGGAATAATAACCCGCATTACATGGACAGGTTCCGATTGGGACGTTGTAGATATTGTTCGTGGGCTGCCAAGATCAGAAGAAAATCATGCGACCAACGGTTTGGAATTGGCAGAGATTAATGGAGTGAGGTATTTACTCGCAGCACAGGGTGGCCATACAAATGCAGGGTCACCTTCAAGAAATTTTGCGTACACAGGAGAATATGCCCTTACTGCGGCCCTGCTAACCGTTAACTTGGAAACCCTGGAAAGCATGCCAATCCAATTGGATAATGGGCGTCAATACATTTATGACTTGCCCACTTTGGATGACCCCAGCCGCCCAAATGTGAATGGTGTTGTTGATCCAAACGCACCCGGTTATGACGGTGTGGATGTTGGTGATCCCTTTGGGGGCAACGATGGTTTAAATCAAGCGGTAATAGTACCTGGAGGTCCTGTACAGATTTTTTCCCCTGGACACAGAAACATATATGATTTTGTTGTTACCGAAAGCGGTGCCGTTTACATTACTGATAATGGAGCTAACCAAGGTTGGGGAGGGTTCCCTTTTGGAGAAGGAACGGGCAATGTAACCAATGATTATGACCCCTTACAACCTGGTAGCAGTTCAGATTCTGGAGGTGAATCGGTCAACAACCGGGACAACCTTAAAATGGTGACCAATAACATTAACACCTATGTTCCGGGAAGCTTTTATGGAGGACATGCCAACCCAACACGAGCCAATCCCGTAGGAGCAGGCTTATATACCAACCCTTCCAGCGATGGAACAACCAATGGAGCGGTTTTTAGAACCCAGATTTATGATCCAGATGGTTCCACTCCAGGTTCAACCACAAATCCAGATTTGGGCTTGCCCGCAAACTGGCCTCCTGTGCCAGTAGCATTGGCAAATCCTGTTGAAGGCGATTGGCGGGGGCCGGGCATAAACAACCCAGATGGGGATGATGCAGAAATTATTACACTTTGGGGCACCAACACCAATGGTATTGATGAATATACAGCCAGTAATTTTGGTGGGGCCATGCAAGGCGATTTAATTGCCGGGGTAAATACTGGAAGATTGAGACGTGTTCAATTAAACCCAGATGGGTCATTACAAAACCTGACCACTAACTTTTTATCAGGGCTGGAAGGGAATGCACTCGGTGTGACCTGTAATTCCGATACGGATATCTTTCCAGGATCAATATGGATAGCGACCCTTGAAGGTGGTATATACGTATTTGAACCTCAAGATTTTATAGTTTGCAACCCGCCCAGTACGCCAGGCTATGCAACAGATGACTACGATTTTGATGGGTATACAAATCAAGATGAAGATGAGAATGGGTCGGACCCTTGTAATGGGGGATCCCAACCCAATGATTTTGATAAATCTGCCGGGGGCACTTTACTTTCCGACTTAAATGACCTTGATGATGATAATGATGGGATTCCAGATGCCCAAGATCCATTTCAATTGGGAGATCCCAAAGATTCCGGGACCGATGCCTTTAGCATACCGGTGATCAATCAAATGTTTTCAAGTAATACCGAACTAAAGGGTTATTTAGGGTTAGGCTTCACTGGCTTAATGAACAATGGGGATCCCAATCCAAATTGGTTGCAATGGTTAGATCGTAGAGATGATCCAAACGATCCCAACCCCAATGATATTCTCGGTGGGGCCATCGGGGCCATGACAATGCAGCTGACATCTGGAACTGCTTTAGGAAACGCCAATAATCAAGAGAAAGCTTTCCAATATGGGGTGGAGTCTGATATAACAACAACTCCCTATACCATTGTCTCTAGACTGATCAACTTTACAGATAACCTACAGTTGTACCATGCATCCAGTCCGGCCAATGGCGAATTGGGCATTTTTATGGGTGATGGAACCCAGAGCAACTACATTAAATTTGTAATTACCCAATCCGGACTGCAGGTACGTCAGGAAATAGATGATACAGAACAGACCCCTCTGGAATTGGCCATTGCTCCCAACAATCGCCCTGGAGCTAGTGCCATCCTATATTTCTTGGTAGATCCTTCCACAGGTGAAATAGGATTGGAGTATGCCTTTGACGGTGGGCCGCGGCAAGCTTTAGGTTCTATCTCAGCCCAAGGAGCGGTCCTTGAATCAATCCAACAAGCAGGAAACCCATTGGCGGTTGGACTTATTGGTACTTCAAACACAACAGGTGTTGAATTGGAAGGAACATGGGATTATTTAAATGTTATTGGAGGTGCACCAACAATCACGGGAACCATCTCGGATATTCATACCTACATCAACTCTGGATCCGACACCTTTAATTTAAATAACTATTTTGATGATGATAATGGGAATCAAAATCTTGTTTATTCGGTAGCGGGCAATACAGACCCCAATATTGGCGCCCAGGTCAATGGAAATATTTTAACGCTTAATTACCCATCAACAGCGTCAAATAGCAATATTACCATCAGGGCAACCGATCAAGACACAAACTTCACTGAATTCACGTTCAATGTTAATGTGGCCGCTTCCCCCGTAATTTATAGGGTGAACGCCGGTGGTCCGCAAATAGCGGCATTGGACGGAGGTATTTCTTGGGCTGCGGATACAAACAGCAACCCAAATGAATATCTTATTCAGCTTGAGACCAATACGGTAGGAAATGTACAGTCCATGCAATCTTTCGATGCTTCGGTGGATTTGTCAACCACCCCTACCGATATTTTCGACACATCTAGATATGACACTTTTGAATCCATTCCCCATGTCACCTATTCCTTTCCAGTGAGCCTTCCTGGACTTTACGAAATTCGACTTTATATGGGAGAAGGTGTAAACGCTACTTCAGAAGCTGGGGAGCGGATATATGATGTTGAAGTTGAAGGGAATATTTACCCCAACATGGACAATATTGATTTGTCTGGGGATTATGGCTTTAGAAACGGTGTAGTTCTTTCACAAACTATTGAAGTGCTGGATGATTTCATCAATATTTCCCTGATTAATTTCAACAGTGGAGATGCCGTGATAAGCGGTATAGAGATCATAGAATCTTTTGATGCCAGCAATCCCATAGATATACAGCAACTGGCAAATCAAACCAACCAAGAAGGGGAAGCTTTGAATGGCAGTCTGTTTGTTCAAGCATCAGGGGGGGATGGTAATCTTCAGTACTCTGCAATTGGTCTTCCTCCAGGAATAACCATTGAACCTACAAATGGCCAGATCGGAGGAACCGTTGAAACGGGTGCTGCCATTGGGTCACCCTATAATGTGACCATCATCGTTGATGACAACGACGGAGATACTGAAGACATTGAATCAATGTCCTTTGAATGGGTGATACTGCCCGAAGGTGTATTTGAACTGAACATCAATGCAGGTGGTCCGGCCCTAACACATAATGGGGTAGATTACCAACAAGACGAGTATTTTATTGGTGGAAATACTTATGAAAATTCTGATGCTCAACTTCCACCATTATACCAGACCGAACGTAGTTCCTCTGACCAGTTCTATAGCTATGAGATTCCTGTTCCCAACGGTGACTACATTGTACAGTTACACATTGCAGAACTATATTGGGGTGCAACTGGTGGCGGCGAAGGCGGCGAAGGACTCAGAGTGTTCGATGTAACTGTCGAAGGCTCTTTGGTGCTCGATGATTATGACATAACAGCGGACGTTGGTCCTGAAACACCTACAGTCAAAAGCTATCCAGTTACGGTAAATGATGGGATACTGAACTTATATCTATCCGCATTGGCCTCCGATGGAGGAGTGGATCAGCCTAAGTTGTCGGCCATACAGATCAGTGGTGGTTCTGCGGCAAGTTCTCCACCCGTTGCCCTTACAGAGGCAGATCCCATTAGCGGTAATAGCCCTCTTGAGGTCAATTTCACAGGAAGTAACTCCACAGATGATGTAGGAGTCGTAGAATACCAGTGGGATTTTGGTGATGGTAGCCCAGTGTCCAACGAAGCCGACCCAGTTCACACCTATTCAGTTGCCGGCAGCTATGATGCCATGTTGACGGTTACCGATGGAGATGACCAGACAGATACCGATACAGTGACCATTACGGTAACGGATGGACCAATTGGTACGGAATGGATCCTTAAAAATGAGGACCAAAATTATACAGGAAGACACGAATGTTCCTTTGTTCAGGCTGGCGATAAATTTTATCTTATGGGTGGCCGTGAAAGTGCCAGAACAATAGACATATATGATTATACAAACGATTCGTGGACTTCGCTAGTCGATTCAGCACCATTTGAGTTCAATCACTTTCAAGCAACAGAATATCAAGGTCTTATATGGATCATTGGAGCTTTCAAGGATAATTCGTTTCCAGAAACTCCCGCTGACTTTGTATGGGCATTTGACCCTGTAAATGAGCAATGGATACAGGGACCAGAGGTGCCGGAAAACAGAAAAAGAGGCTCTGCAGGATTAGTAGTTTATAACGATAAGTTTTATATAATTGGAGGAAATACATTAGGACATAGTGGGGGTTATGTGCCATGGTTTGATGAGTATGATCCAGCCACTGGAGTTTGGACCGCACTAGAAGACCTAGATGCTCCAAGAGCAAGAGATCATTTCCATGCAGTGGTAATCGGTGATAATTTATACGCAGCAGGAGGAAGGCAATCTGGTGGCGATGGAGGTGGTTTTAAGCCCGTATTGCCAGAAGTTGATGTCTATAATTTCACAAGTGGTTCTTGGAGTACCCTCGAAGCTGATCTCCCAACCCCTAGAGCAGCTCCGGCTGTAGCAAACTTTAATGGGAATTTGCTTGTTATGGGTGGAGAGGTTCGTGATGAAATTGTATACGGCGAGAATGTTGACGATGCCCTGCGAATAACAGAATCGTATAACCCATCCACCGGTGAATGGACAAGATTGGAAGATATGAATTTTGAGCGTCATGGTTTTCAGGCTATTGTATCGGGCAGTGGGGTGTATGTAACTGCTGGATCTCCAAGTCGAGGAGGTGGTAATCAAAAAAACATGGAATATTTCGGCACTGATGCTCCAGTTGGAGTGCCAGGAACATCAAGCACCTTAAATGCACCTTCCACAGTACAACTGAGTTCTGGAAACAATGTGTCGGTAGAAGTGGATGCTTCAGGGGGTAATACAGGCGTATTTGTTACAGCAATGGATATTACTGGACCAGATGCATCTGATTTTGCCATAGTGTCCGGGGCTCTAAACCCTGGGTTCATTAAAGCAAACTCTACACATCAGTTAGTATTGATTTATTCAGGTTCATCCAATAACGCTACAGCAGATTTAGTAATTGATTATGGTATTGGAGAAACATTGACAATTGGATTGGAAGGAAATCAAGGTGGTGTCTCTGGAACGATATGGCTGGAGGACTTCGGGGACCTGGCCAACGGAACCACTGTTGACAACGGTTCCACGGCGTGGACATCCGTCCGTGACGG
>MRWG01000147.1_pt1 | contig 125762 bp, 122 predicted proteins | sample 1013341 | NCBI WGS metagenome assembly MRWG01 (sample SAMN06117577, study PRJNA244670) | biofilm metagenome | biome: Water; feature: Cathode Biofilm; material: Biofilm; isolation source: microbial consortium enriched at the cathode of a solar microbial fuel cell | place: USA: District of Columbia...
TGCCACAATCCCCCCATGCCGGTAGCCACCCACCCCGATTCCGAATTCGCCCATGCGGTCTATGCTGCGGTGGCGGCCATTCCTGCCGGTCGCGTCGCCAGCTATGGCGACATCGCCCGGCAGGCCGGATTCCCCCGCCATGCGCGCTTTGTTGGCCGGCTGATGGGCCGGCTGCCGGAGGACTCCCGCCTGCCCTGGTGGCGCGTGTTACGCAGTGATGGCCGCATTGCCCTCACCGGCAATAACGCCGAGCGCCAGCGCCAGCGGCTGGAACAGGAGGAGGTGGTACTAGTCGGTGGCCGTGTCGACCTGGGGCGCTTTTCCGCGTTCCGGTAGCCGCCGCATGATGAACAGCACCAGCAGGATGGCAGGGATGCCCATCAGTGCCGCATAACTGAAGAACACCGGATAGCCGTAGGCATCCACCACCTCGCCACTGAAACCGCCGATGAATTTCCCCGGCAGCGTCATCAGCGAACTGAACAGCGCGTACTGCGTGGCCGTGAACTGCCGGCTCACCAGGCTGGACAGGTAGGCGATGAAGCAGACATTGGCAAAGCCACCACTGAGGTTGTCGGCGCTGATGACCACGGCCAGCCAGGCCAGACTGGGCGCGGAATCCGCCATCAGGGCAAACAGCACATTGGTCAGGGCCACCATCACTGCACCGACAAAAAGCGGACGAAGCAGTCCGTAGCGCACCACGGCAATGCCGCCGATGGCGGAGCCGGCGATGGTCATGAAGAAGCCGAATACCTTGGCCACATTGGCGATCTCGTCCTTGCCAAAGCCCATGTCCAGGTAAAACGGATTGGCCATCACGCCCATGGTGATGTCACTGATGCGATACACCGACACGAACAGCAGCAACACCAGCGACACCCAGCCAAAGCGGTTGAAGAACTCCACAAACGGCATGATCACGGACTGGTGCAGCCAGTGACCAACGCCGTGGGTCAGGAACTCGCGCGGGGGAATATCCGGTTCTCGCACCAGCAAGGTGGTGATCACACCCACGCCCATGCACAGGGCCATGACCTGGTACGCCACTGCCCAGCTGTTGAACTCGGCCAGGTAGAAGGCACCTGCGCCGGCCACCAGCATGGCCAGGCGGTAACCGAAGATATAGGCCGCTGCCAGCGCGCCCTGCTCTTCATCCGGCGCGGACTCGATACGAAATGCATCAATGCAGATGTCCTGGGTGGCCGATGAGAACGCCACCAGCAAGGCCAGCCAGGCAAACCGTTCCAGGTGACCCACCGGCCCGGTGACCGTCATCAGCAGCAGGGCGATGATGATGCCGGCCTGCGCCAGCAGCAGCCAGCTGCGCCGCTGGCCAAACCAGCGATACAGGAATGGCAGCCGCAGCTGGTCCACCACCGGCGACCAGAACACCTTGATCGAGAACAGGATACCCACCCAGCTGAAGTAACCGATGGTGGCCCGTTCCACGCCCACATCACGCAGCCAGGCCGAGAGGGTGGAGAACACCAGCAGGAAAGGCAGGCCGGCAGAGAAACCGAACAGCAACAGGGCCAGCACCCGCGGCTGCCGGTACACCTGCCATGCCTGGGTAATCGCTGGCCACATAGATTGCTGCTCCGAGATAGCGCCTGCAGGGCCGGTGACAGACATTTTTCAACCGGCCGCGAAAGCAGATATAGTCTGCATTTGCGACACAGATAACAAGCCGGCGAATAACAACACAGTACAAGGCCACCTCATGAGTCAGGATCTCAGCATTCTTATCGTCGATGACGCCAAGTTCTCCAGTGCGGTGGTCAGTCGCACGCTGTCGGCGGCCGGCTTTGTCGACATCCGCCACGCGTCGTCGGCCGTCGAGGGGCTGGAAAAGCTGGAGCAGCGTCCGGCGGCCATCGTCATTGCCGACTGGCTGATGCCGGAAGTGGATGGCCTGGAGCTGACCCGACGGGTGCGCCAGCTGGATGAGCAGGTCAACCGCTACACCTACATCATCCTGCTCACCGCCCGCGAAGGAGTGCCGGCGCTGAAGAAGGCGTTCGACGAGGGTGTTGATGATTTCGTCAACAAGTCCTCCATGAACGACCAGCTGGTACCACGGGTCATGGCGGCACAGCGCATCGCCAACATCTACAACCGCGCACTGGTGGACAACCAGCGCCTGATCGAAGCCAATGCCAAGTTGCGCCAGCACACCACGCTGGACCCGCTCACCGGCTTCGGCAATCGCCAGTACGCCCTGAAGCGCCTTGATGATGCCCTGCGCCAGTCACGCCAGCGCGGTGGCGGCGCCTGCCTGCTGGTGATGCGTATCGAGGACTACAAGCGCCTGGAACAGGAACAGGGCCGCGTACTGACACAGCTGGTGCTGGCCATGAGCCGGCGCCTGAAACAGCTGGTGCGGCCCATGGATGTGCTCGCCCGCATCAGCCCGGAACTGTTTGTCCTGGTGACCTACCAGGAAGACCTGGACAACTGCGTGCCTGCCAGCTTCAAGCGTCTCTACGAGGGCCTCAATCACAAGGCCTACAAGACCGCCGCCGGCTTCCTGCAGGCCAGCGTCAGCGTGTCGCTGAGCACGGCCTCGGACAAGGACGAGATCGAGGCAGAGCTGTTGCTCCGGCGCTGCATGCGCGGACTGGACACCAGCGCCAGCAGCGGCCGCATTGCCGAGCAACCTGTCAGCGGCTGATCATGGCCAGCCACTGCCCGACCCCATGAACACCACCGCCAGCGTGCACTGGCACCTCCTGGGTGCCGGCAACATGGGGACCCTGGCCGCGAGCCGGCTGTTGCACGCCGGTTACCCGGTACAGGCCCTGCATCCGCAGGCGCGCCACATCGATCGCACCCTGTCCCGCAATAACCAACCCGTGGAATCCCTGCACCTGCCGGTGGACCCTCACGGACCGGTGCAGTACCTGCTGCTGGCCCTGAAAGGGCCGCAAACACGTCCCGCCCTGGACGCCCTGCTGCCGCGACTGGCCAACGACGTCCTCATCCTGTGCCTGCAGAACGGCATGGGCATGCTTGATGACGTGGCACTGCCTGGCGGCGCCCGGATACTGCATGCCATTACCACCGATGGGGCCTGGCGTGACGGCAATACCGTGCATGTGGTGGCGGAAAACAGCACCGAGGTGGGCGGCATGAACAGCCTGCCGGAGGCCCTTGAGCCGTTGGCGGACTGCTGGCCGGGCTGGCGATGGCGGGCGGATATTGCTCCGGCCCAGTGGCGCAAGCTGGCCATCAATGCGGTGATCAACCCGCTGACAGCGCTGTATGACTGCCGCAACGGCGACCTGCTGGACCAGGGGCCGCGCCAGGCTCACCTGGCAAAGCTGGCTAGCGAAATCGATGCTGCCCTGCCCCACTGGCTGGAACACTGGCCCGGCAACACCACGCAGCTGGCCGAAACCGTGGCGCAACAGACGGCCGGCAACACCTCCTCCATGCGTGCTGACTGGCTCGCAGGCCGGGAAACCGAGATCGATTTCATCAACGGCTACCTGGTGCGCTGCGCCAGCCGCCATGGCATTGAACTGCCTGCACACCGGGGCGTGCTGGAAAAACTTTCCCGGCGGCCGCATTGACCCACCCGAAACGACACTCTATGGTTCGCTGCGCTTGAGGTGCCCGGGTCGCAGATCCGGGTTAAACGGGAAACAGGTGAGAAGCCTGCGCTGCCCCCGCAACGGTAACCGGCGAGTTGCATTCAACAGCCACTGTGTCACGCCCCGGCGATCAGACATGGGAAGGCGAGTGCGACGATTGAGCCGGGAGCCCGGATACCGGCCTGGAGCACATGCACGGCCACCCGTAATGGGCGGCTGTATCTCATGTACGGCGGGTGCATCGGGAGGACACTATGCGAACTCACCCCCTTTTCCGGGCGGGCGCCCTGGCGTCTGTTTGTTTTCTTTTCGGCCCGGCCATGGCGGCCACCGAACTGGCCCCCATTGAGGTCTCCGCAACGCGACTGGAACCCTCGGCTGAACTGCTGCCGGTGGGCGCCGTGGTGCTCGACCGCGACGATATCAATGATGTCGCCGGCAACAGCCTGGCCGACGTGCTCGACACGGTGGCCGGCATCAACGGGCGACGTTTCTACGGCATCAACGGCAGCCGCACCTCGGTGGACATGCTTGGCTTCGGGGTCACCGGCACGCAGAACAGCCTGATCCTTATCAATGGCCGCCGGCTTAACGATGTCGACCTGGCACCGATCGACTTTGCCGCCATCCCGGTGAGCGCCATCGAACGTATCGAAGTCCTGCCCGCCTCAGGCGCCGTGCTCTATGGCAACGGCGCCGTGGGTGGCGCCATCAATATCGTCACCCGCGAACAGTACGACGGTGGCACTGCCATCGAGGGTCGCTTTGGCACCTACAGCACCAGTGGCGGCCGGCTGGAAACCAGTTATCGCGGTCCTTCCAGCAGCGCCATGATCGCCGCACAAACGCTGGAAAGTGACGGCTACCGCGACAATAACGAAACCGGGCAACACAACCTGTTCGCCGACTTCCGGCACCGTGGCACCAATGCCGACAGCGGCATCACCGTACTGGCGGACAAACAACGCCTGCGGCTGCCGGGCGCACGCACGGTCAACCCGAACACCGGGCTTGACGAGATTTCGGATGGCCCGGTGGGTACCAGCACTCCGCGTGACTGGGCCGACCAGCAGGGTGTGCAAGTGATGCCATCCACGCACCGCCGGCTGGGACAGGACCTGAGCTTCCAGCTGGACGGCACGGCCCGTCTCAAGCAACAGGAATACTTCGTCGACCAGGGCTTCGGCTTTACCAGCTACACCGAAGCCCGGAGTGTCAGTGCCGCGCTCAATCCGCGCCTGCATGGCCTGGCAACCCATGGCGGTATCTCCCACCAGTGGAGCCTGGGCATCGACTACAGCTACACCAACTTTGACCGCGATACGTCACTGAATGAGCTGTCCGCGGGGCAGCCTATCCACGAGGTGGCGATCAGCCAGCACACCAGCGCGGTTTACCTGCTGGATACCATGGCGCTGACCCAGAACACCCTGGTGACCCTGGGCGCCCGGCACGAGTGGGTGGCGACCCGTGCGCGCGACAGCTATGACGCCAACGCACCGGCGCCCGCCTGCTTCTTCCCCCCCTGTGATGCCCAGGGCACGCCGTTCGACACGGACCAGGACATGGGCATCTACAGCATCGGTATCCGCCACTGGCTGCTGCCGGAGCTGGCCCTGTTCGCCAACCTGGAGCGAAATGCCCGCTATGCCACCGTTGACGAGTTCTTCGAACTGGATCCGGCCAACAATTTCGTCACCTCGCTGGATCCACTCGATATCCAGACCGGGCGGCTGGCCAGCGCCGGCGCAGACTGGCAACGGGGTCGCTCGCGCCTGACGGTGACCGGCTGGAGCGGCCACTTCAGCAACGAAATTGCCTACGACCCGGACGCCGGCGAAAACGTGAACCTGGATGACACACGCCGCTACGGGGTATCCATCAACGCCCGCGCCCGCGTGCTGCCGGCACTGACCCTGACCGCCAACGGCAGCTACCAGCGCGCCCGTTTTGACGACGGCATCAACGCCGGCAACGAAGTGCCAGTGGTGCCACGCCAGACCGGTTACCTGCGCGCAGACTGGGCCGTGGCCGAGCGACTGACTGTCAGCCTGTCGCAACGCTATGTGGGCAAGAAGTATTTCGACAACGACCAGGCCAATGACTTCGGCCAACGTATTCCCAGCTACCGGTGGACCGACCTGGAACTGCACGCGCAGGCTCGCGACTCCAGCCTGTGGGCGAAACTGGGTGTGTACAACCTGCAGGATCGCGAGGGCCTGTTCGACTACGGTGTCAGCAGTTCCTTTACACCGGGTGTGTATAACGGGTATCCCTTACCCGACAAACACCTGATGCTGACCCTGGGAGCCAGGCTTTGAGCGACAAGACACGCATCAACCGGGTCACCACGCGCAGTGGTGACAGCGGCGAAACAGGCCTCGCCAATGGCGCGCGGGTGGTCAAGGACCATCCGCGCATCCATGCCATGGGCGATATCGACGAACTGAACGCCTGCCTGGGCATGCTGGCAGCGAAGAGCGACGACCTGGCAGCGTTGATGGCGGAGCTGCAGCAGGTGCTGTTTGATATTGGCGCCGAGATGGCCATCCCCGACAGCGAGTCCCTCAGCGACACCCAGGTCAGCGCCCTGGAGTCACGCACCGAGGCGCTGAACGCTGCGCTGCCGCCGTTGCGGGAATTCGTGTTGCCCGGCGGCAACGAAACGGCGGCCTGGTGCCACGTCTGTCGCACCGTGGCGCGGCGCGCCGAACGCAGCCTGGTCAGCCTGGACCAGGTGGAAGCCGTCAATCCGGCCACCCTGCGCTGGATCAACCGCCTGTCTGACCTGCTGTTTGTGCTGGCACGTACCATCAACCGCGACGGCGGCAAGGCCGAACCGCAGTGGCGCCGCGACGCGCCGGGTAACGAATAAGCCGCACCCGTTTAGGGACGCAGGGGCCTGCGCGCAATCGTGAAAATATTGTGCAAGCCGGTGCCCCACTGACCAGCCCGTGTACACTGGGAACCCTGTGTACCGTCGGGCAGACTGATGCGATTGCGCACCCGTTTCTTCATGGCCTTTGCCGGCTTTTCCATTGTCCTGCTGCTGTCGCTGGCGGCACTGGCTCAATGGGCATTCGAGCGCGGCCTGGACCAGTACCTTGGCCAGCGCCAGCAACAGACCCTGACCCGGTTGGCGGAGGATTTTGCCGGCTACTACCAGCGCCAGGGCAGTTTCCAGGGCGTGCGTCTTCGGGCATTGATCCGTTTTCAGGAAGACGATGGGCGCGAGCCCCTGCCACCGGGACTGATCCTGCGCGACGCTTCCGGTACCGTCCTGTTCGGCCCCGATATCCCCTCCCTGGGTGACACCGCCATCGTTGTCGACGGTAACGTCGTCGGCCACCTGGCGCTGCCTGCCCGGCCCCCCATGCATGACCGTTTCAGCGAACGCTTCCAGCAACGCCAGTGGCGGATGGTGGTCATGGGCATGGTGCCGGGGCTGCTGCTGGCGCTGCTGGCCAGCTGGCTGCTGGCACGACACCTGGTGCGCCCCCTGGAAACCAGTACCCGTTTTGCCGGCCAGCTGGCCGGCGGCAAGCTGGATGCCCGCCTTGCCCTCGAGCGGCGCGATGAAATTGGTTCGCTGGCCGACAGCCTGAATGCACTGGCCACCAGCTTGCAGCAGGCGGCCTCGGCTCGGGAGCGCTGGCTGGCCGACATCTCCCACGAATTGCGCACGCCGGTGGCAATCCTGCGTGGCGAGCTGGAGGCCCTTGAGGATGGCATTCGCCAACCCACCCGCGAACGCCTGGGTGCCCTGGGCGAGGAAGTCTCGCACCTGTCACGATTACTGGATGACCTGCACGACCTGGCGCTGGCCGATGCCGGTGCACTGCGCTACACCTTCGCGCCCACCGATATGGGCAAGCTGCTCGCCGGTCTTGTGGAGAGCGCCGCGCCGCGTTTCGAGGATGCCGGTCTGGCGCTGCAGTGCGAACGGCCGGCCGCCGGCCCCGTCCTGTTTGCCGATGGCACCCGTTTGCGCCAGCTGTGCGACAACCTGCTGCAGAATGCATTGCGTTACACCGACCGCGGCGGACTGTGTCGCGTGACACTATCCAGCCGGCACACACAGGTGACGCTGGTGGTGGAGGACAGTGGCCCGGGCCTGGACCAGGAGGCGCTTGCACGCCTGTTTGACCCGTTCTGGCGACACCCGCAGGCCAGTGACCGCGCCCGCCATGGTGCCGGGCTGGGGCTGGCCATCTGCCAACGCATTGTCCATGCCCATGGCGGCCGGATAGACGCGCAACCCTCACCACTGGGTGGCGTGCGCATCACGGTAGAGCTGCCCGGCAGGAGCGCGTCATGAGCGCCAGCCTGCTTATTGTCGAGGATGAACCGCGGCTGCAGTCCCTGCTGGCGGACTACGCTGTCCATGCCGGTTACCGGGCCCGCACCTGCAACTCCCTGGCGGCGGCCAGGCAGGCATTCGTGGATGAAACCCCGGACCTGGTGCTGCTGGATGTGATGCTGCCGGATGGCTCCGGCCTGGACCTGTGCCGCGAACTGCGCAACCGCAGCAGTGTACCGATCATCATTGTCAGCGCGCGCGTGGACGAGCTGGACCGGTTACTCGGGCTTGAACTGGGTGCGGATGATTATGTCTGCAAGCCGTTCAGCCCCCGCGAGGTAATGGCCCGGGTAAAAGCGGTGCTGCGCCGTCATGCCGGCCACGCCGCCAGTGCTGCCAGTGGCGCTGCAGACGAAGACAGTCCCCCGGCCCTTACACTGCACAGCGAAGCCCTCACCTGCAGCTTCCAGGGGCAGACATTGCAACTGACGCCGGTGGAATTTGCCCTGCTGGCACTGCTGGCCCGGCACCCGGGGCATATCCACTCACGCCAGCGCATCATGGACGCAATGTATGCCGACCACAGGGTGGTCTCCGATCGTACCGTGGACAGCCATGTGCGCAAGTTGCGGCAGAAAATGGCCACCAGCTGGCCTGACTGGCGTTTCATTGAATCCGTGTACGGCGCCGGTTACCGGCTTGAACTGACGGCGGCAGACGATGCACAGTAATTTCAGCCTGTTTGCATATTCGCTGCACATTCTGCTGCCATTATCGATCCCGACAACACAGACAAGCACGCCCCGACAAAGGAGAAAGACCATGCGAAAACTGATGTTGAGCGTCCTGATGGGCGCCCTGGTGATGACCCCCGTTGTTCACGCCTATGATGGCCCGGAGGAGCGCGGCGAACCCGGCCGGCAATTCGAGATGATGGCCAAGAAACTGGACCTGACGGAAGAACAGAAGGCCAGCGTGGCACAGGTGTTTGCCGACCACCGTGAAAAGATGATGGCCCTGCGCGATGAAACCCAGTCGCGCCTGGATGCCATTCTCACGGAAGAGCAGCGCGAAACCCTAAACGAAATGCATGAAAAACGTCGCGACAAGATGCGTGAACGCATGGGTGAGCGGATGGGCGGCCATCACTGATGACCTGTTGATGGCGATCCATGCAGTAATAAAAAGGCCGGCAAACGCCGGCCTTTTTATTACTGCATGCAACCGCCGTTACAACAGGGCCCGTCTCATGTCCTGGAGAGTCTCGGACAGGAAGGTGATAAACCGGGCCGCGTCTGCACCATCAATGACACGATGGTCATAGGACAGCGACAGGGGCAGCATCAGGCGTGGCTGGAAACTGTCACCGTCCCACACCGGTTGCATGGATGAGCGACTGACACCGAGAATCGCCACTTCCGGCCAGTTGACGATGGGCGTGAATGCCGTGCCGCCGATACCACCCAGCGATGAAATGCTGAACGTCCCGCCCTGCATGTCACCGGGGGAAAGCTTGCGGTCCCGCGCCTTCTGCGCCAGCGCAGAAATCTCATCGGCGATCTCGATGATGCCCTTGCGGTCCGCATCGCGCACCACCGGCACCACCAGGCCATTGGGCGTATCCACAGCCACACCAATGTTGATGTAGTGCTTCTGGATCAGTGCCTCACCGCTATTCTCCAGCGAACTGTTGAAATGCGGAAATGCCTGCAGTGCCACCGCGCAGGCCTTGGTCAGGAAGGCCAGCATGGTGAGCTTGTGACCATCTGCCTTGAGACGCTGGTTCTGCGTCTGGCGAAACGCTTCCAGGTCGGTGATATCCGCATCGTCATGCTGGGTCACATGGGGCACGGTCACCCAGGAGCGATGCAGGTTGGCCGCGGACACCTTGCGCAGCTTGTTCAGCTCGATGCGCTCCACCTCACCAAAACGCGAGAAATCGATATCCGGCAGCGTTGGCAACCCGCCACCGGCGGTGGCACCGCCGCCCTGCGCCAGTCGCTGCTTGACGTGCGCATGCACATCATCCTTGACGATCCGTCCCTTGACGCCGGAGCCGGTAACGCCGGCCAGGTCCACACCCAGCTCACGGGCCAGCTTGCGCACTGCCGGCCCGGCATGCACCGTCGCCGAGGTGGGCTGCTGTTGCGCTGGCGGGCTGCCCGCCTCCACGCGCGCCGGGTCAGGCGCTGCCTGTTCAGCCGCTTTCGCTGATCGGTCTGGCTGGCTGGCTGGCGCCGGCGATGCCGTTTCGGAAGCCGCCGGCTTTTGCTTAATGCTGGCCTCATCGCCGCCGGCAGCACTCACCGACAGGCGCAACAGGGCGTCGCCACTGCCAAGTTTGTCACCGACCTTTGCCAGCAGTGCTGTGACGGTGCCTGCCGCTGGCGCCGGAATCTCCAGCGATGCCTTGTCCGATTCCAGCACCGCCAGCACATCTTCCGCCGCCACTGTGTCACCCTCGGCGACACTGAACTCGATCAGCTCGGCACCGTCGATATCACCCAGGTCGGGCACCGGCACCACCTGCTCGCGTTCCTCACTATCGGCTGATGCTGCCGGTGCTGCCGGCGCCTCAGTGGCTGCCGGTTGTGGCGGCGGCTCTGCGGGTGCAGTGGTCTCTTCAGCCGGGGAGGCGTCGTCGCCAGAAGCGGCCACCTCCATCAGCGGATCGCCTTCCTTGACCCGGTCACCGACTTTGACCAGCAGCTGCTTGACCGTGCCAGCCAGGGGGGCTGGCACCTCGATGGAGGCCTTGTCGGACTCCAGCACCAGGATGGTTTCTTCTGCGGCGACCGTGTCGCCGACTTTTACCGATACCTCGATGACATCTACAGGATCACTGCTGCCGACATCAGGTACCTTGATCGTTTCTACGCCCACGTGTTGCTCCTTTCTCAGCAGGGAGCCCTGTCAGCTCCCGGGCAGCGGCCTGATCGAGGCCGCCGTGGCGTACGTTGTTCCGTGCCGCTCAGTGTTTGGGCGGATACGGTTTTTCCGGGTCTATGCCCAGGCGCTTGATGGCATCTGCCACTGCCTTGGCCTCCAGTTCGCCGTCATCGGCCAGGGCCTTCAGGGCCGCCACCACGACAAAACGGCGATCCACTTCAAAGAAGTGGCGCAGCTTTTCACGTGAATCACTGCGACCGAAACCGTCCGTGCCCAGCACCCGGTAGCGTGCGTCGATATAGGGACGAATCTGGTCGGCATAGACCTTCATGTAATCAGTGGCTGCCACCACAGGCCCGGTGGCCTTGCCCAGCTGCTGGCGCGCCCAGCATTGCTTCTGCTTCTTGCCGGGATTGAGCATGTTCCAGCGGTCCACCTCCATGCCTTCGCGACGCAGTTCATTGAAACTGGTCACACTCCAGACATCAGCAGAAACACCAAAATCGTCCTCTAGCATCTGTGCCGCCGCCTGGACCTCTCTCAGGATGGTGCCAGAGCCCAGTAACTGCACCCGCTTTTTCTTCTTGCCACCCTTCTCCAGCAGGTACATGCCGCGGCGAATACCTTCCTCGGCTCCCTTGGGCATGGCGCCATGCTCGTAGTTCTCGTTCATCAGGGTCAGGTAGTAGAAAACGCTTTCCTGTTCCTGGTACATGCGCCGCAGACCGTCCTGCAGAATGACCGCCAGCTCGTAGGCATAGGTGGGGTCATAGCTGACGCAGTTGGGGACCGTGCTGGCCAGAATATGGCTGTGACCATCCTGGTGCTGCAGGCCTTCGCCGTTAAGGGTAGTGCGCCCCGCCGTGGCACCCAGCAGGAAGCCCCGCGCCTGGCTGTCACCCGCCGCCCAGGCCAGGTCACCCACACGCTGGAAGCCAAACATGGAGTAATAGATGTAGAACGGAATCATCGGCACGTCGTGCACCGAGTAACTGGTGCCGGCGGCAATCCAGGCAGACATGGCGCCCGCTTCGTTGATGCCTTCCTCGAGAATGCGGCCCTTTTTGTCCTCGCGGTAGTACATCACCTGGCCGGCGTCCTCTGGCTCGTACTTCTGGCCTTCGGACGAGTAGATACCCAGCTGGCGGAACATGCCTTCCATACCGAAGGTGCGCGCCTCATCAGGCACAATCGGCACCACCTGCTTGCCCAGGTTCTTGTCCTTTATCAGGCTGGAAAGCATGCGTACGAAGGCCATGGTGGTGGAGATTTCCCGACCACCACTGCCTTCCGTAAGAAAGTTCTCGAACAGGGACAGCTCAGGCACCTTGAGGCCATTGCCGGACTTGCGCCGCCGCACTGGCAGGGCACCACCACCGAGGGCCTCACGGCGCTCGCGCAGGTAGCGCATTTCCGGACTGTCATCCGCCGGCTTGTACAGCGGCAGCTCCTTGAGCTGTTCATCGGTAAACGGCATATCGAAACGATCACGGAATTCCTTCAGCGATTCGATATCCAGCTTCTTCATCTGGTGGGTCTTGTTGACGGCCTCGCCGGCGCCGGTGGCATAGCCCTTGATGGTCTTCGCCAGGATCACGGTGGGCCGGCCCTTGTGGTGAACGGCCTCGTGGTAGGCGGCATAGACCTTGAACGGATCATGGCCACCGCGGTTCAGGGCATAGATCTCGTCATCACTGAGATGCTCGACCATTTCCTTGAGTTCGGGATACTTGCCGAAGAAGTGTTCGCGCGTATAGGCGCCACCGTTCTTCTTGTAGGCCTGGTATTCGCCGTCGACGCATTCTTCCATGCGCCGGCGCAACAGGCCCGTGTCGTCCCGGGCCAGCAGGGAATCCCAGCGCCGCCCCCAGATCACCTTGATGACATTCCAGCCGGCACCACGGAACAGACCTTCCAGTTCCTGGATGATCTTGCCGTTGCCGCGCACCGGTCCATCAAGGCGCTGCAGGTTGCAGTTGATGACGAAGTTGAGGTTATCCAGCTTCTCACGCCCGGCCAGGGAAATCGCACCGAGGGACTCCGGCTCATCCATTTCGCCATCACCGAGGAACGCCCACACCTGGCGGCCTTCGGACGGCACCTGGCCCTGGTTTTCCATGTATTTCATGAAGTGGGCCTGGTAGATCGACTGGATCGGCCCCAGCCCCATGGAGACGGTAGGGAACTGCCAGAAATCCGGCATCAGCCACGGGTGCGGATAAGAGGACAGGCCCTTGCCGTCCACCTCGCGGCGGAAATTGTTCAGCTGCTCTTCGCTGAGACGGCCCTCAAGGAACGCCTGGGCATAGACACCCGGCGCCGAGTGCCCCTGGAAGTAGACCAGGTCACCACCATGATTTTCCGACGGTGGCCGGAAAAAGTGATTGATGCCCACATCGTAAAGGGTCGCAGACGACGCAAATGTGGCAATGTGCCCACCCAGCTCGTCGTCATTGAGATTCGCCCGCATCACCATGGCCAGGGCATTCCAGCGCACCAGGGAACGCAGGCGGCGCTCCATGAACATGTCACCGGGCAATGGCTCTTCTTTTTCGGGAGGAATGGTGTTCAGGTACGGGGTGTTCAGGTGAGTGCGGTAGATGCCCTGTTCCTGGGCGGTGTCGGTGAGGCGGTCCAGCAGCCAGGCAGCGCGCTCGGCACCTTCGTTCTCGACAATGGACGCCAGTGCGTCCAGCCACTCACGGGTCTCGACCGGGTCCCGGTCATCAAAAAAACTGCGTGTCATGCCTTGCGTCCTTGTTCGCGTTGGCGTCATTCATCCGTCGGGCCGTACCGGGGTTGCCGGCGGCCGGATGCTTTCAGGTCTGTCGGGTAGACAGGCCGTTACAGTATCACCAGCGGGTCAAATGACGGTCAAGGCCAACTCCGCTCACAGTTGTGTCAGCTGATGTCAGCCCACCAGCACCACCCACACCGCGGCCATGATCAACCAGATGGCCAGACAGCGCTGCAGCACGGACTGCATGGCATCCAGCCTGTCGACACCGGCCTGCAGGGTATCGCTGTCCTCCACCGGAATATGCATGGCGGCCTCAAGGGATTGCGCCAGCATGCTGTCGCCCTCTTCCAGTGCCCACAGCTTGTCACCGGCAGCATCCATCACCCGGCGAAAATCCCCGGCCAGAGCCATCACCACCACCAGCAGGCGCGACGGCAACCAGAACAGGGCCACATCCACCCAGCGCGCCGTGTCGCTGCCGGGCAGGCGCCGGCTGGCGAGCCAGCAGTTGAGCACATACAGCACCGCCGCCCAGTAACCCAGCGTTATCAGGTAAAACACCGACGCAAACAGGCGCCGCGTCTCGCGGTGGAGGATGGTATAGATGAGCCTGTCGAAATAGCCGTCGTCGTCCGGCGTGCCGGTGGCATCAAAACGTTCTGCCGCCAGGGCGGCCAGCTGGTCGCCGTCATTCATGCGTCCGCGCACCAGCAGGTCGTCCACCGTGCGGAATTCACTTTCCGGCCCCAGCAGCCAGAGCAACAGGGCCGTGCCCAGCGCCATGCCCAGCAACGTCAGCAACCAGCCATGCATGAGCGCAAACACCAGTGCCACCAGCAGGGCCGGCAGTGCCACCCGCACCAACCAGGCAAGCTCCTCCGCCAGCCCGGCGCTTTCAGTACGTGCGCCGATCGGTCCGGCAACGCGGCCGATGCGATCATGTTCCGCCAGCCATTGCGGCCAGTGAATGTCCATGCGGCGCAATGCCAGCACCAGCAGCAGGATAACCAGTTTCATGCCAAATCCTCCCCGGCATTCGCCAGGCCATGTTGCAGGCGAGCCCAGTCAAAGGCTTCGCCGGGATCCGTCTTGCGCCCGGGGGCGATATCGGCGTGCCCGGTGAGTGCGTCTTCGGCAATCTCCGGATACTCGGCACGCAGCAGCGTTACCAGATCGACCAGTACAGCATACTGTGCATCGGTATACGCTTCATGGTCTGTCCCTTCCAGCTCAATACCCACAGAAAAATCATTGCATTCTTCCTGATCCCGCCAGCAGGAGCGGCCGGCATGCCAGGCCCGCTTGTCGCAGGCCACATACTGGACCAGCTCACCATCACGACGGATCAGGAAATGGGACGACACCTGCATGCCGGCGATCTCCTCGAAATACGGGTGGTCTGAGGGCTCAAGCCGGTTGCAGAAAAAGGCGTCGATATAAGGGCCGCCAAATTCGCCCGGGGGCAAGCTGATGTTGTGGATCACCAGCAAGGATACGCCGGCACCCGCCGGCCGCTCGCCGAAATTCGGCGACGGCACCTTGCGTGCCTGCTCCACCCAGTGTTCCCGCATGGTCAGTACTGCCGTCATGCCTGCTCCTTGTTCACTCATTGCCCCGAGTCTAGGCCACCACCGGATAACCTCAAGTATTGCCGCGCCCGACTGTTTTGCGCCCACCCCGGCATCGGCTTAACCTAGGAGCCCGGTGCTTGGCCGGACACTTCAAGGGGGGAATAACACGTGGCGGATAACGCAGAGTCTTTTGCCGCTATGGTCGCGGCGGTCTCGGACATCGTCTGGGGACCCTGGATGCTTGGCCTGATTGGCGCCACCGGCATCATCCTGACGCTGATGCTGGGTTTCCTGCCCCTGCGCAAACTCGGCTTCGGCTTTCGCCAATTGCTGCATCGCAAGCAGGGTGAAGGCACCATCGCCGGTTATGCTGCCCTGGCCACGTCCCTGGCAGCCACCATCGGCACCGGTAATATCGCCGGTGTAGCCACCGCCATTCACCTCGGCGGCCCCGGCGCACTTGTCTGGATGTGGCTCATCGCCCTGGTGGGCATGGCCACCAAGTATGGTGAGGCGGTGCTCGCCGTCCACTATCGCGAGAAGGACCACAGCGGGCAGTATGTTGGCGGCCCGATGTACTACATCCGCAATGGCCTCGGCCCGCGTTTCGCCTGGCTGGCGGGCCTGTTCGCCCTGTTTGGCATGTTTGCAGGCTTTGGTATCGGCAACATGGTGCAGGCACACTCGGTGGCAGACGGCCTGCATGACCTGTTCGATGTGCCCAAGATTGTTACCGGTGTGGTCGCCGCCGTGCTGGTGGGGATGGTGATTCTCGGTGGTATCAAGCGTATCGCCGCCACCGCCACCGCACTGGTGCCAGCCATGGCCCTGGCGTACCTGCTGTGTGGCATTGTCCTGCTGGCCATGCATGCGGGCGATCTCCCCGCGGCCGTGGCGCGCTGCTTCCATGATGCCTTCAACGGCAGCGCCGCCGCCGGCGGCTTTACCGGGGCGGTGGTGGCGGAGGCGATCCGCTTTGGTATTGCCCGCGGCATCTTCTCCAACGAGGCCGGTCTGGGCTCGGCACCCATTGCCCACGCATCAGCCAGTACCGAACACCCGGCCCAGCAAGGCAGCATTGCCATGCTCGGCACGTTCCTGGATACCATCATCGTCTGCTCCATTACCGGTCTGGCAATCGTCGTCACCGGTGCATACGAGACCGGCGAGACCGGCACCACCCTGTCGGCCACGGCATTCAGCCGTGCCTTTGGCGACACCGGCGAGATCATGGTGCTGGCTGGCCTGACCGTGTTTGCCTTCACCACACTGCTGGGCTGGAGCCTGTACAGCGAACGCTGTGCGCAATATCTGTTTGGCGAGAAGATAGTGCTACCATTCCGCGCCGTCTGGGTGATCCTGATCATGGTGGGCGCCACCAGCAGCCTGACCCTGGTGTGGAGCATTGCCGATGTGCTCAACGCCCTGATGGCCGTACCCAACCTGGTGGCGCTGCTGGCGCTGAGCCCGGTGATCGTCAAATTGTCGAAGGAATACTTCAACCGTGAAACGCAGTGACTCCCCTGCCCTGCCGGCGTACGTGCGCGACAGTATTGCGCCATCGGTGCGGGCAGCCCTGGCGGAAGACGTGGCCGACGGTGATATCACCGCCGGCCTGATCCCCGCCGACCGCCAGGCCCGTGCCACCCTGATCACCCGCGAACCGTGCGTGCTGTGCGGGCGCCCGTGGGCGGAGGAGGTATTCCGCCAGCTGGGTGGCCACGTCAGCCTGGACTGGCAGGCCGATGATGGTGACGCCCTGGCGGCAGACCAGGTGATCTGCGAACTGGAAGGCAACGCCCGCGAACTGCTGACCGGTGAACGCAACGCCATGAATTTCCTGCAGACGCTTTCCGGCGTCGCCACGCTGGCGCGTGACTATGCCGACGCGGTGGCCGGCAAGCAGATCACCATACTGGATACGCGCAAGACCCTGCCGGGCCTGCGTGCGGCGCAGAAGTACGCCGTACTCACCGGAGGCTGTCACAACCACCGCATCGGCCTGTTCGATGCGTTCCTGATCAAGGAAAACCACATCAGCGCCTGCGGCGGCATCAGCGCCGCCATCACCCGGGCCCGGGAACTGGCGCCGGGCAAACCGTTGATCGTGGAAGTGGAGACCCTGGAAGAACTGGATGAGGCAATCGCCGCCGGGCCCGACCAGATCATGCTGGACAACTTCGATGACGCATCTCGCCAGGCCGCCTACGAGCGGGCACCTGCGCACATCGCCCTGGAGCTGTCCGGCAATATCAGCCTGGACATGCTCCGCGCCATGCCCGCCCAGCCCCGCCCTGTGCTGGTTTCCAGCGGCGCACTGACCAAGCATGTACAGGCTGTAGACCTGTCACTGCGTGTCATGGCCTGAGCCGGGCGGCCCGGAACCGAAGAGGGAAAGGCCCGCTACTTGCAGTCGGCGGGCGCAAAATTCCCCTGCAACGAGCCAGCCGTTGCCGGCAGTCCGTTCGCCGTGGCCACGGTAATACTCGCTGACCCACAGGCCCAGTCGATGGAGCCCCGTGAGGCCGCTGAAAGCACCAGTCCACCCACGGACGGGGTCAGCACCAGTGTCCTGCCAAACGCCGGGCCGGTGGCTGCGGCAAAGGTTATGGTTATTTCGCCGCTAGCAGCATCAATGCTGACGCCGTCCACATACTTGGTCGGCTGGAACGACGCCAACCACGAATCGGCTGCGGTCTGCAGACCATTCATCTGGTCCGTGTTGAAGCCATCCGCCACCTCGATCTTGGCCGACGAGGCCAGGGCAAGTCCCTCACTGACCTTGGCGCGAATGGAGTAATCCTGGTAGGCGGGAATCGCCACCGCCGCCAGAATACCGATGATGGCCACCACGATCATGAGTTCGATCAATGTGAAGCCTGACGCTTTTTGCATTTGTTATCCCCTCTTCCAGCAACCCCACCACACTCGATCTGCAACTATGGTGCCAATTTATTTTACTTACTAATCAATGGCTTATATAGATTTCGCTGAGCAGGACTGGCATTGATCGATTGTTACTGTCGCGCCGTGTCATATCAATGTGACAGTACGCGCGAGTGCGGCCAGCCAGGGGCCGACAGCTCTGGCAACGCGACCCGGCCTGGATCGCCGGGCCTGACGGAGCGGGAGGCGGCCGCGCGGGCGCGGCCAATGGATCTGCTGCGGGGAAAGGTGGGTCGACAGGCCTTACTTGCAGTTACCCGGTGCGTAGCGCGACGGCAGGGTCCCGGTGCTGGCCGGCAACCCCTGGGCCGTGGCCGTGTTGGCCGTATCGGATGCGCACGCCCAGTCCATGTTGCCGCCCGGTGTTGCCGGCGTCAGCACGGCCCCGTTAATGGACGGTGTCAGCACCAGTGTCTGGCCGTCAGCCGGCCCGGTGTTGGGGCTGAAGGTCACGGTAATCTCGCCGTTGGTGGTATCAATGGCCACATTGGTGACGTACTTGGTGGCGGTAAAACCGGTCAACCAACCGTTGGCCGCCGCCTGAAGACCCACCATCTGTCCACTGCCGAAGCCTTCCACCATGGCAATCTTGGCCGATGAAACCAGGGCCAGGCCCTCGGACACCTTGGAGCGCACTGTGTAATCCTGGTAGGCCGGAATCGCCACGGCCGCGAGGATGCCGATAATGGCAACCACGATCATCAATTCGATCAATGTAAAGCCAGACGCTTTTTTCATTTGTTATCTCCTTTGGCTGGCAAGCCTGGCTGTAACAAAGCAACTAACGGGCCAACTTTTGCCCTTTATTTTCAGTTATTTACAAGTGTCATCCGATTACCCGCCTGCCAAGAAACGACCATTCCCGACGCTTCCCGTCATGCCACAGTGACAGCACGCGCAAGGCAGCCCGGCGCCCGGCAGACAGGCAAAAAAAAAGCCGCGTCCGGAGACGCGGCCTTTTTCAGCTTTCGCGGAGTTCGAGTTTACTTACACTCGGACGGCGCGTAGCGGGCTTCCAGGGAACCGGTGCCTGCGGTGGCGTAGCCACGAGCAGTTGCGGTGGTGTTGGTGGCAGAGGCACAGGCCCAGTCCACGTTACCGGAAGCGGTGTCAGCCAGGGCAGAACCGTCAACGAACGGGGTCAGCACGATGGTGGTGCCATCAGCCGGGCCGGTGTTGGCGCTGTAGGTCACGGTGATTACGCCGGTGGCGTCGGTCACGGTGATGTCGTCTACATACTTGGTGGCGGTGAAGTCACCGTTGTACGCCGTAGCAAAGGCAGTCACGCCAGCGGTACCGCCGGAGTAGAAAGCTTCAGCCACACCCACCTTGGCAGAAGATGCCAGGGCCAGACCTTCAGAAACCTTGGAACGTACGGTGTAGTCCTGGTAAGCCGGGATTGCCACGGCGGCCAGGATGCCGATGATCGCTACTACGATCATCAGTTCGATCAGGGTAAAACCTTGCTGCATGCGCTTCATAATCGTCTCCGATACTTGCTCAATTGTTGTTGGTTTGTCCCCGGTCCGGGGCGCACCTGCACGGATTAATGCAAACCCCGGGCCAACTTTCTTCGTAGTGGGTCCAATGCCCTGTTTTGGCGGCCGGCGGCGCAGAATTCCCCTGGTTCGCAAGCGCGCCAGGAGGCGGCAAGAGTGACAGAGCGCGTCAGCTCCGCCGTGAGACTGACAGATTGCGTCACCCGCCGACGTGCCACGCCGGGCCCGGGCCTGGCCGCAGTGACCCGGACCGGCAGCCCGTCCAGCTCAAATGAATATTCAAGAACGAGACATAAGCCACTGATATTGAACGTTCACGGTGTAGCCTAGCCCGGTGGTATTGTGTAGAGTCAGATGTGATTGATGGGGGAGTCCCGCCTTCCCTGGCGCATAACTTCTAATAAAATCGGACGATTATGGCTGAAACTAGCGCGAATATTTCCCTCAGCGGGCTGGCGCGCCGGCTGGTAAGCGATGGCCACCTCGAGGAAGAGCAGGCCCGCACGGCGATTGCGGCGGCCAGGAAGGAACGTGTCTCCCTGGTGGCCTACCTGGTCAATAACAAGCTGGCGCAGCCGCGGCAGATTGCCGCCAGTGCGGCCGAGGAATTCGGCGACCCGCTGATTGACCTGACTGCCATGTCGCCCGATTCCCTGCCCAAGGGCCTGGTGGACAACAACCTGCTGATCAAGCACCACGCGGTGCCGCTGTTCAAGCGTGGCAACCGCCTGTTCGTGGCAGTCTCGGATCCCACCAACCTGCAGGCATTCGAGGAAATCCGCTTCAATACCGGCCTCAATGTGGAGACCATCGTTGCTGAGGAGGACAAGCTGTCCATCCTGCTCGACGCCATGATCTCCGAAGAAGAAGGCAACGCCTTCGACGAGCTGGATGAGGATCTTGAGGATATTGATGTCGGTGGTGATGAGCCGGCCAAGGACAGTGACGATGGCGCCAGCGGTGCCGACGACGCGCCCATCGTCCGTTTTGTCAACAAACTGCTGCTGGACGCCATCAAGATCGGCGCGTCCGACCTGCATTTCGAGCCCTACGAAAAGACCTACCGGGTACGTTTCCGCCAGGACGGTATTCTCCAGGAAGTGGCCAAGCCGCCCGCCAATACGGCTGGCAAGATCGCAGCGCGCCTCAAGGTGATGTCAAAACTGAACATCGCCGAGCGCCGGGTGCCCCAGGATGGCCGCATCAAGATGAAGATTTCCAAGACCCGGTCCATCGATTTCCGGGTCAACACCTGCCCCACACTGTGGGGTGAAAAGATCGTGCTGCGTATCCTCGATGCAGAAAGCGCCAAGATGGGTATCGATGCGCTCGGCTATGAGGACTTCCAGAAGCAACTGTATATGGATGCCCTGGCCAAGCCCCAGGGCATGATTCTGGTCACCGGGCCCACCGGTTCCGGCAAGACCGTATCGCTGTATACCGGTGTAAACATCCTCAATACACCGGAGCGCAACATTTCCACCGCGGAAGATCCGGTGGAGATCAACCTGGAAGGCGTCAACCAGGTCAACGTGAATCCCGCTCAGGGCATGGACTTTGCGGCCGCACTGAAGGCGTTCCTGCGCCAGGACCCGGACGTCATCCTGGTGGGTGAGATTCGTGACCTGGAAACGGCCAGCATCGCCGTCAAGGCGGCACAGACCGGTCACCTTGTACTGTCCACACTGCACACCAACAGCGCGCCGGAAACACTGACCCGACTGCGCAACATGGGCGTACCCTCGTTCAATATCGCCACCTCGGTCATCCTCATTATTGCCCAGCGTCTGGCTCGGCGTCTGTGTGAGCACTGCAAGGAAGCGGTGGATGTGCCAGACCAGTCTTTGCTGGAGCTGGGGTTCACCGAAGAGGACCTGAAAACCGAATTCACCATCTACGGCCCCAAGGGTTGCGACAAGTGCAACAATGGCTACAAGGGTCGGGTGGGTGTCTACGAAGTCGTGCGCATCACCGACGGCATTGCCCGGATCATCATGGAGGAAGGCAACTCCATCCAGATTTCCGACCAGTGCCGGGCCGAAGGCTTCAACGACTTGCATCGCTCCGGGTTGATGAAGGCCATGAGTGGCGTCACCAGCCTGGAAGAAGTTAATCGCGTGACATCTGGACACTAAGCCATGGCGAAGAAAGACAAAAAACTGGATAAAACCGCCACCTTTCTCTACAAGGGCAAGGACAAGCGCGGCACCAAGGTCAAGGGCGAGATAACCGGCAAAAGCGCGGCCGCTGTCAAACTGGAACTGCGCAAGCAGGGCATTACCGCCAACAGCGTCAACAAGAAGCTGGAACTGCCCATTGGGGGCAAACCGAAGGTTACCGCCGCTGACATCGCCGTGTTCACCCGCCAGATGGCCACCATGATGAAAGCCGGCGTACCGCTGGTACAGTCTTTCGAGATCGTCGCCGACGGCCTCGACAACTCCTCACTGCGCGAGATCATTCTCGGCATCAAGGCCGAGGTCGAGGGCGGTAACAACTTCGGCGGCGCACTGCGCAAATACCCGGACCAGTTCGACAACCTGTTCTGCTCCCTGGTGGAGGCCGGTGAAGCATCCGGTGCACTGGAAACCATGCTTGAGCGGGTTGCCCTGTACAAGGAAAAGAGTGAGGCGCTGAAGGCAAAGATCAAGAAAGCGTTGAAATACCCGATCAGTGTTGTGGTCGTGGCCATCATCGTGACCGGTATCCTGCTGGTGAAGGTGGTACCGACCTTTGAAGAACTGTTCGAGGGCTTCGGTGCTGAGCTGCCAGCGTTTACCCAGATGGTCATTGGCATGTCCCGCTGGATGGTGGCCAACTGGCTTCTTGCGCTGATTATCGTTGGCGCCGTTATTATCGGCCTTTCACAGCTGCACAAGCGATCACCGCAGTTCCGGCGAGCGATGGACCGGGCGGCACTGAAAGCGCCGCTGTTCGGTGACCTTGCCTACAAGGCGGTGGTTGCCCGGTATGCGCGGACACTGTCGACAACATTCGCCGCCGGTGTGCCGCTTATCGAAGCACTTGAAGCATGTGCGTCTGCCGCCGGCAACACGGTTTACGAGGATGCCATCCTCGCCGTACGTGATGATGTAGCCACCGGCCAGCAGCTTCAGTTCGCCATGCGTGTGACCGGGCTGTTCCCGAGTATGGCACTGCAAATGGTCGCCATCGGTGAGGAATCCGGTGCCCTGGATGCCATGCTGGAAAAGGTCGCTGATTATTACGAGGCTGAGGTCGATAACGCCGTGGACGGTCTCACCAGCATGATGGAACCCCTGATCATGTCCGTGTTGGGCGTGCTTATCGGTGGCCTGATCGTCGCCATGTACCTGCCCATCTTCCAGCTCGGTTCGGTGGTCTGACGCGCCCATGTTGCTGCTGGAAACCCTGTCAGCCAACCCGACCTTCCTGGTCGGGTTTGTTTTTGTAGTCGGGCTGCTGGTAGGCAGCTTCCTGAATGTGGTGATCTTTCGCTTTCCGAAAATGCTCGAGCAGAACTGGAAAGCGGAGGCCCGGGAAGTCCTGGAACTGCCGGAAGAGCCCACTGACACAGTGACCCTGTCCCGGCCGGCGTCTACCTGCCCGCATTGCGGCCACGCCATTCGCTGGTACGAGAATGTGCCTGTGCTGAGCTGGTTGTGGCTGCGCGGCAAATGCAGCGCCTGCGGCAAGGGGATCAGCTTCCGCTACCCGGCCATCGAGCTCACCAGCGCCATCCTGGCAGCCACCTGTGCCGTCCATTTTGGTTACGGGCCCTGGCTTGCCGTCACCCTGCTTGCCACCTGGATGCTGGTGGCCATGGCCATGATCGATTTTGATACCACCCTGCTTCCCGACAACCTGACCCTGCCGCTGATGTGGCTGGCGCTGTTTGCCGCCCTGATCGGCATCAGCCCCCTGTCTGTGGAACAGGCCGTTACTGGCGCCATGGCCGGCTACCTGTCCCTGTGGAGCGTGTACTGGCTGTTCAAGCTGGTGACGGGCAAGGAGGGCATGGGCTACGGCGACTTCAAGCTGCTCGCGGCACTGGGGGCATTACTGGGCTGGAAAATGCTGCCGCTGGTACTGCTGCTGTCTTCCGTGGTGGGCGCGGTGGTCGGTATCAGCCTGATCACCACCGGCGCCATCAAGCGGCAACAGGGCATCCCGTTCGGGCCCTACCTGGCCACAGCCGGCTGGATCAGCCTGCTCTGGGGGGATACCATCGTCACCGCCTACCTGGGGCTGTTCAAGTTCTGATCCTGCTATGAGGTGAATTCCATGTTCGTTGTCGGCCTCACCGGCGGCATCGGCAGTGGCAAGACTGCCGCATCCGATTACCTGGCCAGCAAGGGCATCACAGTGGTGGATGCCGACCTGGCTGCCCGGCTGGTGGTGCTGCCGGGCAAAACGGCCCTGAAGGCCATTGAGGCACGTTTCGGCGCCGACGTGATTGCCGCAGACGGCACACTGGACCGCCGGGCATTGCGGCAGATCGTATTTGCCGATGACAACGCCCGTCGCGACCTTGAGGCGATTACCCATCCGGCCATCGGTGCCGAGATCATGCAGCAGCTGCAGGCGTCACAGTCGCCCTATACCGTGTTGGTCTCTCCCCTGCTGCTGGAAACCAGCCAGCACCAGATGGCGAATCGCATTCTGCTGGTCGATGTCCCGGAAGCCCTGCAAATCGAGCGCACGCGAAACCGGGATGATGTACCCGCCAGCCAGGTTGAGGCCATCATCGCGGCGCAGATGCCGCGCACCGAAAAACGGCAAAAAGCGGATGACATTGTCGTCAACGATGGCTCCCTGCATGAACTGCACGAGAAACTTGACCACCTGCACACGCAATACCTGGAAATGGCCCGTTCTTCATGAACACACCCGCTGACACACCCCGCATCTATCCCTGTCCACAATGTCGCAAGCCGGTGCAATGGCGCAGCGACAACCCCTGGCGCCCGTTCTGCAGTGAACGCTGCAAGCTGATTGACCTGGGTGATTGGGCGTCAGAGCGCAACAGCATCCCGGGTGACCCACCCGGGCCGGACGATCTCGATTTCGACTGACGCCGTTACCAGAAGGCGCTGATACCAGCGACACCGCGGGCACCGGCCTCGCGTGCCTGCATCAGCATGGCCGGGGAAACACCGCCCAGGGCATAGACGGCAAAAGGCTGTCCCTGCGCCAGCGACGAAAAGGACTGCCAGCCCAGGGGCGGGGCATGGGGATGTGTCGGGGTCGCATGCACAGGCGACAACAGCACCATGTCAGCGCCAATGTCAGCGGCATGACGCAGCTCGCCCGCGTCATGGCAGGCCACGCTCAGCAGCCCCTGATAGTCCGCCGGCGGTGACGGCACCCGGTGTGTCAGATGCAGGACATCGGCCCCGACACGGGCACACAGGGCGGCATCATCAGCCACCATCAGGCTGGCCCCCGCCTGGCGACAGAGGGCGGCAATATCGGCAAGCAGTGCCGCGTCAGTGTGCCGGCGCGGATATACCATACCCGCTCCCACTGCCAGTGCCGCCTGCAAACGTTGCGGCCACTGTGACGGCAAGTCCGCCGGCAGAATGAGTATCTGGTCGGGTAAGCGAAGGGCGGACAACAGGGGACGGTTGGCGTCGGGAAAATCCAGCGCCTGCAGCGTGTCCAACGGCTGCCAGGTGACCGGTTGCCCCTCGCGGCCGTGGGGCTCACCGGACCACTGCACCACGTCACGAAACATCAGGCGCACACACAGCTCCGGATAATCGTGACTGATGGTCATGAAAGGCTGGCTGCGGGCAACGGCAAGCCCGAGTTCTTCATCAATTTCCCGGGCCAGTGCCTGGTCAGGCGACTCACCCGGCTCCACCTTGCCGCCGGGAAATTCCCACAAGCCGCCCTGGTGCTTGTCTGCCGGCCGCCGGCTCAACAGTACCCGACCCCGGGTGTCACGAATGATGGCGGCCACTACATCAAGGCGCTTCATCACAACTCAGGTACGGTATTCCGCGTTGATGCGCACGTAGTCGTAACTGAAGTCACAGGTCCAGACGATGCTCTCGCCATCGCCATCCCCGACAGCAATGGACAACACGATATCCTGTTCTGCCATGACCCGCGCGCCCGCTTCTTCCCGGTAACTGTCTGCCACGCCGCCACGCTCAGCAATCAGCACATCGCCCAGGCGAATGGACACCGCGTCGACATCAAGGGCAGTCACTGGTGCCCGGCCTACGGCGGCAAGAATGCGCCCCCAATTGGGATCACTGGCGAACAGCGCCGTCTTCACCAACGGTGAATGGGCCACGGTCTCGGCAACCACACGTGCGTCTGCATCGCTGGCGGCTCCTGTGACCCGTATTTCCAGGAACTTGGTGGCGCCCTCCCCGTCACGGACGATGGCCTGCGCCAGCGACACATAGACCTCACGCAAATGACTGAACAATGCCTCAGCGCGTGGATCAGCGGCATCAACAATCTCGTCCATATCGGCAGCACCCGAGGCAACCAGGATGCAGGCATCGTTGGTGGATGTGTCCCCATCAACGCTGATGCGATTGAAGCTCTGGTCAGCCAATTGTGCCGACCACGCTGACAACAGGGCCGGCGCCACGGGTGCATCGCAGCAGACAAAACCCAGCATGGTGGCCATGTTTGGCTTGATCATGCCCGAGCCCTTGGCCATGCCGGTGATGGTTACCGGCACGTGACCCAGCTCCAGACGCACGCTCGCCAGCTTGGCGCGTGTATCAGTGGTCATGATGCCGTGTGCGGCGTCTGACCAGCTGTCGGCACTCAACGCCTCCAATGCCCTGGGAATGCCGCGCTCGAAGGGTGGCAGGGGAAACTGCTCACCGATCACGCCAGTGGAGAACGGCAGCACCTGCTCCGGTGAGCATCCCGCAGCCTTCGCCAGCATGTCGCAGGTCGCCTGGCAGTTGGCCATGCCACGCTCTCCGGTACCGGCATTGGCGTAGCCGGTGTTGATGAGGAGATAGCGCGGATTGCCGCTGCCCAGGTGTTTGCGTGCCACATGCACGGGCGCCGCACAGAACCGGTTACGTGTGAAAACACCGGCCGTGTGGGCACCGTCAGCAAGCTCAAGCACGACAAGGTCGAGCCGGTCTGGCTTCTTGATGCCTGCCTTCACTGCCGCCAGGCGGACACCAGGCACCGGCAACCATTGCAACGTATCCATCAGTGATCAGGCCTCCAGTTTGCCGTGACACTGTTTGTATTTCTTGCCGGAGCCGCACGGACAGGGCTCATTCCGCCCCACCTTGCGGGTCTGCCGCTTGACCGTCTGCGGCACCTCCGGGGCAGCCGCCGGCGCCGCTTCACCGCCTGCCCCCTCTGGCTGTACCGGGGGCAGGTCAGGTGTCTGCGCCTTCATCGCCTCGGCCTGACGGCGTGCCTCCTCGGCACGCTGCTGCTCCAGCTGCTGGAGCTCATCGTCACGGCGGAGCTCAAGGGTGTGCAGCACACGGATAAGCTGGTGCTGAATCTGGTTCATCATGGTCTGGAACAGCTCGAAGGCTTCGCGCTTGTATTCCTGCTTGGGGTTGCGCTGCGCATAACCGCGCAGGTGAATCCCCTGGCGCAGGTGGTCCATGCTCGCGAGATGCTCTTTCCAGTGACGGTCCAGCACCTGCAACATCAGGTGCTTCTCCAGCTTGCGCATTTCCTCGGGCTCGAAATTACGACCCGCCAACGCCGCTTCCTTGGCCTCGTAATCCGCCTGCATCTGTGCCACCAGGCGCTCGATGATGCCATCAATGTGCAGATCCGAATCCTCATCCAGCCAGCGACCAATGGTGGCGTGGCACTGGAACTCGGCCTCCAGCACTTTCTCGAGGCCGGAAATGTCCCACTGTTCCTCCATGCTGCCCGGCGGCAGGTGCTGGTGAACCACATCACGGACCACATCCTCACGGATGGACGTGACGCTGGAAGACAGCTCGTCAGCTTCCAGTATCTGGTCGCGCTGGCTGTAGATCACGCGACGCTGGTCGTTGGCAACGTCATCGTATTCCAGCAGGTTCTTGCGGATATCGAAGTTCCGGCCTTCCACCTTGCGCTGGGCGTTCTCGATGGCACGGGTCACCCAGCGATGCTCGATGGCTTCGCCTTTCTCAAGACCCAGGGAACGCATCAGGTTGCGAATGCGATCTGATGCGAAAATCCGCATCAGGTCATCTTCCATGGACAGGAAGAAACGGGTGTAACCCGGATCACCCTGGCGACCGGCCCGGCCGCGCAACTGGTTATCGATACGACGGGACTCATGCCGCTCGGTACCGATGATATGCAGGCCTCCGGCTTCCATAACCTTGGCGTGATCCTGGCGCCACTGCTCCTCGATCTCGGCAATCTTTTCGTCGGTGGCATTCTCGAGCCGCTTGATCGCTTCCTGGGCATTGCCGCCGAGGACGATATCGGTACCACGACCAGCCATGTTGGTGGCAATGGTAACGGCACCGGGGCGACCTGCCTGGGCAATGATCTCAGCTTCCTTGCGGTGGAATTTTGCGTTCAGCACCTGGTGTTTGATCTTCGACTTTTCCAGACGCCGGGACAGGTATTCCGACGCCGAGATGGTTGCCGTGCCCACCAGAACCGGCGCCCCTTTTTCCACCGACTCCTGGATGGCATCGACGATGGCATCAAACTTTTCGTCCAGCGACAGGAACACCTGGTCCTCGGCATCGATACGCACCATGGGACGGTTGGTGGGAATAACCACCACGTCCATGCCGTAGATCTGGCGAAATTCTGCCGCTTCGGTATCCGCCGTGCCGGTCATGCCGGACAACTTGTCGTACATGCGGAAATAGTTCTGGAACGTGGTCGAGGCCAGCGTCTGGTTTTCCTGCTGGATCTTCAGGTTCTCCTTCGCTTCCACCGCCTGGTGGATACCCTCGGACCAGCGACGGCCAGGCATGGTACGCCCGGTATGCTCATCAACGATGACCACTTCGCCGTTTTGCACGATGTAGTCCTTGTCGCGGGCGAACAGGGCGTGCGCCTTCAGCCCTGCGTGCACGTGATGCAGCAGCTGCAGGTTATGGGGGGCATACAGGCTCTCGCCCTCCTTGAGCAAGCCGCTGTCGATCAGCAACTGCTCCACTTTCTGGTGACCCGCCTCGGTCAGCTCAACCTGGCGATGCTTCTCCTCGACAAAATAGTCGCCGTCATCTTCTTCCTGCTGACGATCAAGCCGGGGAATGAGCTGATTGACGCGCATGTACAGCTCGGAGGAGTCAGAGGCCGGCCCGGAAATGATCAGCGGCGTACGCGCCTCGTCAATGAGGATGGAGTCCACCTCATCGACAATGGCGAAGTGCAGACCGCGCTGAACCTTGTCTTCCAGGCGGAAAACCATGTTGTCGCGCAGGAAGTCGAAACCAAATTCATTGTTGGTGCCGTAGGTGATATCGGCCTGGTAGGCTTCGCGTTTTTCATCGGGCGGCTGCTGTGAATAAACCACACCCACAGACAGGCCGAGAAATTCATACAACGGCCGCATCCAGTTGGCATCACGCTCGGCCAGGTAATCATTCACTGTGACGATGTGCACGCTGCCACCGGACAATGCATTCAGGTAAGCCGGCAGCGTCGCCGTCAGCGTTTTACCCTCACCGGTGCGCATTTCGGAGATACGCCCCTCATGCAGCGACAGACCACCCACCAGCTGTACATCAAAATGACGCATGCCCAGCACCCGGGTGGCGGCCTCGCGGGCCACCGCAAACGCTTCAGGTAGCAGCTCATCGAGTGTCGCGCCCTCTTCAAAGCGCTTCCTGAACTCGACGGTGCGAGCCGCCAGTGCCGCGTCATCCAGTTGCGCGACACTGTCAGCAAATTCGTTGATGGTTTCGACCAGCTTGCCCATGCGCTTGAGTTCGCGGTCGTTCTTGGTACCAAAGATCTTCTTGACGAAAGTAGCCAGCATGAATAGTCCCGTTTTGATACTGGTTCCGGGTGCGAGGCGGGGCCTCGAAAAGCCAGCATTCTACCCGGATACGGAGATGGAAATAAGGTGCCCGAAGGCAGGGAGATCAGCCGGAAAGCACCGGCCGGGGGACTGCGGCTTTAATGCCGCGGACGGTAGATATAGGGCTGCGGATTGACCTGGCGGCCGTTGCGAAGCACTTCATAGTGCACATGCGGCCCGGTGGACCGGCCGCTGGAGCCCATCTTGGCAATGACAGCGCCGGGCTTGACGATATCGCCAGGCTTGACCAGCAATTCCCGGGCGTGGCCATAGCGGGTGGACAGGCCATTGCCGTGATTGATTTCCACCATGAGGCCGTAGCCCCAGCGCTCGCCGGAATAGGTGACCACACCGGACGCGGTGGCAACAATGTCGGAACCGTCCTTGCCGGCAAAATCCACGCCCTTGTGCATGGCCAGCTTGCCGTTGAACGGGTCTGTGCGGTAACCGTAACGCGATGACATCCAGCCGCGCGAGATCGGGCGACCGGCCAACGCGGCCTGACGCTCCTGGTGACGGTTGTTGAGCAGGCTCTCGAGGATATCCAGCTGCTGCTCGCGGCGCTCCAGCGTGGCGACCATGTCATCCAGGGCGTCGGAAAACGCCGGTGCCTGGTAGCTGTCACCACCGTCTTCACGACTCTCGGGGCCACCCATGGCGGGGCCCATGCCAAAATCGAATTCGTCCGAACGGATACCGGCCACATCCACCAGTCGTTCGCCGAGGGCGTCCAGGCGCACCAGCCGCGCCTGCATGTCTGCCAGCCGCAGCGTCAGGGCGCGCAGCTCCTCATCAGTGCGCTGGCGCAGCTTGCCCACTTCTTCCTTGTTCCGCTTGACCTCGAGACGCCACTGCTGGGCCGCCTGGTCGCTGAACAGGGGTTCATCCAGGTACTGCATCAGGTACCATCCACCCATGCCGAAGGCCATCGGGACCACGACCATAAGCCCGAAGAGCAGCCATGGCAGGCGCCTGGGCAGGTGGACGGTGCGCGAGTGACCGCGCTTGTTGTTCAGAATGATGATATTCATTCGTTGCAGCTCAAGGGGCCAAAACCTTTTCAAAGCAGGGGCTTAGGCCGAAAACTTAACATTTTTTTTCATGTCAGATCGGATATCCTAAGAAATACCTATGAGCAACGCAACCGGCCCGAAAGCACTTTCCGACGTACTGAGCGCCTCGTCACGGCTGGGCACACTACTGCGTCACGCCCGCCAGCGCCCGGCGGCGGGTCGCCCCGCGCTGCCGAAACTGCCGCCAGCACTGGCCGGCAAGGTCACCATGACCATTGCCGATAACTGCCTGGTACTGACCGTGGACAACAACGCTGTGGCCCAGATCGTGCGCTTTCACGCCCGACGGCTGGCCCGACAGGCGGGCATGGCGGATTTCCGTATCAGTCTGGCGCGCAGCCAGCCCGGCAACCGCCAGCCGAAAGCACCCGCCGGACCGGCCATGCCGCCGGGCGCCGCGCCCCTGCTGCGCGCCACGGCAGAACAGGCCGACCATCCTCGCCTGGAAGCGGCACTGGAGCGCCTGGCCAGGCTGGCTGAATCCGGCGATAAGTAAGCGCACACAAACCTCAAAGGGTAATAAAAAGGCCTCTTTCGAGGCCTTTTTACTCAACAACCGGACGGGAACCCGGTTTATTCTGCTGCCAGCACCGGCTTCATGTAGGAGATCGGCGCCTTGGTCGCATCCTCGAACGTGACGATTTCCCAGGCATCTTCCCGCGCCAGCAGCTCTCTCAACAGGGCATTATTGAGCGCATGGCCGGATTTGCATCCCTGGAATTCCCCGATAAGGCTGAAGCCCAGCAGGTAGAGGTCGCCAATTGCGTCCAGCATCTTGTGCTTGACGAACTCGTCCTCGTACCGCAGGCCGTCCTCATTGAGGATACGGAAATCGTCCACCACGATGGCGTTGTCCACGCTGCCGCCCAGCGCCAGGTTCTGGCTGCGCAGGTACTCGATATCACGCATGAAACCGAACGTACGGGCGCGCGCCACTTCCTTCACGAACGACGTGGAGGAAAAGTCGATACTGGCGGTCTGGGTGCGCCCCTTGAACACCGGGTGGTCGAACTCGATGGTGAAGGACACCTTGAAGCCGTCGAAGGGCACGAAGGTCGCGGTTTTACCTTCCTGCTCCACAGTGACCTGCTTCTTGATGCGAATGAACTTCTTCGCCGCTTCCTGTTCCTTGATACCCGCTGACTGCAGCAGAAAAACGAACGGACCGGCACTGCCATCCATGATCGGCACTTCCGGCGCCGACAGCTCCACAAAGGCGTTGTCGATGCCCAACCCGGCCATGGCCGAAAGCAGGTGCTCAACGGTACCCACCTTGACGTCATCCTTTACCAGGGTGGACGACAGGGTGGTCTCACCCACATTCTCCGCCACGGCAGGGATATCCACCACGGGGTCCAGGTCCACCCGGCGGAAGATGATGCCGGTGTCCACCGGAGCCGGCTTGACCGTCAAGTACACCTTTTCACCTGTGTGCAGGCCCACACCTGTGGCCCTGATCACGTTTTTTAGCGTGCGCTGTCTAATCATCGTTTTTCGCTATTCCAGCAGGCATCCCGGAGGATGCGGTCCTCGTCGCAAAGGCGCGGAGAATACCAGATTCGCCCTTTACGCACCATTGGCAGCTGCGCCGTCAGTCGGCCTGACGGCGCAGGAAGGTCGGGATATCGATGAAATCCAGATCTTCTGCCGTGTTCACCGCTGGCGCACTGCGCGCCGGCTGGCGGGGCTGCTGCGCTTCGCGGCTGGCCCGCTGGCGATCTACCGCCGGACGGTCCATTTCACGGTAATTGACGTCACCGTTCTGGTTCATGGGTACTTGACCCCCGCGCACCACTTTCAGTTCCTGTTGCGCACCCAGACCGGTGGCGACGACGGTGACTGACAGGTCATCACCCATCTCCGGGTCCACCGCCGTGCCGATGATGATGTTGGCATCCTGGCCGGCCAGCTCGTAGATGATGTTGTTGACCTCGTAGTACTCCTCGAGGGTGAGATCGGCGTTGGCGGTGATATTGATCAGCAGGCCACGTGCACCGTGCAGGTCAATGTCTTCCAGCAGCGGGCTGGAGATCGCCTTGCGGGCCGCTTCCTCGGCCCGGCCTTCACCGGCTGCGGTGCCGGAACCCATCATCGCCATGCCCATCTCGCTCATCACGGTGCGGACGTCGGCGAAGTCGACGTTGATGATGCCGCCCTTGGTGATCAGGTCAGAGATGCCCTTCACCGCACCAAGCAGCACATCGTTCGCCGCCTTGAACGCATCCAGCAATGTCGTGCCACCGCCCAGTACTGCCTGCAGCTTCTCGTTGGGGATGGTGATCAACGAATCCACATGCTCGCGCAACTCTGCGATACCGTTGTCAGCCACCTGCATGCGCTTGCGGCCTTCAAACGGGAACGGCTTGGTGACGACGGCCACGGTGAGGATACCCATCTCCTTGGCCACCTCGGCAACAATGGGCGCAGCACCTGTACCGGTACCGCCACCCATGCCCGCGGTGACAAACACCATGTCCGCGCCTTGCAGCAACTCGGAAATGCGCTCTCGATCCTCAATGGCAGACTGGCGCCCGACTTCGGGATTGGCGCCGGCGCCGAGGCCTTTGGTGACCTGGTTGCCCAGCTGCAACACGCCACGCGTGGATGCGTTGCGCAGTGCCTGGGCATCCGTGTTTGCACAGATGAATTCAACACCGTCAACGGCTGAGCGCACCATGTGCTCGACGGCATTGCCACCGCCACCACCGACACCGATGACCTTGATAACCGCGCCGTGCGGTACGCCATCCTCCAATGTAAATTTTAAATCACTCATAACGTTCTCCCGCTTTTTCCCTGTTGTTGAGATGGTTCAGGCTTTCGCCCTAAAAGTTTCCCCGGAACCAGCGCTTGAAGCGCTCGACCCAGTCGATCTGTCCGCCCGCACCACGCGGCGGCCGCACGTCGTGCTCATGCTTCTGTGCATACAGCAGCAGGCCGACGGCGGTTGAATAAATCGGGTTCTTGACCACATCTGTCAGGCCGGTCACACCCTGTGGCAGACCGAGTCGCACCGGCATGTGGAAAATTTCTTCCGCCAACTCCACCGCACCTTCGATCTTCGCAGAGCCACCGGTCAGCACGATGCCGCCGGGAATCATTTCTTCCAGGCCGCTGCGCCGGATCTCCGCCTGCACCAGCGTGAAAAGCTCGTCGTATCGAGGCTCCACGACTTCGGCCAGGTTCTGCCGGGACAATGTCCGCGGTGGGCGGTCGCCGACACTGGGCACCTTGATGGTTTCATCCGCTCCGGCAAGCTGTGTCAGCGCGCAGGCATACTTGATTTTCAGTTCATCGGCATGCTGCTTGGGCGTGCGCAACGCCATGGCAATATCGTTGGTGACCTGGTCGCCGGCGATGGGAATATTGGCCGTATGCCGGATGGCACCGTCAGTGAAGATGGCGATGTCTGTGGTGCCGCCACCGATATCGACAATGCACGTGCCCAGCTCGCGTTCGTCATCGGTGAGTACGGCATAACTGGAGGCCAGTTGCTCGAGGATGATGTCTTCCACTTCAAGATCACAGCGGCGCACACATTTCTCGATGTTCTGTGCCGCGTTCACGGCGCAGCTCACCAGATGCACCTTGGCTTCCAGTCGCACACCGCTCATGCCAATCGGCTCGCGGACGCCTTCCTGGTTGTCGACGATGAATTCCTGGGGCAAAACATGCAGCACTTTCTGGTCGGCCGGAATGACCACTGCCTGGGCAGCATCGATGACGCGATCAATGTCCGTCTGCATGACCTCGCGATCGCGAATGGCCACCATGCCGTGGGAGTTGAGGCTGCGGATATGACTGCCGGCAATACCTGCGTACACGGAGTGCACCTGGCAGCCTGCCATCAATTCCGCTTCTTCCACCGCACGCTGGATGGAGCGCACCGTGGCCTCGATATCCACGACCACGCCCCGGCGCATACCCCGGGACGGATGAGATCCGATGCCGACCACGTCCATGCTGCCATCGGCTGACAACTGCCCGACGATGGCCACCACCTTGGAAGTGCCGATATCCAGGCCGACAAACATTTTTTCGCCCGCTGTATTTGCCATGGTATCTAGCTCTCTCTCACGATTCCGATGCAGCAGGATCACGCCACGCAACGGCCACACCGTCGCTATAGCGAAGATCCACACTGGCCACGCCGCGACTGTCCGCGCTCAACGTGGTCTCATAAAGCCGGGAAAAACGCCGCAGCTTGCGCGCATACTGCTCCCGGTCAACAACTACCCGCATGCCGTCGTTCAACTCCAGTCTTGCCGTCAACCGGGCATCCACTGCCATGCGACGAATCACCAGACCTGAAGACGCCAGCAGCTTGCTCATGCTGTGGTAATAGTCCATCACCGCTGCCAGACGGTCCTCCGGGCCGAACAAGGCCGGCAGGGTTTCCACGCTGTACTTGCCGATGCCCTTGAATGGCTGACCGGAACTGGACACCAGTGCTGATTCATTCCATACCGCCACGGGCACACGCTCCGTGATTCGCAGCTCCAGACGATTCGGCCACTCGCGGCGAATCTCGACATCATCCACCCAGCTGATGGCCGCAGCGCGCGCATACATCTGCCGCAAAGGCACGCTGAAAAAGTTCTCGCCACTGACCAGCTCGGCCAGCGCCACGCGCACTTCCTGCTGGCGCCGCTGGTCCTTGACGCCTTCCACCTGTACCGACTCGATCGGATAGGCATCCATGACCCGTGGCAGGTAAATGACGCCGGAAATCACGAAACAGATAATCACCCCGGCCAGCACCAGTGGCGCTGTCCGGCTCAGCCGCTCTGCCAGCGGCTGGCGCTGCTTTTCCTGTAACCGGCGTGCGCCGCGCAGTTTCACCGTCTTGCTCATCGCTTGTGCCCTCCTGCCAGCAACAGGATTCGTGCCACCAGCTCGGCAAAGTCCATGCCGGCGGCCTGCGCAGCCATGGGAACCAGGGAGTGATCTGTCATGCCGGGCACGGTATTCACCTCCAGCAGTGAAAACTCGCCGTTCGCATCCTGCATCACATCCACCCGGCCCCAGCCGCTGCAACCGACCGCTGCGAACGCATCCAGGGCAAGGCGCTTGAGGGCGTGCTCTTCGTCTTGCGCCAGGCCGCAGGGACACAGGTACTGGGTGGTGGTGGCCTCGTACTTGGCGTGGTAGTCATAAAAACTGTTGGGCGTTTCCAGGCGGATCGGTGGTAACGCCAGATCGCCCAGTACCGCCACGGTGAATTCCGGACCGTCGATCCAGCGCTCCACCATGACCACATCATCATGGGTACGCGCATCGGCGATGGCGGCAGCCAGCTGGTCGGCATCGTCTGCCTTGTACATGCCGATGGAGGAACCCTCATGGGCCGCCTTTACCATCACCGGGAACGGCAGCGAGATGCTCTCACGGCCGTCAACATAGAATGCGGGCGTCGGAAGGCCGGCGCCCCGCCATATGAATTTTGTCCGCGACTTGTCCATGCCAATGGCCGACGCCATGACACCGGAACCCGTGTAGGGCACACCGGCGAATTCCAGTGCCCCCTGGATGACGCCATCTTCTCCGCCGCGACCGTGCAAGGCGACAAAGCAGATGTCATAGGTCTTGATGACATCAAGGCTCTCTGTGGACGGATCAACAAGGGTGACATCGGCGTCCAGGGACTGCAGCGCATGCAGAACCGCGTTGCCGCTTTTCAGGGAGATGTCACGCTCCGCCGACGCCCCGCCGGCAAGCACCGCTATGCGGCCCAGCGCACGTACATCAGCTGCCAGCTGCCGATTGGAGTCAGCCATTGCCATGCTCCTCCATCAGTCGCCGCGCGATTCCGGAAACATCGCCCGCACCCTGGGTGATGAAAATGTCACCGTCACGCAGGGTATGCTTCAGCAGTTCGGGCAGCCGCTCCGGGTCTTCGACAAAAATGGGTTCCACCTGGCCGCGCTGTCGCAGGCTGCGGCACAGGGCCCGGGTGTCCGCGCCCGGAATGCGCTCCTCACCGGCACCGTAAACTTCCAGCATCAGCAGCGCGTCCACGCCGGACAGCACCCTGACAAAGTCTTCATACAGGTCACGGGTCCGTGTGTAGCGGTGCGGCTGGAACATCATCACCAGACGCCGGTCGGGCCAGCCTTCGCGGACAGCCGCAATGGTGGCAGCCACCTCAGTGGGATGGTGCCCGTAATCATCCACCAGCATCGCCTTGCCTTCCGGCAGCTGGTAGTCACCAAGCACATCAAAGCGCCGTCCGACACCGGTGAAAGCCTTGATACCCTCTATAATTGCATCGTCGGACGCACCTTCATCCGTTGCCACGGCAATGGCTGCCAGCGCGTTGAGTACGTTGTGACGCCCGGGCATGTCCAGGCTCACATCCAGCGCAGCGCCCTCCTTGCGGATCACCGTGAATTGCGTGGTCATGCCGTTCTGGCGGACATTTTCACCACGAATGTCTGCCTCGTCACTGAACCCGTAGCGAATCACCTGGCGGTTGACGCGGGGCAGCAATTCCCGCACGACCGGATCATCAACGCACATGACCGCCACACCATAGAAAGGCAGGTTGTGAAGAAATTCGATGAAGGTGTTTTCCAGCCTGGAAAAATCACCGTCATAGGTATGCATGTGATCCGCATCGATATTGGTGACGATGGCGACCATCGGCTGCAGATGCAGGAAGGACGCATCCGACTCGTCCGCCTCGGCAACCAGGTAGCGACTCTGGCCCAGCCTCGCGTTGGTTCCGGCACTGTTCAGGCGACCGCCAATCACGAACGTCGGGTCCATGCCGGCACGGCCGAGTATCGACGCGATCATTGATGTGGTGGTGGTCTTGCCGTGGGTGCCCGCCACCGCAATGCCATGGCGGAAACGCATCAGTTCGGCCAGCATCTCGGCGCGCGGCACCACCGGCACGCGGCGCTCATGGGCAGCACTTACCTCGATGTTCTCGCCACCCACCGCTGTGGAGGTAACAACCACGTCCGCCTCGCCAATGTTCTCTGCCCGGTGGCCGATCTCCACGCGCACGCCCATGTCCAGCAAGCGCTGTACCACTGCCGATGTGCGTATATCGGAACCGCTGACGGTGTAGCCCTGGTTATGCAGCACTTCAGCAATGCCACACATACCGGCACCACCGATGCCGACAAAATGGATGCAGCGAATGCGGCGCATTTCCGGCACCACGTGAATCAGGTCCTGTTCAGCCACGCAGCACCTCCTCACACATGTCTGCCACCTGTTCGGCGCTGTCCGGCACAGCCATGGCTCGCGCCCGCTGGGCTACAGAAGCAAGGTCCTGCCGGGATACGCCGGCGCCCAGGATTTCAATCAGGATGTCATTACTCATACGTGCTTGCGGCAGCACCCAGCCGGCGTTCTCATCAGCCAGCCAGGCGGCATTTTGACTCTGGTGGTCATCCACTGCCGAAGGCAGTGGCACAAAGATGGCAGCCACACCGGCAGCCGCCACTTCGGAAACGGTCAGCGCCCCGGCCCGGCAGACCAGCAGATCGGCCCAGTCATAGGCACCCGCCATGTCATCAATAAATGCGTTGACCTGTGCATCCAGGCCGGCCTGCTGATACGCCGTACGCGCCTCGTCCTCACGGCCCCGCCCACACTGGTGGCGAATCGCCAACGGCTGGTGTGCCTGCAGCGCTGCCAGCGCCGCCGGCAGCGACTGGTTCAGCACCAGGGCCCCCTGGCTGCCACCCACCACCAGCACCCGGAGGGGGCCTTCATGGCTGGCATAGCGCTGCACCGGATCAGTCAGGGCGACGATATCGCGGCGTACCGGGTTACCCACCGTCTGGGCATTGTCACCAAACGCTTGCGGAAACGCCTGCAGCACAGCTGCAGCCATTCGCGACAACCAGCGATTGGTCAGCCCGGCCACCGCGTTCTGTTCATGAATAACCAGCGGCACCCGTGACAGGCGCGCCGCGAGGCCACCAGGCCCACTGGCAAAGCCGCCGAAGCCCACCGCCAGCACCGGGTGCAGGGAACGGATCACGGCGAGTGCCTGCCAGACAGCATGCAGCAACATGAAGGGCGCCTTCAGCTTGCGCATCGCACCACCGCCACGCACGCCCGTGACCGACAGCGCATGCAGGGAAAAGCCGGCAGCAGGCACCAGCCGGTTCTCGATGCCACCTTCGGCACCCAGCCACTGGATATCAAAACCGCGCTCGCGCAGCTGCTCCGCCACTGCCAGCGCCGGGAATACATGGCCGCCAGTGCCGCCGGCCATCATCAATACGGTGGCGGTCATGGGCGCCTCCTTCGGGCCGTTCCGGCCGGACGACGGCGCGGGGATGCCGGTTCAAACTCTCGCTGGGCGCGCAACACCAGTCCCAGCATCACGGCGCAGACCACCAGCGAGGACCCCCCGTAACTGACAAATGGCAGGGTCAGTCCCTTGGTGGGCAGAAGACCCATGTTGACGCCCATGTTGATAAACGCCTGGCCGGCCAGTACCAGGCCGATACCCAGCACCACCTGGCCGCGGAAAAGATCGCCCGCTTCAAGCATGGCAATGGCGGAACGGAAGATGCGCCAACACACCAGCGCAAACAAAGACACCATGATCATCGACCCGAGCAGACCCAGCTCCTCGGCAGACACGGCGAAGACAAAGTCGGTATGTGCTTCCGGCAGGTAAAACAGCTTCTGGACACTGTTGCCCAGGCCGGCGCCGGTCCAGTGACCGCGGCCAAATGCAATCAGGCTCTGGGTCAGCTGGTAGCCACCACCGAACTGGTCGGCCCAGGGATCCAGGAAGGACATCAGCCGCGCCACCCGGTAGGGCTGGGCGACGGCCACCAGTGCCGCCAGCATGACAGCAGCGAGGCCCACCAGCAGGAAACGCAGGGTCGGCACGCCACCGAGGAAAAGCATGCCCATGACAGCCACACCCAATACCACAACGGCCCCGAAATCCGGTTCCATGAGCAGCAGCAGCACAAGCACGGACAGCAAGCCAAGCGGACGCAGGAACCCCTGCCATTGCTCGCGCAGCTCCTGCTGGCGTTCGTTGATATAGCCAGCCAGGTAGACAATAAAGCCCAGCTTGGCCAGTTCGGAAGGCTGTACATTGAAACCGGCCAGGCTGATCCAGCGTTGCGAGCCATTCACTTCCCGGCCGATACCCGGCATCAGCACCAGTGCCAGCACCACCAGTGAGGCAAACAGCGCCGGGTAACGCAGCTTTTCCAGCAGGCTGAAGGGCACGAACAGATACACCGTGGCACCGGCCATGACCGCCATGCCGAGGAAGAAGCCATGCCGCAGCGCGTAGTAGAACGGCGAGCCCAGTCGTGTTTCGGCAATCTGCAGGGAAGCCGATGTCACCATCACCAGACCCATCAGGGCCAGGCAACCCACGGCCACCAGCAACAGCTGGTCACGTGGCGCATCAAACAGGGCGAAGCGGTCAAGCACCATGGACCACCTCCCCGACATGGCGTGCAAATACCTGCCCACGTTCCTCATAGCCGGAAAACATGTCGAAGCTGGCGCAGGCAGGTGACAACAGCACCGCATCCCCCTGCTCGGCCGACAACGCAGCCTTGCGCACGGCATCTTCCATGTCGGCGGCAATTTCCACCGACTGGCCGTCCAGTGCAGCGGCAATCAGCGCTGCGTCTTCTCCGATCAGAACCGTGTGGCGGACAAAACTCGCCAGCGCCGCCGCCAGCGGCGAGAAATCCTGCCCCTTGCCCTGGCCACCGGCGATGAGAATCACCTTGCCGGCGATGGCCGGACCAATACCGTTCAGTGCCGCCAGCGTTGCACCGACATTGGTGCCTTTGGAATCGTCGAACCATTGCACGCCCCGCGCGCACGCCACCAGCTGGCAACGATGGGGCAGACCGGGGAAGGCACGGATGGTATCCACGGCATGCGCAACATCCAGGCCCAACGCCTCCACCATGGCCAGCACGGCGAGTACGTTCAGCGCGTTGTGATTGCCCTTGATCTGCAGGTCAGCCACCGGCATCAGGTCTTCGCCGCGACGCAGCAGCATGCCGCGGGCTGCATCCAGGTGATAATCCGCCTCGGCGTGGGCACCAAAGGTAATCTGCGCGGCCACAGGCCGTTGAGGCCGTGTGGCATCGTCATCACGGTTCCACACCGCCACCTGGCAGCCGTCATAGATACGCTGCTTGGCGGCGATGTAATCACCCAGGCTGCTGTAGCGATCCAGGTGATCCTCGGAAATATTCAGGATGCTGGCCACCTGTGCATCAAGACTGTAGGTGGTTTCCAGCTGGAACGACGACAACTCCAGTACATAGAGCTCGGCGTCCTGGCCAAGCAGGTCAAGCGCCGGAGTACCCAGGTTGCCGCCCGCCAGTGCGCGCTTGCCGCAGGCCTTTACCACTTCAGCCAGCAGCGCAGTGACTGTGCTTTTCGCATTGCTGCCGGTGATGGCGGCCACCGGTGCTGCCGCAGCACGCGCGAACAGCTCGATGTCGCCAATGACTTCCTTGCCATCCGCCGCCTGCTGATTGATTTCCGGGTTGGAGACCGACACGCCGGGACTGACAATCAAACGGCGCGCCTGTGCCAGCCAGTCACTGCGCAAGCCGCCCACGTGGATTTCCGTATCGGGAAACGTCTTGCGCACCTCAGCCAGACCTGGCGGCTGGGCACGCGTATCCAGTGCCCGCGGGGACTCCCCCTGGGACACCAGGTAGCGAAGACAGGACTGTCCCGTCTTGCCCAGGCCAATGATCAGATCAAACGGTTCGCTCACAGTTTCTCCGGTTAACGAATTTTCAGCGTGGCAAGCCCGACCAGCACCAGGATCACGGTAATGATCCAGAAACGGACAATGATTTTCGGTTCGGGCCAGCCTTTCAGTTCAAAGTGGTGGTGAATCGGCGCCATGCGGAAAATGCGTCTGCCGGTGAGCTTGAACGACGCCACCTGCAACATCACCGACACGGTTTCCATGACGAACACACCACCCATGATGAACAGCACAATTTCCTGGCGAACAATGACCGCCATGACACCCAGCACAGCACCCAGCGCGAGCGCGCCAACATCGCCCATGAACACCTGGGCGGGATAGCTGTTGAACCAGAGGAATCCGAGGCCGGCACCGCACAGGGCCGCGACAATGACCACCAACTCACCACTGCCGGCCACGTACGGGATATGGAGGTAATCAGCAAACTGGGCGTGACCACTGGCATAGGCGAAGATCCCCAGCGCCGCTGCCACCAGCACGGTCGGCATGATCGCCAGGCCGTCCAGCCCGTCGGTGAGATTGACGGCATTGGAGGTGCCGTTGATGACGAAGTAGGTGAGCACCAGGTAGAACCAGCCAAGATTGATAGCCACGCCCTTGAAGAACGGTACGATCAGCTGCGTTTCCACCGGCGATTCTGCGCTGAAATAGAGTGCGCATGCGGCACCGATGGCGCCCACGGACTGCCACAGGTACTTCCATCGGCCTGGCAGTCCACGTGAGTTTTTCTGCACCACTTTGCGCCAGTCATCTACCCAGCCAACAGCACCGAATACCACCAGCACACCCAGTGTGATCCAGACGAAGCGGTTATCCAGGTCTGCCCAGAGCAGGGTGGAGAACGTGATGGCCACCAGAATCAGCGCGCCGCCCATGGTCGGCGTCCCGGCCTTGGACAGGTGGCTTTTCGGGCCGTCCTCACGAATGGCCTGCCCCACCTGGTAGTGGCGCAGCTTTTCGATCATCAGCGGCCCCACCATGAATGCAACAAACAGCGCAGTGAGCACGCTGAAGATGGCGCGCAGGGTCAGGTACTGTACGACCAGGAAGCCGCTTTCGAATTGCGCCAGGTATTCCGCCAGCCAGAGCAACATCAGTGACGGCCCCCCGATTCTTTGATGTGAGTGATGACAGCTTCCATACCGGCACTGCGCGATCCCTTGACCAGGACAGTGCCACCGTTGTCGAGCGCTTCCAGTGCGTCGTTCGCGGCCTGCAGATGACTGTCCCGGCTGATCCCGCCGGCGCCGAATGCCTCGGCCGCCTGGCCAGCCAGTGTGCCCACCGCTACCAGGGACTGGATGCCATGGTCGGCTGCGTAGGTGCCAACATCACGATGCAGCCGTGCACTGTCTGCCCCGAGCTCGCCCATGTCGCCAAGGATCAGAACCTGTGGCGCTGCACGGCCGGACAACCAGTCAATGGCGGCCTTCACCGAGCCCGGATTGGCGTTGTAGGCATCGTCCACCAGTGTGCCGTTGCGGCATTGCATGACTGACATGCGCCCGGCCACCGCCTGCATGTCTGCGAGGCGCTCAATGGCGAGCGCCAGGTCCAGGCCCAGTGCATCAATGACAGCCAGCGCCATGAGCGCATTGCTGACCTGGTGACGGCCCGGCAGCGGCACTGTGACCTCAAAGTGTCCGGCCGGACACTGGAGTGCAAAACGACTGCCGGCAGCGGTCTCACGGACATCGCTGGCGCGGAAGTCAGCAGAAGCGTCAAGCCCCGTACGCACCGTGGCCAGTTTCTGGTCGTGTGCCGCCTGCTCGAAGGTTGTGGCAAAACGGTCATCGGCATTGATAATGGCGATGTCACCCGGCGACATGCCGAGAAAAATTTCAGATTTGGCCGCGGCGATACCTTCCATCGAGCCGAAGCCTTCCAGGTGCGCCCCGGTCACATTGGTTATCAGCGCAACGCGGGGCTGGACCAGCGAGCTGGTCCAGGCGATTTCACCCGGCGCATTGGCGCCCAGCTCGAACACGGCGTAGCGATGGGATGGACGCAGGTCCATCAGGGTCAGGGGAACACCAATATCGTTGTTGAAGTTGCCTCGCGTGGCATGCACACCCTCGCCAAGCATGCAGGCGATCATTTCCTTGACCGTGGTCTTGCCGGAATTACCAGTGACCGCCACACGCGGCGCCTCACAGACAGCCGCCATCTCGCGCGCGATCTGTCCCAGAGCCTTGCGCGTATCAGCAACGACCAGTTGCGCGGGCAGCTGCTCCACCACATGGTCCACCACGCAGGCCACCGCGCCATCGACACAGGCCTGTGCGGCATAGTCATGGCCATCAAAACGGTCACCGCGAATGGCGATGAAAAGATCACCCGGCCGGACCTGACGGCTGTCGATACTGACGCGCTCGAACGTGGCCTCACCAACGGCACGACCCTGGGTCAATGTGGCAGCCCGGGAAAGCTTCACGCAGCACCTCCCACGTAGCTGTCCAGCGCCTGACCAGCCAGTTGCACATCGTCCATGGGCACGCGCTCGCCGGCAATCTCCTGCCAGCCTTCGTGGCCCTTGCCGGCAATCAGGACAACATCTGCTGGTGCCGCGGCATGAATGGCGCGGTGAATGGCCACGGGACGCTGGACCTCCTGAACAACTGCGTCAACGTCACGCACGCCCACCATCATTTCGTCGATGATCGCCTGCGGAGATTCGTTGCGCGGGTTGTCGGCCGTAAAGATGCATTGGTCAGCCTGGTCTGCGGCAACCGCTGCCATCTGCGGCCGCTTGCCGGCATCCCGGTTGCCACCACAGCCAATCACCACATGCACCCGGCCGTTGAAGTGCTGGCGAACGGCCTGCAGCGCTTTTTCCAGTGCGTCCGGCGTATGCGCGTAATCCACAAGAACGGTCGGGCCCGAGTCATCGCCACGAACAACGCGCTGCATGCGGCCCGGCACCGGGGTCATGGCGGCAAGGGCCGGCGCCATCTCATCGGCGCCATAACCCATGGCATGCAGCACGGCCGCCACGGCCTGGACGTTATCGACATTGAAACGTCCGTACAGTGGCAGCTGCACAGTGATGGTCTCATCAGCAACGCGCAAATCCAGGGACATGCCACGGGTATCCGTGCGTGCCGCGAGGCAGAACACATCGGCTGCCTCGGTATTGAAACGGGTGACCATGACCTGTTCGTCGAGCACGTCCACCAGCCCGACGCCGGCAGGGTCAGCCACGTTGATCACGGCATGCCCCACCGACGGCAGCTGGAACAGCCTTGCCTTGGCGGCAAAGTAGGCGTCCATGTCACCGTGATAATCCAGGTGTTCCCGGGACAGGTTGGTGAATACGGCGATGTTGATATCGACCCCGGACAGACGGTGCTGGACCATCGCATGGGAGGACACTTCCATGGCCACATCACTGGCGCCCTGCTCCCGGAAGCGGGCCAGACCCGACTGCAGCGTAATCACGTCAGGCGTGGTGTGCCCGGTGTCCAGGCGGGTGCCATCAAAGGACATGCCCAGTGTTCCCACAAGGGCACAGGGATGCCCCAGTGCCTGCAGCGCATCACGCAGAAACCAGGTGCAGCTGGACTTGCCGTTGGTGCCGGTGACACCCACACAATGCAGCTGACGGCTGGGCTGGCCAAAGAATCGCCCGGCGATTTCGCCAGCCTGCTCACGCAGTGCGGGCACACCAATCACCGGCACGCCACCCTGCTCATTGACCACCTGCTGGCTGGACTCCGTGAGTACAGCACAGGCACCAGCACGAATGGCATCAGGAATGAAGGCACGGCCATCCACCTGCTCACCGGGCACCGCCATGAACAGGTCACCGGCATTCAGGCGGCGCGTATCCATGGCAATGCCCGGAACAGCGACCGCCGCCAGATGTGACGGCAGGGCAGTCCCGGGCAGCAGCGCGGAGAGCGTCATATTCATGTACGCCCTCCCGGCGAATCACCGCCAGCAAAGCGTCCGGGAGTCTTTTCAGGCTGCACATGCATGGCCCGCAGGGCGCCCGTCACGATCCGGGAAAACACCGGCGCCGCCACTTCACCGCCGTAGTAGGCTTCCCCGCGCGGATCATCAATCACCACCACAGCCACCAGCTGGGGATCATCGGCGGGAGCCACACCGGCGAACAAACCGGTATAGCGGTCATCGGCATAACCGTTCTCGGTGAGCTTGTGCACCGTGCCGGTCTTGCCGGCCACATCAAAGCCGTTCACCCGAGCCCGACGGGCCGTGCCCTCGGTGCTGACCACAGTCTCGAGCATGCTGACGATGGCGCGCGCGGTATCCGCCCGCAACACCCTCTCACCCACCGCCGGCTGGGACACTCGGGTCATGGAAAGCGGCATGCGCACACCGTCGTTGGCCAGCACCTGATACGCCTGCGCAAGCTGCAATGCGGTCACCGAAAGGCCGTAGCCATAAGACAGGGCGGCACGCTCGATGTCGCGCCACTGGGCGCGCAGCGGCAGCATGCCATCGCTCTCACCCGGGAAGACAATGCCGGTGCTGTGACCGAAGCCGAACTGCTCGAACAGCGCCGGCAACATGTGCTCATCCATGGACAGGGCCAGCTTGGTGGTACCCACATTGGATGACTTGGTCAGCACCGTGGTGATGTCGATGACACCATAATTACGATGGTCGCGAATGGTCTTGCCACCCACACGAATGCTGCCCGGGCGGGTGTCCACAGACGTGCGCGGGGTCACCATATTGGCCTCGAGGGCAGCCGCCACTGTCAGCGGCTTGACGGTGGAACCGGGCTCGAAAACATCAGTCACTGCACGATTGCGCAGTGACGCTGGCGCCAGGCCGGCACGATTGTTCGGGTTGTACGCAGGCTGGTTGACCATGGCGAGGATCTCGCCCGTGCGGCTGTCCAGTATCACCACCGAACCGCCGCGCGCCTTGTGCCGGTTTACGGCGGTGAGCAGTTCTCGATAGGCCAGGTACTGGATGCGCAGATCAATACTCAGGCGAACATCATTGCCGGAATGAGCAGGCTCAAGAATCTCGATGTCCTGGATCACGCGACCGAGCAGGTCGCGCACCACCTTCTTCTTGCCCGGGTGGGCGCGCAGGGTCTGCTCCATGGAGAGCTCAATACCCTCCTGGCCAACATCATCAATATTGGTAAAGCCGACGATGTGACCAGCGACTTCGCCGGCCGGATAGTAACGACGGTACTCGGTGAGCGAGTAGATGCCTGGCACACCAGCATCGAGCACCTTTCGCGCCTGCTCTGGCGCCAGGTGCCGCACCAGGTAGATGAACTCACGTTCCGAGTAGGGCATGACACGGCGTGCCAGTTCAGCCGAATCAAGCACATCATTGCCCGCAAGCAGGGACCACTGCTCCCGGTTCTCGATCACTTCGCGCGGATTTGCCCACAGCGTCGTCACCGGTGTACTCACTGCCAGTGGCCGGCCGTCACGGTCAGTAATCACACCCCGGTGTGCCGCCAGGGGCTCAATGCGCAGATTGCGCATGTCGCCCTGGCGGGCGAGAAAATCGTGCTGCATGACGTGCAGGTCAACGGCCCGGAACACCAGCAGACAGGCACACACCAGCCAGAATCCGACCAGGAAGCGGAAACGAAAACGCAACGAGGTGTTGCCCACTTTCTTTTTCACAGGCTTCTTCATGGATTCACCAGCACCGTCTGTTCCGGTTTCGGCAATGTCATTCCCAGTTGCTGCCGGGCCATCTGTTCAACCCGGGCATAACTGCCCCAGGTACTGTGCTCCAGCAACAACTGTCCCCATTCGGTCTGCAGCCGGTCATGCTCTCCCTGCAGCTGCTGGGCCTGACTCGTCAGACGGCGTGTTTCATGAACACTCCAGCTGACTGCCAGTGCCGACATCACGATCAGCACCACCAGCAACGGCTCCAGGAACGGCTGGCTATGCATCAGGCCGCCACCCGCTCGGCGACACGCAAAACAGCGCTGCGCGCCCGTGCATTGACAGCCACTTCCTCACGCCCGGCACGCACGGCCTTGCCAATACTGCGCAATCGCACCGGCGGTGCATCCGGCAACACCGGCAAACCCCGCGGCACGGGTGCGCGACCGCTTTCATCCCGAATGAAATGCTTGACGATGCGGTCCTCCAGCGAGTGAAAGCTGATCACGGCAAGACGGCCACCTGGCTGCAGCGCATCCACCGCCTGTGCCAACGCCAACTGCAGGGCGTCCAGCTCGCCATTGATAAATATCCGGATCGCCTGGAATGTGCGTGTCGCCGGATGCTTGCCGGTGTCACTGCGTCCCAGCACACGCTCCACCAATGCAGCCAGCTCCGTGGTTCGGGTAATCGGCTGCTGTTCACGCTGTTCGCAGATGGCCCGTGCGATCCGCCGGGACCGACGTTCCTCACCAAACTGGTAAAGCACATCAGCTATCGCATCGCGCTCTGCGCGCGCCAACCACTCGGCCGCGCTGATGCCCTCCTCGGGATTCATGCGCATGTCCAGCGGCCCGTCGCGGAGAAAGCTGAATCCACGACCAGGATCATCCAGCTGCGGCGAAGACACGCCCAGATCCATGAGCACACCATCCAGCGGCCGGCCGACATCACTGGCGACGCGATCAATACAGTCAAACCGTGATGCCACAATGTGAAAGCGGGCCTCAGCCCGCTCCAGTTCCCGTCCGGCAGCCACCGCTTGCGGGTCGCGGTCAATGCCCACCAGACAGGCCTCCGCACCCAGGACGTCCAGCAACGCGCGGCTGTGGCCACCCCGCCCGAAAGTGGCGTCGATATAGAAACCGTTGGCATGCGTCGGCAACATGTCGAGAACCTCCCGCAGCAACACGGGTTTGTGAGCATTACCTTCCTGTGCCATTCCCGGGGCCCTCAGAACGCCAGTGACTTGACGCTTTCAGGCATTTCACCGGTATCCGCCAGACTGGCCTGCTCGGCCGCCCAGGCGTCTTCGGCCCAAATCTCGAAACGATGCAGAATGCCGACCAGCATCGCCTTGCGATCCAGTCCCACCAGCTCCCGCAACTCGCCAGGAACCAGGATGCGGCCACTGCCGTCGAGCTCCAGCTCCACAGCCTGGCCAAGAAAACGACGCTTGAGGTGACGCACGGCGACATCGGCGTCACTCAGCTCAGCCACCTTGTGGGCAATGTCCTCCCACTGCGGCTCGGGATAGAGCGCCAGACAGGCGTCCCAGGGGTGTTGGGTAAGCACGACGCGGCCACCGCAGGAAGCATTGAGCTTCTCGCGCTGACGGGTCGGTACGGCCAGCCGACCTTTTGCATCCAGTGTCAGGGCTGTACGGCCACTGAACATGTGCTTCCCCTCGTTGGTGGGCCGGGTGCATTAATGCCACTGGAATGCACCTTTTACCCACTTCATCCCACTTTTCTCCACTAAGCGACACAATAGGCCTTCGCAGGAACGCAAGTCAAGCAAACGTGAGGCCTGCAAACAGGGCAAAAGCTCTTTCTTTTCAGTCAGTTAAGCCCATGAGCATGGCATGTGGGGAGGAGTGGCAAAGGGTGGCGTTTGCACTTCATCATAAGAATCATGCAAGTGCGCCTTGCACCTGATAATTCACTTTAACTTCTAGAATATTTTGGACTTAAAAAACGGAAGGATATTCTATATTGCAGATAAAAAGTAAATGGTGGCTGCAGCGCCGTTGCCGACACTGCAGCCCCAAGGTGACCAGCCGATAAGCCGGGTTCTGTCGTGGACAGTCATTCATCTGGGATCCGCGTCGCCACGGACCTCTAGCGACCTACCCGGTTCCAGCGCGGGCCACGCCATTGGAACCCTATTTGGTCTTGCTCCGGGTGGGGTTTACCGTGCCACCCCTGTTGCCAGGGGCGCGGTGCGCTCTTACCGCACCCTTTCACCCTTGCCTGTGCAGCCTTTCCGGAGAAAGGCGCCATCGGCGGTCTGCTCTCTGCTGCACTTTCCGTGACAGCACCGTCACCGGTGCTGCCCCCAGGCGTTACCTGGCACCCTGCCCTGCGGAGCCCGGACTTTCCTCCAGCAGCCGAAGCCGCCAGCGACTGTCTGGCCGGTCGGCCGACATTCTACCTCACAATGCCTCCAGCATTCTGTACATTTCAGCGCGCGGCCGGCCAGTCCATTGCGCCAGCACACGGGCCGCCCGCGACACTGGCAGCTCTGCCAGCAACAGGCGTGCCAGTGGGACAAGGTCGGCATCGGCGGTCCGGGCGGCCGGTGCCGGCGACAGCACCAGTACCATCTCGCCGCGCAGCTGGTCACTGTCTGCCGCCAGTCGCGCGGCCAGGTCGGCAAGGCTGCCGGAGATGACCGTCTCGAAGCGTTTGGTCAGCTCCCGGCAAAGCACCACCTGACGTTCGCCGCCGCATTGCTGGCACAACCCCTCCACCAGCGACACCAGCCGCCGCGGCGACTCATACACCACAGTGGTCACCGGCTCAGCGGCCAGCTGCTCCAGCGCCTGCTCCCTGGCCTTGCCCTTGGCGGGCAGGAACCCCGCAAACAGGAAGCGGTCGGTGGGCAGGCCGGCCACCACGAGGGCGGCGAGAAGCGCGCTGGCACCGGGCACGGGCACCACCGGCACCTGCGCCTCATGACAGGCTTTCACCAGGCGGTAGCCGGGATCGCTGATGAGCGGCGTGCCGGCGTCAGACACCAGCGCCACATTGTCGCCATCCAGCAGCCGCTCAAGCAGCTGCACCGTGCGGCTTTCCTCATTGTGGTCGTGGTAACTCAGCAACCGGGCGCGCACACCGGCACTGTCAAGCAGGCGCCCGGTGGTGCGGGTATCCTCCGCGGCCACCACATCCACCTGTGCGAGCACCTCGCGGGCGCGTTCGGTAAAGTCGGCCAGGTTGCCGATCGGGGTACTGACAATGAACAAAGTGCCGGCCATCGGGTCTATTCCTGGTGTTGGGCCATGACCTGCAGGCGCTCACGCCATTTGGCGACAGCACCTGCGGTGCGTGCTCTGACGCACAGGCCAGCCGTAATGACATGGATAAGCATCAGCAAGGCCCATACAATACCGGCTTCAATTTACGAACTCGACCGTGGAATAGATGCCAACCGCCCGGACCTCCCCGACACACAGCACCCACCCGGCCCGCCGCCGCAACGGATCCGGCAGCCTGCGCTGGCTGCTGGTCATCGCATTCAGCACCGCCCTGCTGGCCGGCTGTACCACCCGCCAGACAGCAACAGACGCCACCGGGCAGCAGGCACCGGTGGCGTCGGCACCCGCCAGTGCCGACGAGTCATTGCGTCAGTTAACCCTGCTTGAGGCCAGCGAGCGTGACCGCACGGCGGTGGCCTGGGCCGGCGCTTACCTGCAACAGGGCCGTATTGATGCGGCCAGGCAACTGCTTGCCGTGGCGGACGACCGCCGTCTGGACGGCGACAACCTGCTGCGTTGGGCGATCATCCGGGCACAACTGTTGCTCGCCCTGCCGGACAGCAAGGCCGCCCTGGCGTTGCTGGCACAACCACGGGTGAGCGCGGCAGAAGGCGCTACCGGCGAAGACAGCCTGCGCACACGGATTGCCCTGTTACGCGCGGACAGCCTGACCCTGGACGGCGACCTGCTGGCGAGCCTGCGTGAACGCGTGTCGGTGAACCAGCTCCTGCCCGACGAGCAGCAAGCCTACAACCAGCGCATGATCTGGACACAGATGATGCTACTGCCGCGCGACACGCTCGCTGATGCGCGCAGCCTGACCAGCAGCGACGCCCTGGACGGCTGGCTGGAACTGGCCATGATCTACCGCGACCCACTGGCCGACATCGATACACAGATCCGCAACCTCGATGGCTGGCAACAGCGCTGGCCGGACCATGCCGCCGCACGCAACCTGCCGGGCATGATCTCCGGATTACGCAAGGCCGTACGCAACCGCCCGCGCTCCGTGGCGGTGCTGCTGCCCATGAATGGCCCCATGGCACCAGCGGCTGCTGCTATTCGTGACGGCATCATGGCGTCCTACTACAGCGCCCTGAACCAGGGTCACCCGGTGCCGACCCTGCTGTTCCTCGACAGTTCCACCAGCGATGTGCTGGCGCTTTACAACGAGGCAACGGCGGCCGGCGCGGGCATGGTGATCGGCCCACTGGACAAGCAACAGGCGGCGAGGCTGGCACAAACCAGCGGACTGACAGTGCCCACACTGGCACTCAACTATGTCGACAGCGCCAACACGGACGCGAAGTTGTTCCACTTCGGCCTGTCGCCGGAGGACGAAGCCCGCCAGGTGGCACGACAGGCGTTGCTGGAGGGGATGCAGCTGGCTGCAGTGCTGCACCCCGACGGCGACTGGGGCATGCGCGTTGCCAATGCATTCGTATCAGAGTTCAGCGCCGGAGGTGGCGTAGTAACGACACTGAATGATTTTGGCGATGACGCCACCGCGTCCACCCGCCAGCTGCTCAACCTCGGCCAGAGCGAAGCCCGGGCACGCCAGTTGCGCCGCTATGCGCCGGTAGCCGTCGAGTTCGAACCGCGCCGGCGGCAGGACATTGATGTGGTTTTCATGGTCGCCAACACGGAACAGGCCCGCCAGCTCAAGCCAGCCCTCAATTTCCATTACGCATCGGACCTGCCGGTGATGGCCACGTCGCATATCTATGCGGGCTCACCCTCTCCCAGCCGTGACAGCGACCTCAACGGCGTGCGCTTTGTCGACATCCCCTGGCTGCTGGACGGCGAATCGGAACTGCATCGGCTTGCTAACAATGTATGGCCGGAAGGCCACGGACGCTTCGAGCGACTGTTCGCACTGGGCGTTGACGCCTACCGGCTGCATGCCAGACTGCCGCTGCTGCAATCCATGCCGGACAGCTTCCTGCCCGGCGTTACCGGGCAGCTGAGCATGGATGCTGACCAGAACCTGGTGCGCAAGCTGCAATGGGCCTGGTTCGCCAATGGCCAGCCTCAACGCGTGCCTGTGGTTGCCGGCACCGGACAGGCACATAAGGACGACAATGCCAGCGTTATCATCCCGCCAGCGGGGGACTGAAGCAGAGCAGCTGGCAGAACGCTGGCTACGGCGGCAGGGCCTGACCACCCTGGCCCGCAACTGGCAGTGCCGTCACGGCGAGCTGGACCTGGTCATGCACCAGGGGCGGACGGTGGTTTTCGTTGAAGTCCGTCAGCGCGCCTCGAATGCGTTCGGTGGCGCCGTGGCATCGGTAACCAGGGCCAAGCAACGGCGACTGGGCATGGCAGCCAGTGCATTCCTCGCTTCACGTCCGGCGCTGGCTGAGCGAGACTGTCGCTTTGATGTCCTTGCCATCAACGGGCACGGCCGCACTGCTGAGATGCAGTGGATACAAAATGCATTTTTGGGAGAACACTGACGCATGAACGTGCAACGCATCCGGCAACTGTTTGCCGACAGCATTGAAACCAAGATGAAAGCGGCAGAAGAGTTGCCGGAAACCATCGAGGCAGCCGGCCAGGTGATGATCGAATGCCTGCTCAATGGTGGCAAGATTCTCACCTGTGGCAATGGTGGCTCTGCGGGTGACGCACAGCACTTCTCCTCGGAACTGCTCAATCGCTTCGAGCGTGAACGCCCCGCCCTGCCGGCCGTGGCACTGACGACGGATTCTTCCACGCTGACATCGATCGCCAACGACTACCATTACAACGAAATCTTCAGCAAGCAGATCCGCGCCCTGGGTAATGAGGGTGATGTGCTGCTGGCGATCAGCACCAGCGGCAACTCTGCCAACGTTATCCAGGCCATGCAGGCGGCCCACGATCGTGGCATGAAGATCGTGTCCATGACCGGCAAGAATGGCGGCAAGATGGCAGCCCTGCACGCGCCGGGCGACGTGGAAGTCCGGGTCCCTGCCGAATCCACCGCCCGGATCCAGGAAGTCCACCTGCTGGTCATCCATGCCCTGTGCGACTTTATCGATACGCAACTGTTCGGAGGCGACTGATCATGCGTTACCTGCTGGCATCACTGATGCTGATGACCACCCTGCTGACATCTGGCTGCGCCTCCATGATCGCGCCGTTCTCGGGCGAACCCATGGATCGCCACCATGGCAAGCGAACCCTTGGGGCGGCCATTGAAGACCAGGCCATCGAAACCAAGACGCGGGTAAACCTGAAACGCGCCGGGGAACCGCTGGCAAACCAGCATATCGTGGTGGTGAGCTACAATCGCAACGTGCTGCTGGCTGGACAGGTGGCAGACAACGACCTGCGCACCCAGGCAGGACAACTGGCGCAACGCATCCGCAATGTGCGTCATGTGCACAATGAACTGGAAGTGGTCGGCGCCGGCTCCGGACTGGCACGCATCAATGACAGCTGGCTGACCACCAAGGTCAAGTCACGCCTGAGTTTTGCTGGCGAGGCGCCGGCAGGACGGACCAAGGTGGTGACCGAGAATGGCATCGTCTACCTGATGGGCCTGCTGACGCGGGAGGAGGCGGCAGCGGTCGTCACTGAGGTGCAGAAGGTCTACGGCGTCCAGAAGATCGTCAAGATTATCGAGTATATCGATAACCCCTGAGCCGTCTACGGCGTCGCGCTGGCTGGCCTGCCGGCGCCGTGCGCCTCGTTACGGTTGTGATGGAGCATATAGCGGGCGGCCTGGTACAGCCCCATCAGCGTATCGGTGCGCTCCGCCACCACTGCCGGATACTGCTCGGCACGGTTATCCTTGAAATACAGTTCTTCATCCAGCGGGTACAAGCGTGGATCACTCGCATCGTGGTGCATGTAGAAATGGAAGTCCGGGCCCAGCAGTCCCAGCAGCGGGTGGTTGGTCCGGTCGCCACCAAAGGTGAGCGCGTAGCGACGTTCATGCTCGCGGAAGAGATCACGCCCCATAGTGCGGTTTTCGTAAGGCAGCCCGACCAGGCCCAGCACGGTCGGCATCACGTCCACCAGGCTCGCCGGCGCGTCCAGACGCTGCGGCTTGACCAGCCCCGGCGCATAGATGATCAGGGGCACATGGTGCTTGTCCAGGTAGAGCCTGTCGCTGTAACCCATGTGCACGGACCGCAGGGAGCGGTCATTGTGATCGCCATAGAATACGAACACGGTATTGTCTTCATACCAGCTACCCGCCACCAGCTTGTCCAGGTAGTAACCAATGTTGTGGTCCAGCAACCGCACCGCGTTGTACTGGTCAACATCCAGGAAACCGTATTTCTGCACGTGCTCGCTATCTGCCGGGTCGACAACAAAGCCATTGTCTTCGTCAGGGATGGTAAAGGGACGATGATTGCCGGCGGTCTGGATAAAGGCAACGAAAGGCTCGTCGCTGGGCAGCTTCTTCAGGCGCTGGTGCGATTCCCGGAAAAGATTGAAATCAGAGATACCCCATACGTCCACCGCTGGCGCCTGCCAGTCGCCCTCCTCCCACAGCTCCAGCCCGTCGATATTGGTTTCCAGCACGCCCTTGATGTTGGCCCAGCCAGCGCTGCCGCCGATGAAATACAGACGGTTGTAACCCTCAAAGGCATTGACCAGCGTGTACTGGTCGACGATCAGCGGATTGCGGGACGCCGTGGTCCCGCCCCACGACACATCCGGAATGCCGGTAACAAGGCCGAACACCGTGCGCGCGGTGCCACTGGAGGGCACCATGAAGTTGCTGAAAAGTACGCCCTCCCGGGCCAGGCGGTCCAGGTTAGGGGTCGCCCCCGTTTCATTGCCGAACACACCCAGGCGATTGGCGCCCATGGACTCCACATGGATGAAGATCACGTTCGGACGTTGTCCCGCCCAGTCACGCCCCTCGCGCTTGCGTGAGAAGGTCAGCGTCTGCTCCGACGGCTCATCCACAGACAGGTAACGCGCGACCTCGGCATAATGCTGGCGCAGGATTTCCTCGTCATAGGCCTTGGTCTGGTGCGACAGGGTATCGAAAAAGAACAACACCGGGTTCAGCGCCAGGGATGCCACCTGCATGTCGTTGGCAAAGTAGGCATCGCTCCACCGTAACGGAATGGTGCTGCCCACCTTGCCCATCAATCCGAACACCACCAGTGCAGCGCTGACGCCGCCGGTTACCCATCCGGCCCAGGAAATACCTGTGGCCTCACTCTGGCAGAAGCGCTGGATCGCCCCGCGCGCTGTGCGATAGAACAGGTAGGAAAGGGCAAACAGGACCAGGAACAGGGGAATAACCGGGTAGGACTCCCACACCATCTGGAATGAATCGGTGCCATCCTCCAGGAATCGCAGCACTGACACGTTCACCCGCTCATCAAGATAGGCGTAGTGCGCAAAATCGACGATGTAGGTGAACACCACATACAGGGAGGAAAGCACCACCCACACCAGCGCCAGGGAGCGCCCGAAACGGCCGCGCAGGCCGATCAGCCCCGGCAACCAGCTGATCACCACCAGCGGCAGGACCAGTATCAGCGCCAGCCGCAGGTCAAAGCGTACACCAATGAACCATGCCTCCACCTGCACAGACAGCGGCTGTTGCAGGGCACCCTCAAGGAACCAGGCATAAAAACCGGCGCGCATCAGCACGAAGGCGACAAAGAAGACCAGCACCGGCCATAACAGCAGCTGCAGGCGTGGGTACTGTTTCAGCATGGAGGCTCCCGGATGTTACTTGATAACCTTGAGGTGGGACCGCCGGTCACTCACCTGACCCGACTCTTTGTCCGCATCGGGCCGCGGAGGTTCCGGATCCGGTTCCTCGGACGGACCAAAGGCCATGCCTTTTCCGTTCTCACGGGCGTAAATCGCCAGCACAGCCTCCACCGGCACCACCAGCTGGCGCGGGACGCCGCCGAAACGGGCGCTGAATGACAGCCGCTGGTTGTCCGCCTGCCAGTCAGACACGGCCGACAGGGAGATATTCAGCACGATACGCCCGTCCTGGACATACTCCACCGGCACCTCGGCGTCCGGATGACTGGCGTCAACGAGAATAAGGGGGGTCAGGCCGTTGTCCGCTATCCACTCCTGGTTGGCCCGGAGCAGATACGGACGGCTTGATGTCATTGAATCGCTCATGGATCAGAGCGGATACCGGATTTCGCGTTCCTGCTCGGTCAGGCTGGCCTGGAAACTGTCGCGGTCATACATGCGATCCGCATACTCGAGCAGCGGCGCACACTGCTTCGCCGGCAGGTCCACACCGAGTGACGGCAGGCGCCAGAAGATCGGTGCCACAACGCAATCCACCAGGGTGAATTCCTCGTTCATGAAGAATGGCGATTCACCGAACAGGGGAGCAACGGTGATCAGCGTCTCGCGCAGTTCCTTGCGGCGCTTGTTCAGCGTGGCCTCTTTCTCGGTGCCGCGCACCAGGGCATCCACATGCACGCACCAGTCACGCTCGACGCGATGGATCAGCTGGCGGCTCTGCGCCCGGGCCACCGGATAGACCGGCAACAGCGGCGGATGAGGGAAACGCTCATCCAGGTACTCCATGATCACGTTGGCCTGGAACAGGGTCAGCTCACGATCCACCAGGGTTGGCACTTCGTTGTACGGGTTTAGCTGGGCCAGGTCTTCCGGCTTGTCGTTGCCCTGCACATCGACGATGTCCACGGTGACGCCCTTTTCCGCCAGCACGATGCGCACACGGTGGCTGTAATGATCCGTCGGATCCGAGAAAAAGGTCATTGAGGAACGCTTGGTGACAACACCCATTGGTAGGTCTCTCCTGAGGTGGCCTGAAACGGAAACAGGGTAGCCGCTTTCGCGGGTACCCTGCCTGTCCGATTACTGCAGATTATCAGTGTACGTCTTTCCAGTATTCCCGCTTCAGCAGGTAGGCCGGAATAAACAGCAGGAACAGGAAGAACAGCACCTTCTTGCCCAGGCTTTCGCGCTCAAGGCGCACAGGCTCGGCAGCATAACCAAGGAAGTTGGTCAGGTCGGCCATCGCCTTCTTGAACTCATCTTCGCCCAGCTCCTGCTCCATGCCTGCCAGCACGTGCGGCATGCCAACCATGTCGAACACATGGTTGTTGTAACCGTACGGACGGGTCTCGTCCTCGTAGAAGCTGATCAGGTACGAATAGACCCAGTCCTCACCACGCAGGCGGGCAGTCAGGGACAGATCCGGCGGCGCGGCGCCGAACCATTCCTTGGCCTGCTCTTCGGGCATGGCGTTGGCCATCTGGTCACCCGGCTTTTCCGAGGTGAAGTTGAAATGCTTCTGCGCCATCTCCACGGGAATATTCAGGTCATTGGCCAGGCGCTCGTAGCGCACATACTTCATGCCATGACAGCCCATGCAGTAGTTGACGAACAGCGCAGCCCCTTTCTGCAGGGACACGACATCTTTGTGGTTCACCGGCGCATCAACGATGTAGGGGTTATTCCCGCCGCCAGCAGCCAGACCCAGCGAGGGCACCAGCGCCAGAATGATTACAGCTAGCTTTTTCATCAGTGCGCTCCCCCCGTAACACGCTCAGGTACCGGCTTGGACTTCTCGAAGCGGTGCGCGAAGGGCAGCACCACCAGGAAGTAGAAGAAGTAATAGACTGTACCTACCTGCGCCCATTTCTTGAACGAAACGCCTATAAAAGAATTATCAGCGGGCTGAGTGCCCAGATAACCGAGACCAAGAAACGTGACGACGAACAGTGCCATTGCTACTTTGCTGACCCAGCCCTTGTAGCGGATCGACTTCACCGGGTGACGGTCCAGCCACGGCACCAGGAACAGGATGACAATGGCGCCACCCATGGCAATCAGGCCCCAGGTCTTGGAGTTGAAGATGAACTCCAGGGTGGTGGCCCGCAGCATGGCGTAGTAAGGCCCGTAGTACCATACCGGCGCAATGTGCGCGGGGGTCTTCAGCGGGTTGGCCGGCTCGAAGTTCGGACGCTCCAGCAGGTAGCCGCCGCCGTCCGGGAAGAAGAACACCACGGTCAGGAACACGGCCATGAACACGACAATGCCCATGGTGTCCTTGACGGTGTAGTACGGATGGAAGGCAATACCGTCTTTGGGAATACCGTTCTCGTCCTTGTTCTGCTTGATCTCGACGCCGTCCGGGTTGTTCGAGCCCACTTCATGCAGGGCCAGGATATGCAGCACCACCAGGGCCACCAGCACCAGCGGAATGGCTACCACGTGCAGGGCGAAGAACTTGTTGATGGTGGCTTCGGAGAGCAGGTAATCACCGCGCACCCAAGTCACCAGGGCCTCACCGATTTCCTTGCCTTCCGCATCATTGATGAACGGCAGCATGTCATACGGCACGGCACCGGCCAGGGAAATGATCACCTGGGCCCCCCAGTAGGACATGTTGCCCCAGGGCAGCACATAGCCAAGGAAACCTTCCGCCATCAACGCCACGTAGATGAGCATGCCGAAGATCCACACCAGCTCGCGCGGCGGCTTGTAGGAGCCATACATCAGGCCGCGGAACATGTGGATGTAGACCACGGCAAAGAACGCCGAGGCACCCACCGCGTGCAGGTAACGAATCAACCAGCCGTACTGCACGTCGCGCATGATGTACTCGACAGAGGCGAAGGCATCAGACGGCGAGTAGAACATGGTCAGCCAGATGCCGGTGAGCAGCTGGTTGACCAGAACCACCATGGAGAACACGCCAAAGTAGTAGAGGATGTTGAAGTTCTTCGGCGCATAGTACTCGGACATATGCTTGCGGAAGGCTTCAACCACGGGCAGACGCGCATCTACCCAGTCAATGGTGCGATTGATCATTCCCATCATGCCTCGGTCTCCCCTTCTTCGGAACCAACGATCACCACGGACTCACTCAGGTATGAATGCGGCGGCACCGGCAGGTTCGCGGACGCCGGCACATCTTTGTAGACGCGACCAGAGAAATCGAACTTGGACCCGTGACAGGGGCAGAAGAAGCCGCCCTCCGGCATCGCAGAGCTGGAAGTCTTGATGTAGGACGGCGCACAACCCAGATGAGTGCAGACACCCTCAAGAACGATGTACTCGGGCTTGATGGCCCGGAACTGGTTGCTGGCATAGGCCGGCTGCTGGTCAGCGGTATTGTCGGGATCTTTCAGCAGGTCCGGATCCAGCGCCTTGAGCTTTTCCAGTTGCTCTTCGGTGCGGCGAACCACCCAGATGGGCTTGCCCCGCCATTCCACCTGGGCGCGACCGCCCGGCTCGAGCTTGGAGATATCGATCTTCACCGGCGCGCCGGCATTCTTGGCCCGGGCACTGGGTTGCCAGGACTTCACAAAAGGAACTGCAACAAATCCTGCACCGATTGCTGCGACACCGGCGGTGGCGCCGATCAGCAAGGTGCGGCGGCTGGTGTTTACGCCGTCATTACTCATTGAGATGTTCTCCCCTTAGATCCCACGCTCGGGGTGATCCAAGCGGCCGGAGGGTTTCCTCGCGGCTACAGGCGGTTACACACCCCACGTCCGGTCCGGAGACAGAAATACAGGGTGCGGCTGAGGCGCTGCGAATGGTAATGAAAAAGCCCATACCTGACAACCGGGATTTGCCCTGAAGGGCGCCTTTTGCGGCTTTTTTCAGGCACAAAAAAGCCCGGCATTGCCGGGCTTTCCTGACGATACAGCGTGAAATTAACGCTTGGAGAACTGCGGACGACGACGCGCCTTGTGCAGACCCACTTTCTTGCGCTCGACTTCACGGGCATCACGGGTGACGAAGCCGGCCTTGCGCAGCGCGGCACGCAGTGTCTCGTCATACTCCATCAGCGCACGGGTAATGCCGTGACGGATGGCGCCGGCCTGGCCGGTGGTACCACCGCCAGCGACGGTGACCGCGATGTCGAAACGATCGGTCATTTCCACCAGCTCGAGAGGCTGGCGAACCACCATGCGGGCGGTTTCACGACCAAAAAACTTGTCCAGCGGACGGCCATTGACAGTGATGCTGCCGCTACCCGGACGAATGAACACGCGTGCCGCGGAGGTCTTGCGGCGGCCGGTGCCGTAGTTTGCTGCTGCTGTTGCCATCGGACTGACCCCTTAAATTTCCAGCGGCTGCGGCTGCTGGGCCGCATGAGGATGCTCGGAACCCGCGTAAACCTTGAGCTTGCGGTACATGGCACGACCCAGCGGGTTGCGCGGCAGCATGCCCTTCACGGCCAGCTCGATCACTTTCTCGGGCTTGCGCGCGATCAGCTTTTCGAAGCTCGCTTCCTTGATGCCGCCCGGAAAGCCGGTGTGGTGGTAGTACATCTTGTCGCTGGCCTTCTTGCCAGTGACCGCCACTTTTTCGGCATTGATGATCACAACGTAATCACCAGTGTCCACGTGCGGGGTATAAACCGGCTTGTGCTTGCCGCGCAGACGGGTTGCCACTTCGGTGGCCAGACGACCCAGGGTCTTGCCCGCTGCGTCGACTACAAACCAGTCGCGCTTGACGCTTTCCGGCTTCGCGCTATAGGTGCTCATGAAAACCTGCCCCAAAATCAAATAGTTACGGGGTTAAGGGTAGCCACGTCAGACGTCACTACCGCCAAGAGAGCGCGAATTCTACCGAAGCACCTGCGCCAACACAAGCGCTTTCACGCCGCAATCAGGCATGAATGCTGGCGCTGGCTCAATCCGCCTGCGGCAGGAAGCTGTCGGTGACATAGCCGCAGTGGAAGCCGAACGGCACATGCCGGCGCAGCGGCACGGCCGCCACCTCCGGCAGGCCCGGCTGGCGCGCGTCCAGCAGGCGCACCTCGGAGCGGTGCCGGCGCGCATCATAAACCACACAGGCCAGGTAGCCATCACCCTCGGCATCGCCTTCGGGCACAAACATGGCCTCCGAGGTGTACCAGCCATCGCCAAAGTCGTGCTCAGTGACCTCACCGGTGTCCATGTCCAGCCGTTGCACACCGTTGAAGAAGCCTGGCGTGCCGTTATCCATCAGGGTTGTACCGTAGAGGAAACGGGTCCTGTGACCGGTGAACCGCCAGTCCCACTGCGGGAATTCGCCCTCGTGCCGCATGGGCAGGGGCGCATGCTCCTGCATCCCCGTGGCCAGGTTGAGCCGGTACTGCCAGGGACGGCCACCGTCACTGTTCTCGGCATGAAAAATGTCGCTGAGCGTTTCATTGACAGCGAAATCCTCAAAACGCATCAGGTTGATCACCAGTTCGTCGCCCTCCACCCAGCTGTTGCCAAAATGGAATACCACGAACGGATCCAGCTCGAAGCGGGCCACTGGCGCCAGGGTGTGCTTGTTCAGCACATGCACCTCCATGCCCCAGGCCGGATTGTAGCGGACACAGTCATTGAACGCCTTCCAGCCGGACATGAACGGCAGCGGGTTCCTGAAACCCACCGGGTGAACGAAGTAGACCAGGTAATCACCGGCCAGGGCGAAATCATGCACGAACGCGGCCAGCTTGATCGCAAAGGCGCTACGGGCCACCAGCTTGCCGTCCGGGTCGATGCGGTACACCGAAATCTGGGGGCCCTTCTTGCCCACACCCATGCCGTGGTTGTAGTAGCAACCACTGTCCGGGTCGATCTTGCCATGGGCGCTGAAGGCATCAAGAAAGCCCAGTTTGCCGTTGAATGAGCATTCCCCCACGGTGTCGAGGGTCACCGGATCGAGCTGCCACGGTCGCCCGCCTTCCCACAGGGCCAGCAGCCGCCCACCGTGCCAGGCCAGGCTGGTATTGGCGCAGTTGGCCGGCGGCCGGCCAATGTTCCTGAGCACCCCACCGGGCGCGTTATGGCCAAAACTGCGATGCACGATTTTCTGCGCGGCGGTTTCATCCAGGTACTTGGGCGTGCGCACATATTTGTTGCGGTACCAGGCGCCGCGCGCATCGAACGTCAGCGCATGCAGCATGCCGTCGCCATCAAACCAGTGCCCGAAGACATCATTGCCGATCCGGTTGCGCCCCGGGCCAATACGGAAAAAGGTTCCGCGCACACTGGCAGGGATCTGGCCACGGATGTCACGGTTGTCGATCCAGTAGGCCTGCTCCTCATCAAGCGCCTCAAAGCCGCCCACATGCGCCAGCCGGGGATTACGCCAGGGCACTTTGGCCATCTCGTTCATGTCGCCTCCCGCGCCGGCTTGCATCCAGCCGGCAAATATATTCAACTTGTTGCATATACTTTTACGCCCCTGGCTGGCTGCCGGCAAGCCCGGTAAACAAATGGAGCATCCATGTCGCTGCGCAATGTCCTGCTTGTCTACCTGGCCTCGGGTGCCAGCAGTGGCTATGACATTGCCAAGGGCTTTCGCGGCTCGTTCGGCTACCTGTGGAACGCCAGCCACCAGCAGATCTACCGTGACCTGGCAACGCTCCATGCCGAAGGGCTGCTGGCCTGTGAGCCCCGGGCCCAGGAGGGCAAACCGGACCGCAAGCTCTACCGGCTGACAGAAAACGGCCGCAACGCCATGCAGGCATTCCTTGCCACCCCGGCGCGACCACCGAAGTACAACGACGCCTTCATGGTCAAGGTGGCTTCCGCGCACCTGATGCCGGACAAACGGCCACTGCTTGACGAGTTGCTGGCCCTGCGCGAGAAGTACCAGCGCTACCTGGAAGGCCTGGCCAGGTACCAGGCCTTCTTCGATAGCCTCGACACCGCGGTGCAGCCGCAACTGGTATTCGCCCGCCTGTCACTGGAACGGGGGCTGGAGGTGAACCGCAGCTGGCTGGCGTGGAGCCGCAAGCTGGAGCAGGCGCTGCGCGCCGACATTGACCAGGTCGGCGGGCTATCCGGTCAGGCCATCGGCTGACCCACCCCTGCTTCCCCGTTATCATCTCCCTCTCGCGTTTCCGCTTTCGCACCTGAAGGAGCTCCCATGGAATACCGCCAGCTTGGTCGCACCGACCTCAATGTTTCCGCCATCTGCCTGGGCACCATGACATGGGGCCAGCAGAACACGGCCGAAGAAGGCTTCGCCCAGATGGACATGGCGCTCGATCATGGCGTGAACTTTTTTGACACTGCGGAGATGTACTCGGTGCCCACCCACCCGGACACGTACGGCCGCACAGAAGAGATCATCGGCGAGTGGTTCCAGAAAACCGGCAACCGCGACAAGGTGATTCTTGCCACCAAGGCCGCCGGTCCGGGCGAGTGGATCAAGCACATTCGGGGCGGCCCGCGCCTCAACCGTGACCACCTGTTTCGCGCCGTGGAGGACAGCCTCAAGCGCCTGAGAACCGATGTCATTGACCTCTACCAGATGCACTGGCCGGACCGCTCCACCAACTTCTTCGGCCGGCTCGGCTACAGGCACCGGCCCGGGGAAGAAATGACGCCCATCAGTGAAACCGTGGCGGCACTGGATGAGCTCGTAAAGCAGGGCAAGATCCGCCACTACGGCGTCTCCAATGAGAGCCCCTGGGGCGTGATGTCCTATGTGCATGAAGCAGAAAAGCAGGATGCACCGCGCCCGGCCTCCATCCAGAACCCCTACTCGCTGCTGAACCGTTCGTTCGAAGTGGGCCTGGCTGAAGTCGCCCACCGCGAAGACGTGGGGTTGCTGGCCTACTCACCGCTGGCGTTCGGCATGCTGTCGGGCAAGTACCGGCACGACAGCTGGCCCGAGAATGCCCGCCTGACCCTGTTCAAGCAGTTCTCGCGCTACACCAACCAGGAAGCCATTGCCGCCACCGAGCTGTACTGGGAACTGGCACAGGAACTGGGGGTGTCCCTGGCGCAGCTGGCTCTCGCGTACGTCACCAGCCGCAGCTTCGTCACCAGCAACATCATCGGCGCCACCAGTCTGGAGCAGCTCAAGGAGAACCTGGATTCAGTGCAGGTGAGCATTGATCGCGACACCGAGAAAAAGCTCGAGGCAATCCATACTCGCCATCCCTATCCCGCACCGTGAATGGTATAAGTGGCCTGGCAGTGCATGGACGCACCTCCCGGTACGCGCCAGCGCATGACAACCGCCAACGCTAGAGCGGCCATGAGCCGCCGGGCATGACAACAATAAAGGACCTGACCATGAATGTTTTTTCCCTCAGCGGTATTGGCGCCGCTGTTTTGCTTGCACTGGCGCCGCTCGCGCCACCAGCAATGGCCACCAGCGGCCAGCCGGACAACCTGGTGGAACAGCCCGCGCTGACAGACCAGGAGCAGGCGCAACTGGACTGGCTGGAGGACACCCTGTCATCCCTGGACGCACGACGCGGCCAGATCGCTATCGCCGACGGCGTGGTCGCGCTGGACGTCCCCGAGTCGTTCTACTTCCTGGATGCAGAAGACAGTCGCACGGTTCTCGAGGACCTATGGGGCAATCCGCCTGACGAGCAGGTTCTCGGCATGCTGTTTCCCAGTGATTACGGGGTACTGGATGACGACGCCTGGGGAGTGGTTCTCTATTACAGCCCGGAAGGCCATGTGGACGATGACGACGCTGCCGCCATTGATTATGTCGATCTGCTCGAGAATATGCGTGACGACATGCGCAGCGCCAACGAAGCGCGACGCGAGCAGGGCTACCCTGCGGTCGAGTTGCTGGGCTGGGCGGAAGAGCCTCATTACGACGCGGCAAGCCACCAGCTTTACTGGGCCAAAAACCTGCGCTTCGAAGGCATTGAGGGTGAGACCCTCAATTACGACATCCGCCAGCTGGGCCGCGAGGGGGTGCTGGTAATGAGTTTTATCGCCGTGCCAGGCGCGCTGGAGGAAATACGCCAGCGCCGCGACCAGGTGCTGCAGATCGCCCGCTTCAGCGATGGCAACCGCTACGACCAGTTCGATCCGGCTTACGATGACGTGGCCGCCTACGGGCTGGCCGGGCTGATCGCCGGCAAGGCCGCCTCCAAGGCTGGCCTGCTGGCCGCCGCCCTGCTGTTCCTGAAGAAATTCTGGTTCCTGATTGTTGCCGCCGTGTGGGGTGGCATCAAAGCCATCGGTGGCCGCGGCAAGCGGGCCGACTGACAGCAATACCCGGGGCGCTCGTGAGCGCCCTTTTTTGCCGCCTTATGTTGACAGTGTAAACATAGGGACCTATTCTCCCCTCAAATGTTTACACCGTTAACTTGAGCCGCCATGAACAGACCTGCCCCCGACAGCTACCACCACGGCAACCTGCGCGATGCGCTGGTACAGGCCGCCCTTGAGGCGCTGGAACGGGATGGCCCGGCGGCCCTGTCCCTGCGCAACCTGGCCCGCGCCGTGGGAGTCTCTCCCACCGCCGTGTACCGGCACTTCGCCAACAAGGACGACCTGATGGCGACCATCGCCACCGAGGGGTTCGAGGGCCTGAGCGCGGAAATGCAACGCCGCCTGGGCAGTGAGCCGGATGCCGACGCCCTGCGCCGCCTGATGATCCTGGGTGAAGGCTACAGCGGCTATGCCATGAGCCACCCGGCCCATTACCGGCTGATGTTCGGCAGACGCATGGTCGACAAGGACGACTACCCGGCCCTCGCCCGCGCTGCGGCACACAGCTACGGCATGCTCGAGCAGGCCGTGGCCGGCGCCGTGGACGCGGGCCAGTTACCGGATGTACCAGTTGCCTTGCTGAGCACCATGGCGTGGTCGCTGGTGCACGGCCTGTCCACGCTGCACAACGACGGCATGCTCACCGACAAACAGCTTCCCCGGGGCGAGGCCCTGGGCGAGACCTTCACCCGGATGCTGGCACTGAGCCTGCGCCACTTTGCCCCCGGCAAGGAGTAACACCATGACCGCCACCGCAGACCACGCCCCGGAAAAGAAAACCAGCGGCCTGTCGCCAAGCACCATTCGCATCGGCCGCCGTTACCGCGCCAACCGCCTTGACGGCCCTTACGATGCCATCGTCATCGGCTCCGGCATTGGCGGCATGACCGCCGCCGCCTGCCTCGCCGAGCTGGGCAGGAAAGTGGTGGTACTGGAACAGCACTACACCGCCGGAGGATTTACCCACAGCTATGCCCGCAATGGCTACGAGTGGGATGTGGGCGTGCATTACATTGGTGATGTCGGCGCAAAACACACCATGGCCCGGCGACTGTTCGACTTCGTCAGCGGCGGGGAGCTGGAATGGGCGCCCATGGATGAGCATTACGACCGCATCTTCGTGGGCAAGGACAGCTTCGACCTGGTAGCCAAACCAAAAGCGTTTCGTGCCGAGCTGCTCAAGCATTTCCCGGACGAAGCAGATGCCATTGATGAATACATGAAACGCATTGCCGATGCCGCCGGGATGATGCGATTGCTGACCATGGAAAAGCTGGTACCGGCACCGGCGAGCGTGCTGGTGCGCGGCTACCGCAAGTTCAAGGCGCCCGCCTGGCTGAACCGGACCACCCGCGAAGTGCTGGAGAGCCTGACCCGGAACCAGAAACTGATCGCCGTCCTTACCGGCCAGTGGGGTGACAATGGCCTGCCGCCCGGGGAGTCGAGTTTTATCATCCACGCCCTGATTGCCCGCCACTATCTGTACGGCGGCTATTACCCGGTGGGCGGCGCCTCACGGATGGCGGAAACAGCCATCCCGCAGATCCAGAAGAACGGCGGCGAGCTGTTCACCTATGCCGCCGTGGAAGAGGTGTTGATCGAAAACGACAAGGCGGTGGGCGTGCGCATGGCTGATGGCACCGACATCCGCGCCCCCATCGTGATCAGCAATGCCGGCGTGTTCAACACCTTCGGCAAGCTGGTGCCCGAGGCCACCGCGAAAAAGCATGGCTACATTGGCAAGCTGGATACCGTCAAGCGCTCCATGGCGAGCCTGGGCATGTACATCGGCATCCAGGACACGGCAGAAAACCTGGGCCTGCCAAAGACCAACTACTGGCTCTACAGCAGCGAAGATTATGAGGGGTCGCTGGAGCGTTTCTTTGCCGACCCGGACAACGAAGAGATCCCGCTGGTGTATATCTCTTTCCCCTCGGCAAAAGATCCGGCATTCCTGGACAAGTACCCCGGCCGCGCCACCATCGAAATCGTCGCCCCGGGCCCCCACGAATGGTTTGAGAAATGGGCCGACAAGCCCTGGGGGAAACGCGGGGCGGACTATGATGCGTTGAAGGAAAAGTGGTCACAGCGCCTGCTGGAACGACTCTACGAGCACTTCCCGCAGCTGCGCGGCAAGATTGACTACTACGAACTGTCCACGCCGCTGTCCACGGACTTCTTCTGCTGGTACGAAAAAGGCGAGATCTACGGCCTGGACCATGACCCGTCGCGGTTCGAGCAGAAATGGCTGAAACCGAAGACCACCATCAACGGCCTGTATCTCACCGGACAGGATGTGATCAGCTGTGGCGTGGTGGGCGCCATGATCGGCGGCCTGGCCACCGCTGTCGTCGTCGGCGGCAAGGACGGCGCCAAACTGGCGAAACGCTTCTTTACCTGAAGCGCGCCAGCTCCACCGGATCATGGGCGCAGAACAGGCTGACCTGGTCTCCATGATCCCGGTGCAGGGCCGCCAGCCGTTGGCGGGTGGCCTCGCGCTGGCGCGGCTGGGCCTGGATGGAGCGCTCGAACCATTTCAGCCCGGCGGGCATGGCGCCCGTGCCGCTTACTTCACTGCGGTGAAAATAGGCATCGCCACAATGGAGCAGCCAGCCATCATCGGTGTTTACCGCTACCCCAACATGGCCTCGCGAGTGCCCCGGCAACGGCACCATCAACAGGTCAATATCATCAATCGGGCGAATCGCATCAAAGCCGAACCACTGCTCTGTGGTGGCCTCCTCGAGCTGCCATTTCGGCCCATGAGCAAACTGGCTCTGGCGAAAGCGCATGCGCTCGCGCAAGTTTGGTTTCAGCACCTGATCAAGCTCCTGCTGACGTACATGCACGCTGGCTCCCGGAAAATCGCTGACACCGCCAGCATGATCAGCATCCAGGTGGGTGGGAATCAGGTGACGCACGTCTGCCGGCTCGAAACCCAGGGCCTTTACCTGCTCAATGGCGGTATCAGCGAGGTCGAGTTTCGGCGCCATGGCGCTGGCAAACCCTCTGCCCAGGCGCTTGACCGGCTGGCGCATGTCCGCAGTGCCGAGACCGGTGTCCACCAGCACCAGCGACGACGGTGTTTCCACCAGCAGGCAATGGCAAACCAGCTCTCCGCGCCGTAGCAGGCTGCCCTCACCGTTGACCAGGCGCTGGCAGACAGGACACAGGGAACCGCAGTTGAGGTGGTGCACGGTCACAGTCATGACCTGATCATAGCCGTTTTCAGTTCGATTCGAACATCTGCCGCTTGACCACCTGCTTGACCAGCGACTGGTAATGCGCGGGCACCACACGCTGCACCAGGTCCATCAGCTTGGCGTCGGCACCAATCAGCAGACGTCGCCGCTGCCCGATAATGGCAGCAACAATCTGCCGGGCAGCTGACTCGGGTGTGGTGCGCGCCAGCTTCTCGAATTCCTTGCCGGACTGGGCGGCATCCACCAGCCCCCACTTGCGGTTGGGGATGACACGCCCGCCACGGGCAATATTGGTGTCGATACCGCCGGGATGAACAGAGGTCACCCGCACCGGCGCGTCCTCGATCATCAGCTCCTCGCTGAGTGCTTCGGTAAAACCGCGCACGGCAAACTTGGAGGCGTTGTAGGCACCGGCACCCGGCATGGCCATCAGCCCGAACAGGCTGGAAATATTGACCACATGGCCATCACCGCTTTCCCGCAGGAAAGGCAGGAAGGCCTTGGTGCCATAAACCACGCCCCAGAAGTTGATATTCATGATCCACTCGAAATCTTCGTAGCCGAGATCTTCGATCACGCCGCCCAGGGAAACGCCCGCGTTATTGATGATCACGTTGACCTGGCCGAACGCCGCAGCGGTACTTGCCGCCCAGTCGTAGACCGCGTCCCTGTCCGCCACATCAAGCACCGTGGCAATGCATTGCACCCCGTGGGACTCACAAGCCCGGCGGGTGATCTCCAGCCCCTGTTCATTGACATCGGACACCGCCACAGCCGCACCCTTGCTGGCCACCAATTCCGCCGTGGCCCGGCCAATACCGGAACCGGCGCCGGTAATCGCCACCACCTTGCCATTCAATGACTTCATTTCACTTCTCCGAATACGAGCAGAGTGCAGCGGCAATCGTTGCTGCCGCCAGGATGCAGCCAGTATTGCAGGCGCTGGCGTGTCACCATGAGCCAATCTGCGGACACAATGCTTGTCATTACCGGCCACGCCTCCTATAACAGGCCTATGCACGTCGCCGCTGCCCGGCGGCATCCACAGTCGCAGGAAAACACCCGATGGCGAAGAAAATGGAGTGGTGGGACCTGCCGGTGCCACAGATATTCCCGCAGACCTACCTGCGCGTGGCAACCGACCGGGGCGCTGACCCGGCCGCGCTGCTTGATCGTGCGGGCATCGACCCCTCCTATCTGGATCATCCTTGCGATCTCACAGTCCTGCAGATGCAGGCGCTGATCGGCGCTGTGCTGGATGCCGTCGGCGATGATGGCCTGGGACTGGACATTGGCTGGAACTTGCCACCCACCGCCTATGGCAGCTTCGGCTACGCACTGCTGTGCAGCGAAACCATGGCCGACGTGCTGGAGCTGACCCAGCGCTATTGGCACCTGGTAGGCCGTGGCACGCATCTGAACATCCACGAGCAGGGCGATCTGCTGGTCGGGGAGCTGACACTCCAGGCCCCCTTCCCCGGGCCACTGGCACAGCTGGTCTACGAGACCACCTTTACCAGCCTGCACCGCGGTTTTGCACTGCTCACCGGAAAGCCGGTGACGGACACGGAAGTCTGGTTTGCCTTTCCGCCGCCGCCCCATGCCGACAAGGCGCGCAGCATGCTCGGCAATGTTCGCTACCAGATGCCCGTCAACCAGTTCCGTTTTCCCCGCGCCCTGCTCGACATTCGCCTGGGCATGCACAATCCGGTGGGACTGAAATTCGCGCTGGAACAATGTGCCCGCGAAGATGCACTGATCGACACGGAAGCCGGGCGTATCGTTGGCAAGGTGCGCGAACTGATGATCTTCGGTGAAGAGGGCTTCCCCGGCCTGGAGGCCATCAGCCGGCAGTTGAACATGACCGCACGCACGCTACGCCGGCGGCTGGAACAGGAAGGCACCAGCTTCAAGACATTGACGGAGGAGGCCAAGCGCCGCGATGCCCTGAAGCTGCTGGACGACTACAGCCTGGACATCCAGCGCGTGGCCGAATTGCTTGGCTACCAGGACCCGGCCAATTTCACCCGCGCATTCCGGCAATGGACCGGCCAGACGCCGAGCCAGTACCGCAACACACGACAGTCAGCCTGAGATCAAAAGCGTCAGTTGACCGCCGTCACGGGTTGTCCGGCATCCATACCGTATCCGTAGCCATGGGACACCGGGTTCGAGAACACCAACGCCTTGTCATCCACACGTGTGAACTTGAACGCGGCAAAATCCTTCAGGTAGTTCTGGTACAGCTTCCATGGCTTGTCAGCGCCCTGCTGTGGCACCAGTGACAGGGCCCGCTGGATATACCCGGATGACATGTTCAGGAACGGTTCGGTAGGCATCTCCGGGTCATGGTTTCGCGGCGTGGCCACCTGCCAGCCATGCTTGTCCATGTGCCGGATGACCTTGCAGAAGTACTCGCAGATCAGGTCCGCCTTCAGGGTCCAGGACGAGTTGGTATAGCCGAACACCATGGCCACATTGGGCACGTCCTCAACCATGGCGCCCTTGTAATAGAGCTTGGTGGCAGGATCCACGGGCTCGCCGTCCAGCGTCACCGTCATTCCCCCCAGCAGCTGTATCTGCAGGCCGGTGGCGGTAATGATGATATCCGCGTCCAGGTGCTCACCGGATTTCAGCACGATGCCGGTCTCATCAAAGCGCTCGATGTGATCGGTCACCACAGATGCCGAACCGTCACGCAGGCGCTTGAACATGTCGCCGTCAGGCACCGCGCAAAGGCGCTCATCCCAGGGGTTATAGCTGGGCGTAAAGTGCTTCATGTCGACCTTGTCGCCCACCTGCTTCTTTACCTGCCCCATGAGCAGGGAACGCACCTTGTCTGGCCACTTCTTCGAGGCGTTGTAGATGCCCATGCTGAGCAGGACATTGCGCGCACGCGCCATGTGGTAGACCGTGCTTTCCGGCAACACCTTGCGCAAGCGATTGGAGATCACATCCTTTTCCGGCACCGAGGCCACGTAACCGGGTGAGCGCTGCAGCATGGTCACATGGGCCGCCTTCCCGGCCATTGCCGGCACCAGGGTCACCGCAGTGGCGCCACTGCCGATCACCACCACCTTCTTGCCGGCGTAATCCAGTCCTTCTGGCCAATGCTGCGGATGAATGATCTCGCCGCGGAAATCATCCCGCCCGGCGAATTCCGGCGTATAGCCCTGGTCGTAGTTGTAATAGCCGGAAGCGCAGATCACGAACTGGCTCTCCACCTTTACCGTCTCACCGCTGTCACCACGCGCCATGGTCAGGGTCCAGCGCCCTTTGGTGCTGTCCCAGTTGGCGCTCTTGACCTTGTGCTGGTAACGGATCTTGCGGTCGATACCGTACTCGCGCGCGGTTTCCTGTATGTACTCGCGGATGGACTCACCGTCGGCAATGGCCTTCGGGTTGGTCCAGGGCTTGAAGTTGTAGCCCAGCGTGTACATATCGGAGTCGGAGCGAATGCCCGGGTAGCGGAACAGGTCCCAGGTGCCACCCATGGCGGCACGCCCTTCGAACAGCGCCACGCTCTTGCCGGGGCAATGCTTGCCCAGGTGCACAGCTGCACCGACACCGGACAACCCGGCACCGATGATGGCAACGTCAACGTAATCGGTTTTCATGGTATGGCTCCTTGTTGCCATTAACTGTCTTCACCCAGGTACTTCTTGCGTGCCGCTGCCAGTACGTCGCGATTGTCATGCTGCCAGGGGTGGTAATCCTTGCGGTAGAAATCCATGTAGTCTGCGCGTAGTTCACGGCCCATGCGGCCAAGCACGCCCAGGGCCTCACGCCACATTCGCCAGTTTTTCATCTGCCCTGTCTGGCGCATCAAGGCCAGCGCGTGAGTGGTGTTCAGCACGAGGAAAAAGAAGGTGACCTCCATCATGGTGCGGCGCAGCAGATTGCGATCACCCACCAGCTGGTCATAGACATCAAAGGCCACGCCCTTGTGCTCGGTTTCCTCGATGGCATGCCAGGCCCACATCTTCTCCATGGCCGGGGCCATCTGCTCGAGCAGCTCAGGACGTTTGCCAAGCATGTAATCAGACATCAACGCGGTAATGTGTTCACCGCACACCGTGCCGGCCAGCTGCTTCTCCGGCGACTGGTGTTTGCGCATCAACCTGTTGAGCTTGCGTATCCTGTTCTCGATCCAGCCGAGCGGGTATCCACGCTTCTTCAAGGTTTCATTGAGCGCATCGTGTTCCTTCGAGTGATGGGCCTCCTGGCCAATAAAGGCCCGCACCTGGGCCTTCAGCACCGGATTGGTGATCTTCTTCTGGAACAGCCGCACGGAATAAATGAACTGGTCTTCGCCTTCCGGCAGGGTGGCCGAGAAGCCGGTAAAGAACATGCTCAGGAACGCATTGTTGCGGAACCAGAAATCCGGAATGGCATCATCATAGGTCTGTCCCAGCCGGCGTACCGGCACGCCCACGGCTTCGCCCTTTCGTGCGCTTTTCTTGCTGGCCTGGTCAATCGCTGCCACTGCTGTCATGGGTCTTCTCTCCCGTTTGTTCTGTGCATGCATCGATAGTGGCAGGGAGAGGCAACTTGTCATGAGGGGCCAGCTGGACAGTGTTCTTGTCATTAGTGGCCACATGGGCGCCATGTTGTGGTGTGACGCCAGATGCTGTGTGCGGCTGCCAGAAGCGGGTCAGTCGCCACGCACCCGGCCGCGCAGGGCCTTGGTCTGGCCGCGCTGGCTCTTGCGGTCCATGCGCTTCTGGCGGGCCGACTTCGACGGTCGGGTGGGACGGCGCTTCTTTTTCTCCACGGTCACCGAACGCACCAGCTCCGCCAGCCGCTCCAGCGCCTCCTCGCGGTTGCGCTGTTGGGTGCGATGGTTCTGCGCCTTGATGACAACGACACCATCGTCGCTGATGCGCTGGTCATTCAGGGCCAGCAGCCGGGCCTTGTAGATGTCTGGCAAGTCCGAGGCACGAATATCGAAACGCAGGTGGATAGCCGAGGCCACCTTGTTGACGTTCTGGCCACCGGCCCCCTGGGCGCGAATGGCCTCCATCTGGATCTCGTTTTCGGCAATGAACACCGAGGGAGTAATACGCAACATGACGTGAGTATACCAAGGGCCGCCTGCTAGTGCCGGGCCTGCAGCCAGTCACGAGTGCGCGCCAGGCCCTGCTGCAATGAAACCGCAGGCGCATAACCGAATGCGGCGCGGGCCTTGTCGGCCGAGAACACCAGATCGCCGCGGAACAGACTGATCCGGTAGCGGGTCAGGGGCGGCTGGCCCGACAGCGGCAACAGCCGCCAGGCCCACTCGGTGACCAGCGCCATCACCCAGGCCAGTGCGAGCGGCAAACTGCCGCGGGCACGGGGCGTTTCAAAGGTATCGGCAATGGCATCGACGAACGTGCGCCAGCTGACCACATCATCACACAAAACAAATGCTTCACCGCTGGCACCATCGCGTTGTGCCGCCTGCACCATGCCTTCGGCAAGATTCTCGACATAGGACAGGCAGACGCGGGTGCGGCCGCCCCCCACATGCAGGTAGATGCGACGCTCAAGGGCATCGACAATGCCCGGCAGGCTGAGGCGGTCACCGGGCCCGTAGGGCACCACGCCCGGGCGGATGATGGTGCACTGGAGCGCGCCGGAGAAGGACTCCACCAGCTGTTCTGCCGCGCGTTTGGTGCGGCAATACGCGTTGATATCGCCATCGCGCGGCGTGTTTTCATCACCACGGGCGTGGCCGCTGTAACGATGTACGGCCAGCGATGACATGTGTATGAAACGCGGCACCCCGGCGCTGGCGGCGCCCTCAAGCATGTGCCGGGTGCCCTCCACGTTGACGCGTTGGAACAGGGCATCGGGGCCCCAGTCAGACGGAATAGCGGCCAGGTGGAACACATGACTGACCCCGGCGAACAGGCCAGCCGGCAGGGTCGCGGTGATATCCCCGCGCATCACCTCCACACCCAGGTCCGTGAGCTGCGTGGCATCCTCGCCCGGCAGTACCAGGGCACGCACCGGCACCTGCTGCTGACGCAGACAACGGCACAGGTTGGAACCGATGAATCCGTTTGCGCCGCTGACCAGTGCCCGTTCAATCATTCAGTTTATCCAGCAGAACCAGGTATTGAGGAGGCCAAGATAGAAATGGAACAGCAACGGCCACAGCAACGAACCACTGCGGTAAGCCAGCAATCCCATCAGGATGCCACCGGGGATGGCACCAATCAGCTCCATTTGCGGCTTGCCGATATGGATGATGCACGACAGTGACACCTGCACCATCATGGCAAGGAACGGCCGGTAACCCAGCCCGAGCATGCCAAAGCCGATAAAACCGCGGAAGAAAGCCTCCCAACCGATGTAGTACAACAGGTAGCTGCCGGCGAACAGCAGGAAAAGCGAAGGACTCTCCATGGCCAGCGGCGCCAGCGGGTACTCGGCCTGGAACTGCGGGTCATGGGACGACACCCAGGTGGGCAGCACCAGCACGGCGCAGGCAATCAGCGTCCACTTCAGCCCCCAGCGCCAGTCACCCGGGGCGAACAGTTTCAGGCCGTAGTCGGCGATGCCCAGGGGCTTGAGCAGCAGCAATGGCAGCAGGAAACAGACCATCACCGCCACATGGTGGTAGAGATAGCCGTTCAGCTGCGCCCGGTCGCCATCACCTGCGACAAACCATTGCAGGTAGATGCGCTCATCGGCCGGATAGACAAATGCCACCATGGCCGCCAGGGAAAGCCCCCAGAACAGCCATTCCTGGCGCGACGTGCCGGCGAACACCTCGCGTACTGCAATCACTTGTCGGCCACCGTGATCAGCATGCTGCGCTCCACCAGGCCGGGCTGCAGCTTGCTGGGCAGAAACCGGCCCAGCAGGCTCAGGCGGTTAAGCAGCCCCGGTACAAAAACCGTTTTCCCGGCCAGCATCGCATGCACCGACTGACGTGCCACCTCTGCAGACGCCATCATGCCGGTGTTGCCCTTGAGCTCCTGCCCGGCATGTTCCATGAATTCCGTCAGCGTGCCGCCGGGACAACTGCACGTGACCTGCACGTTTGATCCCTTCAGTTCGTAAGCAAGAATTTCCGACAGTCGCCGCACGTAGGCCTTGGTGCCGGAGTAGACCGCAAACCGGGGGGTGGGCAGGAAGGCGGCCACCGAGGCGATATTGAGAATATGCGCTGGCTGGCCGTGGGCCATGGCCCGGTCGATGAAGTCGTGGCACAGGGTGGTCAGGGCGGTGACATTGATATCGATGTCGCGCTGGCTGACCTCGCGCTTCTGCTCGCTGAAGTTCGCCCATACCCCGGTGCCGGCATTGTTCACCAGCACCGTGAGCGCCAGTCCCTCAGCGTCCAGCCAGCGATCTGCCCGCGCCATCAGCCCATTGAGCGCCTCACGGTCGGACAGGTCGCAGGCCAGCACCTGACAGCGGGTGCCATGGCGTTGCGACAGCTCCTCTGCCAACTGCAGCAACCGCGCCTCCCGGCGGGCCACCAGGACCAGCTGATAGCCGCGTGCGGCCAGCTCGCGGGCGATGTCCGCACCAATGCCGCTGGATGCGCCGGTGACCAGCGCCACTTGCTTGTCGTTCATGCCTGTCATGGCGTTTCGCCTCCCTGACGAAAGAAAATGGCACGATAGTACAGCTTTCACGCATTTCCAAGTAACACTTACATTTTGGCCCAGCCAGACACTGTCGATCCTGCCGCTTTCACGGGCACAAAAAAAGCCCCGCCTGGGCGGGGCTTTCCTGCACGCTCACTTGCCTCTCCGGGCAATCACCTGGCCGTCACCAGCCGGGGCGGCGCGATCAGTCGGCCAGGATGGCCCGGCTGATGATGGTCTTCATGATTTCATTGGTACCGCCGTAGATCCGCTGCACGCGGGCATCAGCAAACATGCGCGCAATGGGGTATTCCCACATGTAGCCATAGCCACCGTGCAGCTGCACACATTCGTCGATCACCTTGCACTGCAAATCGGTGACATAGTATTTCGAGGCCGCTGCCGTGGGCACATCAAGCTTGCCCTCAAGGTGCAGCTCCAGGCAGCGGTCCACATAGGCACGTGCCACTTCCAGCTCGGTGTGCATTTCCGCCAGCTTGAACTGGGTGTTCTGGAACTCGGCCACCGCCTTGCCGAACGCCTTGCGATCCTTCACATAGGTAATCGTGTGCGCGAGGGCAGACTCGGCCATGGCCAGGCCGTTGATGGCAATACCCAGGCGCTCCTGCGGCAGCTCCTGCATCAGGTAGACAAAGCCCATGCCTTCCTGGCCCAGCAACGCATCCTTGGACAGGCGCACATCCTGGAAGAACAGCTCGGAGGTGTCCTGGGCCTTCATGCCCACTTTCTTCAGGTTCTTGCCCTTTTCGAAGCCCGCTGTGCCCGCCTCCAGCAGGAACAGGCTGATGCCCTTGGCACCCTTGGTGGGATCGGTCTTGGCCACCACGATCACCAGGTCGGCATTCTGGCCATTGGTGATAAAGGTCTTGGAACCATTGAGGATGTAATCGTCGCCATCCTTCACCGCCGTGGTCTTGATGCCCTGCAGGTCTGACCCCGCCGCCGGCTCTGACATGGCGATGGCACCGATGACCTCACCAGAGACCATCTTCGGCAGGTACTTCTGCTTCTGTTCCTCGCTGCCGTAATGCTCGATGTAGGGCGCCACGATTTCCGTGTGCAGCCCCCAGCCAATGCCGGTGAGTCCGGCCCGGGACACTTCCTCACTGACCACCACGCTGTAGAGGAAATCGGTACCGAGACCGCCGTACTCTTCAGACACCATCGGGCACAGGAACCCCTGCTCGCCGGCCTTCAACCACAGCTCACGGGACACCTGCCCGGTCTGCTCCCATTCTTCATGGTGAGGTGCCGCTTCATTCTCGAGGAACTTGCGCACGGTATCGCGGAAGGTGTCATGGTCGGAATTGAACAAGGTACGCGGAATCATCGCCTTTCTCCTGTATTGCGCGGGTGCGGCTCCGGGCCGGGACGGTGACCAAGGGTCGGCACCAGCCGGTGAGCTGACGGTGAAAAAATCGGGGCAGCCTGACAGGGACGCCCGAAAACAGCTGCCCAAGACTCTGCTGATCGCACGTGAATGGCAATGACCGGATCGCTCAGCAGTGACCGTAGCGCTCGCGTCAGGCCTGGTGCGGGCGCGCCAGGTACTCGTGGGACTGCATTTCCAGCAGGCGAGACCGGGTACGCTGGAATTCGAACTCCAACCGGCCGCCGCCGTACAGATCCTCGATGGGTGCCTCGGCTGTGATGATCAGCTTCACGCCGCGGTCATAGAATTCGTCCACCAGGTTGATGAACCGTCGCGCCAGGTCGTCGTTGCCAGCGCCCATGCGCTCCACGTTGGCCAGCAACACGGTGTGGTATTCACGCGCCAGCTCTATGTAGTCCGTCTGGCTGCGGGGGCCGTCGCACAGCGCCCTGAACTCGAACCAGACCACGTCGTCGCTGGCCTTGCAGGCCTGGATCGGTCGCCCCTCGATCATGATCGACGGTGCTTCGCGGTGGTCGCCGTGTTCCGTTTCCAGGGTGGAAAACCGCTCTGTCATGTAGCGCTCGGCCGCATCACCGAGCGGGCAATGGTACAGCTCGGCCTGTTCCAGCAGGCGCAGGCGATAATCGGTGCCACCATCCACATTGAGCACGCGGGTATGGGTCTTCAGAAGGTCAATGGCGGGGAGGAAGCGGGCCCGTTGCAGACCATTCCTGTACAGACCATCCGGGACAATATTGGACGTCGTTACCAGTGTCACACCACGGGCAAACAGGGCATCCAGCAACCCGGCCAGGATCATGGCATCGGTGATGTCGGTAACAAAGAACTCATCGAAACACAGCACCATGAACTGGCGGGCCATGTCGTCGGCAATGGCCAGCAGCGGGTTCTTTTCCCCCTGCCGCTTGCGCATCTCTCGATGCACTTCCTGCATGAAACGGTGGAAGTGCAGGCGCCGCTTTTCCTCGAAGGGCAACGCCTCATAAAACACATCCATCAGGTAGGTCTTGCCGCGCCCGACACCGCCCCACATGTACAGACCACACTGGGGACGCGGACGACGCAGCCGACGCAGCAACCCGGCCCGTTTCTCGCGCGCGGCCAGCAGGCGATGATAAAGATCATCCAGGTGCGTGATCGCAGTTTCCTGCACCGGATCCTTGAAAAAATCCGGGCGCTGCAGGTCCTGCTTGTAGTGTTCGTAGGGGGTCATGCTGCCAACAGGATGCTTGTCAGGGAGGCAAATGTAGCTTTCTCACCGGCTGATGGCAATTTGCCGGCCATCAGGGCAGCGTCGGCTCTGCCGCCTGCCGGAGGTCCACCAGGCGCCCATGGAAGAAGTGACTGCACCCTTGCAAGCGCACCACCGAGGGCCGAAGCGGCGTGTCCTGACACCACTGCAATACCTCGTCGGCGGGTACCACCTCATCGTCCATGCCCTGGATCACCGTCACCGGACACCCGGCGCCATCCAGGCCCGCAAACGGGTAGTGATGGACCGGCGGTGCCACCAGCAACAACGCATCGGGCGCCCCGGACCGGCTCGTCAGCCGCACGGCGGCATTGGCGGCAACCCAGCTGCCGAAGGAAAACCCGGCCAGCCACACCGGCAAGTCCGGGTACTGTTCGCGGCACCACTGCAATACTGCCAGCAGGTCATCGGTTTCCCCGCGGCCATCATCAAACTGTCCGTCGCTGTCGCCGACACCACGGAAATTGAAGCGCACGGCCAGTGCCCCGGCATCGCGGGCCATGCGCACCAGGGTCGTCACCACCTTGTTGTCCATGGTGCCACCGTAAAGCGGGTGCGGGTGGCAGACTACGGCGATAAAGGCGGGCGTGTCCCGGCGCTGCTCCATACGTACCTGCAGGGCACCGGCGGGCCCGGTGAGAGCGGGCGATGTCATCTCAGGCATTTATGCACCTCGTAACAATTTTACCTGCGCTGTATCCGCGCAGCTGTATCGACGCATGCTATCGTCGCTACGCTACCTTGCAACCGCCAGCCCTTGTGCTGCCGGTATGGCAGCGTAATATCGGGGGCACCCTGCATTATCGCGGAACACCGCGTCGGAGACATGAATGGAACAGTTTACGGCGACACTGCTGGTATTTCTTGTCGGCCTGCTGGTGGGGGCTGCCTCTGCGTGGCTGCTACTGCCCGCCCGGCGCCAGCAGCGGCACCTGAAGCGCGAGCGTGACGACGCCCTGGAAGCCCTCAAACGCTACCGGGATGACGTTGACCACCATTTCCTGCGCACCGCCGAACTGGTGAACCAGCTCAACGAGGCCTACCGGGACGTGCATCAGCAACTTTCCGAGGGTGCCCGCACCCTGTGTTCTGAACAGGGCCGCCGGCTGGCCGCCGCGCAGAACAGGGACATGCTTGCTGACGACAATGACACCGGCCCTGCCGTGCATGCGCCGCTCGACTATGCCCCCAGCCAGAAGGGAACGCTGGCAGAAGACTTCGGGCTGAAAGAAAAAGAGGCTGCTTTCGATGCCGCCACGCCGGACGGCAGCGGCGCGGACCCGGAGGTGGCACCGCCGCGCGACTACGCCGAGGGCTGCGATGCCCAGGGCTGCCCGCCGGATACGCCCACCGCGAATAAAGCCTGACGGGTAATCCGTGGCGAAAAAAAAGCCGGTCGAATGACCGGCTTTTTTGTTTCCCTCAGCGGGCCGAGTGGCCTGTCAGCTCCACCTTGACCTTCTGGTCGTCCGCCAGCGACTCGTAATAGCGTCGCAATACCGCCAGCACCTCCGGACGCGAAAAACCGTCCGGGATATCCTCGCCCTCACTCAGGGCCTTGCGCAGCTTGGTGCCAGACACCAGCACCCGGTCAGCGGCTTCATGCGGGCAGGTGCGCATGGAGGCCATGGTGCCGCACTTGTGGCACCAGAACGTCCAGTCGATCTTCAGCGGCTGGGTCAGCAGCGCATCCTCGGGAATCTCGTCGAAGATGTGGTGCGCATCGAACGGGCCGTAGTAGTCACCGACACCGGCGTGGTCACGGCCAACGATCAGGTGCGAGCAGCCGTAGTTCTGGCGGAACAACGCGTGCAGCAGGGCCTCACGCGGGCCGGCATAGCGCATGTCCAGCGGGTAACCGGACTGCACGACGGTGTTCTTGACGAAGTACTGGTCGATCAGGGTGCCGATGGCCTCCTGGCGCACGTCGGCCGGGATGTCACCGGGCTTGAGCTTGCCAAGCAGGGAATGGACCATGACGCCGTCGCAGATCTCGATGGCAATCTTCGCCAGGTGCTCATGGGAACGGTGCATGGGGTTACGCGTCTGGAACGCAGCGACTGTTTTCCAGCCTTTCTGGTCAAACATGGCGCGTGTCTCGGCCGGCGTCATGTAGCCATCGTATTTCTCCGGGAATTCACCCTGGGAAAACACCTTCACCGGGCCGGCCAGGTTGACCGCGTCCTGCTCCATCACCATCTTCACACCCGGATGGGCATCGTCAGTGGTCTTGAACACGGTCTGGCACTCATGCGCCTTGTCGATGGTGTACTTCTCGGCCACCGTCATGCTGCCCATGATCTCGCCGTCCGCATCCACCAGCGCAACCTCGTCGCCCTCACTGAGGCCGTCTGCGGTGGCCTGGTCGGTGGACAGGGTGATGGGGATGGGCCAGAACAGGCCGTTGGTCATCTGCATGTTGTCGCACACGCCCTGCCAGTCCGCCTTGCCCATGAAACCATCCAGCGGCGTAAAACCGCCGATCCCGAGCATGATCAGGTCGCCTCGCTCGCGCGATGACAGGGTCACCCGGGGCAGCGTTTTTGCCTGTTCCAGGGCCTTTTGCAGGGCATCACCCTCAAGCAGCAGGGGCTTGAGCGTGTCACTGCCATGGGGCTTGACCAGTTGCGACATGATATCTCCTCGGGCGTCGGTGTTCGGGGCGCGCATTATAGCGGCCCGTCGACGCCGGTAACACCGGCAAGCCGCCAGGCCATAGATCATTTGGTTTGGCCCTTATTCCGTGACGGGCCTGGCCGCCATCACAGCTTCCCGAGCTGGCGCAGGGTCCGTGACGGCACCCGCACGGGCACTGGCTCGGCATCCACCGCCAGGGTCAGCGGCAGCACGCCTGCCGGATCACCATCTGTCTGCACAGGCTCGCCATGGGGGGATGCCAGCACCACCCGGGTGGCCTCCACGGACTGCACCCCAGCCATGTTCTCCATGCGCCCGAACAGCAACGCCAGCAGGAAACGCAACAGGCTGGCGATGCCGGGACTCTGGAACATCAGCACCTGCATGCGTGGGCGGGTGATATCCGCACGGCGGGACAACAGGAAGCTGCCACCGTAATAGCGGCCATTGGTGATTATGGCGGAAAAACAGTCGTGCGGACGGCCATCCACCAGCAGCCGGTAGCGTTTGCTGCCGTAACCACTGATCTGGCGGATCATGGAAAGCACGTAGGCGAGCTTGCCCACGCGCGCTTTCAGGGCCAGATCCACGCCATGCACCACCCAGGCGTCATAGCCCAGCCCTGCCATCATGACGAAACGGCGCTCGCCCACCCGCGCCGGCCAGATCTCCAGGTCACGCCCGGCGGCAATGACCGCCGCCGCACGCTCCGGATGTGACGGCAGGCCCAGCTCCTTGGCCAGCACATTGGCGGTGCCGGTGGCCAGCAGGGCCAACGGGGTGCCTGGTTTGAGCCCGTTGATGACCTCATTGGTGGTGCCGTCCCCACCCACGGCCACCACTACATCGCCCTGGTCCTGGAGGCTCTGCAGGTAGTCGGTGGCATCGTTGGGGGCACGGGTCCGGTACAGGGTCACCGCCACGTGACGCTGCTCCAGGGCGGCAAGGAATCGTTGCAGTTTCTGTTCCTGCCCGCCGCCAGCGGCAGGGTTGTAGATTACGAGGGCTTTCATCAAACAGGGGTTCCAGACAGGCGGGGCGGCGCCCGGTGTGGCGGGCGCGCGCAATCAAGGGCGTCAGACGGGATTGTCGATATCGATGAACACGTGCTCGATCCCGAACGCATTTTCCAGCCAGTCCCCCAGGGCCTGGACACCGTAACGCTCGGTGGCATGGTGGCCGCAGGCAAAGTAGTGGATGCCGGTTTCCCGCGCCGTATGCGTGGTGGGCTCGGAAATTTCGCCGCTCAGGTAGGCGTCCACGCCCAGTGAACGGGCCTGGTCAATGAAGCCCTGTGCGGCACCCGTGCACCAGGCAATGGTCTCGATCTCGTCTTCCGGTTCACCGATGTGCAGGGCCGGATGGCCAAGCACGCCGGTGGCATGGTCGGCGAACTGCGCTGCGGTCATGCTTGCCGACAGCCGCCCCACCAGGCCAATGGAGTAGGGATCATCCGGCGTCATGCCGGACTCCACTTCCAGGCCCAGCTGGCGTGCCAGCGCCACGTTGTTGCCCACTTCCGGGTGCGCATCCAGTGGCAGATGGTAGGCAAACAGATTGATGCCATGGCGCAGCAACGTCTGCAGTCGCTGTTTCTTCATGCCGGTGACGCAGGCATCCTCGTTTTTCCAGAAATAGCCGTGGTGCACCAGTATGGCGTCGGCCTCTTCCACCACGGCGGCGTCCAGCAGCGCCTGGCAGGCGGTCACACCCGTGACCACGCGGCGCACCTGGGAACGCCCCTCCACCTGCAGGCCGTTGGGACAATAGTCGCGAAAACGACCGGGCTGGAGCAGTTCGTTCATGGCCGAATGCAGGCTGTCGCGTGTCAGCATCTCGTTCTCCCCGGGCCGGCGTTTTGCCAACGCCGGCGCCCTGATAGACTTGGGAACCGCAGCGCGTGCCTGCCAGAACATGCAGACAATCCTTGCCTCGCACCCGGCCCCCGGAATGCGCGCCAAGTTTACACCAGTCAGTGGAAGGCCACAGTGATGAAACTGCTTCGATTTCTTGCCGCTCCGGTCATTGCCGGCATCACGATTGGCCTGGCCGTGCTGCTCTGGCACGAGGGCCTGCCGAGCTGGCAGTGGGACAAGCCAGCCGACAGTTACGCCACCGCCGTCAATCGGGCGGTACCGGCGGTGGTAAACATTTACACCACCCAGGTGGTAAGCCGCTCGCTGCCCACAGACGATCCGCTTTTCGACCGTTTCCTGGAAGCGCCACGCCGGCAGCGCCTGCTGTCCAGCCTCGGTTCCGGCGTCATTGTCTCTTCATCGGGCTACCTGCTCACCAGCCACCATGTGGTGCGCGATGCCGACGAGATCTTCGTTTCGCTGGCAGACGGGCGCGAAGCCGTGGCGCGTGTGGTGGGCGAAGACCCGGAAACCGACCTCGCCGTGCTCAAGATCGACATGGATGACCTGCCCACCCTGGGCCTGGACAGCGATGCCGATGTGCACGTGGGCGACGTGGTGCTGGCCATCGGCAATCCCCTCGGGGTTGGCCAGACCGTCTCCATGGGCATTGTCAGTGCCACCGGGCGCACCCACCTGGGCATCGCCACGTTCGAGAATTTCATCCAGACCGACGCCGCCATCAACCAGGGCAATTCCGGTGGCGCGCTGGTGGACAGCGACGGCAACCTGGTCGGCATCAACACCGCCATCCTGTCCAGTGATGGCAGCTGGCAGGGGATCGGCTTTTCCACCCCCACATCCGTGGCCCATGCCGTCCTTGACGACATCATTGAGTACGGCCGGGTGGTGCGCGGCTGGCTGGGCGTCACGGTGCAGGACATTACGCCCTCCCTGGCAAGCACCTTTGGCCTCGATGAAACCCGCGGCGGGCTGGTCTCGGAAGTGATCAAGGGCGGCCCGGCACAGCAGGGAGGCTTGCGCCCAGGGGACGTGCTGGTGGGGATCAACGACACGCCGGTGCGTGACGGCTACGAAGCCATGAACCGCATTGCCGGCACCCGGCCGGGCACGCCGGTGCGCATCAATGTGATTCGTAATGGCAAGGACGTGGCGGTGGATGTGGAAGTCGGCACACGCCCGGTGGCGAGTGGCGAATAGCTTCGCTGCCTGTCAGCTCAGCACATCATCAAGGGCCGCCAGCAAGGCCGCATTCTGGCTGCTGGTGCCAATGGTGATACGCAGCCAGTCGGCAATGCGTGGCGGCGACGAAAAGTGCCGGACAATGACGCCGTGACCGCGCAACGCTGCGGCCAGTTCAGCACCACCGACACGCTCATGACGCACGAACAGGAAATTGGCCGCCGAGGGCAGCACCGAGAAATCGCGCTCGCCCAGTGCCTGCGCCAGCTGCTCCCGGTCGGCCATGACCCGGCCACAGGTCTCCCGGAACCAGTCTTCATCGGCATAGGAAGCAACGCCGGCCGCGATTGCCAGCCGGTCCAGCGGATAGGAATTGAAGCTGTCCTTGATGCGGTTCAGCCCGTCAATCAATGGCGCCTGCCCCACGGCCAGGCCGATGCGCAAACCCGCCAGCGCCCGTGACTTGGACAGTGTCTGCGTGACCAGCAGGTTGTCATGGTCGGCGACCAGGGCGATGGCGGATTCACCGCCGAAGTCGATATACGCCTCATCCACCACCACCAGTGTGTCAGGCCGGCTGGCCAGGAATTCGCGGATCACATCCAGTGACAGCAGGCGCCCGGTGGGGGCATTCGGGTTGGGAAAGATGACGCCGCCGACATCGGCAGGAATGGCCGACAGGTCGAGGGAAAAGTCATCTGCCAGCGCCACTGTGCAATAGTCGATGCCGTAAAGCCCGCAATACACCTTGTAGAAACTGTAAGTAATGTCCGGGAAACACAACGGCCTGTCCTGGCAGAAAAACCCCAGGAACAGGTGCGCCAGCACCTCATCGGAGCCATTGCCGACAAATACCTGACCGGCGTCCAGCTGGTGGTAATCAGCGATGGCCTGCTTGAGGGCGCTGGCATCCGGGTCCGGGTACAGGCGCAGGTCGTCGTCCGCGGCAGACCGCACCGCCTCAAGCACGGCCGCCGACGGCGGGTACGGGCTCTCGTTGGTATTCAGTTTCACCAGCCGTGCCAGCTTCGGCTGCTCACCGGGCACATAGGGCTCGATGCTGTGAACAAACGGACTCCAGAATCGGCTCACCGGGTCACTCCTTGATGCGCAGCTCGGCGGAACGGGCGTGTGCGGTGAGCCCCTCACCGCGCGCCAGCACCGACGCCACACGGGCCAGGCGCGAGGCGCCCTCGGCAGAACAGCCAATCAGGGAACTGCGTTTCTGGAAGTCATACACACCCAGTGGCGAGGAGAACCGGGCCGTGGCCGAGGTCGGCAGGACGTGGTTGGGGCCGGCACAGTAATCCCCCAGCGCCTCGGGCGTGTGACGGCCGAGGAAAATCGCCCCGGCATGGCGCACCCGGCTGGCCCACTGCCCGGCATCGTCCATGGACAATTCCAGATGCTCGGGACAGATACGGTTGACCACCGCCATGCAGTCGTCCATGTCACGGGCAAGCACCAGCGCGCCGCGGTTGGTCATGGCCTGGCGGGCGATGTCGCCGCGCTCAAGCTGGTCCAGCTGTCGTGCCAGTGCCGCATCCACCTGGTCAAGGAACGCCGCATCGGGGCTCACCAGGATGGCCTGGGCTTCCTCGTCATGCTCCGCCTGTGACAACAGGTCCATGGCTATCCACTCGGGATCGGTTTTGCCGTCACACACCACCAGGATTTCAGACGGGCCGGCTATCATGTCGATGCCGACCTTGCCGAATACCTGGCGCTTGGCCTCGGCCACATAAATGTTGCCCGGGCCGACAATCTTGTCCACGGCGGGCACGGTTTCCGTGCCCCAGGCCAGTGCCGCCACGGCCTGCGCGCCACCCACGGTAAACACACGGTCGACACCAGCGATGGCTGCAGCGGCCAGCACCAGCTCGTTGACCACGCCACCGGGGCTTGGGCTGACCATGATAATTTCATCCACACCCGCCACTTTCGCCGGCAGGGCATTCATCAGCACGGAGCTGGGGTAGGCGGCCTTGCCACCGGGCACATAAATGCCGGCGCGTTCCAGCGCCGTCACCTGCTGGCCCAGCACATTGCCGTCCGCATCGGTGTACTGCCACGACGCCTGCTTCTGGTGCTCGTGGTAATCGCGCACGCGCTGCGCCGCCTGCTCCAGTGCCTGTCGCTGGTGCGGATCAATGCCGGCCAGGGCCTGCTGCAACCGCGCCGGGGATATCTCCAGCGCCGCCATGCTGTCGGCCTCGACCTTGTCGAACTGTCGGGTCAGCGCCACCAGCGCCGCATCGCCCTCCTGGCGCACACGGGCAATAATGTCGCGCACGCGACCGGCCACTTCCTGGTCACGCTCCTCGCTCCACGCGGTCAGGGCATCGAGCCGTTCAGCAAAATCGGCATCAGCGGTTTTCAGGCGGGTGGTGGTCATTGCAGTTCAGTTCCCACGTTTGTCAGCGACAGCAGCGGCGACGCCGTCAACGATGTCCTGTATTTCGCGGAACCGGGTCTTCATGCTCGCCCGGTTCACGACCAGCCGGCTGGAAATGGTGGCAATCAGCTCTGTCGGCTCAAGGCCATTGGCACGCAGCGTATTACCGGTATCAACGATATCCACGATGCGGTCGGCAAGGCCGACAATCGGCGCCAGTTCCATGGCGCCATACAGTTTGATCACATCGGCCTGACGACCCTGTGAAGCAAAGTACCGGCGCGCCGTGTTGACGAACTTTGTCGCCACGCGGATGCGACCGGTCACCGGCGGGGCATCCTTGAGCGCCGCCACCATCAGCTTGCAACGGGCGATCTCCAGATCCAGCGGCTCATAAATGCCCTCGGCGCCATGCTCCATGAGCACATCCTTGCCGGCCACACCGATATCGGCGGCACCGTACTGCAGGTAGGGCGGCACATCAGTAGCACGAATGATGATGATCTTTACATCGTCACGGCTGGTGTCGAACACCAGCTTGCGTGACGCGGCCGGGTCCTCAAGCAGACGTATCCCCGCCGTCTCCAGCAAGGGCAGCGTTTCCTTCAGGATGCGCCCCTTGGACAGGGCGATGGTCAATGGCTTCTGTTCAGTCATGGTCAGGCCGGCACCCGGCGAATGCTGGCGCCGAGCAACTGCAGTTTCTCTTCAATACATTCGTAACCACGATCAATGTGGTAAATACGATCGACACAGGTATCACCCTCGGCCACGAGCCCGGCGATCACCAGTGAGGCCGACGCACGCAGGTCGGTGGCCATCACCGGCGCTGCCTTGAGGTGATCCACCCCCTGGCAGATGGCGGTGTTGCCCTGCACATCAATATTGGCACCCATGCGGTTCATTTCCTGCACATGCATGAAGCGGTTTTCGAACACCGTTTCCGTGATCACGCCGGTGCCCTCTGCCACTGTGTTCATAGCGGTGAACTGGGCCTGCATGTCCGTGGGCAATGCCGGATACGGTGCCGTTTTCAGTGACACCGCCTTGGGCCGTTCGCCGTGCATGTCCAGCTCGATCCAGTTTTCACCCTGGGTAATGTCGGCGCCTGCTTCACCAAGTTTCTGCAGCACGGCATCAAGCAGGGTCGGGTCAGTATCCTTGACCTTGATGCGGCCCCGGGTGGCGGCGGCGGCAATCAGGTAGGTGCCGGTTTCGATACGGTCCGGGATCACCTGGTGGTTGGTGCCGTTCAACGTTTCCACACCTTCAATGGTGATGGTGTCGGTGCCAGCGCCGGTGATATTGGCGCCCATCTTGTTGAGGCAGTTGGCCAGGTCCACCACTTCCGGTTCGCGAGCGGCGTTCTCGATATAGGTGACGCCATCAGCCAGGGCGGCCGCCATCATCAGGTTCTCGGTGCCGGTGACGGTGACGGTATCCAGTACCAGCCGCGCACCATGCAGGCGCTTCTTGACGCTGGCATGGATGTATCCATCCACCACGTCAATGTCGGCGCCCATGGCCTTGAGCCCGCGCAGGTGCAGATCCACCGGCCGGCTGCCAATGGCACAACCACCGGGCAGCGACACCACCGCCTTGCCGAAGTGGGCCAGCAATGGCCCCAGCACGAGGATGGATGCGCGCATGGTTTTCACCAGCTCATAGGGCGCCTGGAATTCCTGGATGGTGGACACATCCACTTCCACCTGCATGCGGTCGTCGATGACCAGCTGCACCCCCATGCGGCCGAGTAGCTCGATGAGAGTGGTCACATCCTGCAGGTGCGGCAGGTTGCCGATGGTCACCGGCTGCTCTGCCAGCAGGGTGGCCGCCAGGATCGGCAGGGACGAGTTCTTCGACCCGGAAATACGAATATCGCCGTCCAGGCGGTTGCCGCCCGTGATGATCAATCTGTCCATTGGATGTCTTTCCGCCTAGATAAGACCACGGCGCGACGCGGTTTCCCACTCGTCCGGCGTATAGGTCTGGATGGAGACGGCATGGATGCTGCCGTCAGAAATTCGCTCGTTGATGCAGCCGTAGACCAACTGCTGGCGCGCCACCGGCCGCTTGCCGTCGAACGCCGCCGCTACCACGCGGATATCAAATTTGTCGCCGGCGCCGTCCACCTCAGCCTGTGCGCCGTCGATGCCGGCTTCCACCAGCGCCCTGACTTCCTCTGCGGTCATTTGCGGTCCCCACTGTCACGAAAGCGCAAATGATAAAGGAACAGGGCCCTGATGCCCAATAATCCGGGCCCGGAACGGCTCAGGCTTCGTCGGCAGAAGCCGGGTTGGCGGCCGCCTTTTCGCCCTCGATTTCCAGCTCTGAGGACCAGTTGGCGATGACCTGGTCCAGGTCACCCCCGTACTGCTCGACAGCCTGGTCAAACTGGGCCCTGAATGTCTTGCCCAGGTTGAGGCCATTGACGATCACGTTTTCCACCAGCCAGGCACCCTGGTCGTCCTGGTAAAGGGAAAAGAACACCGGGATGACACGGCCATCGTCGGCGGTGATCTCACTGCGCACCCGGGCGCGGTCGCCGCGCACATCACCCTCGCCCAGCGGCAGGACACTGATGGTCTGGCCCTGGTAGAGCGTGATACCGGAGGCATAGGTGTTGACCAGGCTGTCCTGGAACACCTCCAGGAAGCGGTACTTCTGCTCACGGCTGGCCGTGGCGAAGTGGCGCGACATGACCAGCCGGGTAATACGTTTGAAATCCACCAGCCCCTCCAGCTCCTCACGCACTACCTGGCGCGCATAGGCCGGGTCCTGCTCGAGTCGCTGACGTTCCTGCTGGACCCGCTCGGTAATGCTGGCGACCGCATCGGCTACCCGCTCACGCGGGTTGTCTGCATGGGCCATGCCGGACAGGCCGACACTCAGGAGCAACCCCGCAAGGGCGGTTCGCATCATTGTCATCATCGCGTGTTCCCTCTTTTGCTGGCGCCATGAAACCGTTGCCGCAGGCAATTGTCCACTCTTGCTGTTGGAGCGGGTGCGCAAGCGAATGGTTCCACAACATGTATAATCGCACCAGCACTAGCGGGAGACCCCATGAGCAAAGATTTTCTCGCCTCCGCCCGCAAGGTTCTCGATATCGAGGCCCGCGCGGTGGCCGACCTGATTGACACCCTCGACGGCGGCTTCGAACAGGCCTGCCAGCTGATGCTGGCATGCCGCGGCCGGGTGATTGTCACCGGCATGGGCAAGTCCGGCCACATCGCCAACAAGATTGCGGCGACCCTGGCCAGCACCGGCACACCGGCATTTTTTGTCCACCCGGCCGAGGCCTCCCACGGCGACCTGGGCATGATTACCCGCGAAGACGTGGTCCTGGCCCTGTCCAATTCCGGCGAAACCGGCGAAGTCATTACCATCGCCCCGGTGATCAAGCGCAAGGGCACACCAATGATCAGCATCACCAGCCGCCCTGACTCCACCCTGGCGAGGCTGTCCGACGCCCATCTGGCCGTGACTGTGGCCGAGGAAGCCTGCCCGCACAATCTGGCACCGACCTCCAGCACCACCGCGGCCCTGGCCATGGGCGACGCCCTCGCCATTGCCCTACTTGAAGCCCGTGGTTTCACGGCGGAAGAATTTGCCCTGTCGCACCCGGGCGGCAGCCTGGGCCGCCGCCTGCTGCTGCGGGTGGACGATGTCATGCACGGAGACCAGCGACTGCCGCTGGTCTCTCCAGCCACGCCGCTGCCCGAGGCCCTGCTGGTAATGACCCGCCAGGGCCTTGGCATGACCGCTGTGGTGGACGCCGACGGCCGGCTTGTCGGCGTGTTCACCGACGGTGACCTGCGCCGCGTGCTGGAACACCAGACCGACCTCCACGCCACCGTGATCGAATCGGTGATGACCCGAAATCCGGTCACCATCGCGGCCGGGCACCTGGCCGCCGAGGCGGTACAAATGATGGAACAACGAAAGATCAATGGCCTGTTCGTGGTCGATGCTGACGGTCGCCCGGTGGGCGCGCTGAACATGCACGACCTGTTGCGGGCAGGAGTCGTGTAATGACCAGTCCCAATGCCCTGACCGCCGCCGCCCGGCGCCTCAAACTGATGGCGTTTGATGTCGACGGCATTCTCACCGATGGCCGGCTCTATTACGGCCCGGACGGCGAGGCAATGAAAGTGTTCCACACACTGGACGGCCATGGCCTGAAAATGCTGCGCCAGGCAGGGGTCACCCTGGCGCTGATCACCGGGCGCCAGTCAGCGATGGTCAGCCGCCGGGCCAGCGAACTGGGGATCGAACATGTGATCCAGGGACGCGAAGACAAGGGGGTCGCCCTGCAGGCGCTGGCAGAAAGCCTGTCCCTGTCGGCAGCGCAGACCGGCTACGCCGGCGATGACCTGCCGGATGTGGCGGCGCTGGAATGGGCCGCCTTTTCCGTATCGGTGCCCAATGCACATCCCTGCGCCCGGGAAGCTGCCGCCATGGTGACGGAAAGTACCGGCGGCCAGGGCGCGGCAAGGGAAATCTGCGACTTCATCCTGCAGGCACGCGCAGGCGCTGACAGCGCATGAAACGACAGGGCCTGCTCAGCCTGACCGGCATCATCCTGCTGTCACTGATCGTGATGATGACCCTGCACGAATGGGACGACGTGGTCACCGGGCCTGCCTCGGACACACAGGAGGCCCTGCCGACACTGAAGCTCACCGGCATCCAGGGACGTCATTTTGACGAGGCCGGCCGCTCGGACGTCACGCTCGACGCCGACGCCGTGACCTGGCAGGAGGATGGCGAACAGGCAGAGATACGCGGCCCGCGACTGGCGGTGACCCTGGCATCAGGCGACTGGCTGATCACGGCCGAGCGCGGCAGCATGGTGCAGCTGGATGGCGCCGTCGCCTTGCAGGGCAATGTCCGGGCCACCCAGGACGGTCCGGGCGCCATCACCCTGGAAAGCGATGCGCTGAACTATTCCAGCGATGACGAAACGGTGCGCAGCCCCGGGCCGGTCATCCTGCGTCACCAGCAGGCCGTCACACGCGCTGGTGCCCTGCGTGCCGACATGCGAACCAACGTGCTGACATTCACCGATGGTGTGGAGACAGAATATGCGCGACCGTGACAGCCGGCCCGGCAGCTGGTGTGCCAGCGTGGCAGCAGTGCTGGCCTTGCTGGTCATGGCGCCACAGGCGTTGTCCGCCCAGCCGCCAATCACTATCCGCGCACAACAGGCGGTGGTGGAGCAGACCCGCGGGCATGCACTGTATACCGGTGGCGCCGAGCTGGTGCAGGGAACCCGGCGACTGCAGGCAGACCGGATCGAGATCTTTTCAGAGAACAACCAGCCCGTGCGTATCGAGGCCAGCGGCTCGCCAGTCACCCTCCGCGATGGCGATACGCTCGACGCTGAGGCCAACCGCCTGATATACGATGTACCGGCACAGGAAATACGGCTGCTGGAGAACGCCCGGGTCAACCACCAGGGGCGGGAATTCGAGGGCGCCGAAGTGATATACAGCATTGCCAACCGGGCGGTGAAAGCCTCTGGCGGCGAGGACAACGGCCGCGTGCGCCTGGTCATCCCCGCGCAACAGGCGCCGGAGAAAGGAGACGAACAACCGTGAGCGTGAAGACACTGAGCGCCACCAATCTGGCGAAGAGCTACAAGGGCCGTCACATCATCGAGGACGTCTCCCTGGCAGTGCAATCCGGCCAGGTGGTGGGACTGCTCGGCCCCAACGGGGCGGGCAAGACCACCTGCTTCTACATGATTGTCGGCCTGGTGGACCCTGATGCCGGCAATATCACCATAGACGGCGAGGACATCACCGGCCTGCCCATGCACGGCCGTGCCCGGCGCGGGATTGGCTACCTGCCCCAGGAGGCCAGCATCTTCCGGCGCCTGAGCGTGGCCGACAACATCATGGCCATTCTGGAGACCCGGCGCGACCTGGCCCGCAAGGAGCGTGAAGAGGTTCTTGAACAACTGCTGCAGGAATTCCACATCACCCATATCCGCGACAGTCTTGGCATGAGCCTGTCTGGCGGCGAACGGCGGCGCGCCGAGATTGCCCGGGGCCTGGCCACGGACCCGGCCTTCATCCTCCTTGACGAGCCCTTTGCTGGCGTTGACCCGATCTCCGTGAACGACATCAAGGGCATCATCCGCCACCTCAAGGAGCGTGGCATCGGCGTGCTGATCACCGACCACAATGTCCGCGAGACCCTGGATATCTGCGACACCGCCTATATCGTCAGTGCCGGCTACATCATTGCCGAAGGCAACGCCGACACCATTCTGGCCAACAAGCAGGTTCGGGATGTCTATCTGGGCGACGATTTCCGCCTCTGAAACGCCCGCACCTAACGATTTCGGGGCCTGATTGCAAGATGGGCACGAAAATTGCTTGGTGATATGCTCGAGCCCTCACTGACACCACGGTAATCGGGCTCCCCATGAAGCAGGCTTTGCATCTTCAGCTCGGACAGCAGCTGAAAATGACACCGCAGCTGCAGCAGGCCATTCGCCTGCTGCAGCTGTCTGCGCTGGATCTGCGCCAGGAGATCCAGGAAGCCGTGGAAACCAATCCCATGCTCGAGCTGGACGACAACCAGGACCATGACAGCCTGGACGAGCTGCTTGAGGCAGAGTCTGGCGACGATCCCGAGCGCGAGGTGGATGGCCAGAGCGTTGATGTGGACATCGACACCGAATGGGATGATGCCTGGGAAACCGCCACGCCGGCGACACCCGGCGCTGCCGGCGACAGCGACGACTGGCAGACCCGCAAGGTGGCACCCACCACCCTCCTCGACCACCTGCTCTGGCAACTCAACCTGACCCCCATGTCGATGGTCGACCAGGCCATCGCCTACGCCATCATCGAGAGCCTGGATGAGCGCGGCTTCCTGTGCGCCGACACCGACGAGCTGATTGATGCCAGCAGCCACACCCTCGGCGAGGACCTGCCCGACGACGGCATCGAGGCAGACGAGGTGGAGGCGGTGCTTCATCGGCTGCAGCACTTCGACCCCCCCGGGGTCTGTGCCCGTGACCTGGGCGAGTGCCTGAGCATACAGCTGCGCATGCTGGCCACGGACACGCCGTGGCGCGAACAGGCCCTGCAACTGGTGAACCAGCACCTGTCACTGGTGGAGCAGCGCGACCTGGCCTCGCTGAAGCGACGCATGGGCCTGAGTGACAGCGAACTGACTGAAGTGCTGTCGCTGGTGCGCTCACTCAGCCCGGCGCCGGGCGAGAGCCTGAACCAGTCCGAGCCCGATTACGTGGTCCCCGATGTCATCATCAGCCGGCGCGGCAAGCGCTGGCAGGTGGAGCTAAACCCGGAATCCCTGCCGCGGGTAAGCCTGAACCAGACCTACGCCGGCATGGTCAACAAGACCCGCAACGAGGCCGACAGCACCTACATGAAGGGCCAGCTGCAGGAGGCGCGCTGGCTGCTCAAGAGCCTGCAGAGCCGCAACGAAACCCTCCTGAAGGTGGCCACCCGCATCGTCGAGGTCCAGCACGACTTCTTCGAGTACGGTGAAGAAGCCATGAAACCGCTGGTCCTGGCGGACGTCGCCGAAGCCATATCGATGCACGAATCCACCATTTCACGGGTCACCAGCCAGAAGTACATGCTCACCCCGCGGGGCATTTTCGAGCTCAAGTACTTTTTCTCCAGCCACGTGGGAACAGATGCTGGCGGCGAATGTTCAAGCACCGCCATTCGTGCCATTATTAAGAAGCTGGTTGCTGCCGAAGACCCGCGCAAGCCACTGAGTGACAACAAACTCTCAAGCTTGTTGAAAGACCAGGGAATCCAGGTAGCACGACGCACAGTGGCCAAGTACCGGGAGGCGATGCGGATCCCCGCCTCCAGCGACCGCAAGCGGCTGGTCTGATCCAGGACAGGTCGCCCCCGGATGGCAAATTCTGGCAGGATGAGGAGCCAACCATGCAAATAAACATCAGTGGTCACCACCTCGATATAACCGACGCCCTGCGCCAATACGTCAACGAGAAATTCAACCGCCTGGAACGTCATTTCGACAACATTACCAGCATCCAGGTCATCCTTTCCCCGGAACCCAAGACCCACAAGGCGGAATCCACCATTCGCATCTCAGGCGGCGAGCTGTTCGCTACGGCGGAAGCCAGCGACATGTATGCAGCCATCGACATGCTGACTGACAAGCTCGACCGTCAGATTCTCAAACACAAGGAGAAAACAGTGAGCCGTCAACACGGCCACTGATAGCCATGAGAGTACGGGAACTACTGACGCGAGATCGCACCGAGCACCACCTGGAGGGCGTCAGCAAGAAACGCCTGCTGGACCATGCCGCCAACCTGGTTTCCCGAACCTGTGGCGGCATTCCTGCGCAGGAGGTATTCGACGCCCTGGTTGCCCGTGAGCGCCTCGGCAGCACCGGCATCGGCGAGGGCATTGCCATTCCCCATTGCCGGCTGGCTGCCTGCGACGCGCCGGTGGGCCTGCTGATCTCCCTTGACCAACCCATAGACTTCGAGAGCATTGACGGCAATCCGGTGGACCTTGTGTTCGTACTGCTGGTGCCTGAGCAGAACCCGGAGCAGCACCTGAAAACTCTCAGCCACCTGGCTGCCCTTTTCAACCAGTCGGCCTTTCGCGACCGGCTACGTGACAGTCGCGACGGCGATGACCTGTTCCAGAATGCCGTATCTTCCGAAGAGGAACTGCAGCTGGCCTCATGAAACTGATCATTCTCAGCGGCCGGTCCGGCTCGGGAAAATCGACCGCCCTGCAAGCGCTGGAAGACCTCGGGTACTACTGCGTCGACAACATGCCCCTCGGCCTGTTGCCAACGCTGGCTGCCCAGCTGCAGGAAGAGCAGCACCACATCGACCGCATTGCAGTCGGCATTGACGCGCGCAACCTGCCCAGCCAGCTGCAGCGGTTTCCTGATCTCCTCAAGCGGGTGAGAGACCTGGAGGTCCCCTGCGAAATCATTTTCCTCGACGCTGATGACGCTACCCTGCTGAAGCGCTTCAGCGCCACACGCCGCAAGCACCCGCTGAGCAACGATGACCTGTCCCTGACCGAGGCGATCAGCCGCGAAGGGGAACTGCTGGCCAATATCCGCGCCAATGCCCACCTGGTCATAGATACCTCCTCGCTGGATGTGCACACGCTGCGCGACCTGATCAGCGAGCGTGTTGCCGGGCGCCGGGACCGTTTGTCCCTGATGGTGCAATCATTCGGCTACAAGCGCGGCGTGCCCAATGACGCCGACCTGGTGTTTGATGTCCGGGTACTGCCAAACCCCTACTGGGATGAGACCCTGCGGCCGTTTTCAGGCCGAGATGGCGAAGTCATCCAATTCCTGGAGGGTCAGCCTGAAAGCCGTGCCATGTTTGACGACATTTCCCGCTTCCTGGAAGACTGGCTGCCCTATTACGAGACCAACGACCGTACCTACATGACTGTCGCCATCGGCTGTACCGGCGGCCGCCACCGTTCGGTCTTCATGTCCGAGAAACTGGCACAGCACCTGCGTGACGCGGGCATGGATGTACAGATCCGCCACCGCGACCTGGTACTGCCTGCGGAAAAGACGCACTGATGATCACCCGGCAACTGACCATTACCAACAAGCTTGGCCTGCATGCCCGTGCCGCCGCCAAGCTTGTGGCGATTGCGTCCCGCCACGACAGCCGCATCGAGGTGATCCATGGTGAGCGCCGTGTGGATGCGCGAAGCATCATGGGCCTGCTGACCCTGGGTGCCGCGCGAGGTACCGAGGTGGCAGTAACAGCCGACGGTCAGGATGCGGACGCCGCCATGGCTGAAATCGAGGACCTTTTTGCACGCCGCTTCGACGAGCAATGAAGGTCGCCCACGTGCCACGACCGGGGCACACCGACCCACAACAGCGGTGCCCGTCCTGCCCCTTTAACTGCTAGAATGTCGAGCGGGGACATTTTTGGACCGCGCTGACAAGGGGGCTGTGACACGTGGCAGAAAATCGCAGCAAGGAACACCTGAGAACCATTACCCGGGCACTGGAAAGTGGCGCCCTGGGCCAGGTGCGCCATTTGCTCAACAGCCTGCCCGCTGCCGATGTCGCCCACCTGCTGGAATCGTCACCACCGCGCGAACGTAACTTCCTCTGGCAGCTGCTCGGTACCGAGCAGGGCAGCGAAGTACTGCAGTACCTTGGTGAGGAAGTGCGCGGCGACTTCCTCAAGGACCTGTCCACCGACGAGCTGGTATCACTGGTTGAAGACCTGGATACCGACGACCTTGCCGACCTGCTCCAGGAGTTGCCGGAACAGGTAACGCAGCAGGTACTGGCCGGGCTGGATGAACAGAACCGCCAGGTGCTGGAAACCGTTCTCAGTTATCCCGAGGACACGGCCGGTGGCCTGATGAATACCGATGTCGTGTCGGTACGCCCCGAGATCACCCTCGGGGTGGTGCAGCGCTACGTGCGCTTCCGCGGCGAGCTGCCTGCCATGACCGACAACCTGCTGGTAGCCAACCGCAAGAACCAGTTTGTCGGCATCCTGCCGCTCACCCGCATCCTCATGTTCGATGCCGGCACCACCGTTCGTGAGGCCATGATCACGGAAGTGGAGCCGATCCCGGCCACCATGAAAGACACCGAAGTGGCCAAGATCTTCGAGCGGCGCGACCTGGTATCGGCACCGGTGGTGGATGACGAAGGCGTGCTGCTTGGCCGTATCACCATTGATGACGTGGTCGACGTGATTCTCGAAGAAGCGGATCACTCACTGCTGAGCATGGCCGGCCTGGACGAGGACGAGGACACCTTTGGTTCCGTCTGGCACACCCTGCGTCACCGGTCTGTCTGGCTGGGCATCAACCTGCTCACCGCCTTTGCCGCGTCTGCCGTCATTGGGCTGTTCCAGGGCACCATCGACCAGATCGTCGCCCTGGCCGTGCTGATGCCCATTGTCGCCAGCATGGGCGGCATTGCCGGCAGCCAGACCCTGACACTGGTGATCCGGGCCATGGCACTGGGCCAGGTCAAGGAAGGCAATACCCGCTACCTGCTGGCCAAGGAACTGTCTGTGGGGGCATTGAATGGATTGATGTGGGCCACGGTGGTGGGACTGACGGCCACCGTCTGGTTCAGCGATTTCCGCATCGGCGGCATCATTGCCGTGGCCATGGTGATCAACCTGTTTATTGCCGCCGGCGCGGGTGCCATGCTGCCCATGGTACTGAAACGCTACGGCATCGACCCGGCGCTGGCTGGCGGCGTGGTCCTTACCACCATTACCGATGTGGTCGGCTTCTTCGCTTTCCTCGGCCTGGCCACGGTGCTGCTGGTTACCACCCTGTAGCGGCCAGGGCGTTCAGTCGCCCGCTACTTTCATCGGCGCCAACAGCAGCGACCCGCAACGCACATTGCCACGGGTATCGACGTCGGTACCGGCACCCTGCAGCCCTGCAAACATGTCTTTCAGGTTCCCGGCAATGGTGAACTCTTCCAGCGGACGGGTGATTTCACCGTTTTCCACCCGATAGCCGGCGGCACCGCGGGAGTAATCACCGGTCACCATATTCACACCCTGCCCCATGACTTCCGTCACCAGCACGCCATTACCCATCTTCTTCAGCAACTGCTGCTGGCTTTCGCCACTGTCGCTGATGCAAAGATTGCGCACCCCGCCACCATTGCCGGTGGGCTGCGCCGACAGCCGCCGCGAGGCATACAGGCCCAACGCATAACTTTTCAGCACGCCGGCACTGATAAACTGGTTGTCACGGGTAGCAAGACCATCGGCATCGAACGGCGCCGAGCCATTCCAGGATGGCATCCGGGGCGCCTCGTGGATGTCGCACCAGGCGGGAAACAGCGGCTCGCCCAAGCTGTCGAGCAGGAAGGACGATTTGCGGTACAGCGCTCCACCACTGATGGCGCCGACAAAGTGTGACAACAGGCCGCTGGCCACCTCGGGCGAAAACATCACCGGCACGGTCCCGGTGCGCGGCCGCGAAGCACCCAGGCGTGCGCAGGCACGAGCCGCGGCGCGTTCGCCAATGTCCTCCGGCGCCATCAGGCGGCCGGGCACGCGACTGCCGTCGTACCAGTAGTCACGCTGCATGGCACCGTCAGCGCCGGCTACCAGCACGCAGGAAAGACTGTGAAAGCTGCCCGGGTAACCGGCCAGGAAACCGTTGCTGTTGCCATATACCCGCAGCGAGCAGCCCGTGGAAACGGTGGCGCCTTCACTGTTGATGATCCTGGCATCAGCGCGCCCTGCCGCTTCGGCCCGCCCGGCAAGATCCACGGCCTGGGCCACCGACATCGGCCAGGGATGGCACAGATCCAGGTCCGGCAGATCACTGGCCAGCAGCGAGGCATCGGCAATGCCGCTGCTGGGGTCCTCACCGGTATGGCGGGCAATGGCCATGGCCGCCGCCACGGTTTCGCGCAGGCTCTGCGCTGAATCATCGCTGCTGCTGGCGGCGCCCTTACGCTGGCCGATCCAGACCGTTACTGAAAAACCGCGATCGCGATGGAACTCCAGCGTCTCTACGTCGCCCAGCCGTACCGTTGCCGAAAGGCCGTCATTGCGGCTGATAGCCACCTCACAGGCATCTGCCCCCTGGCGACGGGCTTCCTCGAGCACCAGGGCAGCGCGATCTTTCAACGCTTCCAGCGCGCCATCCTCGGGCGCTGTCTGTACAATATCGGCCTGATTCATAACACCTTTTCGGGTTCGGACAAGTAATGGACGAGTATAACGACGAGCACACTGCCAGCAAGACACAGCAGAAGAAAGACGCTGAAGACCTGCAGCAGCAGGCCGAGCGACTGATGTCGCTGAAGCCCGAACAGCTGGCGCGCCTGCCCCTGCACCCCGATCTCGAGGTAGCCATCGAGGAAGCGGGCCGTATCAGCAAGCCGGATGCAAGACGCCGGCATGCCCTTTTCGTAGCCAAGCTGATGCGTGCCGGCGACCTGGACCTGCTGCTCGCCGCGCTGGAAAAACTGGATGACCCACTGCGGGAGAAACGCCTGCATGACTGGATTGAGCGGGTAGCCAATGCCGACAGCGTCAAGCACAGCGAATCGCTGGTGCATGAGCTGACGCAGTGGTATCCCCACGCCGACCGCCAGCACCTGCGCAACCTGGTACGGCAGTTGCTCCAGGGCCGCCCTGATGCCGAGCAGCCGGACAAGGAAGCGCGACAGAAATTCCGGCGCCTGCGGCGGCGGCTGCTGCAATATGCCGTTGAGGTTGACCGCCAGGCGCCGCTCTATGACGACCCTGAACAAGACTGGCTCCAGGATTAGCTGGTTCCCCCGACGGTCAGCGCATCCACACGCAACGTCGGCTGCCCGACACCCACCGGCACGGACTGGCCATCCTTGCCGCACACGCCGATACCACTGTCCAGTGCCAGGTCGTTGCCGACCATGGAGATGTTCTGCATCACCTCAGCGCCACTGCCAATCAGTGTGGCACCTTTCACCGGGCAGACAATCTTCCCCTTCTCCACCAGATAGGCCTCGCTGGTGGAAAACACGAAACGCCCGGAGGTGATATCCACCTGGCCACCGCCAAAGTTGACCGCATAGATGCCCCGGTCCAGGGAAGAGAGAATCTCGTCCGGGTCGGACTCGCCGGCCAGCATGTAGGTGTTGGTCATGCGCGGCATGGGCAGGTGGGCATAGGATTCCCGCCGGCCGTTGCCAGTGGGGGGCACGCCCATTAACCGGGCGTTCATCCGGTCCTGCATGTAACCCACCAGGCGACCGTTCTCAATCAGCGTATTGACGCCCGAGGGCACGCCTTCGTCATCCACGCTGAGTGAACCGCGACGATCCGCCAGCGTGCCGTCATCCACCACGGTGCACAACTCGGACGCCACCATTTCACCCATCCGCCCGGCAAACATGGACGTGCCCTTGCGATTGAAATCGCCCTCCAGGCCGTGGCCGACGGCCTCATGCAACAGCACGCCCGGCCAGCCGGGGCCGAGCACCACCGGCATGGTGCCCGCCGGCGCCGGTCGGGCATCCAGGTTGATCATGGCCTGGCGTACGGCTTCGCGCACAAAACCCCGGGCGCGGTCGGCGTCCAGCAACCAGTCATAGGCTACCCGGCCACCACCACCGCTGCTGCCGCGCTCACGGCGGCCATCCCGTTCGGCGATGACACTGACGTTGAGCCGTATCAGCGGCCTGACATCCGCAGCCAGGGTGCCATCACTGGCAACCATCATGACCACGTCGTGCACCGCACTGAGGCTCACCGTCACCTCGCGCACATGGCTATCCAGGCTGCGTGCGTAGGCATCCATGTCACGCAGCAACTCCACCTTGCGCGCCGAGTCCCACCCCGGAATGGGATCATCGCCGGCATAGCGGACCGGGTAGTCCACCCGCCGCGCCACCGGCACCGTGCCACTGTGTCCGGAACCGGCAATACCACGGGCTGCCGTCACCGCATCGTGCAGGCTGGCGGCAGCAATGTCGTCACTGTAGGCAAAGCCGCTTTTCTCGCCGCTGCAGGCGCGTACACCCACCCCCCTTTCCAGGTTGTAGGAGGCATCACGAACAAGCCCGTCCTCCAGCACCCAACCCTCATGGCGGCTGTGCTGGAAATACAGGTCTGCGTAATCGATATCCCCACCGAGCACCTGGCCAAGGGCAGCGAATACCCGGCCTTCGTCCAGGGCGGCCGGCTCCAGCAGGATGGACTGCGCCAGTGAAAGCTTGTCTGTCTCAGTTGTCGTCATTCAATTGCACCGTAAACTTCTGGTGTTGATGCACCGGCATGCGCCGACGCACCTCATCGATACGTTCCGGGGCCAGGTCCGCCACCAGCACGCCAGGGGACGACTCTCGCGCCGCGACAATCTCACCCCAGGGGTCCACCAGCATGCTGTGGCCATAGCTGCGCCGTGTCTCCGTGTGCTGCCCGCACTGGTTGACGCCAAACACATAGCAGCCGGTCTCAACAGCCCTGGCCCGCAGTAGCAATTGCCAATGGGCATGCCCCGTGGTTTCCGTAAATGCGCTGGGATAAACCAGCAGAGACGCACCCTCATCAGCCAGCGCCCGGGCCTGGCTGGCAAAACGCAGGTCGTAGCATACCGCGAGGCCCGTGCAGATACCGGCAATGTCCACCACCCTTGTGGCATTCCCCGCCTCGAAGACGGCTGATTCACGATAGCGGCCATGGGCATCCTGCACCTGCGCATCAAACAGGTGCAACTTGTCGTAGCGCGCCAGCTGCCGGCCGTCCGGGCCATGCACCAGGGACACGGAGCGAACCCGCGGCGCCGGCACATGACTGCCATCCTCGCGAGCCAGCAGCGGTATGGTGCCGCCGACAAGGAACAGGCCCAGGCTGCGTGCCTGGTCCGACAGCCATTGCCGGAGCCGTTCGCCATGCTGCTCCGCGCAACGCCGGTAGTCACCCGCGTAGAGGGCAAAGTTTTCCGGCAACACGGCAACCTGGGCGTTGTCACGGGCAGCCTCGTGGAGGAACGCCTCGGCGGCGCGCAGGTTATCCTCAAGCGCCGGCCCCGCTGTCATCTGAATGCCTGCCAGTCGAACCATATTATTTCTTCCGCTCAAATATACCCTCGATTTCCTTCACCGAGGGGTTGTCCCAGGTGCCTGTCACGGAATAGGCCACAGAGGTCATTTTCTCCAGCTTCGATCCCCACAAACGCTCCACCACGAAAATACCGGCACATGCGGTGGGGCCTGCCAGGCAGCCAAGGTAGAGATTGGACGATACCGGCAGGGTCACATCGACACGCTGGTTTACCGTTTCCTCTTCCATGTCCAGGCTACCCGAGACACGAAACTCGGCCGAGGGCGACTTGATGATCAGGTTACGGGTTTCCACGTCGGGCCCATCGATCTCGAAGTCGCCGCTGATGCGGTCACAGGAGAGCCCTTTCTTGTACAGGTCGGAGAAATCCAGGCGCAACCGCCGGCTCACCGACGCGAAGTTCATGACGCCCAGCATGCGCAGTGCCGACGTGCGGGAATCAGTATTGGGAATACGGCTGGCACCAATGTCCACCGCAACGCTTCCCCGTGTCGCCAGGTAATCCACATCCAGCGGCGACCCGGACCAGGACAAGTCCATCACCGCCTCGCCCTTGCGCCCCTCCACCAGGGGCGGCAGGTCCCAGGCCAGCGCTGTGCGTTTCAGGTGATCACTGGCGGCAGCACCGATGAACCGTGTTTGCTGTCCGTCGCCTGCTACCGTCCAGGTGGCCTTGCCAGCCAGCTCGGTAAACCGCCAGCTTGCCTGCAAGGCTTCAAGGGAAACGCCAGCTTCCACGGGACGCACATGGAACGACCAGTTACCCATGTCTTCGCCGTCATAGACGGCGCCGCTGACATTGACGTCCGCCACAGGCACCTGGCGTGGGTCAAGATTGCCTATCCCTTCGCCGTCGGCGCCGATACGGGCATGACTGACCACCACTTTCATTGGTCGGGTGCCCCGCAGCGTATAGTCTGCCGGCAATTGCACCGTCGCCACCAACTGGTCACTGTTGAGATCCACATCCCAGCCGCCACCGGCGGGCACCAGTTGCAGGTAGGCGCCCTGGGTGGCTATACCGAACACATCCATCTGTTCGCTGGTCACCTCCAGCCGGTCAAGGGGCAGACCCTCGCCGTCGCGCTCGCCCTGGTTGACCCAGTCCACCCAGGGTTCCACGGCAAACTGGTCGAAACGGCCCTGCACCCTGACATCGTCTGCGTTCGCCGGCAGACCGAGCGTATCACCCAGGCCGATACGGGCAGCGGCCAGGCCGTTGTCATCCAGTTGCAGCCAACCGGACAGGCGCGCTGGACTGTCCAGTTCAATGCGCGGACCGGGTTGCCGCAATTCCACCGCCACTGACAGCGGCCACCGGGTCGCGGCCGGTTTGCCCAGAGGCGCCGGCAAATCAATGGCGACGCCGGCCAGCGGCGTTTGCATGTTGATCATCACGTTGCCCGGCTGGCGCCAGGGAAACAGCAACTGACCCTGGTAGGAAAAATCGCCGCTGGCCGGCGCCAGCCAGTCAGCGGACAACCAGTCCACCAGCGCGGCGACCGTTGCATCGCCGTTCATTGACACCTGCAACTGGTCGTCCGTGGTGGCAATGCGGCCTGACACTGGCCCGCCCAGCACCGATGCGTTGAATGCCTTGGAAAACAGGCCGTCCTCGAGACTGAAGAACAGGTCGCCCCCGAGCGCGGACAATTCAAGCCCCCTGGCCTCGGACGACAGCACGGTATTCTGGACCCGGCCGCTGGCCAGGAATGTCGGTGCCATGCCGGTATCACTCTTGAGTGGCCAGTGCACCAGCATGTCTGCTTCCATGACACCCTCGGGCATCTGCCAGGCAAGCAGTTCGTCCGGCACCGTCTGCGCCAGGGGAGTGTCCTGCAGCACCGACTGCAGGTCGCGGACCGGGCCATCCACCTTGCCTGACAGGATGAGGATGGGAAATTCCTCGCCCTCATACTCGGGTATGTCTGCGCTGACACCGGTCAGGGTGGAATCCAGGAAACGGGCCCGCACATTGCGCCCGACGATCCGGCGGCCATCCAGGAAGACATCGCCGGACAGGGCCGTGGCAGCAGGCCAGTCGGGGAGAAACTGCAGGGTGGCGTCTCGCACCGAAAACGCCATCTGCAGGGTACGGCGTTCCTGAAAGTCCGGATCAATCTTGACCGGCCCTTCATGGAGGAACTGCCCACGATCCACCCTGCCGGACACAAAGGCCTGTGCCAGCCATGCCTCGGCAGCATCCGGCAGGCGTTTCAGCGGGATGTAGCTGGCCGCATTGTCGGCACGACCCTGCACCAGTGACGCAAGCAATGACAGCTTCGGCACCTGTCCGGGGCGTATGCGCACCGTGGCCACTGCCCGCCCACGGGCATCCTCGTTGTTGACCGTTATCCAGTCCGTCTCAAGTTTGATGCCATCCCCATTCCTGCGCCAGGCGATGGCACCCTGCACCGATGCCCGCAGTGGCTGGTGATAGAGGACCGGCAGCCGCAGTGCCAGGACATCGCTGTCAAGCTGCACCAGCCCACTGTCAGGCGTGCCGGCAAGCCAGCCACTCACCCCCCTGACGCCTGGCACCTTGCCACGCGGTTTGATATCGAGCGCCGTAAACCGCAACGCAAACTGCTCCGGCTGGCTTCCCTTGCCCGCTACCCAGGCCGACTCAAGCACGCCGGACGGATCACTCTCCACCAGCACCTGGTCAACATTCTGCAGCTTTTCCGGCAGCTGCAACGGCACCTGGCGCAGGAACGCCAGCAGCCGCGCCACATCAATACGGCCCGCACCCACTTCCCAGGCATGCCCCGAGGACTCCTCCCCGGGTGTCAGGGAGACCGCCATTGGTGGCAGGTCGAGCGCACGGCCATCGAGGCGCGCGTCCGTCGCCGCGAGGGCCATCTGGTAGACGTCACCATCACGGGACAATTCACCGTTGAGACGGATCTGCTCGAGCATCATTGGCGCACGCAGCTTTTCATGGCGAATCTGCAACTGCTCACCACGCAGCCGGAAGAAACCGTCCATGGCCTCGCCATTCTGCAGCGTCAGCCATGCCTTGATATCAACGCCACTGTCGGCGAGGTTCACCGGCAGCCCGGGCACTTCGTTGCGCAGGAAGTCAGGGCGGTCGGCCGTCACCCGTACATAGCCATTGCCACTCAGCTCCGAGAAGGCATAGGCATCACGGTCGAGGGAAAAACGCACGTCCAGGGCGAGACGGCTGCGCGCCTCGGTGGCGAGAAACGCAAAACGGTGACGCTCACCACTGGTGGCAAATGCCATCTCCACGTCACTGAACAACACCGGCTTCTTGCCGGGCAGCTCGATAACCAGGTCCAGGTCATTCACCAGCAGGTGTTTCTGCCGGTACATCAGCGCCAGCAGACGGCGCACCGCGTCCGGATCCTGCGGCGCATCCGTGCGTCCAAATGCTTCAATGCCCTTGAGACTGAAGCGGCCATCCTCGCCCCGCTGCAGGGTGACCTGCACGCCTTCCACCAGCACGTTGTTGGCACGCAATCCACGGTTCACCAGCGAAGGCAGCAGGTCCACGCCCAGCTCCAGACGCTGGATACGCAGCGGCCGAACGCTAGACTGCGGGTCAGCGCCAGCGAGCGCAACATTGCCCAGCTCCAGCACCGGTGTTACGCCGTCCATGCGAGCGCCGAGGTAACCAATGGAAACGGATGCATCCAGGCGCTCAGACAGCAGCTGCTCCACATGGGCACGATAGTCCGGCACCAGCTGTACCAGCTGTCGCCCGGCAACCACATACAGGGCCACCGCGATCACCGCCCCGGCAGCCAGCAACAGCAGCCGCAGGCGGACGCGGTCCACCAGCCGACGGCGCCAGCTCTTGCCCTCATGCATGTGATCAGGATTCACAGACTAGTTTCCGGTTGCCCAGCAAAGAATACCGGCCTGCTCCAACAGCGCGAACGTCTCTCGCAAGGGCAGACCCACCACACCACTGTAACTGCCGTCCATTCGTTCGATCAAAAATGCGCCGCGCCCCTGGATGCCATAAGCGCCGGCCTTGTCCATGGGTTCACCGGACGCTACGTAGCGCGCGATCAGCGCCGGGGAAAGCGGCGCAAAGGCCACAGTGGAGACACTCAGCCGGGTCTCCTGACGAGCATCCCACAACAGTGAGACAGCAGAAAGCACACGGTGTTCACGCCCGGAAAGCAGCGCCAGCATGTCCGTTGCTTCGGCGGCACTGGCAGGCTTGCCCAGGATCCGGTCCGCCAGCACGACACTGGTGTCGGCGCCGAGCACGGCGGCGGCCTCGCGCTCGTTGTGCCCCAGCTGCTCAGCACCCGCCCGGGCCTTCTCGGCCGCCATGCGTTGGACGTAGGCTTCGGCCGTCTCTGCCCCGGCGGGCGTTTCATCAATGCCCGGCGGACGCAAGGCCGTGAAAGGAACAGCCACCTGGTCCAGCAACTCGGCACGCCGCGGCGAACCCGAGGCAAGATAGAGCCGGCGCATCAGCGCACCAGGAAACGTCGGCGCAGCCAGCGCAGGCTGTTGAATACCGGCCGCCAGAGGATGGCACTGGTCACTGCCGAACTGAGCATCAGCCAGGGCGGGACATGGGCACGACCCGAGGCATCCTGGACAATGTAGGACACCGTTACCGTGACCCCCGCCATCAGGAAAATGACCACACTTTGCTGGATTGGGGGAAATACGCGCATGCGCTTGTGGGCGAGTTGCGCCAGATAGGCGAGCACACTCAGGGCCAGTGCATGCTGGCCAAGCAGACTGCCGGTGAGCACGTCCTGGAACAGGCCTGCCATCAGCCCCCAGGCAACACCGACCCGGTGCGGCAGGGCGATCACCCAGTACACCAGCACCAGGGTGAGGAACTCGGGCCGCATGAACTCGACCATGGCGGGCAGCGGCATGACCTCCAGCACCGCGGCCACATACAGGGTCAGGATGATCACCGGCGTGCCGGAAGAGCGATTATCCATCGACATCAGGCACCTCCACAGAGACAGGGGCATCCGTCTCCACCAGCAGCACATGGCTGGCCCGGTCAATGTTCGCTACCGGGCGCGCCTGCACGGTCAGGAACGCCTGCCCGGGCTCAGGCCTGATTTCGGTCACCTCAGCCACCGGGTAACCGGCCGGGTAACGACCGCCCAGACCCGTGCTCACCAGCAGGTCGCCTTCCTTCACATCAGCGGTGTCCGGCATATAAAGCAGTTGCAGACGATCCGGGTGACCGGTGCCGGCGAGGATCGAGCGCACGCCGTTGCGGTTCACCTGCACCGACAGGGCATGGGTGGCATCGGTAATCAGCAGCACACGCGACGTCATCGGGCCGGTCTCGATGACCTGCCCGATCAGGCCACGGGCATCCAGCACCGCCTGCCCGGCCTGCACGTTCTCAAGCGTGCCACGGTTGAGCAGGAGCTCATGGCGATTGGGATCCGGTTCGATGGCAACGATCTCGGCGACGGTGACGCGGCCGCTGACCCGGGCCGATGAGTTGAGCAACTCCCTCAGACGGACGTTCTCCGCCTCAAGCACGGCCAGGCGCTGGGTCTTCTGCTGCAGGATCAAAAGCTGCCGGCGCAGGCGATCGTTGTCGCTTTGCAGATCGCCCACGGTCTGGGCCTGGTCGGTGACCCAACCACCCAGGGACGGGGGGATGTTGGCAATGTAGTGCGCGGGGGCGGTGGTGAAGCTGACCAGCCAGCGCGGCTGGCCGAGCCAGTCGGTGCGATGATCAAGCCACATCAGTGCCGTGCACAAGGCCACGGCCACCAGCAGACGGTAACCGGAGGAATTACTGTCAGAGAACAGGCTGGCCAAGACGTACCTCCGGTTGTGTTGCCACCGGCACCTGCGCCGGCCTCGTCGCCAGGCACCCTCAGATGCTGGTGATCAGGTCCAGCCCGCGAGTATCCATCATTTCCAGCGCCTTGCCGCCACCGCGGGCCACACAGGTCAGCGGGTCGTCGGCAACGATTACCGGGAGTCCGGTTTCCTCGCTGAGGAGGCGATCAATATCACGCAGCAGCGCACCACCACCGGTGAGCACCATGCCACGCTCGGCAATGTCAGACGCCAGCTCCGGGGGCGAGGCCTCCAGCGCAGTCTTTACGGCATTGACGATGCCTGACAGCGGATCCTTGAGTGCTTCAAGGATCTCTTCGCTGTTGAGGGTAAAGGAGCGCGGCACGCCTTCCGCCAGGTTACGGCCGCGCACGTCGATCTCACGCAGCTCGCCACCGGGGAAAGCCATGCCGATCTCCTGCTTGATACGCTCGGCAGTGGATTCACCAATCAGGCTGCCGTATTCCTTGCGCACGAACGAGACAATGCCTTCATCGAACTTGTCGCCACCGACACGCAGCGAGTGGGAGTAGACCACACCGTTCAGGGAGATGATGGCAATCTCGGTGGTACCACCGCCGATATCCACCACCATGGAACCGTGGGCTTCAGCCACCGGCAGGCCGGCACCGATCGCGGCCGCCATGGGCTCCTCGATCAGGTAGACCTCACGGGCGCCGGCACCGTAGGCCGAATCCAGGATGGCGCGGCGCTCCACCTGGGTGGACTGGCACGGCACACACACGAGCACGCGCGGCGCGGGCGGGAAGAAACCGGTCTCATGCACCTTCTTGATGAAGTACTGAAGCATCTTTTCAGTGACTTCAAAATCCGCAATCACACCATCTTTCATGGGCCGGATAGCCGTGATGTTGCCCGGCGTGCGGCCCAGCATGCGCTTGGCGTCAGCACCGACAGCGGCCACACTCTTCTGGGCGCCATGGTGGCGGATGGCCACCACCGACGGCTCATCGAGCACGATCCCGCGCCCGCGGACGTAGATCAACGTGTTTGCGGTGCCCAGATCGATGGACAGGTCCGTGGAGAACATCCCGCGGATGCGCTTGATTAGTGACATCGTGGCCAGCTTCCTGATAGTGCGAGAAAAATACCCGGCAGCAACCCCCACCGGAATTGCGCAACTCTAGCAATGGCGGGGGGTTTGGGCAAGCCGCCGGACTGGCCGCCCAACCGTGAGATGTGGTAGTTTTCCGGCCTTTCCCCGCACATGTACCCGGAGACGCCCATGGCGATCGATCAGGAAACCGTGGCCCGAGTCGCGCATCTGGCGCGCCTGCACATCAGCGAAGAGGACGGCGCCGAAATGTCGAGCCGCCTTTCCGACATTCTGGCCATGGTCGACCAGCTGCAACAGGCTGATGTCGCCGATGTTGCCCCCCTTGCCCACCCACTGGAGGTCACCCAGCCCCTGCGTAAGGACGAAGTGACCGAACCTGATATCCGTGAACAGGCCCTGAAACTGGCGCCAGCCGCCGAGGGCGGCTGTTTCCTGGTACCGCGAGTGATTGAGTGACCATGATTGACCTGACCCTGACCGAACTCAAGGATGCCCTGGCGCGCGGTGATTTCAGCGCCCGCGAGCTCACGGCGGCCTACCTGCAGCGCATCCGCGAGCACAATGGCACGCTGAATGCCTATATCACCGTCACCGAGGAACAGGCCCTGGCGGCGGCGGACGCCTCTGACGCACGCCGGGCCCGCGGTGAAGCGGGCCTGCTTGAGGGCCTGCCGGTGGCCCACAAGGACATCTTCTGCACCCGTGACGTACGCACCAGCTGTGGCTCACTGATGCTGGATACGTTCAATGCACCCTATGACGCCACCGTGGTTGCCCGCATGGCCGACGCCGGCGCCATCATGCTGGGCAAGACCAACATGGACGAATTCGCCATGGGCTCGTCCAATGAAACCAGCTATTACGGCCCGGTACGCAATCCCTGGGATACCGCCCGCGTGCCCGGCGGCTCCTCCGGTGGCGCCGCCGCGGCGGTGGCCGGCCGGCTGGCGCCAGCGGCAACGGGCACTGACACCGGCGGCTCCATCCGCCAGCCGGCGGCCCTGTGCGGGGTCACCGGGCTGAAACCCACCTATGGCCGGGTATCGCGCTGGGGCATGATTGCCTTTGCCTCGTCACTGGACCAGGCCGGCCCCATGGCGCACACCGCCGCGGACTGCGCCCTGCTGCTGCAGGCCATGGCGGGCCATGACGACAAGGATTCCACCTGCGTCAACGAGCCGGTGACGGATTACTGCGCCGCCCTCAGCGGCGACATCAGCGGCCTTACCATTGGCCTGCCGGAAGAGTTCTTCCCAGACGACCTGGATGGCCGCATCGCCGATGCCACCCAGGCTGTTGTGCGTGTGCTTGAACAGCGTGGCGCCCGGGTGGCCAAAGTCTCCCTGCCCAGCGTTGCCCTGTCGGTTCCGGCCTATTACGTCATTGCGCCGGCAGAAGCGTCCTCGAACCTGTCGCGCTTTGATGGCGTCCGTTATGGCCACCGCTGCGATGATCCGGCAGACCTCATGGACCTGTACAAACGCTCCCGCAGTGAGGGCTTCGGCGAGGAAGTGAAACGCCGCATCCTGGTTGGCACCTATGCCCTTTCCCATGGCTACTACGATGCTTACTACCTGCGTGCCCAGAAAGTCCGCCGCCTGATCCGCGATGACTTCAAACGCGCCTTCGAACAATGCGATGTCCTGCTCGGACCCACTTCTCCGGAGCTGGCCTTCGCGCTGGGCAGCAAGAAGGACGACCCGGTCACCATGTACATGGCCGATGTGTTTACCATCGCCGTGAACCTGGCCGGGCTTCCCGCCCTGTCCATGCCGGCCGGCTTTATTGAAGGCCTGCCGGTGGGCGTTCAGCTGATCGGCAACTATTTCGATGAAGGCCGCCTGCTCAATGTTGCCCACAGCTACCAGCAGGAAACCGAATGGCACCGTCAGGCTCCGGCACTGGGAGGTACAGCATGAGCTGGGAAACCGTTATCGGCCTGGAAGTGCATGTGCAGCTGGCCACAAAAACCAAGATCTTTTCCGGGGCAAGCACGGCCTTCGGTGCTGAGCCGAATAGCCAGGCCTGCCTGATCGACATGGCCATGCCCGGCACACTGCCCGTGGTCAACCATGAAGCCATCCGCAACGCGGTGCGCTTCGGGCTGGCTATTGGCGCAAAGATCAACCAGCGCTCGGTGTTCGAGCGTAAGAACTACTTCTATCCGGACCTGCCCAAGGGCTACCAGACCACACAGCTGGAAGCACCCATCGTCGGCGCCGGCGAAGTGGAAATACGACTGGAAGACGGCAGCACTCGCACCGTACGCATTCACCATGCGCACCTTGAAGAAGACGCCGGCAAGTCCCTGCATGAGGACTTCCATGGCATGACCGGCATAGACCTGAACCGGGCCGGCACGCCGCTGATCGAAATTGTCACCGAGCCAGACATGCGCAGCGCCGAGGAAGCGGTGGCCTTCGCCCGCAAGCTGCATGCGCTGGTGACCTCCATCGGCATCTGTGATGGCGACATGTCCCAGGGCTCCATGCGTTTCGACGTCAATGTCTCCGTGCGCAAACCTGGCGATCCGCTGGGCACCCGCACGGAAACCAAGAACCTGAACTCGTTCCGTTTCATGGAAAAGGCCATCGCCCTGGAAATCCAGCGGCAGATCGACCTGCTTGAAGACGGCGGCACCGTGCAACAGGAAACCCGCTTGTACAACGGAGACAGCAACACGGCGCGGGCCATGCGCACCAAGGAAGATGCCAACGATTACCGTTACTTCCCCTGCCCGGACCTGTTGCCTGTGGAGATCACCGAAGACGACATCGAGGCACTGCGCGCCTCTTTGCCGGAGCTGCCGGATGCCCGGCGTGATCGCTTTACCCGGGATTTCGGCCTGCCGGATTATGATGCCGAAATTATCTCTGCCAGCCGTGACATGTCCGACTACTTCGAGCAGGCGGCGGAACATGCCGGCGATGCAAAGCTGGCCGCCAACTGGATGCTCGGGGAAATGTCCGCGCGGCTGAATGCAGAAGAGATCGGCATCGGCAAGTCGCCCGTGAGCGCTGCACATCTGGGCCAGCTTATCCAGCGCATAAAGGACGGCACGATCAGCTCAAAGATTGCCAAGCAGGTCTTTGACGCCTGCTGGCAAGGCAATGGCTCGCCCGACGAGATTATTGAGCGCGAAGGCCTCAAGCAGGTGTCTGACACCGGTGAGCTGGAAAAGATTGTTGACGGCATCATTGCCGACAACGCGGAACAGGTGGCTGCTTTCAAAGCCGCTGATGAGAAGAAGCAGAAAAAGATGTTCGGCTTCTTCGTCGGCCAGGCCATGAAGGCCACCCAGGGCAAGGCCAACCCGCAGCAGATCAACCAGCTGCTTCAAAAGAAACTGCAGGACTGATTCCAGGAGCAACCATGCAGGACATGCTTTTCCGTAACCGGGTCAGACTGCACTGCAAGGACGACATTGCCTATGTCAGCCTTGCCCGTGCAGACAAGCACAACGGCATCGATCGGGACATGATGGTGGGTCTGGTGGAAGCATGCCGCGCCATTCGCAAGAACCGCGATCTGCGTGCCGTCATTCTCACCGGCGAGGGCGAAAGTTTCTGTGCCGGCCTGGACTTCCCGGCAATGACACGCAAGCCGGTACGCCTGATGCTGGACTTCTTCAAGTGGGGCGTTCGTCACACGAACCTTTTCCAGAAAGTGTGCTGGTGCTGGCGCGAGTTGCCCATTCCGGTGATTGCCGTGATCCACGGCCGCTGCTATGGCGGTGGCCTGCAGATCGCGCTGGGGGCTGACTTCCGCTTTACCCGCCCGGACTGCGAGTTTTCCGTGCTGGAGATCAAGTGGGGCCTGGTACCAGACATGACCGGCACCGTCACACTGCGCGAGCTGATGCCCATCGACCAGGCAAAGCGCCTGACCATGACTGGCGAGATCATCACCGGCACACGGGCGGCAGAGCTGAATCTGGTCACCGACGTGTGTGAAGACCCGATGGCAGCGGCAGAGGACCTGGTTGCTGCGCTGCGCTCACGCTCCCCGGATGCCGTTTCGGCAGGCAAGCGGCTGCTGCAGAATGCCTGGTCAGCCTCCAGGGAGCAGGCCTTCGACCTGGAGAGCCGCGAACAATTCCGGCTCCTGCGCGGCGGCAACCAGCGTGAAGCCATGCGAGCCAACTTCGAAAAACGGCCCGCTACCTTCAAACCGCGCCGCTGAATGCCGGGCCGGCTTTCAATGTTGTGACCGAGGCAGCTGTCCTGCGCTGCAAATATGGATAATACTGGCGTCGGCACCCGGGCGCCCGCGCCGCTGGGCAGGGGCAGGCAGGGTGCCCGAGATTCTGACCCGGGAGAGTGGTGGTTATGATTCCATTGGTGGAAACACCGGCGAGCTTTTCTTCGCTGTCGCGCCAGTACAAGCGTCTGGCCAACGAGTTGCTCGACAAGATTGACCTGGACGCGGATACGCTGCAGCTACCTGCCAGCAAGAACGCCTACAAGAACGGCATGGACCCGGGCCGGGTCTATCTGGTCAAGGGCGGCATGCTGCACATGGCCTGCATGGGCCGGCGCCTGTTCACCTGGGACGAAGGCGACCTGGTGTTGCCGGATGCGGCCCCCGAGTCCACCGATGCGTTGCTCTTCAGCACCGATTCCCCGGCCCTGCTGGCCAGTTACGACACCCTCGAACTGGTCCGGGCCATCCTCGCCAATGATGACTGTGCCCGTCTGTGGACACGCCTTCTGATGACACAACAAGGCATCATGACACGCCTGCTCGCCGCCGTGACGGAAGAACAGCCCACCACCACACCCGGGTTTGCCTACTACCAGCCCGGCGATGTCATTATCCAGCAGGGCGATCCGGCGGATTATGTGTTCAGCCTGTTCGAAGGATCCGCCGATGTACTGGTGGATGACGTAACCGTTGGCGAAGTGGGTGAAGGCGAGGTCCTGGGTGCGCTGGCACTGCTGACCAACTCGCCCCGATCAGCCACGGTGCGGGCAAAAACACGCTGTTCCGTGGTCAAGGTGCCCAAGACCCAGTTCAAGCACCTGATCCGCAGCAACCCGACCATGATCCACGGGCTGATGACGGATATGGCCAACCAGATCAAGAAACTGAACACCCAGATCGTGCAGCTGTCCGGCTGAAGGCCGCATAAACGGCCCGGATTTCTCAGCGCAGGATGAACCAGAGCAGTCCGCCGAGGCCGGCCAGAGCGACCAACAACAGCAGAATGGTGAGCTTCCAGGACGACAGGCGTGACCCGGTGTCCTCGTCGGCGTCGCCAGTATCGGCGCCTTCACTGTGCTCCCCGGGCTCTGGCGAAGGCACGGTCACAGCGGCCATTTTTGGATGGGTGTCATCCTCGGATACCTGGGCTGCCACTTCTTCTTCACTTTGCGCCGGTGGCGCTTCGCCGGTTGCCTGGCAGATCAACGCCCGCCGGCGCCGCCGGAATTCCAGCCGATCCATCTGGCCGGACGCATGCGCTTCGGTGATGGCGACGAGTTCCTGGTTGATCTCAGAAAACGGCCCGCTCATGTGTCGCCCACCTCGATCACGATGACCGACACGTTATCCCGTGCTTCCTGACCCAGCGCACCATCCAGCAATGCCCGGGCGGCCTGCTCGGCGGAGCCCTGCCCCATGCGCGCGCTGATCTCGTCAGCGCTGAGCTCATTGTAGAGCCCGTCACTGCAGAGCATCACCCGGTCGCCCGGGCGCAGGTCAAACATGGCCACATCCATGGCCAGGTGCGCGGCTCCCCCGATGGCACGGGTAATGACATTGGCATTGGGGTGGGATTCTGCTTCTTCAGCGCTGAGCACACCGGCATCGACAAGCTTCTGGACCTGGCTGTGGTCCCGGGAAATCTGCTCAAGGGTGCCGTCGCGCAAACGGTAAAGGCGTGAATCACCCGCCCAGACACAGGCGCCGTAGCCGTCGGACGCAGCCAGGGCCACCACGGTGGAGCCCATCATACGGCCGTCGAACTCCCGCGCCGCATGATCGCGAATGGTTGCGTTGACATTCTGCAATGCGTCCTCGATACGGTCGACGAACACACTGAAGTTGTCCGGACGTGGCAACGCCTCCAGCGCAGAGGTAATCATGTTGCTGGCCTTGTCGCCCGCCTCATGCCCGCCCATGCCATCAGCAACAGCCCACAGCCCGGCTTCCGGGCGGGCCATGATGGCATCCTCATTGTGCTTGCGGCGAGCTCCCACATCGGTGAGCGCGCAGGATTCCCAGATGGACACCCGATCTCCCGCTTGTTGTTCTCTGTGCAAATCAGGCCGCACGCGGCAGCCCCGTTTCGCTATGCCATCCAAACAGATACCCCGGCTGAGGCCCGGGCACCCTGGTCACCTATTAAAGTGCACTAAGCCGCCCTGCGCATCAATAGCACCCCGGCAAAAACGCACAGCAGTGCTGGCACCACGGCCGCCAGAAATGGTGAAGCATCAAAGACAATGCTCAAGTGACCAAAAAACTGCTGCCCGTAATGGAATACCAGGCTGGCAACGATCCCGGCGGTGAGCCGCAGGCCCATGGTGACTTCACGCAGGGGACCAAATACAAACGAAATGGCAATCAGCACCATGCCGATGGAGGCCACCGGCACCATCAGTTTCTGCCAGAACGCCAGATGGTACTCCGCCGCATCCAGGCCCTGGGACGCAAGGTAGACGCCATACCGGTACAGCTTGCTGAAGGACAGGTGCTCCGGCTCCAGGATCACGTAGGACAGCAACTCCGGAGTCAGCTCCGTTTCCCATACCGCCGTTGACTCGGTGTAGCTCTCCGCCCGGTCAGCCAGCATCCGGGTACCCCTGATCCCCTCCATGAACCAGGCCTCGCCCTGGTAGATGGCCCTGTCCACATAGACCAGCTCTTCCAGGGTGCGCTCATCGGCAAACCGGTAGCGCGTCACCCCGTACAACACGCCGTTTGGCTGCACTGCGTTGATATGGATGAATTCACGGCCATCCCGGTGCCAATAGCCGAACTTGGACCGTATGGCCTCGCCGCTGCTCTCCGCCAGGGAACGGTTGGAGTGGGCCACTTGCTGGGCATAGGGCGCCAGGTACTCGCCATTGAGCAGACCAAGCAACAGCAGGAAGAGTGCCGGGCGCAGCACCAGCCAGCCGATCCGGTAGTGAGATACACCGGCGGCCCTTATCACGGTGAGCTCACCACTGTTGGCCAGGAAGCCGAGCCCCAGCAGTGTCCCCAAAAGCACAGCCATGGGCAGGAATTCAGCGGCACGATGGGGAATGCTGGTGAAAACATACTGCAATGCCTGCAGTACCTGGTAATCACCACGCAGGAATTCCAGCTCATGTACCATGCTGAACAGGGAGTCCAGTGCCACCAGCACACCCAGCATGGCCAGCGCCGGCATCATCACGGACCACCACAGGTATCCCCTCAGTCGTTTCATGCACCCGCCCCCCGTCGTGACCGGAACCAGCGGCGCAGGGCGTGCTCGTTGTAAAGCGCCACCACCACGACGATGGCCACCAGGTGCACCCACACCATCGATACCCAGGGCGCCAGCTCACCACCGGGCGTATCCGCCATGCGACTGCGCAGTACCAGCAGCAGGCCGATGTACACCATGTAGCCCAGCAGGGCCGGCGCAAGACGCATGAACCGTCCCTGTCTCGGGTTGGTCTTGCTCAGCGGGATACCGGCCAGGATCATCACCGGCACAAGAACAATCAGCGACAGGCGCCATTGCAGTTCCGCGCGGGCATCGTTGCGATCACTGCCGAGCAGCTTTTCTGTGGGCCAACCTCTCACCTTGGGTGGCCTGACGGTGCGTTCGCCGTTGTCCACCAGCACATAGGCCTGCTCAAAACGGACTTCCGTGAGGGCAGCATCGCCGGGGGAGCCCCGGTACTGGACGCCGTCCTCCAGCAGCAGGTAGGTGGCCGCCCCCTGATCGACGATCCGCCCGCGGCTGGCCCTGACGGTTACTGGCTCAAGCCGGCCGGATGGCGTTTTACGGAACTCGGAGATGAACACGCCCTGAAGGGTGCCCTCTTCCTTGTCCAGGGACTTGGCATAGGTGGCTCGTTGGCCGCGATCCTCGAAACGGGTGTGAAAACGGCCGGGCGACAACAGTTCCAGCGCACTGCGGCTGTCCTGCTCATCGAATATGCGGGCCACCTCGGCATCCCCCCTTGGTGTGACGTAGAGGGAAAAGGCAGCAATCAGGCCAGTGGCCATGAACACAGGCAGCAGCATCGCCCGCGCCGAGTGCAGCGGGCCAATACCGCATGCGCGCTGCACCGCGATCTCGTTGTCCACATGCATGCGCCCGAGGACCAGCAGAACAGCAATGTAGATGCTGAGCGGCAGGATCATCTGCAGGAATTCCGGCAACCGGAATGCCATGATCAGGAACAGGGCCTCCGCCGGCAGTTCCCCGGCCGCCGCCTGGGCCAGGTACTTGATAAACCGGCCGCTGACCAGCACCATCACCAGCACAAAGGTGACCACTACGGTGGTCATGAATACCTGCCTGTTCAGGTAACGGTCTAGAATCACAGAACGCCTGCCGCCAGTCCGGGTTGCGTGCATTGTAACGCAGCGGGGGCCCCTGACCAGCACTGCAACAGGACACCATGAAACCACACATGCCGAGGAATCAGTCGATGAAGTTTTCCGTGACCAGCAAGGACCTTGCCCGCAGCCGCCACCAGTGCCTCGTGGTGCCGGTGGGCAAGGACGGCAAGACACTGCCCGCCGGGCTGCCTGCCGAGACCCGTGCCGCCATCAAGGCCCTGGTAAAGAGTGGAGACTTCTCCGGCGAAAAGGGCCAGCAGGAGATGTTGCGCCCGGCACCGGGTCTCGCCAGCCAGCGACTGCTGCTGGTGGGCACCGGCGCTGACAGCACGGTAGCCGCCCGGGACTGGCTCAAGCTGGTCAGTGCCAGTGCCCGCGCAGTTGCCGCCACCGGTGCTGACAATGCGGCCCTGCTCTGTGACGAGGCCATGGTCAGCGACGTCGACCGCGCCTGGCTGGTACGCGAGAGTGCACGCACCGTTGCAGAAGCGCTTTACCGCTTTGACAGTTTCCGCAGCAAGCCCGGCAAGGGTCCGGCCCTGAACAAGTGGCAACTGCAGTTTGCCGGCGCGGACCGCGGCGATCGCAAGGCATTGCGCCAGGGCGAAGCCATTGCCGCCGGTGTTTCCCTGGCGCGGGATCTGGGCAATGAGCCGCCCAACGTCTGCTTCCCGGATGCGTTGGCAAAGCGTGCCCGCGACATGGCCAAGACCTACGAAAAGCTGAAGGTTACCGTCCTCACCGAGAAGCAGGCAGAGCGCATGGGCATGGGTGCCTTCTGCGCGGTATCCCGCGGCAGTGAGCATGAGGGGCGGCTGATCGCGTTTGAATACCAGGGCGGCCGCGGCAAGCCCTACGGGCTGGTGGGCAAGGGCATCACCTTCGACACCGGCGGCATCAGCCTCAAGCCCGGTGGCAGCATGGATGAAATGAAGTACGACATGTGCGGTGCCGCCAGTGTGTTTGGCACCGTCAAGGCCATCTGCGAGATGGACCTGCCGGTGAACGTGGTGGCCGTGGTTGCCGCGGCAGAGAACATGCCGGACGGACGTGCCGCGCGGCCCGGCGATATCGTCACCAGCCTGTCAGGCCAGACCATCGAGATCCTCAACACCGATGCCGAGGGCCGGCTGGTCCTGTGTGACGCGCTGACCTGGACCCAGAACAAGTTCAAACCGCGCAGCATTGTCGACATTGCCACTCTCACCGGCGCCTGCGTGGTAGCGCTGGGCAGCCACGCACAGGCGGTCTACAGCAACGATGACGACCTTCGCGAGTCACTGCTGGCCGCCGGTGAAGCCACTGGCGACCGCGGCTGGCCCATGCCGCTCTGGGACGACTATCAGGAGCAACTGGACAGCCCGTTCGCCGACATGGCCAATATCGGTGGCCCCAAAGGCGGCTCAATCACGGCCGCGTGCTTCCTGTCGCGGTTCACCCATGACGTGCCCTGGGCGCACCTGGACATTGCCGGCACGGCGTGGATCAGCGGCGGCAAGCTCAAGGGCGCCACAGGCCGGCCAGTACCGATGCTGACCCATTACCTGATGAGCGCGGCCGGCGTCTGCTGATGACCGAAGTCTGGTTCTACGTTGCCAACGGCAGCGACGCCAACAACCGGGGCCAGCTGCTGCGAAGACTGCTGGAGCGGGCCCTGCGAAGCCCGCGCCAGCTCTATCTTCACGTGCAGGACAGCCAGCAGGCAGCGCAGCTGGATGACTGGCTCTGGCAACCCGCCCACAGTTTTCTGCCCCATGGCCAGGCCCGGCCTGACGGGCCGGGAGAGCAGGTGGTCATCGGCCACGGCCCCGATCCCGGCCCCTGCCATGACATCCTGGTCAACCTGGCCGACGACATCCCCGACTTTTTCAGCCGTTTCCAGCGAGTTGCGGAGTTGGTGGCGGGCAGCGACAATGAGAAATCAATGGCCCGTGACCGGTGGCGCTTCTATCGGGACCGTGGTTATCCGGTGACCAAGCATGAGCTGGACGGATCATGACCAAAAAAGGCGGCGGCAGACCTGGCGATGACATCCTCGACGAGCTGAACTCGGTCAGTTCACTGCTGGGCGACGCGGAACGCGATGTTGACCCGGACGGCATGGACGACGGTGGTGTACCGCTGCTTGAGCCGGAGGCATCCGACGCCGGGGACGGCGACGCGCACACGCAGATCCCCCTGCTCGGCGCCGACGACCCGGACAAGCCGGCGGCCCCGAAGGACCTGAAGAAAGAGCTCGCCGCCAGGGACAACCCGTTCCTGCCTCGCAAGCAGATCGACGAACTGGCGAAAAGCCGGCAACAGGCCAGCGAAGTCATCGCCAACACACCCGCCCCCAGCCCCGCTGCCGGGGCCACCCCGCCAAAGGCCCTGCCGGACGAGCAGGTACGGCAAGCCGTGGATGCCGTCCTGGCGGAGTGGATGCCGCGCCTGGAGGCCGATCTGCGCGCCCGCCTGACCCGGCTACTGAAATCCTGACGCAAACGGGACGATAGCGCCCGGCTTGGCTATAATTGCGCCCCTTGCCAGGGGGTGCCCGGCTGGCCGCGGGTGCGGCACGGGACACTCCGGAACTTGCAGCAGTTAGCGGAAGGAAAGCATGGACAAGACCTACCAGCCCGACGCCATCGAAACCCGTTGGTACGAGCATTGGGAGAAGCAGGGCTACTTCGCCCCCCAGGGTGACGGTGACCCGTTCTGCATCATGATCCCTCCGCCGAATGTGACCGGCTCCCTGCACATGGGTCATGCCTTCCAGGACACCATCATGGACACCCTGGTGCGCTACCGTCGCATGCGCGGCAATCGCACCCTCTGGCAGGTGGGCACTGACCATGCCGGCATTGCCACCCAGATGGTGGTGGAACGCAAGCTGGCTGCCGAAGGCAGCAGCCGCCACGACCTGGGGCGCGACAAGTTCCTGGAAAAGGTCTGGGAATGGAAAGCCGAATCGGGCGGTACCATCACTGGCCAACTGCGCCGCATGGGCGCCAGCGTGGACTGGTCACGTGAACGTTTCACCATGGACGACGGGCTCTCCAGCGCCGTACGTGAAGTCTTCGTGCGGCTGCACGAGGAAGGACTGGTTTATCGCGGCAAGCGACTGGTGAACTGGGACCCGAAGCTGCATACCGCCATCTCCGACCTGGAAGTGGAAAACCAGGAGGAGAAGGGCCACATGTGGCACTTCCGCTATCCACTGGCTGACGGCAGCGGCCACCTGGTGGTCGCCACCACGCGCCCGGAAACGATGCTCGGCGACACTGCTGTGGCGGTGCATCCGGAAGACCCGCGCTACAAGGACATGATCGGCAAGACCATCCGCCTGCCCCTGGCGGACAGGGATATTCCCATCATTGGCGATGATTACGTCGATCCCGACTTCGGCTCAGGCTGCGTGAAGATCACCCCTGCACACGATTTCAATGACTATGAGGTAGGCAAGCGGCATGCGCTGCCGATGATCAATATCCTCACTGTCGATGCCTGCCTCAATGATAATGTGCCCAGCGCCTACCAGGGCCTGGACCGGTATGACGCCCGCAAGAAGGTGGTAGACGACCTGGACGCACTGGGCCTGCTCGAGAAAACAGACGATCACAACTTGATGGTGCCGCGCGGGGACCGCTCCGGCGTTGTCATCGAGCCGTACCTTACCGACCAGTGGTTCGTGAAAATTGCGCCGCTTGCGGAGCCGGCCATCAAGGCCGTCGAAAACGGTGACATCCAGTTCGTGCCGAAGAACTACGAGAACATGTACTTCGCCTGGATGCGTGACCTGCAGGACTGGTGCATATCGCGGCAGCTGTGGTGGGGCCACCGCATTCCGGCCTGGTATGACGACGAGGGCAACATCTATGTCGGCCGCAGCGAGCAGGAAGTGCGCGAGAAAAATGCGCTGGGCGACATTGCCCTGACACAGGATGAAGATGTGCTCGACACCTGGTTCAGCTCTGCCCTGTGGACATTCTCGACCCTGGGCTGGCCGGAAGACACCGAAGAGCTTGCCACCTTCCATCCTACAAGTGTGCTGGTTACCGGGTTCGACATCATTTTCTTCTGGGTTGCCCGCATGATCATGATGACCCTAAAGTTCACCGGCGAAGTGCCGTTCCGGCAGGTTTACGTGCACGGGCTGGTGCGGGATTCTGAAGGCCAGAAGATGTCCAAGTCCAAGGGCAATGTGCTGGACCCCCTTGACCTGATTGACGGCATCACCATCGAAGAACTGGTGGAGAAACGCACGCGGGGACTGATGCAGCCGCAGAAAGAGCAGCAGATCGAGAAGCGTACCCGCAAGGAGTTCCCGGGCGGCATCAACAGCTACGGCACGGATGCACTGCGCTTTACCTTCCTGTCCCTGGCTTCCACCGGGCGTGACATCAAGTGGGACATGGGCCGCATCGAGGGCTATCGCAATTTCTGCAACAAGATCTGGAATGCGGCGCGCTACGTCATGATGAACACCGAGGGCCAGGACTGCGGCCTCGATGGCAATGTCGAGCTGTCCCTGACCGATCGCTGGATCGTGTCCCGCCTGCAACGTGCAGAAAATGAAGTCAGCGACGCACTGGACAACTACCGGTTCGACCAGGCCTCTCATGCTGCCTATGAATTCATCTGGAACGAGTACTGCGACTGGTATCTGGAGCTTTCCAAACCCGTGCTGTATGGCGATGAGTACAGTGACGCGCAGAAGCGCGGCACCCGCCGCACACTGATCCATGTGCTGGAAGCCATTCTGCGACTTGCCCATCCTTTCATGCCGTACATCACTGAAGAAATCTGGCAACGTGTGGCACCGATGGCCGGCAAGGCCGCGGACACCATCATGCTGGCGCCATGGCCACAGGGCCAGGATGAGCGCGTCGATACCCAGGCTGAACAGGATGTGCAATGGCTCAAGGCAGTGATCACAGCGGTCAGGAACATCCGCGGCGAGATGCGCATCCCCCTGGGCAAGGAACTGGATGTCTACCTGCACAATGGCTCCGCCTCGGACCAGCAACGGCTGGAGAACAATCGCACCTTCCTCGGCAAACTGGCCCGGCTGTCGAACATCACCTGGCTGGCACCGGAAGACTCTGCCCCGCCCTCAGCGACACAACTGGTAGGCGAGATGGAAATCCTTGTGCCCATGGCAGGCCTGATCGACAAGGATGCAGAGATCGAAAGACTGGGCAAGGAAATCGACAAACTGAAGAAGGAAGTCCAGCGCGCTGAAGGCAAGCTCAAGAATCCACGCTTTGCCGACAATGCCCCCGCCGACGTGGTGCAGAAGGAAAAAGACAAGGTTACGGAGTACCGTTCTTCACTGGCCCGCTTCGAGGAGCAGCTGGAAAAGATCAAGTACCTGTAAACCGCTAACCCGTGCAGCGCAGGGCATATCCCTGGACAGGGTGAACCGATGACAGAGATGCAGGATGAACGCCGCCCCAGGATCCTGGCTATTGCCCAGGAGGTTTTCGCCGAGCAGGGCTTCCGGTCTGCCGAGGTAAAGACCATTGCCCAGCGGGCCGGCGTGGGCAAGGCAACCATCTACAAGTTTTTCGACTCCAAGGAAGCCCTGCTGCTCACCATTGTCGAGGAAAACCTCAATCGCGTTCGTGATATTGCCCTGCGTAACCTGCTCAGCGCTGCCGCTCCCCTGCAGCGCCTGGAAAACGTCTGCCGGGGCATTGCCCAGTACATGGCCCGGAACCGGGAGTTCAGCCGTGTCCTGATTCAGGAAGCCGGCGAATTTGCTGGCGACATACAGCGACAGCACCTGGCCATGGTCGAGCATTACCTGCCCGTTGCCGAAGCATTCTTTGCCGAACTGCGAGCGGAAGGCTATTTCCAGGCCCTGGATGCCCGTGAGACCATCCAGCTGATGGTCAACCAGATTATCGGCACCACCTATACCTGGGCATTGACCGGTGATGGCGACATTGAGGATCAGGCCATCAAGTACATGCGCATACTGATACGAGGGATGAAAGAGCCCCTCGAATGATCCTGCGGAGGCTTACATGAGACTGCTCGTTTTATTCTGCATCAGCGCCCTTGCGCTGGCACAGGCCGGCTGCACCCATCAGCCACCGGGACTTGGCCAGGCCCTCTCTGGCGATCACCGCAGCGACGAATCACGCGCCCGTGATGTGTATCGGCACCCGGCGGAAACACTGGCATTCTTCGGCGTCCGGGACGACATGTCCGTGGTGGAAATCTGGCCGGGCCCGCGCGGCTGGTATACCGAGATACTGGCACCCCTGCTTCGCGAGAACGGCAAGCTCTATGCGGCCCAGTTCCCGCCGGACAGTGACATCCCCTTCTACACCCGCTCCCTGGAAAAATACCGTAACAAGCTGGCCAGCCGGCCCGATGTCTATGACAGGGTGGAAATCACTTATCTCTATCCGCCTGAACATACCGCCATCGCCCCGCCAGGGAGCGCGGATGCCGTGCTGACCTTCAGGAATGTGCACAACTGGGCCAAGGCGGGCAACGCGGATGCCGTTTTCCGTGCCATGTACGAGGCGCTCAAGCCTGGCGGTATCCTCGGCGTAGTGGAGCACAGGGCCCGACCCGGGCTTTCCTTGGAGGAACAGATCAGCAACGGCTACATGACCGAGAAGTACGTCATTGATTCAGCCACCGCAGCGGGTTTTGCCTTCGAGGCTAGCAGCGACATCAACGCCAACCCGCGTGACTCCACGGATCATCCTGCCGGGGTCTGGAGTCTGCCGCCCACCTTGCGCAACGGGCAGGACAAGATCGACTACTATCTGGAGATTGGCGAGAGCGACCGAATGACGCTCAAGTTCATCAAGCCTGCAAACGGCACCTGAATGGCGGCCGCAACGCAGCCGCGCGGCTCAGGCCAGGCGTGGCTCCTGCAGCAACGGTGAGGCCACGCCGTGAACCAGGATGGCCTCGGAAATGCCTGCCATGACGGTTTTGCAATGGTCGATCTTTTCCTGGGTACAGTCGGATTCGTTCAGCAGGTACAGGGAGTAGTTCTCCAGGGTCCAGATCAGGGTCTTGTGCACCAGAAGATCCAGCTTCTGCCCGGTCAGCCGGTAGAGTTCATTCTGCATCACGTTGGCAACCGTCTCATAAGCCCGTGCCCGATGAGGCGCAAGCACCGAATCTGCACGACGCGCCTCCTCCATCATCAGCCGAATAATCGGGCCAAGCGACAGGTGATAGTCAAAGTAGATGTGGCACATGTTGTGGATCACATCATTAACCGTCTGTGACCGCTCAACCTCACGCCGGAAACGCAGGATCATGTTGGTGACGGATATCTCGTAGATGCTCTCGAGCACATCCAGCTTGTTGCGGAAATACTTGTAGAAGGTTCGCCGTGATATGCCGGCGGCATCCAGCAGGTGCTGGACCGTAGTCCGTTCCAGACCTCGCCGTGCAAACACACCAATGGCGTGAACAAGGATTTCTGACCTGGCGTGATAACGGGTCTCACTGGCCTTCTCGGCGTCCAGCACCCGTGATACCACTTCCCGGATGGCATCCAGTTCCCTGTTTTCCATGGTTTTCTCCGGGCAACCTGCATTAAACATGATGTTTACCGGGGCAAAGAGTACCCCCACAGGGAGCCGGAGTAAACAATCAGCAGGCGACCATCACGCCGGCAACGAAGACGCGCCGGCATCCGGACGGGACCGCCGTTGCCACACCTTCTCGTGGAAGTGGTAGCCAACGGTATTGACCAGCGGCTCCACCAGGGCGGTCAGGCCGCCGATGACCCAGTCACCGGTCATCAGCCAGACCACGGCAAATGCCACTGAAAAGTGCATCACGGCAAAGCTGAGGGTCTTGGACATGGATTTCGCGCCTCCCTGGTTTGGACTGCTTACCTGACTAGTCTGGCGCACCGGAAATGATAGTCAATTACATTTATGAATATGGCCTTGATAGCTCCCGGCTATTTGTCTGCTGGGTGACGCCTTCGGCGCCTGACCCTGGCACCCGCGGCGCAGTAGCCCCTCTCCCTCTGGGAGAGGGGTTGGGGTGAGGGCCATCGGCGTCGGCTGAGTGCTCCAGGAGAGCTGGGGGCGACCTACTTGGGTGGCGAGCG